>Ga0306920_100001840_pt1 | contig 26399 bp, 23 predicted proteins | sample flu12Cox44000170_FD_204666 | JGI IMG/M metagenome (GOLD analysis project Ga0306920, IMG submission 204666) | Lab enrichment of tropical soil microbial communities from Luquillo Experimental Forest, Puerto Rico - flux4day.12C.oxic.44.000.170 (v2)... | ecosystem: Environmental > Terrestrial >...
GACGGACCGCCGCCCGGGAACGGCGCGAGCGCGAAATCCAGCCCGAAGGTGAGCTTGAACAGCTCGCTCGAAAGATGCGGCGTGGTGCCGATACCAGGTGAGGCGAAGGTGTACTTTCCGGGATTGGTTTTGATCAGCTCCACCAGCTCTTTGACCGATTTGGCCGGAATGCTGGGATGCACGAACAGGCCGTTGGGGGAACCCGCGGCCTTCGTCACGGGCGCGAAGTCCTTGTCGGGGTCGTAGGGAGGCTTGGCGTAGAGGCTCGGATTGACGGTGTAGCTCGATGACACGAACAGGATCGTATAGCCGTCGGCCGGCGCCCTGGCGGCGGCCCCCATGCCGAGATTGCCGCCGGCCCCCGCCATGTTCTCGATGTAGAACTGCTGACCGTACTTTTCCGACAGCTTGAGCGCGATGAGCCGAGCGACGACGTCGGTTGGCCCTGCGGCCGCGAACGGCACGATGATCTTGACCGGTCGATCGGGATATCCAGGGCTCTGCGAAAACGCGGCGACGGCAAAGAGAGACCCGGTGCAGGCCGCCAGCATACGGGCGATCACGTTGCTCACTCTCATGGACGTTCCCTGGCTGCTATCCGGCATTAGCATTCACGTCTCTTTCTCGAGACGGCGAGGAGGTAGATGGTGGCGACAAGCCCGGCCCCGGCCTCGACGGCACCAACCGGCCTCTCAGTGACAGACTGACCAATGGGCGTGCCGAATGCAAACGCTTCCCGGCGCGACCGAATGTCCAGGCGCGGCGGCGATCGGCTCCAACGCGGCCCGTTCAGCGACAACCGTGCCCACGGATCTCGGCCGTCACTGCGATGAGTTTCGCGGCGATAGTTACGGCAGCTCGGATACCAGCTTATGAAATTCGGACTGCGGCCAAATGCGGGCAGTGCGAGTCCGCACGCTCCCCTTCGAGCTGAGCGCGAGCGCGAATCTCGCCGCGTTGTCGCCGTTGGGAGTATCGATGATGACGAGGAGATCGCTCTCGCCGGACGTGAGGTAGACCTCCTTGATCGCAACTCCCACTTTCTTGGCCAGGTCTTGAGCGGCTTTGGCGCGCTTGGGAGCATCCTTGATCGCGCGAATTCCTTGGTCGGTCCAGCTCAGCGAACACATGAACGTCGGCATGGGATCCTCCGTATGATTGCCCGCAAAGATTGCCGACCGCTGCTGAAGCGGCCGTCGATCTGTGGACTGTGAAGCGTGATGGAGACGCCAAAAAAGCGGCGGTGTTCCAAGAGATCGTGCCTGCCGACGGCACTATCGCTGCCTGTTGACTCGAACGGAATTTCGGCACGTTCCGTTACAAAAGGGCAGCTCATCAAAATGTTACACCGGTCGCCCAGCCTACGGAAGGCGGGAGAAAGAAGAAGCGCTCGCGCGGGAATTCGACGGTCTAATCCCCGCTTGATGCGAGGCTCTCGATCATCGCTTGGCAGTGTTCAGATAAGTTGGCAAAGCGGCGGCAAATGGCCTGGACGGCGACAAGCACTTGGCTGCGCGGTGCCAAGCTGAAAAACCTTTCCGTCTCTTCGGTGATGGCTTTTTGCAATTCGGCGTGATTGACTGGAAGACGTGGGCAATACATGACTTGGAATTTTCTGAATGCGTTCTCCGCGTGATCAGCCGAGGTGTAAGCCAGCAAACACAGGGAATTGGTGTTCACCCAGGTTTGGTCCTTGCCGCAAGCGAGCCTTCTGCTCGTGATCTCGCCTCGCCCCGTACTGTTAGCGCTGCGCAGGATCCTGAGATTCGGACACTCGCAGACCGTCGACCCCAGACTGAATGTTTGACCTGCATACTCACAGGTTTGCGCCGACGCCGCTCCACCCCACTGAGCTAGAACAAAAATCAGCGCGAGAAAGCCTGCGATCTTGGGCATTTCTGCCCTCCGTGCGGCGGAAGCCCGAATGGGAGTTGAGCTCCGGCCGAAGACAGCGGACGCCGACCCTCGTCATCGTTTCCGATTCGCCTATCGCTGGCCAGTCAAAAATCGAGTGGCCGCAAGTATCTACCGGTGGCCTTTATGTTGCCGGTCGCAGGTGAAAAGCAGAATGCGCGTCACAGCTTGGACAGTTGCAGCAGTTGGCGATCGCCGACCCAGATCTTCGCGAGTTCTGCTTCCGCCTTGCGCGCCGCCTCGGCGTCTCCCCGCGTCCTATACAGTTCCGCGAGCCCATAATAGGACCAGCCGTTATTCGGCGCACGCGCAAGAGCGCGCCGAAACTGACCCTCCGCATCGTCGAGTCGGCCGGCCTGCATCAACGCGACCGCGAGCGATTGACGCACCGGATAGTACCAATACGGCGGCTCCATGTAGGGCAGCGTCTCCTGCAATGCCGCCGCCTGCTCGAACCGCTCGATCGCTTTATCGGCATCGCCTTGCGCCAGGGCAACGCGGCCCTCGATCACGGCCCGCGCAAGCTTGAGCACATCGGATGAGGGAACGCCTGCCGTCTTGAGCAGCGAGAAGTCGGCCGTGCGCTCCAGCGTTTCGATGGCGTTCGCCTCGGCGATGGCCGCGCTGAAATCGCGCTGCGCGACGTATGCGATAGCGCGCGCGTAGTGCCACATCGCCTTGACATATGGAATGGCCATGCCGGGATCGGGCAGCGCGAGGATGGTGTCGGGCGGGCTGAACAGGGCGTGGGCGAAGTACGGCGCCGCCTTCACCGGGTGGGCGCCCGGGATGGCGAGCGCGGCCTGGTCGGGTACGAGGCTGCGCAGCTTCTCCGCCGCGGCAATGCCGGAGGGCCCGTCGCCCGCCATTAGCGCCGACACCATGACGAAGTGCACATTGTGCGGGTAATAGCCCAGCCGATAGACGCCCATCGGCACCTCGTTCGCAGCCAAGTATGTTTCATCCACCGCCACCGCGGTCTTGTTGTCGCCGAGCGCGTCGAGATAACGGCCGACGCGGTAAAAGATGTGGCTCGGCATATGCACGAGGTGTCCCGCACCGGGAACGGCGCCACGCAACCGGTCGGCGTAGGGCTCCGCGCGCTTCGGCCGGTCGGAGGCCTCGACCGCGTGGATGTAATAGTGAATCGCGCCGGGATGATCGGGATCTCTGGCAAGCACGCGCTCCAAAGTCGGCACGATCGGCCCGCTTTGAGGGTTCGGTTCCCGTCCGCCCGGCTGCCAGTAGTTCCATGGACTGAGATCCATGACCGATTCCGCGTACAGCACCGCGATTTCGTTGTCCTGCGGGAATTGCGCCGCGACGTTGGCCATGGCGGCGGCATAGGCCGTATCCAGTTGTGTCCGGTCTACCTTCGCGTCTTCAACGTATCGCGCCGACAAGGCTGTGATCAGCGCCTGCTCACGCGGGCTTGCCTTGGCGGCGAGCGTCCGCGCCTTCTGCATGGCGGCGAAGGCGGGCGCCACCGCCTCTTCCACCATCGGCAGGTTGATGTTGGGCCCGAGCACCAGCGCCTCACCCCAGAAGCACATGGCGCAGTCGGGATCGAGCTTCTGGGCCTTACGAAAGGCGCGCTGTGCCTCCTCGTGATTGAACGCATAGGTCAGCCGTAGTCCCTGGTCGAAATAGACCTGCGCCGCCGCGCTCGAGGTCGTGACTTTGTACGAAAGCGAGCCGAGGCCGTCCCACACCGGCGGATCGGTATCCGCAAACGCCAGCGCGGGCGACGCGGCGTTCGTCTTCGCCTGCGGCGCCTCGGTCTGCGCCGCAGCCAAACGGACCATGCTGCTCGTGATGGCGGTGGAAGCTTTCGAGGGCGTGTGGCAGAGGAGGAAATCGAGATCGTTCCATCCGGAGGCGGGTTCGGCACTCGTCGGGGCGGCATTCGCCGACGCGAGTCTGGCAGCTTCGGATGTGCGTTCGCCGTTGGAGATCAACAACGCGAGCCCGCCTGCGAACGCTGCTGCACCGGCGGTGAAAAGCGACATCCGCGACCGCATCAACGCCTTCATGATGTCCTCCGATCAAAGCGCAGGGACCGCGTCCATGCGTGACTCACTCGGCTGACGCTTGCAATTGGGATCGGCACCTGAGAGTTAGCGCAGTCGCCCTCCATCTCGCAAGCCGGCTACGGGCAATCGCCCACACGCTGGCCTTCGATCGACGTGCGTACCGATTGCATGAGGCGGCTCAGCATGAATGAGCGCGCGGTGATGACGGCCGTGTAGTGTTCGGGACTGTCGAACGTGAATTCTCCCGCCACGTCCATGTCGATCTGGCCGGTGCATTGCAGGCGCCATTTCAGCCGTTGCGGCGTGCTCTCATGCTCGACCCGCTCGCAGGTCGAGTTCGTCGTGCGGCTGATGGGGCTGAACGTCTTGTCGAGATCGGCGACCGCCTCGGGCGTTAGACAGCGAATGCTTTGTTGAACCGGGCCCGCGACGCCATCGATTTCAGGGGAATTGACTGTCCTCCACTGGCCGGCGCGCAATCCGTCGGCGGCGGCAGTCTGGGCGGCGCCAAGAACAAGCGCTACAACGAGCACATAGCCGCGCACGCAATGAAGATCCGCAGCAGTCATTTATCCGATAGTCCCGATGGCAAAGGTGTAGCAGGGTGGATGATACCAGTGTCCTTGGTCGCGTCGGAAGGCCGTTGCCCCGTCCTCAGACGCGCTGAAAATCATCCGGTTGTGAACTGTCATTGCGCCTTGATGTTGGCCGCGCGAATGACCTTCGCCCACTTGTCGATTTCCCATCGGATCCGGTCGGCGAATTCCCCGGGCGTACTGGCGATCGGCTCGAATCCGAGCGCGGAAAGGCGCTCCCGTACGTCGGGCAGCGCGACGATCCTGACGATCTCGCGATGCAGGCGATCGATGACGTCCTGCGGTGTTCCCGCCGGCACCAGCACGCCGAGGATGATGTCGGATTCCTGACCAGGCGCGCCTGCTTCCGCCAGCGTCGGCACGTCGGGCAGCGCGGGCGAACGCCGCGCGCCGGTGACGGCGAGCGCGCGCACCGTGCCTTGCTTGATGTGCCCGGCGGCGGTGGAAATGGAGGTGTAGAGGATCGGTGTATGCCCGCCGATGGTCGAGGTGATCGCGGGCCCGCCGCCATTGAAGGAGACGGCTACCAGATCGAGCCCGAAGGCCTGCTTGAGCATTTCGCCGGCGAGATAGCCGGGCGTCCCGAGGCCGGCATGGGCGTAGCTGTACTGGCCCGGGCTGGCTTTCACCCAGGCGACGAGCTCCTTAACGCTCGCTGCCGGAACGGAGGGATGCACCAGCAGCACCTGTGGCGATACGCCGACGAGCGATACCGGCGCGAGGTCGCTCGTGGTGTCGAAGCCGAGCTTGGCGAACAGGCTCGGATTCACGACGAGCGAGCTGCTGATGACGAGGATGGTATAGCCGTCGGCCGGCGCCTTCGCTGCCAGCGCGGTGCCGATATTGCCGCTGCCGCCGGGATGGTTCTCCACGTAGAACTGCTGGCCGAGACCCTCCGACAGCTTGGGCGCGAGCACACGTGCGACCGCGTCGACCGGCCCGCCCGGTGCGAATGGCGCGATCATCTTCACCGGCCGATTGGGATAGCCGGATGTCTGCGCAAAGCTCGCACCTGCGATCGCAATCGCGGCGAGGCCGAGCACAATCGCCTTCAGCTTGATGCTTTCCCTTCGCGGTCGGGAGATCATTCCACCCTCGGGTATTCGGCGTGCGACCCACCCGTGAAGCGGCGCTCAATCGGCCCTGATGTTGGCGTCGTGGACGACCTTGCTCCATTTTGCGATCTCGAGCTTGATGCGCGCGCCGAACTCATCCGGCGTATTGGCGACTGGAGCGAAACCCAACGTTTCCAAACGCTCCTTGACGTCGGACATAGCAACCGCCCTTGCGATGTCACCGCGCCAGTGATCGATGATGTCCTTCGGCGTGCCGGCTGGTGCAACGATGCCGGTCAGCGTGTCGCTCTCGAGATCGGGAATGCCCGCTTCGGCGTTGGTCGGCACGTCCGGCAGAGCCGGCGAACGCCTGGCGTTGAGCACCGCCAGCCCGCGCAATTTGCCGTCCTTGATATTGGCCATCGCCGGCGGCAGCGCCGTGAACGCGATTGGGGTGTGGCCTCCGATGGTGGAATTGATCGCCAGCGCGGCGCTATTGAAGGGCACGGTCACGAGGTCGAGCTGATATTGTTGCTTGAACAGTTCGCCGGCGAGGTGCGGCGTCGAGCCGGTGGAGGGCTGGGCAAAACTGTATTTGCCGGGGTGACCTTTCACCAGATCGACAAGCTCCTTGAGCGATTTAGCGGGAAAGCTGGGATTGACCGAAACGACGTTGGGGGAGGCGGCGACCAGGGTGATCGGCGAAAAGTCTTTGACGGGATCATAGGGGACTTTCGCATACATGCTGGGATTGACCATGAAGCCCGTGCTCACCACGAGGATCGTGTACCCGTCCGCCGGTGCGCGTGCCACCGTGGCCACGCCGGTGTTGCCGCCAGCGCCGGGAATGTTTTCGGTGTAAACCTGCTGCCCCCAGATCTCCGATAATTTCTGCGCGACGATGCGCGCGATCACGTCGGTCGGACCGCCGGCCCCAAAGGGCACGACCAGTCGGACCGGCCGTGTGGGATAAGTTTGCGCCGAGGACTCGCCGGTGGCGGCCAGTAGCGAGAGCAGCGTGGCGATGAAGGCGAGAACACGCAAAGCCGCCACCATGGCATCCTCCCTCGATCCTATCATTGGTGCTATCATCGCCGTTGCGGGTCGTGCAGTAAACACCCGGCCCCGCGGCCCTTGCCTACATCGCCGCGAGCCCACCAGAACCAAGCTCTCCGAGTCCTCTCAGAAAAGGTATCTCCATGACGCCCAAGAAAATCACACGCCAGGACCTGCGCGACGCGGCCGAAAAATACAGGAACTGGGGCAAGTGGGGGCCGAACGACGAGATCGGCACGCTCAACTATACGCGTCCGGAAGATATCATCGCCGCAGCAAGGCTCGTGCGCAAAGGCAAGGTCATCTCGCTTGCGCTTAACTTCGACCATACCGGTCCGCAGGGCGCCAAGAGCAATTATCCGGCGATGGGGCGCACCAATCCGATCCACACTATGATCCGCACCGGCACCGATGCCTATTCCGGGGTGCTCGACAAGCGCGGCATCCGCGCCGCCGACGACATGGTGACCATGCCGCTCCAATGCGGCACGCAATGGGACGGGCTCGGCCACGTCTTCTATGAAAGCCACATGTGGAATGGCTACGATTGCCGTGAAGTGACCTCGGCCGGCGCGCAGAAATGCGGCATCGAGAAGACCAAGAACAAGATGGTGGGCCGCGGTGTTTTGCTCGACGTCGCGCGCGCGCTCGGCAAGGAGGCGCTCGAGGATGGCTACGGCATCACCTGCGAGGATCTCAACAACACCGCCGAGGCGCAGGGCGTGACCATCAAGCGCGGCGACTACGTGATCGTGCGCACCGGCCAGATGGAGCGCTGCCTCAAGGTCGGGAGCTGGGACGGTTATCCCGGAGGAGACGCACCTGGCTTTGCCTTCGAGACGCTCGAATGGGTGGCTCGCACCGAGCTTGCGGCGCTCGCAAGCGACACTTGGGGCTGCGAGGTGCGGCCGAACAACACTGAAGGCGGCATCAACCAGCCCTGGCACTGGATCACGATCCCGATCATGGGCATGACCATGGGCGAGATTTTCTATCTGAAGGATCTCGCCGACGATTGCGCTGCCGACAAGGTTTACGAGTTCATGTTCGTTGCACCGGCGATCCCGATCACGGGCGCGGTGGGATCGCCGACCAATCCGCTGGCGATCAAGTGATCAGCGGAAGCGCCGCGAATTCCAGTTTTCCCTGTGTTGCCCAAAAGGTTCACCATGCTCGGACACAACCGAAAAATGAGCGGGGCCGAATGCCTTGCCGACATGCTCAAGGGCTACGGCGTCACCCACGTGTTCCACGTGCCGGCGGTGTTGCGCAAAACCATGGCCGTGATGGAAGGCCGCACCGATATCAAGCGTCTTCACGTCCATGGCGAAAAGGCCGCAGCCTATATGGCGGACGGCTACGCGCGCGCATCGGGCAAGCCCGGCATCTGCGCGGCGCAGGTGATCGGCGCGCTTAATCTCGCGGCCGGCCTGCGCGACGCTTGGCTGGCGCACTCGCCGGTGATCGCCATGACCGGCGGGCGCGAGCCGAAGACCAAGTTCCGCAAGGTCTACCAGGAGATCGACGACGTGCCGGCGTTCGAGCCGGTGACCAAGTTCAACGCCACGGTCGACGACGTGGCGCGCTTCCCTGACATGGTGCGGCAGGCGTTTCGCGTCGCCACCTCGGGCACGCCCGGCCCGGTGCATCTGCAATTCCGCGGCAACGAAGGACAGATCGACGCCGAGGAGGCGGAGATGGAACCGCTGTGCGAACCACAGTTTGCGCGCGTGCCGCCGTACCGTCCGGTGCCCGACGATGCGAGCGTGATGTCGGCGCTCGAGCACTTGCAGGAGTCGCAACGCCCCGTGATCGTCGCGGGCGGCGGTGTGCGCGCCTCGGGCGCTTCCGCCGAACTGGTGGCGCTTGCGCAGGCGCTGCAGATCCCGGTCGCAACCTCCCTCAACGGCAAGGACGCGATACCGGGAAACCATCCGCTTTCGGTCGGCGTCGTCGGCACCTATTCGCGCGAGAGCGCCAACCGCGTGGTCAACGGCGCCGATCTCGTGTGCTTCATCGGCACCGAGACCGGCGGCATGACCACGCATTTCTGGGCGGTGCCGAAGATCGGCACGCCGGCGATCCAAATCGATATCGATCCGGAGGCGATCGGCCGCAATTATCCGCTCCTCGCCGGCGTCAACGGCGATGCCAAGGTCACGCTCGCGCGCATGCTTGCAGCGGCCGGCCGCGCCAGCGCCGGCAAACGCAAAGCCTGGGTCGAGGCCGCGCAAAAAATCTGCAAGGAATGGTCGGCGAAGTATCAATCGGCCTTGACCTCCGACGCCGCGCCGATCCGCCCCGAGCGCATCTGCGCCGAGCTCACGCGGCACGTACCGGACAATGGCATTGTCGTGGTCGATACCGGCCACGCCGGCATGTGGATGGGCGGGATGTACGATCTCACCAGTCCTAAGCAAAGTTACATGCGCAGCGCCGGCCACCTCGGCTGGGCCTTCCCGGCGGGGCTGGGGGCAAAATGCGCATGCCCCGACCGGCCGGTCGTCACGTTCACGGGCGACGCCGGTCTCTGGTACCACATCGCCGAGATCGAGACCGCCGCGCGCTGGGGCATCAACGCCGTCACGGTGGTCAATAACAATTCGAGCGGCAACCAGTCCAAGCGCGGCTTCGATCGCGTCTATGGCGGGACGCAGACCGAGCAGGCGCGGGAAATGTGGACCTTCAGCAAGGTCAACTTCGCGCGCATCGCCGAGGACATGGGCGCGGTTGGAATTCGGGTCGAAAAGCCGGCCGACATCGGTCCAGCCATCGCGCGGGCGCTCACGGCGAACCGTCCTGCCGTCATCGATGTGGTCACCGACATCGACGCGCTGGCGCCGCTGGCGGCGAGCTGATGCGCGCTGCCTATCGCGAATTCGGCGCGCGGCCTCGGCGTGCTCCGTCTCAGTCTTGCGAGGTCAAGCGCCGGCGCACGCCCCAGCTGTCCAAGATTGCGGCAATCTCCCCGCCTACAAAAAATCTGGCGCTATCCTGGTCGTAGCCGTCGCGCAAGAGCTCATCGTAATCCGTGAACGTGTGGCGCACGTATGCGACCAGCGACAACCACGCTGCGGTTTCCGGTAAGGCGACGCTCAGGCCGGGGCTGTCGGCGGCGTGGTCGACCACGGCTTCAAACTCGTGAGACGGGATTCGGGGCGCCAACCGGCGCAGCGCAATCTCGATGTCACCGCGTTTTGCCACATCGTTATGCCCGCAACGAGCCCGATGATTATGTCGGACCGCGGCGACATTATCAGCTATGCTCACTCGAAATCGAGCCATGAGCTGACCCATGCCTCCTGCCAAGCCTTCCAACATCTTCTCTGCTGCCGGGCCGGGATCCGGACAGGTCGGCCTGGTGGCCGCCGTTTCGATCGGTATTGGTGGAATGGTGGGGGCGGGGATTTTTTCGATCCTCGGCGTGGTGGCGCACGCCGCCGGCAATGCGATGTGGCTGGCGTTCGCCATTGGGGGGGTCGTGGCGCTCTTGTCGACCTATTCGTATGCCAAGCTCGGCGCTACCTTCCCCTCAGCCGGCGGTGCCACGCATTTCTTGGTGAAGAGCCTCGGCGATGGCGTGCTCGCCGGCGGGCTGAACCTGTTCATGTGGGCGGGTTACATCATTTCGCTGGCTCTATACGCCACGGCTTTCGGCGGCTACGCCGCCACCTTTGTCACCACCGCGCCGTCCGCGTTGTTGCTGAAATCGCTGGCCGTCGCTTCGGTCGTGTTGCTGACGCTGGTCAATGCCTTTGGCGCGACGTTCATGGGCCGTTGGGAAACCGTCATCGTCGCGGTCAAGGTGGCGATCCTCGTGCTGTTTGCGGCCGTGGGTCTGTGCTTCATCAGGCCGGGCTACCTCTCGCCCGAGCTTTGGCCCGAGACTAAGTCGGTCTTGTTCGGGGCCGGCGTGCTGTTCATCGGCTACGAAGGTTTTGGGCTCATAACCAACGCGGCCGCCGACATGCGCGAACCCCGAAAGTTGCTGCCGCGGTCTCTCTACATCAGCGTGATCCTGGTGATCGTTCTCTATCTCGCCGTTTCGCTGACCGTCACCGGCAACTTGTCGGACTATGAAATCGAGCAGTCCAAGGACTATGCCCTCGCCGAGGCAGCCAAACCGTTCTTGGGCCAATTCGGCTTCCGGCTGATCGCCATCGCCGCGCTGTTCTCGACCGCCTCGGCGATCAACGCCACGCTGTTTGGCTCGGCCAACGTCTGCTACATGATCGCCCGCGATGGCGAGCTGCCGGCCGGACTATCGCGGACCGAATGGAAAGACGCGACCGGCGGGCTGCTGCTCACGGCCGCCCTGGTCGTGGTGGTGATGCTGATCTTCGACCTCTCCGGCATCGCGATGATGGGAAGCGCTGCCTTCCTCTTGATCTATGCGGCGGTGAACGCGGGCCATCTGAAGGTGCGCGATCAGACCGGGGCGAGCGCAATCGTCGTCTGGCTCTCGCTGCTCACCTGCCTCGCAATGTTCGCTATCCTCTGCGTGTACACCTATCAAGAGCAGCCCCGGGCGATCGCCGCGTTAATCCTCACCGCCGCGGCGTCATTTGCGGCCGAATGGGCCTACCGGCGTTGGACAGGGCGCAGGATCACGGAACAAGCTTAGCGATGGCGCCTGCGCGGTTTGCAGCGTGCTTGCCCGTAAACCTGATGAAAATGAGCGGCGATTGCTGGGCGCTGCAACATAATTTGGCAACGCAGCATTGGATTGTGCGCTGGACTGCCATCCCTCCCCGTGAGATAGGGAAAGAAACGTGTAAGGGGAGGAGTTGATGGCGATGGCATGGGATGCGAATCTCGACCCTAAAGTCGCTGAGTTGGTCAATGCCGCGTTCGACAAGTCGTGGCAATTCGTCAAAACCGATCCCGAGCTCGCGCACGGAGATCCGCAGGAAATGCGCGCTCGGCTAGGCCAGAATCTCGCGCGATTGGCTCAAAATGGTGAGCGCGATTTGTGGCGGCTCGCTAACGCCGCGATCGGTCAACTGCGACGCGAGCGAAGTGCAGCTTAGCGCGCGATCGATTCTAGGGGCCGCAACCTCGACATTGGCCATAGATTACGCAGGCGGCACCGCCCCGATACGAGACTGTTGGCGCAACGATCACGCCGCGCGCGAGCCCACCGGGCGCCACAGCCGCTTGGCGCGTTGCAACAAAGGCCCGAACAGCGGCCACAATAGCAGCAAAAGCGCCAGCGTGGTGATCGAGCCGACCAGCCCGTTCGACCAGAACACGCGCAGATCTCCACTCGCGCCGATCATCGCCAGGCGGAAAGCGTCCTCCGCGCGGTTGCCCAGCACCAGCGCGAGCGTGAACGGCGCCAGCGGAATGTCGATCTTCTTGAACACGTAGCCGACCACGCCGAAAGCCAGCATCAGCCAGATGTCGAAGATGGCGTTCTGGATGGCGTAGGCGCCGATCGCGCAGGACACCACGATCATCGGCGCAATCGCCGAGAACGGCACACGCAGGATGGCGGCGAACACCGGCACCGTCGTGAGCACTAACAGCAAGCCGACGACGTTGCCGAGATACATCGACGCAATCAGCCCCCACACGAAGTCCTTGTGCTCGACGAACAACAGCGGCCCCGGATTGAGCCCCCATACCATCAAGCCGCCGAGCAGGATTGCGGCCGTGCCCGAGCCGGGAATTCCCAACGCCAGCATCGGTAGCAGCGCCGAGGTTCCCGACGCGTGCGCGGCCGTTTCCGGCGCGAACACGCCTTCGATGCGTCCCTTGCCGAAACTATCCTTATCCTTGGAAAAGCGCTTGGCGAGGTTATAGCCCATGAACGAGGCGGCAATCGCCCCGCCGGGCGTGATACCGAGCCAGCATCCGATGACCGACGAGCGCAGCAGCGTCACCCAATAACGCGGCAGATCCTTCCACACCTTGAGGACCACGCGCAGACTGATGCTGGCGGTATGGCCACGCAAAGCGAGCCGCTCTTCCATGGTCAGCAGAATTTCGCTGATGCCGAACAGTCCGATGACCGCGACCAGGAAATTGATGCCGCGCAAGAGCTCGTTCCAGCCGAAAGTCATGCGCAACGTGCCGGACACCGTGTCCATCCCGATGCCGGCGAGCAACAGCCCGAGCGTCATGGAAATAACCGTCTTGTGCTTGTCCTCACGCCCGAGGCCAACGAACGAGCAGAACGTCAACAGATAGACCGCGAAGAATTCCGGTGGGCCGAACTGCAGTGCGAACGCGGCAATGCCCGGCGCAAGAAACGTGATCAGCAGGACGGCCGCCAGCGAGCCGATGAACGACGAGGTAAAGGCCGCGGTCAGCGCCTCGGCCGCTTTGCCCTGCTGCGCCATCGGATAGCCGTCGAAGGTGGTCGCCACCGACCATGCCTCGCCCGGGATGTTGAACAGGATCGAGGTGATGGCGCCGCCGAACAGAGCGCCCCAGTAGATGCAGGAGAGCATGACGATGGCCGAGGTCGGGTCCATCGTGAACGTGAGCGGCAGCAGGATCGCGACGCCGTTCGGCCCGCCCAGTCCCGGCAATACGCCGACGAAAATGCCGAGCACGAGCCCGACCATCATCACCGCCAGAGTCTTCCACGTCAGCAAGACGGTGAAGCCGTGAAGCAGCAGGCCGAAGGCTTCCATGCGCTCGCCTAATATCCGAACGCCGCTTCGAGCGGGCCTTTTGGCATGATGACGTCGAACGCAACGTCGAAGGTGACGAACATGATGATTGCGAATAGGAACGCGGTGAGGACCGACTTCCACAGCGCGATGCGCCCAATGATCCGCATGAAGCCCGCGATCAGGAGAAAACTTGCGACGTAGAGCCCGAGCCACTGCGTGAATAGGCAAAACAGCAGCGTGGGGATGAAGACCTGCATCACCCGGCGGAGCTGGTCGCGGGTGAGGAATGTCTGGCGGGCGCCCGCGCCCGTCACCAGCGAAGTGATGAGACCGTAGAGACTGGCGGCGGCAAGGATGAGGCCGAGGTAGAACGGGAAGTAACCGGCCTGCGGGCCGTCGGGGGCCCAGGCGATCCCCGTGCGCCAGTTGTCGAAACAAAGGAGCGCCGCCAATGCCAGCAGCAGCAGCGAAACGACGATATCGACGGTGCGGGTGCTGACGACCGACGGCGAACTATCCGACGGCGCGGTCGGGTCTTCGACGATGATTTCAGTTTCGGGTGTGGCCATTGGTCTGTTTGCAGCATTCCCGCGCGCCCCGGTCATTCATCCGCGAAACGGATGATGCGGTAAGCCGCCGCTCCCGCTCGCAGTTGCGGCGCTGGAGCATGCCGGATGCCTCATTCTTGCGAGGGATGATCGTGCGCGCTAGTTTGCGACAAATCCCGCCTCGGTCATCAGATTTTTATTCAGCGCATCGTCCTCTTCCAGGAACTTCACCATGTCGTTGCCGGTGAGGAAGATCGGCTTGAGCGCTTGTTTCTCCATGTAGTCCTTGTATTCAGCGGTCTGCGTCAACTTTTTGAACAGATCGACGTAGAACGCGGTCTGTTCCGGCGTCACCTTGCCCGGAAGGAACATGGCGCGCAGCATCAAGTATTGGACGTCGAGGCCCTCTTGCTTGCAGGTGGGAATGTCGTTCCACGACATGTCGCTGGTGACCTTGGCCTTGTATTCGATCCGCTCCTTGTCGAATACGCAAAGCGGCCGAACCTGACCCGCACGCCAGACCTCGAGGTTCTCGGACGGATTGTTGACGTTGGAGGCGGTGTGATTGCCGACGAGCTGTGTCGCGGCCTCACCGCCCGACTTGTAGGGCAGGTAGGCGAATTTCGCGCCGGTCTTCTTCTCCAAGAATACAGTGAGGACGTGGTCCTCGCGCCTCGAGCCCGTACCGCCCATCTTGAGCGTCGGTGTGGCGGTCTTGGCAGCGTCGGTGAACTCTTTGACGGTCTTGTACGGCAGTTGCGTATTCACCCACAACACGAACTGATCGAGCGCGATGACGGAAACCGGGGTGAGGTCGCGCCAGTTGAATGGAATCTTGGCGGAGAGCGGCAGCATGTATATGAGCGAGTAGGCGATGAGGACTTTGTTGGGGTCGCCTTCGTTCGATTTCATGTAGATGAGCGCCTCGGCCCCCGACGCACCGCCCTTGAGCGAGACGACCATCGGCTGCTTCATCAGATTGTTCTTCTGAATAGCGGCCTGCATCATTCGCGCCATCTGGTCGGACGCTCCGCCGGCGCCGGCGGCGACGACGATCTCCACCGGCTTGTTCGGTTCCCACGCAACAGCCGGTGGCGTCGCCAGCACGATCGTGACTGCCGCGCCAGCGCCCATGCAAATCGTCTTGATCATCCTGTCCTCCCTGAATGCACGCACGGGCAAAGACCCGCCGCGGCGCTTCTTGTCTGTTAGTCGGGCATTTTGCCGCTTTGCGCCCGTGGTTCAAGGGCGTTGGCAGCCGTCGAGCGGACCGCGACCCTTCGTCGCTCGCTCTTTCCGCGCGCGATTTCGCCCCCTGCCCCTCACCTGAAGCAAGCCGAAGGCAATGTCGCGTAAAGGTATTGAAGGATCATCCGCCTTCAGATTGGAAGCCAATGGCTAGTCTCGAGGAATCCATCAGCTGCCTTTGCTAGGCGGGTCGGCAGCGAGGTCTTTTGCGGACGAGCCGTTTTGCGCCTGAATCCAGCGCCTGAGCCAGCCGTTCGCGAGCAATACCGCAAGGGCGAGAATCAGCATCGCGATCAGCCCGCGCAGGGCGCTCGCGAGAAATGCTGCGTCGATTTTTGGAAACGGAAATTTCGCGAGCTGCTCCCCGCGCTCGATCATCCAGTGCCAGGCGACATGGGCGATGAGCGCCGACATAATGATGACGCCCAGCCATTCCCTGATCACGTATCTGAAGATGAGATCGAGCGCGGGAATTAGCACGAGCAGCACGGCGATTTGGCCGATTTCCACCCCGAGATTGAATCCGAATAGCGCCGTCATCAGATGGTTGCCCGCGAATTGGAGCGATTCGCGCAGCGCGAATGAAAAGCCGAATCCATGCACGAGGCCGAACGCGAAGGCGATGATCCAGCGCCGCGAAATGTCGTCCCCGAGCTTTCCCAGTGCCGCGTAGACGATGTTTTCGAGCGCCATGTAAATGATGGTGACCGCGATCAGTGTTTCGATGAGCGGCGGGAACCAGAGCGCGTCCGGAACAAACCCAAAGGCCGAGGCGATCAGAGAAATCGAATGCCCGACCGTGAACGAAGTGACGATGATGACGAGCGGCCGCAGCCGCCGGAACGGGATCACCAAGCAGCACAGGAACAGCAGGTGGTCGGTGCCTTCGAGAATGTGCCAGAAGCCGGACACGACGAAGCGCAGCGCGGCTTGGTGCCAACGGGGATCGAGGCGTACGAGGCCGGGATCGCCGTGGAGCTCGAACGCGCGCGTGGCGCCGTCGGGCGGCAGGAAGCGCAATGCCGTGGAGACTTTCTGGCCGAGCCGGTCGACGCGCAGGCGGATCGCGAATTCAGAACGGTCGGATTGGATCGGATATTCAAGCAGGACGTCGAGCAACTGTTGGTTCCAATAGAGCTCCAAACCGTCGGAGAGCCGAGGCCCTTCCACGTGCGCACGCGCTTGCTCATACGACGTGAACGATCGATCGGACGGCAGCGACACGCGGGCGTAGAGGATGTGAGGTGGTGGAAGCGGCGCGCCGTTTTCGTAGATGGTGATATTGTCGATCAGATAAAGCTTCGTAGCGTCGCGCAGCGCGCCGTCGGCGCGGGATAGATCGAGATAGCCGGGACCGCGGGTGGGTATATCGACCTCGATCATGGCGGCCAGCGGAACGCGGATCAGCAGCTCGAGGCGTTTGCCCGCGGGTTTGACGAAGGCGTTGATCTTGACGTCGGGCGGAATGTCATGCGCCGCGGCGCTCAACGCGACGGCGCAAGCCAACGTCGTCGCGATCGCTGCGGTCAGGCAGCGGGATATTGCGATAAATCCATGGCAGCGCAAGTACAGTTCCTGGCAGTTTCAGGTTGGGGGACTTTCGATTGCGCTTACAAGCCCTATCCGTTCGCCTATAATCACCTTAACAAAGAAGCGAAGCGGCCCGCACGCGCGTTTGGCATGTCGCCTGCGAGCCACGCTATCTCGCTCCGATCGTTGAACGGCTAGGGAGGCTGCTATGATCAAAGCCATACAAGAGCACAAATTTGTCTCCAGCGCGGCGCTCGTCGCGGTCATCGTTGGCCTCGGCATCGGCCAGGCGGCGCTTCAAAACAGGGCCGAGGCGCAGCGCACGAACGTGCAGGCTCCAATGTTCGAGGTCGATCCGTTCTGGCCAAAGCCATTCAACGGGCTGCTTGGCATGACGATCGGTGTGTGGGTCGACGAGCAGGACTACGTATGGATCATTCACCGCAGCTCCGCGACGCTGCACAATAATGAAAAAGGCGCGGAGCTCAATCCGCCGATTGCCGAGTGCTGCCGCGGGGCGCCGCCTGTGCTGGCGTTCGATCCGGAGGGAAATTTGGTGAAATCGTGGGGCGGCCCAGGGCCGGGTTATGAGTGGCCGCAATCCAATCACGGCATCCATATCGATTATAAGGGCAACGTTTGGATCGGCGGCAATGGCGAGAAGGATGCGCACATCCTGAAGTTCACCAAAGACGGTAAGTTCTTGATGCAGGTCGGCGGGCTCGGGAAGAATGCCGGCAGCAACGATCTCGAAAATTTCGGACGGGTCGCCAAGATCTGGGTCGATCCTATGACCAACGAGGCCTACATCGCGGACGGCTATCTCAACAAGCGTGTCGCCGTGATCGATGCCGATACCGGTAAGATGAAACGCTACTGGGGCGCTTACGGCAACAGGCCGGACGACACCAAACTCGGAAACTACGATCCCAAGGCGCCGCCGGCCCAGCAGTTCCGCAACCCGGTGCACTGCGTCGAGCGGTCGAATGACGGACTGATCTACGTGTGCGATCGCGCCAATGATCGCGTGCAGGTATTTCGTCCGGACGGCACTTTCGTGAAGGAAGCATTCTTTGCCAGGAATACGTTGGGCTCCGGCTCGGCCTGGGACATCGCGTTCTCAAGAGATCCGGACCAGCGGTTTATCTTCTTGGCGGACGGCCAGAACAATAGGGTTCGCATCATTATGCGCGAGACGCTTGAGGAGGTGACCGCATTCGGCGACGGCGGTCGTCAGCCCGGCCAGTTCTACGGTGTGCACAGCATCGCGACCGATTCCAAGGGCAACGTCTATACGACCGAAACCTGGGAGGGCAAACGCCTGCAAAAATTCGTCTACAAGGGCATCGGCAATGTGATGGCTGCCAATCAGGGCGTGCTATGGCCAAAGAGGTGATTGCGCCTTTTGACCATCGGAGCCGATGGCCAACGCGGCCTTCTTTGCGGCGTGATTAACGCGTCCGCCAGCTTTGATGCCCTTCTGGTCAGCCCGTCAAGGTATTACTCCGGGCGGATGCCAGCCTTGACCGCGACGCCTCGCCACTTCTCGATGTCGCCACGGATACGTTCGGTAAGCGCTTCGGGCGGTCCGGGTTCCGCCACCATGCCTTGCGCAACGAGCGCCTCGGTCCCCTCGGTGGACTTGAGGATGTCATTCACCTCGCGATTGAGCCGTGCGATCATCGTCGGCGGGGTGGCGGAGGGCATGACGAGCGAAACCCACAAGGCGGCCTCGTAACCGGCGAGGCCGGCTTCCGCTACGGTCGGCAACTCTGGCAGCGCCGCGACACGGGTCTTGCCGCTGGTCGCGAGCGCGCGCAACTGTCCGGCGCGGATATTAGGAAGCGACGGGGCGATGGTCGCAAACTGCATGTCCAGCCGACCCGTGATCATGTCGGTCATGGATTGCGACGAGCTCTTGTAGGGGACGTGAACGATGTTTACGCCCGCCATGCTCGCAAACAGTGCGGTGGCGAGGTGTGCGAGACTGGCGACCCCGGCTGAGCCGTAGTTGAGCGTTCCAGGCTTTGCCTTGGCAAGCGCAATCAGCTCGGCGAGGTTGCGCGCGGGCAAGGCCGGCTGGAGCACGAGCACGTAGGGCTGGCTGCCGATCATGGCCACCGGCGCGAAATCCTTGATCGGATCGTACGGCAGGTTGGTGCTGAGACTCGCAGCGACCGCATGCGTGCTCGCGGTGGCAATGCCCATCGTGTAGCCTTCAGGCGCGGCCTTGGCGACCGCATCGGCGCCGATATTGCCGCTCGCACCGGTGCGATTCTCGATCACGATCTGCTGGCCGAGCCGGTGGCTCAGCTTCTGCGCTACGATGCGCGCAATGATGTCCGTGCTGCTGCCAGCCGGGAAGGGTACGACCAAGCGGACCGGTCGCTCCGGCCATCCGTCGTCGCCGGTCTGGGCAATGGCGGTGACCGCGACCATCGCCGATGCCAATGCGATCGATAGCAGCCGAAACATCGGTAAACCTCGCTTGCGCGCGCAGCGACGGAGCGGGCGCGCCTCATCTTGCGTGCAATGCTTCGATGTCCGCGCGACCAGGTCAAGGGCCCCGCCATGGACGCTGCAGCCGATTCGGGCGAGAGTACATCAAGCCTACGGAGCCGACGTGCTGGAGCGAGGTCATACCCATGCAACGGATCGTCATTTTCCTGTTCGGTCTTCTCCTCGGTGGCGGGCTGATGGCATCGGTCCCGCCCGGCAAGGCGCACGACGACCTCACCGGCGCCTTGGCCAGCCCGGAAAACCACCCGCTCTTGCTCCACATGACCACGGGGGATTCCTGGCGCGGTGCGACGGGGCTCGAATTTGCCCGCGCCATGTTGAAGATCGGCCACCCCGTGGCCGTGTTTCTCAATCTCGACGCGATCCGGCTCGCGCTCCGCACCGGCGAGCAGGAGAAGAAGGCCTCGATGCCGCAGGTCCCGCGCGAAATCATCGCCGACTTGATCCGCGGCGGCGCCATCGTGCTGATTTGCCAGCCGTGTCTCTCTGAATTCGGTTTCAAGCTCGACGACGTCGTGCCAGGCGTCCAACTCGGCTCGTCGGGCTATCTCGAGAATTTCGTCTTCGCCGACAATATGCGCACGCTAACGTGGTAATGGCATCGCGACGCTATTCGGCCTACCGCCGGCTTCGAGGCGCAATGCGGCGCCGCCGCTCGTTCCGACCGCCGACACGGAGGATGACACGATTATTTCGGGCCCATGATCGCGTCCGCGAACCAGGTTGCGATCTCCGGGAAGATGCACAGCACGACGACGCCGAGCATCATCAGCCCGACAAACGGCATCACCCCCCATACCACGTCGCGCAAGGGGATATCCGGGGCGATATTCTTGATGACGAAAATGTTCAGGCCCACCGGCGGATGAATCAGCCCCATCTCCATGACGATGGTCATGATCACGCCGAACCAAATGAGATCGAAGCCGGCCGCCTTGAGCGGAGGCAGGATGATCGGTGCCGTCATCAGGATGATGGACACCGGTGGGAGGAAGAAACCGAGCACGATGACCATCAGCAGGATCGCCGCGAGCAGCACCCAGCGCGAGAGCTCCAGCGAAACGATCCACTGCGCCGTCGATTGGCTGATGTGCAGGTAGCTCATCACGTAGGAATACAGCAGCGACATGCCGATGATCATCATGAGCATGGTGGACTCGCGTAGCGTGGCGATGAGGATCGGCTCCAAATCGCGTGGCGTCCACACGCTGTAGATCGATGCGATCAGCGCCAGAGCGAGCACGGCGCCTAAGCCCGCGGTTTCCGAGGGAGTGGCGTAGCCGCCGTAGAGCGCGACCATCACGCCGGTCAGTAGGATGACGAAGGGCAGGACCCGGGGCAGCAGCGCGAACTTGTCGTACACCGTGAGCGTGTCAACCCGCAGCAGCTCCGAGTGCGCGCCGGTGAGCTTGTACTGAGCCAGCGCCGCACGGTATTCGCGCCGGAACTTGAACATCGCGTAGCCGGCGAAGAGCGCGACGAGCAAGAGCGCGGGCCCGATGGCGGCGAGGAAAAGCCGCCCGAGCGACTGCTCGGCGGCGACCGCATAGAGGATCATGGTGATCGATGGCGGCAGCAGGATGCCGAGCGTGCCGCCGGCTGCGATGATCCCGGAGGCAAATCCGGGCGAGTAGCCGTGCTTTCGCATCTCCGGAATGCCGGCGGAGCCGATCGCGGAGCAGGTCGCCGGCGAGGAACCCGCCATTGCCGCGAACAGCGCGCAGGCGAACACGTTGGCGATCCCGAGCCCGCCTGGAATCCAATGCATCCAAGCGTGGAGCGCACCGTAAAGATCTCGGCCTGCCGGAGACCGTCCGATGGCCGCGCCTTTCAATATGAACAACGGAATCGACAGCAACGTAATGGACGCCATTTCCTCGTAGACGTTTTGGGTAATCGTGTCGACGGACCCATGCGGCATGAAGGCGATCATGAACAAGGTCGCCACCGCGCCGAGCGCGAATGCGATCGGCATGCCGATGAACATCGCGAACAGGGTAACGCCGCCATAGAGTAAGCCGATGGACAACAGGCTCATCGGGCGCGGCTCCAGCGCCTGAGCTCATGCATCACCTGGAGCAGAATCTGAATGGAAAGGAGCGCCATGCCGATCGTCATGAGCGAGTACGGTATCCATAACGGTGGTCCCCACGTCGATCCGGAGTGATAATCCTCCACCCATGCTTCATGCAGAAGGGTCCACGATTTCCACGCAAAGAAGGCGCAGAAGGCTAGACTGGCGGCATCGACCAGAATCTGCCGGGCCCTGTTCACGCGCGCCGGCAACAGGCCGACGATCGTCTCGATCGCGACGTGACCGCGCAACGCCTGCACCGCGGCGGACGACATGAAAACCGCGCCGACGATCAGGAAGACCGACATCTCGTCCTGCCAGTCGGTGGAGATTTTCAGGAAGTAGCGGACAATGACGCTGTAGGTAAGCACAAAACCGGCCGCGACCAGCGCGGCCGACGATGCCTTCACCACCACGTTGTTGACGAGCGCAAGAATGCGGTCAGCGGCGCCCCCGGGGGGCGCCGCCGCTTGCTCGGTCTCGACCTCGTCGAGGCCGTGGGCCATCGCTGAGGCTCGCCGGCATCAGGAGAGCTGAATGCCCTCGGCGAGCTTGAGGAGTTCCGCCGACAGTGGCGTCTTCTGGGCGTAGTCCTTCCATGCGGTGTCGCGGGCAATGGCGCGCCATTTTTCGACGGTTGCTTCGTCGAGGTCGAACACCTTGGCGCCTTTCTTGGCATAGACCTCGGATATCCTCTCGTCGTCGGCCATGGCTTCCTTGGTGCCGAACTGTTCCATTTCAACGCCCAGCGACATGATCACATCCTGCTGATTCTTCGGCAGCGCGTCGAAGACTTGCTTCGACATGATCAACGGCTCCAGCATGAACCAGTAGGACTTGCCCCGGCCGGTGGTGAGACTCCTGGCGAGCTCTTCAAGCCGGAACGAGATCAGGCTGGTCGAGGATGTGATCGCGGCGTCGCAAGCGCCGGTCTGCATCGCGGCATAGAGCTCGTTCGACGGCGTGGTCAGCGTGGTCGCACCCGCGGCCTGCAGCACCATGTCCATCTCGCGGCTGCCGCCACGCACCTTCAATCCTTTGACGTCCTGTGGATTGACGATCGGCGTGCTGCGGCTCGCCACCCCGCCAGCTTGCCAGATCCAAGACACCATGATGACGCCCTTGCCGGCGAGGAACTGGTTGAATTTCTGGCCGACCTCGGCTTGCTTCCAGGCGGCGCCTTGTTTGTAAGAGCTCACCAATCCGGGCATCAGTCCGATGTTGAGCTCGGCGAACTCCCCGCCGCCATACGAGATCGGATAGAGGCTGAGATCGAGCACGCCTTTGCGTACCGCGGAAAATTGCGCCACCGTCTTCATCAGCGACGAATTGGGATAGACCTGCGCGGCGAGCGCGCCATTCGTCCGCTTCTCGAGCTCGGCCGCGAACTTGCGGCATAGCCGATCGCGGAAATCGCCTTCGTCGATCGTGCCGCCGGGGAACTGGTGAGAAATTTTCAATGTCTGGGCCGGCGCAGCCGAGCCCAATCGTGTCGAGGCGACGATCGCGGGCGCGGTCAGTGCGCCGGCAAGAACAGAGCGTCGGCTGATAGTCATGTTCATCCTCCCCATCCGGTCGCCTCTCTCGAGGCCTTGCAGGACGACCGCGGTTGCTTTTAGGCCAAAATCATTTCGGCCGGTTCAATACGGTTCAATATAAGTCCAATGAAAATAAGTGCAATATAACCGATGATTGCTGAATCAACGCGCGAACCAATTCACACCTCCCATTAGGGCTTAATGCTTGCATCGTTAACGCCAACGCGCGCTTGCGCACGTCAGCCGCAGCGGTTCCCCATGTGCTCCGCATCGACGATGCGGATTGGACGAACGGTGCGCGTCAAATAGCCACGGCCGTCACTCACGTGCGCTTTACCCCTCGCCGATCTCTCGCAAAACTTCCGCCGTGTGTTCGCCGAGCCGCGGGGAGGGTCGCTCCGCCGCCATGGGTCTACCGCCGATGACGATCGGCGTGCGCACGCCCGGGATGGTACCGGTCTTGGCCGCCGCGCTCGGCGGATCGATCCGCATGCCGCGATGCACCACCTGCGGGTCGGCAAAGACCTGATCGAGCGGGTTGATCGGGCCGGCGGGGACCTGCACCGATTCGAGCTTCGCCAAGAGCTCGGCGCCGGGCCAGCGGCGGGTCAGCGTCGACAGGCGTGCGATCAGCTCTTCGCGATGCTGGAGCCGGTCGGAATTCGCGCGATAGCTCGGCTCGCCGGAGATGTCGGGTTCGCCCAGAACCCCGCACAGCTTGGCGAACTGGCTGTCGTTGCCGGTGGCGATGATGACGTGGCCGTCCGCAACCGGGAAGACCTGATAGGGCACGATGTTGGGGTGCGCATTGCCGATACGCTTGGGCACCTTGCCGGAGACGAGATAATTGAGCGCCTGATTGGCGAGTACCCCGACTTGGCTGTCGACCAGGGCGGTATCCACCTGGCAGCCGCGGCCGCTGCGCCCGCGTTCGATGAGCGCGGCGAGAATGCCCACCACCGAGTAGATCCCGGTGAAAATATCGGCGACCGGGACGCCCGCACGCTGGGGTTCGCCATCCGGCGTCCCGGTCAGGTCCATGATCCCGCCCATGCCCTGGGCCATGAGGTCGTAGCCGGCGCGCGCGGCGTAGGGGCCGGTCTGGCCGAAGCCGGTGACCGAGCAATAGATCAGGCGCGGATTGTCCTTGCTCAGGCTCGCGTAGTCGAGGCCGAACTTGGCAAGCCCCCCGACCTTGAAATTCTCGATCAACACGTCCGAGCGTGCCGCCAGCTTCTTGACGATGCGCCGGCCGTCCTCACTCTCGAAATCGAGCTCGATCGACCGTTTGCCGCGGTTGGTGGCGTGGAAATAGGCGGCGCCGAGATGGCTGCCGTCGGCTCCCTCGACGAAGGGCGGCCCCCAGCCCCGGGTGTCGTCCCCCGTCCCCTTGCGCTCGACCTTAATGACGTCAGCACCGAGATCGGCGAGAATCTGCCCGGCCCAGGGCCCCGCCAGGATGCGGGCAAGCTCGAGCACGCGTAATCCGGCCAAAGGACCCGGCATGGGCCATTCCTCCCTCGGGCAAGCGGCGGGCGGTTCAAGTTGAAAAAACAGCCGCTTGTGTGGCCTGCCGGCCCCCATCTTGTCCATAGCCGCTGGGCGCGGCGGGTTGGCATGATTTGTGAATTCGCTACGGCAACACTATCTACTCATCCAACGCGGCGAGAGATTCGAGCCCCTCGTGAGCACCTCTTCCTTCAGCGATATGCTGCAGTCCATCGCGGAACGCGGCCGCGCGCTCATCGACCGCACGCGCGACCGGCGCGGCGTCGCCGAGCAGCGCTCGGAAAACCTCGCCCAGCTCTGCGAAGACCTGCTGTCCGGCCGTGGCGAAGCCTCGGGGGTCGCGCTCGCGCGCGAAATCCTCTCGCGCTACGGGGAATTGAAAACCGGTCCCCGCATCGCCTTCTTCGAGGCCCTGGCAAGCCGCTTCGGCGCGGACCGTAACCGGCTCAGCGCCGCCGCCAGCGCCTGGCTGACCGCGCCCTCGGATGCGGCCGCATCCAAGGTCCACCGCGCCTCCGAGCCGAGACGGCTCGAGCTGTTTCGCCGCCTCAACCTCGCGCCGGGCGGAACGGCGGCGCTGGTGCGCATGCGCGAGCAACTGATCGACGCGATGGATCACCGTGACGATCTCGCGGTCATCGACGACGACTTCCTCCACCTGTTCTCGTCCTGGTTCAACCGCGGCTTCCTCGTGCTCAGGAGCATCGACTGGTCGACCCCGGCGAACCTTTTGGAGAAGATCATCCGCTATGAAGCGGTGCACACGATCCGCGACTGGAACGACCTGCGTGCGCGCATCGACTCGCCTGATCGACGCTGCTACGCCTTCTTTCATCCGGCACTGGTCGACGAGCCGTTGATCTTCGTGGAGGTTGCGCTCACCCGCGGCATCCCGGCGGCGATCGATCCGATCCTGTCCGCAAAACGCGATCCGGTCGAACCCGAGCGAGCGACCACGGCGGTGTTTTATTCGATCTCCAATTGCCAGCGCGGGCTTGCCGGCGTGTCCTTCGGCCATTTTCTCATCAAGCAAGTGGTCGAAGAAGTCAGCCGAGAAATTCCGCGCCTGGCGACCTTCATCACGTTGTCGCCGGCGCCGAACTTCGCCGAATGGCTCAAGCGCGAGCGCGCCAAGGAGGGGTCGGTTGCGCTCAGTGCGGAGGATCGCACCGCGCTCGCCGCTCTCGACGGCCCTGATTGGTGGCGGGATGAGGCGACCGCCGAGGTGGTTCACGAGCCGCTGCTGCGAGCGGCCGCCTGGTACTATCTGCACACGCGTGGCGCCCGCGGCACGCCGCTCGATTCGGTCGCGCGCTTCCATCTCGGCAACGGCGCGCGGCTCGAACGGCTCAACTTCCTGGCCGATACGTCGGAGCGGGCGCTGCAGCAATCACATGGATTGATGGTGAATTACCTTTACGATCTCGAGCACATCGAGCAGAACCACGAGGCTTATGCGCAGCAGCACGCGATCGTCGCGGCAAGCGCGGTGACGCGGCTTGCCCGCGCGCCGGCGCGTGACGTCGTTCCGGCGGCAGAGTGACGGCAGTCGCCAGGAGCGCGCCGAGTGTCCCGCACGTCACGCTAGGTTCGCCCATAAACCGGCACCACGGCGCCGCGGGTGACGCAGTTCTCCGGCGACGCCAGGAATAGGATCGTCGCCGCTACCTCGTCGACTTTCGCCCAGGCGGCATGGTCGGCCGTGGGCATGGTCTGACGGTTCGCCGGGGTGTCCATAGTCGAAGGCGCGATCGCATTGACCAGAATGCCCGCTTTCACGACCTCCTCGGCGAGCGCTACGGTGAGCGCTGCGACCGCTGCCTTGCTGGCGGTATAGGCAACCATGCCGGCGCCCGTGCGCCATTCGAGCGCGGGGCGGGTCGCGACATTGACGATGCGGCCGCCCGCCCCGGTGGGCGTCATGGCATTGACGGCGGCCCGGCAGCAGAGAAACGCGGTAACGAAGTTCATCTCGATTTGCTTCATCAAATCGGACTTCGTCGTTTCCCCGACGGGCGCCATGGCAAAACCGCCGGCGATGTGGATCGAAGCCCAGAGCTTCGGCACGGTGCCGTAAAGCTTGGCCACGGCGGCTTCCTGAGTCAGCTCGATATCGGCGACGAGCTTGACCTTGGCATGGTTGCGGAACGCAAAG
>Ga0306920_100001841_pt1 | contig 26399 bp, 24 predicted proteins | sample flu12Cox44000170_FD_204666 | JGI IMG/M metagenome (GOLD analysis project Ga0306920, IMG submission 204666) | Lab enrichment of tropical soil microbial communities from Luquillo Experimental Forest, Puerto Rico - flux4day.12C.oxic.44.000.170 (v2)... | ecosystem: Environmental > Terrestrial >...
AGGATCGACCGGATTATCCGATGGCGCGTTGTTGCCGCGCGTCACCAGGATCGCCTGCCGGTTGTCAGGCGTGACGAGAATCTGGTGAGCAAAAATTCCGGTGTCGAGTTTTTCCGGCTGATTGACGCGCTCGCCGAGCGAACCATCCGCCTTGATCCGATGCACGCTCACGCTGGAAGGATTGTTGTGGGCGATCAGGAGATACTGCCCTGACGCATCGACGCCGGTATGAATCGGGCGCGAAGGCAATTTGACGGCTTCGCCGTGCACTTTCAGCACACCCGGGGCGGGATCGATGGCGAAGGCGTTGGCAACGTGCGTGTCGCCAGCGCCGCCTGTCCCGCCGGGGCCGCCGTTGCTGGAGACGACATAGAGATAACGCTTGGAGGGATGCGGCCAGGCATATTGGATATTGGCCGGCGTCGATACCGTGCCTTGTCTGACGAGCGCGGCATTGTCGGCGTCGACGCCATAGAGCGTCAGGTCGGGCCCGACGGCAGAATAGAACACATTTTTTGGCATGGAGTTTTGTGCAAGTGAAGCCTTGTCTTGCGCAAAAGAAGCCTTGGGAGCCGCGATGGCGCTGGCAAGCAGGGTGGAGAACGTGCGACGATCAATCATGGCCGCCTTCTCGCTGTGGTTGGATGTGAGACAGCCATAGCAAAAGACGCAAAGCCGGTCAAAGTCGGCAACTCGGACTTGGCGCACGCTCTCATGAATTTCGGGCAAGCCTGCCTAGTGACGTGGCCACGGCGCAGCGACGAAGTGGCGCGATGGGCCATCAGCCCTCATTCCAGGAGATCGCTGGAAAGGATCAGCCAGCTTCACACCACAAATTTCGAAAACGAAACGGCGGTCGAAGAACCACCATAAAATTGCAACCTCAGTCAGCGTGGCGCCGTACTGCGTCCAGATCGAAGGAGAAGCCCCAGCCGGGGCGGTCGGGGACGATCGCGCGGCCCTCGCCATCCAGTTCGATCCGTTCCGCGTAGATCGGCTCGAACCAGGGCATGTGCTCCAGGATATACGCGTTTGGTGCGGCGGCGAGAAGGGAGAGGCTCATTTCGCTGAACAAGTGCGAGGACAGCTTGACGTCGAACGCGGCAGCGAGGTGACCCGCGCGGATAAACTCGGTCGGTCCGCCCATGCGCTGCAGATCCGGCATCAGCACGTCGGCCGATTTCATCTGCAACATCGTCAGCATCCCGCGGCTGGTGTACTCGGTCTCGCCACTGGCGATCGGCGTGTCGAGCGCGGCCGCGATTTCGGCCTCGCCCGCGTGGTTCCAGTACGGGATCGGCTCCTCGAACCAGGTGAGGCCGAACTCCTCCAGCGCGCGGCCGAGGCGTATCGCCTCGGGCACGCTCAGCGACTGGTTCGCGTCGGCCATGAGCTTGACTTTGGGGCCGACGGCCTCGCGGACGGCGCGGACCCGCTCGATGTTCCACGCGATCGGGTGGGAATCGACGCGCATCTTCAGCGACCGAAAGCCGCGTGCGAGGAAGTCGGCTGCCTCGCGCTGCAACTCGTCGATGGAGGAGGAAAGCCAGAGCCCGCCGCTGGCGTAGACCGGCACGGCGGTCGCGGCGGCGCCTATCAGGCGCGAGACGTTCAAGCCAGCGGCGCGGCCGCGCAGGTCCCACAGCGCGGTGTCCACGCCAGCGAGGCCGGTGACGCTCATGCCGGCATGTCCGAAAAAGCCGATGTCCGCCCAGGCGCGCTTGTAAAACGATGCCGCCATCGTCGGGTCGAGGCCGAGCAGGAGCGGTTCGAACGAGCGGACCATGTCGTGCAGAACTTTGAGACGGTTGCCGTTGATAGCAAAGCACAGGCCCTGGCCGGTGGCGCGCCCTGGTCGGTGTCGATGAACACCAGAACCGCGTCGGTTGAACGAATCTCGAAAGTCGCCGACAGGATCGGGCGCGGCAGCGGCAGGCGCACGATTTCGGTGCGCAGTGCAGTTATCTTCATGCTCTCACCTCTCAAGCAGACAGGCCCTGCCGTCGGCGACCAATATTCATGCGACCCAAAGTGTCTTCCGATACATCACGAAGGCATTGTAACCGTCTCATAGCGGCAGCCATTGCACGAAACACAGGTCGAATGATCGGCGGATTGGCCACAATTTGCTTCAAGCGTTTGCCGGTTCCGTGGGGGTCAGATGTATCCTGCACGGCGGACGGATGCCGGACAAGATGTCATCTTCGGCAAGGTCGGCCGGCCAGTCGGCACTTGAAGTCCTTTGCTCCCCCAAAAGCGACCGATGCCGGGTTGGTCGGGGAGCATTGTGTCTGCAGAGCGACGACCGGCTTGCGCCGGCCGGCTCGCATTCGTCCTAGCCGAGAGCGGGGATTTCTTGCGTCATCCGTGTCTCACCGGTGGACGGATAGAGAACGCGCCGCGCAACCAGCGCCATAACGATGAGTGTGGCGAGAAGTCCAAGCGGAATTTCGAAAAGCGGAAACGCAATCAAAAGCGACATGGCGCAGGCGAGGCTTGCGAGTTCGCCGCGCCGGAAGCCTTGCGCAAGGCCGATCCGCAGCAGGAAGCCGACCGCGACCGCCAAAACCATCATGTCGTAGAGAAAAAGATACGGCGTGAGCAGCAGCGTTCCTGTCGCGAGCGCCGCTGCCTTTAGCGCGTAGTCGGCGCGGCTGCGCCAGAGCGCAACCACACCGACCAGAACCGTGCCGGACATCATCCATTGCAGCGTCCAGGCCAGTTGCTCGCCGCCGCCCAGCGTCCGCACCAGGCCGAACATGCTTTGCAGCTTGTAGAATGTCGCGCGGCCCTCGGTGAAGGAGGCGTACGAGAACATCGGCATCCAGTGGAAAAACGCCTCCCAGCTCTCGGTGCCGAATGCGATCCATGAAATCAGTGCCAACGCCACGGTTGTCACCGCAGCGGCGGAGAAGGTCGCCCATCGCGAGGCAGCGATCAGCGCCAGCGGAAACAGCAAACCGTATTGCGGCTTGTAGGACAGAAGGCCAAGACAAATGCCTGCAAGGATCGGACGCCCCGGCATCAGAACCAGCGTTCCGCCAAGCAGCGCCGCGGTAAGGAAGCCGTTTTGTCCGTTCATCGTATTGGCGAGTACCACCGGAAACGCAGCCCCCACCACAAGACCGAAGCGCTGTCCAACCACGGCGCGCATCATCGCCATGTAAGGCAAAAAGCTGACTGCGGCAAAGCTCACCAGTCCGGAAGCATAGGAAAAATGCGCCAGCATCATCGCGACGAACAGGAACAGCGGCGGATAGTGCCAGGTATAGTCGCCGACGACGTCCTGACCGAGCATCGTCTCCTGCATCCGCTTGTGGAGGTCCCAGTCCCAGGCCAGCGCGGGCTGCCCGTCGAGCGCAAGCTTTCCGGCGGCCCACACGTTGACGAAGTCAGTGACGACGAAGCGGCCCTCGGCATCGAACAGCCATTGATGGGCGAAATAGAGCGACGGGAGCAGCGCCGCATTGAAAGCCGCCATCATGAGGCAGGCTTTCATGAGAAGCGGCGACACGCCTTCGTGCGGCGCCTCGAACGGCGTGGATGTTGACGACATCCGCCATCACTACGCATTGGGCCTTGAAGAATGATGAACCCGGAAGCGAGCGGGGCAGGGCGGTAGGGTTTCGTTAACCATTCTTGAATAAAGACCGAAGCGGCATCATCCCGAGGCGGGGGCGGAAAAAAAATGACTGAGCCCGATGCGTTGGTCCGCGATATTGACGTCCAGAAAGCGTTGCAGCGAGCGGCCTGGCGCGAGCTTGCCAGCCCGGCGCTCACCACGTTCGACCGCTGCGAGATCCGAAACCGGATCCGGCAAAGCGAGGCCGAGTTGCGCGTCGCTCTGCAGCTGATGTCCGAACGGCTGCGCTACCGGCCGCGGCAGCCGGAAGAGGTGGTCGATAGTCTCGCAAACGTCAATTTTCGGATTCTTTAGCCGGCAACACGCTAGAATTCGAACGCGTCGGTGCTTCGCCGCGCCAGATCGCGCAAGTCCCCAACAGTTCCGCGCACCGCATTGCAGCGGCGGCAATAGATCTTTGCCAGGTCATCAGGCGCGCTCGCCGGGTCGATCGGCTTGATCGACAGATTGCCGCACTCCTCGCATACGACCTTCAATCCGGGCCGTCCTTCGGTCTGATGCTGATCGACGTTCATTTGGCCTCTCGTCTAGCCGATGATTGCGGAGGCAAAAAAGCCGACCGCGCCGAGTTTCAAGGCGAAACGTCCGACCCCTTGCCGTAAGCCCGTCGGCGCCATGATCTCCAGAAGCTCATCGCGGAACCCGGCCAGCGGATTCCTGCGGCCCTCAATATACGGTCCGTAAAGGACGTCGTTCCGAAGTTCGAAGAGTTTCGCGGCCGTTACAGCCGCGAGGAAAACCAGTCCCGCAATCGCAATGATTTCGATTGTCATTTTCGGCCCCCGCCGTTTGCTCCCATGGGGGCCATCCTTACGCCTGAAGTTCTAATCTTCGGGTCGCATGCTCGAAGGCAGTTGAACGATCGCGTTAGCGAAGCTTAAACCACGTCGGGCCGCGCGCGCGGAACAAAAGGCAGCGGATTGTGAGGACGAGAGTCTATCCCAGCGCCGTGGATGAAGAACGTTCCGGCAAAGGCGAGGGCAGCGCCAGCGGTCACTATCTCGAGCGTATCTTCTTTTTCGCATGCTATCCGCCGGATCGCCACCAGGATCCCGCCTGAGGCGGTAAGCGCGGCCATGATCGGGATCGCAAGCGCCGCGTGGTTCAGCGGGTTGCGCGGCTTCAAGGTCGGCATCCATTCAAGGATAAATTCCGATGCGACGTCGTTGAGTGCTGGCCGCGGCGGCGCTTCCTTGATCATGCGAGGGCCCATTGAAATCGGTCAGCACAGGCATCGCGTCAGCTCGCACAGTAGTTGTTAATTAACTGCTATGCAACGGAACCATACGACCGAAGGGTCCGCATTTGGGTAAAGAAAATAGTATGTATATTTCGCGGTAGCGATGGCGAAATTGATTCGAGACCACTCCACCCAGGTCAAGCCGCGAGATAGCCTCGCGCAAGAATTCTTTCCCCCGACAATGCTGAAGGTAAGTCCAATATGACGCGCATAGGCACTCGAGCCGAGGTCTGGTTTTCCAACGTGATCGCCTCATTTGCTCGTTATGTTGCGGAAAGAACGTTGCCCGAATCTGTTCCAATGCTCATGCGTCGTGATGCAGTCGTGGATTCCTTCAACTACGCAAAGGAAAACATGGCAGGCGCCTATTCGTTTCTGGATCGATTTGAAGGTCTGTCGCTATCGATCAAGGAGGCAAAACGAAGATTTCCTTCCCGCAAGCTTGTACTGGAGTTCGGGGTTTATAAAGGCGGGATGATCAACTACCAGGCCAGGAGATTCCCTGAACTGAATTTTATCGGATTTGATAGTTTTGAGGGTTTGCAGGAACAATGGAGTGGCATGGCTCCCGAAAAAGCATTCGATCTTGGCGGCAAGTTGCCGAGGGTTCGGAGCAATGTCAGCCTGGTGAAGGGATGGTTTGCGGAGGCAGGATCGCGCTGGAAAGCGGAGAACCCCGCCATCGACGTCCCGCTGCTGGTGCATGTTGATTGTGATACCTACGCCGCAACGGTCGACGTGCTGGAATTATGTTCTGACTACGTTGAGCGTGGCCTGGTCATTCATTTTGACGACTATTTCGGATTTCCGCAGTGGAGAACCGGCGGATTCAAGGCGTTGAAGGAAATCTCGGAAACACGGCGATGGCGCCTGACTTATTTGTCTTATGGGACAAAAGAGGTGGCGGTTCTGGCGGAAAAACTCATCGCCTGACCCGGTCCGCTAAAGCCGCACCAGCCTGTGTGGCGGATTCGGCAAACAGCCGGCAGACGCACCCTGGCGGCTGATGGCGCAACGCGCTTGGCGGCGTGTCACCGGCGATGAAATCACGCCGGTGCGCGTTGACCCTTCATTAACGCTTCAAGAGAGACGTTTCTGCGAACGGCGTTAAGCCCGACGTTAACGAAGCTCTGCGCAAATGCGAACCCGAAAAATAGGGAAGCGCGGCGTATGACCAAAGAAGCAGATATTTTCGTGATCGGCGCCGGGCCCGCCGGACTTACCGCCGCCTACTGCCTGACCAAGGAGACACCGTCGGTCATCACTATTGAGAAGGACCCGGTTTATGTCGGCGGCATCAGCCGCACCGTGCGGTACGGCAACTTCCTTTTCGATATCGGCGGTCACCGGTTCTTCTCCAAGTCGAAGGAAGTCGTCGATCTCTGGCAGGAGATCTTGCCTGATGACTTCATCACGCGGCGCCGGTTGTCGCGGATCTATTATGGCGGAAAATTCTATTCCTATCCGCTGAATGCGTTTCAGGCGCTGCGCAATCTCGGGTTATTCACCAGCGCCATCTGCATGCTGTCTTATGGCTTGGCGAAGCTATTCCCGATCGCGTCGCCTCGCAGCTTCCATGACTGGGTCCGCAATCGTTTCGGCGAGCGCCTGTTTCAGATCTTCTTCAAGACCTATACCGAGAAGGTTTGGGGCATGTCGTGCGACGAGATCTCCGCCGACTGGGCGGCGCAGCGAATCAAGGGCCTGGATCTGCGCGTCGCAGTCGTCAATGCATTGACGCGCTCGTTCCGGCGCAAACCAAAATCCGAGGCGACAGGCGACGACGTGGTGAAGACGCTGATCGAGACGTTCCAATATCCACGCAAGGGTCCTGGCATGATGTGGGAGGCGGCGGCTGCGAAGATTACGGAGCGTGGCGGTCAGATCCTGATGGATCGCGAGCTGGTCGAAGCTGCCTATGATAACGGCCGCAGCCTCTGGCGCATCGAGGTCGCGGTTGCCGGTGGAAGGCGCGAGATCTATACGGCTCGGCACCTCGTCAGTTCTGCACCGGTAAGGGAGCTCGTGCAAAAGCTTTCCCCGAAGCCGATCTCGCTCCTGCACGCGCGTGAACTGCGTTATCGTGATTTCCTCACCGTTGCGTTGATGGTCAAGAAGCCCGAACTATTCGCCGACAACTGGATCTATATCCACGATCCCAGCGTCAAGGTTGGCCGCGTGCAAAACTTCGGCTCATGGTCGCCCGAGATGGCACCGCCCGGCATGACTTGCCTGGGCCTCGAATATTTCTGCTTCGAGGGCGACGGCCTATGGACGATGTCGGATCGGGATCTCATCGCGCTCGCCACGCTCGAAGTCGCAAAGGTCGGTTTGGTCTCGGCTGCCGACGTGATCGATGGCTGCGTGGTGCGCCAGCCCAAGGCCTATCCGGTCTATGATGATGCCTATCGCGAGCATATGTCGATGATCCGTCGCGATCTCGAGTCGAGTTATCCGACCTTGCATCTGATCGGCCGAAACGGGATGCACAAATACAACAACCAGGATCATGCCATGATGACCGCGATGCTGACCGCGCGGAACATCCTTGCCGGCGAACGCGTCTACGACATATGGCAGGTCAACGAAGACGCAGAATATCACGAAGCGGGAGCATCGAGCGCGCAGGCAGCGCTGGCGAGCGAGCGCCTGGTACCGGCCAAGGCGAGAACCCGGGCAGCATAGAGCCGGGGGAGAGGGGTGCACTGGCGAGGACAATCAATCGTCCTTTTGCAACCAACTCATGATCTGCTCCGGACCGATGGTCCGTCTCGGCCGGTGGGGATTGATCGTGCCGGCACTGACGTCGCAGCCTTCCTCCAGACGCTCCCGGGCGAATCGCTTGGCGTCGGTCTCCGTTCGAAACGTCTTCGAATTTCGAACATAAACGACGCGAGCGTCGTGGGGCTTGCGAAACGCGACGTACCAAATGTGGGCATCCGTGCCCATGGCAAACTCAATCGTTCCGTGAAACAAGGATCGGCGGCCCGCAGACGCGGCGCAAGGCCGAACAAAATTACCACTCGGGAGATCAGTAACCGGGAATGGATGCCGGACGTCGTTGATTCAGATCAAGTCGCCTTTGCGGACGAGCGGTGTTGCCAATTCTCCACGCCCCGTTTCCTGTCAATATCTCCACATGTGCCAGAAATGCCACGCATTCGCTGTGGCTGAAGCCCTATAAGACAGACCGGCAACGCGGCTTGGTGTGTTGCCTGCTCCTGCAAGTTGCGAAGTACTCATTCGGCGTTTCTCTCCCGGCAAACTCAAAGCCCCGGCTTCAAGCCGGGGCTTTTTTATTCGACGACACCGAGTGCGTTGCCGGTCACCGCAGCACGTTGCGTGGCAGCCATAGCGACACTTCCGGCAGATAGGTGACGACCATCAGCACCAGGAACATCACGGCGTAGAACGGCCAGACCTTTCGCATCACCTGTTCGATCGTAACCTTTCCGACCGCGCATCCGACGAAAAGAATGGAGCCGACCGGCGGGTGACACAGGCCGATGCCGAGGTTGAGCAGCATGATCATCCCGAAGTGAACGGGATCGACGCCGAAATTCTGCATTACCGGAAGAAGAATCGGCGTCGCGATCAGGATCGAGGGCGCCATGTCGACCAGCGTGCCGAGCACGAGCAGCAAAATGTTGATGAGAAACAGGATGACGTATTTGTTGCTCGAGATCGACAGAAAGAACGCCGTCATTTTCGCGGGCATCTGCGTCAGCGCCATCACATAACCGACGCTCGATGCGCAGGCGATCAGGGTCAGCACCATGGCGACGGTCCGCAGCGTCCGGTGCAGGAGCAGGGGCAGGTCGCGCCAGCGATAATCGCGGTAGATGAACATGGTCACGAAGAACGCCCAGATGCAGGCGACGGCGCCGGCTTCGATCGCGGTAAAGATGCCGCCGAGAATGCCGCCGAGAATGATGACGAGCGTCACCAGTCCCCAGGCAGCGTCGATCGTGATCCGCAGCGCGTCCTTCACCGGCACGGTCTGACCGTGCGGGTGCTTTTCGCGGTAGGCGACGATAAGACAGAGAATGATGAGCGAAAAGCCGAGCAAGAGCCCCGGGAAGACGCCTGCCATGAAAAGCGCGCTGATCGAAATCGTGCCGCCGGTCGCGAGCGAATACAAAACCGCATTGTGGCTCGGCGGCACCAGCAGCGCCTGAACCGACGAGGTGATGGTGAGGTTGGTGGCGAACACGCGCGGATATCCGGTTTTCTCCATTTGCGGGATCATCACCGAGCCGATCGCGGAAGTGTCCGCTACCGCCGAGCCGGAGATGCCGCTGAGAAACGTCGTGGCGAGCACGTTGACGATCGAGAGGCCGCCGCGCACGCGGGTGAATCCGACCAGAACGTCGGCGAACGCTACCAGCCGCCGCGCCATCCCGCCTTCGGCCATGATCGCCCCGGCAAGCACGAAGAAGGGGATCGTGAGCATCGCCACTTTGCTGACGCCGTCGGAAATCTTCAGCATTACCGCTTCCAGGGGAATGCCGATCGACCAGGCACCCGCGATCGCCGCAAACGCCAGCGAGTACGCGATCGGCATGCCGATGACGAAACAGATCAACATGGTTGCAAGCAGAACGAAGATATCCATGTCCTGACCTTCCTCACTCGAACGGCGCGGCTTCGTAGCTCGCCTCGCCGTGCTGAGGAATGGGGTCAACTGGCGCCCCGAGGAGAACCCGCTCGATGATGAAGAGCAAAAGGCAGGCGCCGCCAATGGGAATCGGCAGATAGGTGACGCCGACCGACAGGAAGGGGAAATCGGCGATCGTGTTGTGCCAGGTCACCTCGACCAGCCGCTCACCCCATACGATCATGAAGAGTGCGATCAGCGCCATCAGGAACTGAACGAGGAGATCGAGTGGCCTTTGAAATCTCGGCGGCAATTGATTGGCGAAGTAGGCGACGTTCATATGCAGATTGAGCCGGTAGGCCGCGGCCGCGCCGATGAAGGTCAGGACGATGGTCAGGAGAACCGCGAGCGGCTCGGGCCACGAGGCCGCGCTGTTGAGCACGTAGCGGGTGAACACCGCCCACGGAATGACCGCCGAAATCAGCACCAGCGCGACGCAGCCAACGACGACGCACAGGAGATAAAGGGCATCCATCGCGCGGCGAAATGCTGCTGCCATTACCTGGTCCCCCCGATTGCAAAGTCAAACACTGCCAACTTAACCGATATCATCGTCATTGCGAGGAGCGACAGCTTCGAAGCAATCCAGCAGGCCTTGCAAGCTCGGATGTCTGGATTGCTTCGCTTCGCTCGCAATGACCGGTTATTGGAGTGATGGCGGAACAGTGTGCGAAAGCCATCACGCAATTTCCTGGATGCGCTTGATCATGCCCTGGTATTTCGGGCCGTATTTGTCCCACACCGGCTTGACCGCGTTCTGGAACGGCGTCTTGTCGGCAATTTCGGCGATCTGGCAGCCGGCCGCCTTCGCCTTCTCCATCGCCTGCTGCTCATATTGGTTCCAGAGCACGCGCTCCTCGAGCTGCGCCTCGCGAGCGAATTTCTTCAACAGGTTCTGGTCGTCGGCGGAGAGGTTCGTCCACGCCCGCCTGGAAAACAACAATACTTCGGGAATGACGAGGTGCTCGGTCAGCGAATAGTACTTGGCCGCTGTGTAGTGGTTGGAGAAGACGTAACTTGGTGGGTTGTTTTCGGCTCCGTCGATCACGCCGGTCTGCAGCGCGCTGAACACCTGGTCGTAACCCATGGCGACGCCATTGCCGCCAAGCGAATTCATCATGTCGATGAAGATCGGGTTGCCGATGACGCGGAATTTCAGGCCCTTGATGTCGTCGATCGATTTGATCGGGTGCTTGGAGTTGTAGAGACTCCGTGCGCCCGAATTCATCCAGCACAGTGCGACGAGGTTGGCGTTCGGGCTTGCCGTGATCTTGTCGAGCAGTTCCTGGCCGATCGGGCCATCCATCATCTTTTCGGAATGTGCGATGTTCTTGAACAAAAAAGGCATGTTGACGACGTTGATGTCGTCGACGATCGGCCCCATCGTTCCGGCGCTGACGCGCAATAGCTGGATCGCGCCGATCTGCGTCTGTTCGATGGTTTCCTTCTCGCCGCCGAGCTGCATCGAGGGATACATCTGCACCGAAAGCCGGCCGTTGGTCGCCTCCGCGAGCTTCTTGCCGAGATTTTCCGTCGCCGCCACGGTCGGATAACCCGCAGGCTGGACGTCGGACGCCTTGAAGACCATTTTGGTCTGCGCGAGTGCCGGCGAGGTGAAAGCTGTTGCCAGACCGCCTGCACCGATCTTGATGAAATCGCGACGTCTCATCGGAATCCTCCCTTTTTTATGATTGTAGCTACTTTCAAACCTCTCGTGGAGTGGATTTGACATTGGCTACCCACCTAGCGCCCACTTTCCGAAGTTCGTGTCCCGTTGCAGCAGCCACCGAACTTCGGAAAGTCATGGGCACTCGCAAACCTATGGCTCTAGTGCCGCTTTTCGATTTGAAGTTCCTGGATGAGCACGCCACTTGTGCCGCAGGAACTTCAAATCGGCGGCACTAGCCGCGGCCTCGAAAGCGAATGTCAAATCCCAAACTCCACCAGAATCTCATATTTGCTGGTTGTCCTTGATTCTAACATTGGCAAAAGCGTTCGCCGCAATTGATGGCGAATGTTAGAATCAGACCACCAGGAAGCCCGCTCGTGCCCGCAATTCACGTTGTTCCCGGCCCGTCAATAAATCGGTCAGAATTTGTGCCTGGCGCGCGTGCGCGGCCGATGTCGTGACCGCAGCCGTGTAGAGGCTCGAAAGATCGCATCCGCTTGGCAGCGAGCCGGAAAGCCTTACGCCTTTGGTAGCGATGATCTCGGTCGATTGCGTGCAGCCGATCGGCCGCCTTGCCTTGCTTTCGGCGAGGTGCCGCATGGCGGTCGCGCCGTTGGGATAAATTTTGAGCCGTCCCGCAACCTCCTCGGCGATTCCAAGCTGCTGCAAGATTTTTGCGACATGGATGCCCGCCGTCGACGTCCTGGTGTCGGGAACGAAGATCGCGTCGGCGGCAAGCAACGCCGCGCGCAGGCCAGCGGCGTCCCGGGCTGAAGCGAGCGGGTCAGCATCGCGAACGGCAAGGGCCGTTTCGACGCGACCGATATCTGAAATCGAGCTGGTCGTGACGAGATTCTCCCGTGCCAGATCGGCGATCAAGGACGACGTGAGAATGACGATGTCGGCGGGGGTGCGCCCTCGCAACCTGGAGGCCATGACGCCGACCGCGCCGAATTCGCCCTCGATATCGAGCCCGGTCAGCTCTTTGAACTTCGGCATGAGGCTTGCCACCAGGCCATGCGCCGCGCCGCCGCTCAAGATGCTCAAACTCGTCATGATGCAAGTTCCATCGCCGCGATCAGGCGCTCGCGCGTGATCGGCAGGTTGCGAATGCGCAAGCCGAGCGCATCGAACACGGCGTTCGCGATCGCCGCGGTCACCGGGCCATGCGCGGCTTCCCCGGCGCCGACCGGCTCGATCTCGGGGCGCGAAATGACTTCGACGTCCACTTCCGGCACTTCGCTGAAGCGCAGGATCGGATATTGGCTCCATGAATTGCTGGAGATGCGTTCGCGGTCGAAGCGCACGCGCTCCTTCAGCACCCAGCTCGTGGCCTGGATCGCGCCGCCCTCGATCTGGTTGATCACGCCGTCCGGATTGATCGCCTCGCCGACATCAACCGCGATCGTCAGGCGCCTGACCGAGATATCCTCTGTACTCTCGATCTCGGCGATCGCGGCGCAATAGGCGCCCGTATTCTTGTAGCGCGCAAAGCCAAGGCCGTAACCAATGCCGTCGCGCTTTTCGCCTTTCCAGCCGGCGCGCTTTGCAACGGCGCGGATCACATCCTGCGCCCGCGGGTCCGACAAATGGCGCAGACGAAAAGCGACCGCGTCCTCGCCGCGCTCGGCGGCGAGCTCGTCGAGAAAGGACTCGATCGCAAACACGTTGGCTTGCCCGCCGAGTGTGCGCAGCGCCGAGGTACGGATAGGCATGGTCGTGAGGCGATGGCACTCGATTTGCCACGACGGGAAATCGTAGAGCGGGATCGAGTTGCGGTCGGCGCCGCCGCCGTTCGCCTGCGCCGGATTGGTAGCGATGTATCGCGGAAACGGATTGGCGAGTTCGCTCGCCGCCAGCAGGGCAGGGAGATTGGCTCGTCCCGGCCGCGCAGTGTGGCCGTTGCTCCAGACGCTGTGCCGCCAATCGATGATCTCGCCAGCGGCATCGAGATCGGCTTCGATCTCGATGGTCATGGCGGCACCGAACGGCGCATGCGACATTTCGTCGGCGCGCGACCATTGCACGCGAACCGGCCGGCCATCGGCGGCTTTCGCCAGAAGGACCGCGTCGAGCGCGACATCGTCGGCGGCATTGTGTCCATAGCAGCCGGCGCCCTCCATGTGTTCGACCGTGATGTTCTCAAGCGGAATCTTGAGAACCAGAGCGAGATCGGCCCGCAGAAAGTAGACGCCCTGGCTGTGCGTCCAGACCAGAACGCGGTCGCCGTTCCACTGCGCGATCGCACAGGACGGCGCGATCGAGCCGTGCGTGATGTAGGGCCGGGTATATTGCCGCCGGAGCGTGCGCGCTCTCGCTTGCTGCGTTGACGCCGTTTTGCTGGCGATGACGGAAAGCTCGGACGGCTGCGCCTTCAGCCATTCGGCGAGCCCGGTTTCGTCGGGCAGCGCTTCGCGCGAGGTCCATTTGGCGCCTTTGCGTAAGGCGGCGAGCGCGAGCTCCGCGTCAACCTCGGTCTCGCTGACGACGCCCGCAAAATTGCCGTCGCGCACGATCGCGACGAGGCCCGGCAGTTTGCGTGCGCCGTCCTCCCTCAATTCGACGAGAGCGGCGTGCGAAAGCTCGGACCGCAGCACCCGGCCGTGCAGCATGCCCGGCCATGTCGAATCCTGGATGAAACGGCGCTCGCCAAAAACCTTGTCGGGAATGTCGAGCCGCTGCACGGAGTGTCCGGTGACCATCCGACGTGCCGATGGCTTCGGCTGCGCGCCTCCACTTGCATCGCGGTCGAGCGAAACTTCGTCGGCAAGCTCGAAGTAGCTGGTGCTGACATTCCCTGGGCCTGAGATGGTGCCGTCGCTGATTTCGAGTACCTCGGGTCCGACCCCGAGCCGCTCGGCGGCGGCGAAGAGAAAAACCTGCCGGATGTCGGCACAGGCTTGCCGGATCGCGCGGCCCGATTGCTGGACGGAAAGACTGCCCGAAGTGACACCTTCGTTGGGACTTCCGGCGGTGGACGCGCGGACCATTCGCACGCGGGCGATGTCGACATCGAGCTCGTCCGCGGCGATCTGGGCAAGCGCGGTAACGATGCCTTGCCCGATCTCGACCTTTCCCGGAGAGACCGCGACATGGCCGTCGGAGGAGAAGCGGACCCACGAGGACAGTTTGGGATTTGCCGCAAGACTCGCCGGCAATTTTTGCGTGGAGGGGGTCTTTTCGGTCATGACTTGCGCATCTCCGCTGCCGCGCGCGAGATCGCCCGCACCATTCGGTTATGCGACCCGCAGCGGCAAAGGTTGCGGTCGAGCGCAGCCCTGATTTCCGCATTCGAAGGACTTGGATTTCGATTCAACAGCGCCGCCGCGCTGATCAGGATTCCGGATACGCAATAGCCGCATTGCAGCGCCTGTTCGGCGATGAAAGCGCGTTGCAAGGGGTGCGGCTTTTGGGCGTTTCCCAATCCTTCGATCGTGATGACGTCCTTGTTCGCGACCGACCATAAAGGCGTGTCGCAGGCGGTCACGGCGCGATCGTCGACCAGCACGTTGCAGGCGCCGCATTCGCCTGCGCCGCAGCCGAAATGCGGACCGGTCAATCCGAGGGGACCGCGAAGGATCGCAAGCAGGGAGGTTTCGGGATCGGCGTCGAGGTCGGTCTCGACGCCATTGAGGCGGAATCGAATATTCGGCATCAAAAATCTCGAACCTTTACGGCTTGTCGGGGAATCGCTTGACGACCTCGGCCCATTTCACAATATCGCTGCGCAGGAATTTGTCGAATTCATCCGGGCTCATCGACATCGGGATCGCGCCCTGATGGGCCCAGAGCTTGACGATCTCCGGCCGCTTGATCGCCTCGTTGATGGCACGGTTCAGCTTGTCGATGATTGGCTTCGGTGTTCCGCCAGGTGCCATCAAGCCGAGCCAGATCGTGGCTTCATAGCCGGAAAGACCCGCTTCTTCGACCGTCGGCACGTCGGGCAGCACGTTCGAGCGCGTTTTGCCCGTGGTGGCGAGCGCCCGCACCTGGCCCTGATTGACGTTGGGCGTCATGGTGGTCACCGCATCGATCATCATCTGCACCTGACCGCCGATCACGCCGTTGCGCGCCTCGCCGCTGTTGCGATAGGGCACGTGCACGAGATCGATGCCAGCCATGGTTTTGAAGAGTTCGCCCGCCATGTGGTAGGGCGTGCCCTGGCCGGAGGAGGCGTAATTCATTTTTCCCGGCTGCGATTTGGCGAGCGCGACGAATTCCTGCAGGGTTTTGGCCGGCACCGACGGATGCACCACGATCACGAGGTCCGAAACATTGATCGGTGCGATCGGCACGAGATCCCGCATCAATTCATATTTGCGCTGCGGCACCAGCGATTCATTGGCGGTCTGGGTGTTCGACATCATCAACAGCGTGTAGCCGTCGGGTGTCGACTTGGCCGCTTCCTGCGTGCCGATCACGGCGCCCGCGCCGGGACGATTCTCGATTACGAAAGGCTGCTTGAGACTTTCCTGCAGCGCATTGCCGAGCAAGCGAGCCGCGACATCGGCAGGTCCCCCGGCGCCGAAGGGAACGATGATCCGGATCGTCCGCGTCGGATAGTCCTGCGCCAGACATGCGCCTGAGAGGACGACTTGAGTGGCAAGCGCTGCCATGAGCGCGAGTGCCAGCCGCGAGGCGATCCCGGCGTACCTTGGGCTGGTTCTTCCGTGTTTCATTCCCAAGTCTCGTTCCCAAGTCTCGTTCACAAATCTCGTTCTTCCTGGTCCGGCTGGTCAAAATCAGCGATCTTGTCTAACTGTCAAGTCCGACTTCAAATCTGGCGGCAAGGCGAATGAGCTGTCGACATGGACTCGTGCTTTGCGGCTGGAATAAAATAAGTGCAAATTGATGTGGCAAATGCGCCCGCCGAGTGGGCCGGCAGAGTGGATCAATGAAAAGAATAAAAATCTCGCGTCGCGACGCGCTCAAGGCGACCGGCGGCCTGCTGGCGGGTGCGGCGCTCTCCACCCGCGTACTCGCCGATGCCCCGCCGCCCGAGCCGGTCATGCCCGCCCTGATCGAGGCGGCCAAAAAGGAAGGCCAAATCATCCATTACACCTCGACCGATCTGCCGGTTGCCGAGAAACTGGCCCGAGCGTTCGAGGCGAAATACCCCGGGATTGCCGTGCGCGTCGAGCGCACCGGCGCCGAGCGCGTGTTCCAGCATATCGGTCAGGAATATTCCAGCAACATCCACGCCGTCGACGTGGTAAATTCCTCCGACGCAGCGCATTTCATCGTCTGGAAGCGCGACGGCATTCTCGCCCCCTACGTGCCGGAGGACGTCGCCAAATTCTATCCGCCGGAGCACCGCGATCCCGACGGCCTGTTCGCAAGCTGGCGGGTCTGGCTCAGCATCATCGCCTATAACACCAACCTGGTGAAGGCGGAGGACGCGCCAAAGAGTTTTGCCGATCTGCTCGATCCCAAATGGAAGGGCAAGATCGTCAAGGGCCATCCCGGCTACAGCGGCACCATCATGACCGCGACCTACCAGTTGCAGCGCGAGCTTGGCTGGAGCTGGTTCGAGCAGCTCGCCAGGCAGAACGTGATGCAGGTGCAATCATCGGCCGATCCGCCGAAGAAACTCGAGCTCGGCGAGCGTGCGGTGATGGCCGACGGCAACGAATACAACATTCTGCAATTCAAGGAGGCCGGACGTCCCGTGGCACCGGTCTACGCCACGGAAGGATCGCCGATGATCGTCGGTCCCAATGGCATCTTCAAGGGCTCGCCGAATCCCAATGCAGCAAAGCTGTTCCAGTCGTTCTGTTTCAGCCGCGAGGCCCAGCAGCTCATCATCGATTTCGGCGGCTTGCGCTCGGTGCATCCGCAAGCGCAAGAGAAAGCCGGCCGCGTCCTGCTCAAGGACATCAAGACCATGAAGGATGATCCGGCTGCCGTCGAACAACAGAGCAGCGCCATCAAATCTCGCTATACCCGCATTTTCCGCGTCTGATTCGCGCCATTTTTCGACATTCGAGCCCTCATGACCCCAGAACTTCCGAAAATTTCCGTCGCCGAAACGCTGGCGCAGAAAATCGCAAGCCTGAAGCCCGGCGTTCTGCCGCAAGCAACCGCGCGTAAATGCGAGGATTTGCTGATCGACGTCGTTGGGTTGTGCGTCACGGCGCGCAACGAGGATTACACGCAAAGCGCGCTGTTGGCTTGCGAGGATGACGGCTCCTGTACGGTAATCGGCCACCAACGCGCGCTGACTGCTTCGGATGCGGCCTTCGTCAACGGCACCGCCGCTCATGGTGAGGATTTCGACGACACCTTCGAGGGCGGTCCCGTCCATGCCGGTGCCGTGATCGTGCCAGCGGTTCTTGCCGCTTGCGAACGGCACAATCCGGACGGCCGCATGGCGCTGACGGGAATTGCCGTTGGCACCGAGGTGCTTTGCCGGCTGAGTCTCGTAGTGCCGAAGGCCGTCCATAGAGCAGGGTTTCACCCAACCGCGATTTTCGGCGCGATGGGCGCGGCCGCAGGCGTCGGTGCCGCGCTCGGCCTGAACGCCCGACAGATCGTCGATGCGCTCGGGATTGCCGGCAGCATGGCAGGTGGCATCATCGAATATCTCGCTGAAGGCGCCTGGACCAAGCGCTTGCATGCGGGCTGGGCGGCCCAGTCCGGAATTCGTGCGGCGCTGTTGGCGCGGCAGGGCTTTGTCGGTCCGCGCACGGTGTTCGAAGGCGTGCATGGATTATTCCATGGCTTCGCCCATACCACCGATGGCGATTACGACGCCCTGACCGGCGATTTCGGCAAGCGCTGGGTCACCGATACGCTCGCGTTCAAGCCTTATCCGTGCGGAACCATGGCCCAGCCGTACATCGACTGTGCCCGGCGATTGGCCGCGCGCGGTATCAAGCCCGAGAACGTCGAAGCGATCCTTTGCGAGGTGGCAGAGGGCACGGTGCATCGCCTGTGGGAGCCGCTGGCCGACAAGCAGCGCCCGCGCAGCGGCTATGCCGCCAAATTCGCAGTACCCTATCTGCTCGCAACCGGATTCGTGCATGGCGGCGTCGGGCTTGGCGCGTTCACGGAGCAAGCAATCCGCGATGCCCGCGTGCTGGCGCTCGCCGCCAAGGTCAGGTTCGTGATCGATCCGGACAACCCTTATCCCAACAACTATACCGGCCATCTGAAAGCGACGTTGAAGGATGGCAGCGTGATCGAGGAGCGGCAGCCTTACTTGCGCGGCGGGACCCAGGAGCCGCTGACCCGCCAGGATGTCATTGACAAATTCGTGCTCAACGCAGAGCACGGCGGCTGGAGCAAGGCGCAAAGCGAAGCGGCTTTGAAATTGCTGGCGGGGCTCTACCAGGGCAGGATCGATTTGAGCGCGTTGCGAAGCTAATCGATGTCGTGGCCGGGCTTGTCCCTGCCATCCACGTCTTTGAGGCAGATGCGATGAAAAAAGGCCGTCATTGCGAGCGCCAGCGAAGCAATCCAGTACTGTGGCGAAACTGGATTGCTTCGTCGCTGTCGCTTCTCGCAATGACGTGGAGGGAACACAGCAAATGACCAACGAACTCGCCGGCAAGGTTGCCATCGTCACGGGAGCGGGTCGCAATATCGGCCGCGCGATTGCACTGGCGCTCGCCGACGCAGGCGCGTCGATCGTGGTGAATGCGCGAAATAATCGCGCCGAGGCCGAAGCCGTCGCCCGCGAGATCGAGGCGAGGGGCCGCACGGCGTTGGTGCATATCGGCGACGTCGCCAACGCAGCCGATGTGGAGGCGATGGTGGAAGCCGCCGTCAAACAATTCGGCCGGATCGACATCCTGGTCAACAATGCGGCGCTGCGGCGCGAGAAGCCGTTTTCGCAAATGAGCTATGATGAGTGGCGGGAGATCATGAATGTCACGCTCGACGGCGCCTTCCATTGCGTGAAGGCCTCTCTTCCGCATCTGAAGAAGAGCGGGTCGGGCACCATCGTCAACATCGGCGGCTTGAGCGCCCATACCGGCGCCAGGGACCGGGCGCATGTGGTGACGGCGAAGGCCGGCATCGTCGGTTTCACCCGGGCGCTCGCCCATGACCTTGCTTCCGATGGCATCACGGTGAATTGCGTGGTTCCCGGCCTGATCGGCACGCCGCGCCCGAAGGGCCAGCCGGAACCGGCCCATCATCTGGTGCACCACACCATTTCGGGCGAACGCGGTAAGCCGGAGGATGTCGCCGCTGCCGTGCGGTTCCTGTGCGGGCCCGCCGCACGCTACATCAACGGGCAGGCGATCCACGCCAGTGGCGGGGCCTATCTTGGCGGCTAGCGGTCCGATTCCTGCGCATGGCTCGGGCATCATTTGCGTACCATTTGATGGATAATTGCGCTGGCCCTTCGCCCTTTTGGTGCTAACCATTAGGCCATGAACCAGAACGTCAAGATCGACATCCGCCACTCCACCTGTCCGCACGACTGCCCGTCGGCGTGTGCGCTCGATGTCGAGGTGCTTGACGATACCAGCATCGGCCGCATACGCGGTTCCCGGCAGCAGACCTACACGGCAGGCGTGATCTGCGCCAAGGTCGCCCGCTACGCCGAGCGCATTCATCATCCGGACCGTCTCACCCATCCGCTGTTTCGTGTCGGGCCGAAGGGTTCGGGCAAGTTCGCGCGGATCTCCTGGGACGATGCGCTGGACGAAATCGCAGCAAGGTTCAATGCGGCCGAGCGCGAGTTCGGTGCCGAGTCGGTCTGGCCCTATTATTACGCTGGCACCATGGGGCTGGTGATGCGCGACGGCCTCAACCGTCTTGCGCATGTGAAGAAATATTCCCGCTTCTATTCGACGATCTGCTCGACCATCGCACGGGTCGGCTTTGCTGCCGGCACCGGCAAGGTCGCAGGCGTCGATCCGCGCGAGATGGGCGTGTCCGACCTCGTCGTGATCTGGGGCAACAATCCGGTGAATACCCAGGTCAATGTGATGACGCATGCGATGCGCGCGCGAAAGGAGCGTGGCGCCAAGATCGCCGCCATCGACGTCTACAACAACGATACGGTCAAGCAGGCCGACATCAAGATCGTCCTGCGGCCGGGCACCGACGGGGCGTTTGCCTGCGGCGTGATGCATGTGCTGTTCCGCGAGGGCTACGCCGATCGCGACTACATGGCGCGCTACACCGATTGCCCCGCCGAGCTCGAAGCCCACCTTCACACCCGCACACCAGAATGGGCCTCGGCGATTTGTGGCGTGCCGGTCGAAGAAATCGAAGCCTTTGCCCGAACCGTCGGGCAGACCAGGCGCGCGTTCTTCCGCCTCGGCTACGGCTTCACCCGCAGCCGCAACGGCGCGGCACAGATGCACGCGGCGCTGTGCATTCCGGCCGTGACCGGCGCCTGGCAGTACGAAGGCGGCGGCGCCTTCTTCAACAATTTCGCGATCTGGAAATTCGACGAATCCATCATCGAAGGTCATGACGCGATCGACCGTTCGACGCGGGTGCTCGACCAGTCGAAGATCGGGCGCATCCTCACCGGTGACGCGGCCGCGCTGGGGAACGGACCGCCGGTCAAGGCGATGCTGATCCAGAATACCAACCCGATGACGGTTGCGCCGGAGCAGGCGCTGGTTCGGCAAGGCTTTGCCAGGTCGGATTTGTTCGTTGCGGTGCACGAACAGTTCATGACCGAAACCGCGCAAATGGCTGATCTCGTCCTTCCCGCCACCATGTTCATGGAGCACGACGATCTTTATTACGGCGGCGGCCACCAGCACATTTCGGTCGGCCCCAAGCTGATCGAGCCGCCCGGCGAATGCCGCTCCAATCACGAGCTGTTGCAGGCGCTAGCCCGGCGGTTGAACATCAGCCATCCCGGCTTCGAGATGTCGACGCGCGAGTTGATCGACGCCACGCTCAGAAAGAGCGGGCATGGCGGCATCGAGGCGCTGGAGGCGGATCTCTGGCGCGACCTCCAGCCGGATTTCCGCACCTCGCATTATCTCGACGGTTTTGCGCATGCCGACGGCAAGTTCCATTTCAAGGCGGACTGGGCCCACGTTCCCCTGGGCAATGCCGGCTTGATGGGACCGTGGGATCAGATGCCTTCGCTGCCCGATCATTTTGCGGCGATCGAGGAAGCCGACGAAGCTCATCCGTTCCGGCTCGCCACCAGCCCCTCGCGCAGCTACCTCAACACCAGCTTCAACGAGACGCCTTCGTCGCAAGCGCGCGAAGGCGCGCCCAGTGTGATGATCCATCCCGACGATGCGGCTGCGCTCGGCGTCGGCGATGGCGATGCCGTCACGCTCGGCAACATGCGCGGCGAGACCACGCTGACCGCGAAACTGTTCGATGGCGTGCGGCGGGGCGTCTTGATCGCGGAATCGGTACATCCGAACAAGGCCCATATCGGCGGGCGCGGCATCAATATGGTTACCGGCGCGGAAGCCGTGCCGCCATACGGCGGCGCGGCATTTCATGACAACAAGGTCTGGGCAAGGAAGGCGGTTGCAACCTCCTTCCCGATGCCGTGACGTTTTTCGTCGTCACCTTCCCACTTTCACCGGCTATCTCTATTGTCCGTCCCGACAGGAACAGGCGGGTGTAGCCATGACCGAGACCGACAGCGTCATCCTCGAGAAGCGCGGGCAAACGCTCCGGATCACCATCAACCGGCCGGAGAAGCGCAACGCCATCAACGGCGATGTCATCGCCGGCATCGCCAAGGGCTATCGAACCGCGCACGACGACAGGGACGTGCGTGTGATCGTGCTGACCGGGGCAGGCGAGAAGGCGTTTTGCGCCGGTGCCGACCTGCAGAACACAGGCGGCGCGTTCGCGGCGGATTTTTCCAGGCCCAATGTCGACTACGCCGATCTGTTGCGGCTGTCGCAGAACGCGACCAAGCCGGCGATCGCGCGCGTCAACGGCGTCTGCATGGCCGGCGGTATGGGCCTGTTGTGTATGACCGACATGGCGATAGCGGCCGACCAGGCGATGTTCGGGCTGCCGGAAGTAAAGGTCGGCGTTTTTCCGATGCAGGTGATGAGCCTGTTGCAGTCGATGGCGTCGCGCCGCGTCGTCAGCGAATGGGCGATCACCGGCGAACCGTTCGACGCCAAAACCGCGCAAGCCGCCGGGTTGCTCAACTACGTTGTCCCGCAGGCCGAGCTCGATGCCAAGCTCGACTGGCTGATTGGCCGCATCGCCGACAAGTCGCCGACCGCGATCCGGCGCGGCAAGTATGCGATGCGCGCGATCGCCTCGATGTCCTTTGACGAAAGCATCGCCTACACCGAAAGCCAGATTGCATTGCTGGCCATGACCGAAGACGCCAAGGAAGGACTGAAAGCGTTCGCCGAAAAGCGAAAGCCCTCGTGGCCGGGGAAGTAAGCATTGCCATCGTCCCTTAGGGCTAATTTCCCGGCTCTCTCGGGGCCGGCGAGAGCCCCGGTCACGGAAATACCGTCATTTGCGGAGGTTTTTGTGGTATTAACGGGTGCTGGTGGAGGGGCGCGGCATGCACCAGAATCTGGGAGTACAGGTTCGGCATGGGCCGGCTGCCGGCACGGACCTGGTCCGATGGGGTGGCTCGGTTGGGCTCGCTCTCGCGATCGGTATCATCTATTTCGTCGCGGCCCGGCTCAGCCTTGCGCTGTTGACCAAGCCGGAAGGTGTTGCGGTTTTCTGGCCTGCGGCGGGTGTTTCCGCCGGCGCCCTGATTGCGCTGGGTTCCCACGCGCGCTGGCCGGTTGTCTTCGGCACCGTGGCCGCCACCATCGCGGCAAATCTTTTTGGCGACCGCAATGTCGCAAGCGCGGTTCTCTTCGGACTGTGCAATGCCGGCGAGGCCGTGCTCGCGGCTTGGCTGATTGAACGCAACTTCGGCCCCGATTTCAGACTGAACCGGCCACATAACGTCATTGGATTGGCAGGGGCGGCCGTCATCGCCACCGCGGTTTCGGGGATCGGCGGGACCATCGGATTCACCGTATTTCACGGTTCGACGGCGCCAATCCTGACGACCTGGGAGCACTGGTTTGCCTCCGACGGTCTCGGAATCCTCGCGGTTGCGCCGCTCTTGATCGAGCTTGCATCGGCCTCGCGCGACCGTCCGCCCTGGAGCGAGCTGGTCGAAGGTGGTTTGGCGGTTGCTGCCCTGGCGCTGGTGAGCGGATTTGCCATTTTCCTGCGCTCGGAGCTTCTGGCAACGGTCGGACCCGTGGCCGTGTTGTTCGCGCCGCTGTTGTGGCTCGCTGCTCGTTGCCGGCCGGTTTTCGCAGCCGCCGCCGCGTTCATCGTCAGTCTCTCGATCGTCTGGACGACGACTTTCGGCATCGGTTACTTCGGCAGTCTCTCCAACGAGGAGCGCGTGCTCGCAGCCCAGTTCAGCATCCTGCTCGTGACGATGGGCGCATCGCTTCTTGCGGCACTGTTTGCCGAAATCCGCGACAAGCGGAGGCTGGCCGAGGCCGCTTTGCACGCCAGCGAAACCCAGCGTTATCTCATCGAGACCGAACGGCTCGCCGCACTCGGTGGCCTCGTCGCGGGGGTCGCGCACGAAATCTCGAGTCCGATCGGCACCAGCCTGACGGTCGCATCGACGCTGTCGCAGCGCAGCGCGCATTTCCAGGAGCAGATTGCCTCCGACCAGCTGCGCCGCGCCCAGCTCTCTGACTTTGCCGACGCCTCTCGCGGAGCAGCGGAACAGCTCGTTACAAACCTGCAACGCGCCGGAGAACTGATCCAATCGTTCAAACAGGTCGCCGTTGACCGCTCCAGCGACGACCGGCGTATCTTCGATCTCAAACTCGCGACCGAGCAGGTGGTGGCGAGCGTGCGGTCGCGCGTAAAGAGATCCCAATCTTCGCTGGGCATGGATGTGCCCGATATCATGATGGACAGCTTCCCGGGTCCCTACGGGCAGGTGCTGACAAATCTGATCTTCAACGCTGTCACCCATGGGTTTGCGAACGCGCCTGGCGGGCACATGATGATCAAGGCGCGGCGGCACGGCACGGACCAGGTCGAGATCACCTTTTCGGACGATGGCAGCGGCATTCCGGAGAGCGTCCAGCGCCACGTGTTCGATCCGTTCTTTACGACCAGACGGGCGGAGGGCAGTACCGGCCTCGGCCTCTACATCGTCTACAATCTGGTGACGCAACAACTCGGCGGCAGGATTGCGATCGTCTCGGTGCCGGGCAAGGGCACGACGATCAGCCTGACGCTTCCGCTGGTGGCGCCGGGGTAGTTTCGTTCCATCGTCAAATAGTCCACCTCTTCACCGCCGTCATCGCGAGCGAACAGCGAAGCGATCCAGAGCCATGCAAAGAGCACTGGATCGCTTCGTCGCCTGCGCTCCTCGCGACGACGACGTCCCTTGGGTCGATCAGCCCTGGGATAAAAAAGCGGCGCATCCTTGCGCTATAAGACGGGCCGCCAACGTGCTTGTTTGCACGCGCCTTACACTAAAGACAGCCCGCATCATATCGGCCGTTCACTTGTGTGATTGCATCGGTACTATCTGTTGTCCAGCGAACCGCGACCGTCTCGGTGCAGACCACGCCGCCCCAATGATAGATCAGCGTCTTACTCGGGTCACGGGTCGGGCACTGCGTATGGGTTTTTCCGACCGGCACCTCCTGCCGGGCCGCACACAATCAGCTTTCGGTGCAGGCAGGAGCTGGAATCCCTGTTTTAGCAGCGCCGATTTCAAGGACTTTTCGGGGGTGCCAACGGGGAATTCTTGCTCCAGCCGAGAGGTGATCTATTGGCTCGCTTCGTCCCACTTGTTCTAGATGTCCGCAAGTTCGCCTTTGAACATCAGCGGAGGGTTGTCGTTTGCGATCAGCGGGGACAGCAGAATTATTGCAGCGTAGGGCTTGTTGATAGACAAGGCAGCCAATCCAACAGCGAAAAATGCACCACATCCCAGGAAGATGCGGGTCGTCCATGGAAACCAGCATGACCTCATCATCATCCAGCAGGTCTCCTACCCCGCATTTGCCTTCAACCCCGCGGCCTCGATGCCGGCGATGGCACAGATCTCGTCATTATCGGAGGTGTCGCCGGAAACGCCGATTGCGCCCAGCAGGGTGACGCCGTCCTGGATCAAGACGCCGCCGGGCACCGGCACCAGGCGGCCTTGCGCCATCGTATTCACGGCGTCGATGAAATAGGCCTGTTCCTGCGCCCGCTGGAACAGTGCGCGCGAACCCATGCCCATCGCGAGTGCGCCCCAGGCCTTGCCGTGGGCGATTTCGGCCCGCATCAGGCTGGTGCCATCCTGCGCAGCCGTGACTTTGACCGCGCCGCGCGCGTCGAGAATGGTGATGACGAGCGGCTTGAATTTTTTCTCGACCGCCTTGGCAAGGGCTGCATCGAGGATCTTGCGGGCGATGTCGAGGGTGAGTTGGGCCATGAAGATTTCCTTTGAGTGAGGTTCGGAGATTAGGGACTTGCTAGTGCGGCGGATTTGCGCTGTCGAGGCTCATTGCGAGCACACGGGCGACATGAAGGGCAGGGCGGTCGGTGCCGTCCCGGATCTGGTGCCGGCACGAGGTGCCGTCGGCAATCACCAGCGTTTCGGCCTCGGTGCGCCTCACCGCGGGCAGAAGCGACAATTCGGCCATCTCCATCGAGGCTTCATAGGTGTCTGCGCCATAGCCGAACGCGCCGGCCATGCCGCAGCAACTGGAGTCGATGGTTTCGACCTTCAGATCCGGAATCAGCCGAAGCGCCTGCTCGACCGCCTTGAAGGCGCCAAACGATTTCTGATGACAGTGGCCGTGCACCAGCGCCTTCGGCGCGATCGCACCCAACGACAATTGCAGGCGGCCGGCGGCGGCCTCGCGGACCAAAAACTCCTCGAACATCAGCGCGTGCGCGCCGACGTTTTTCGCCGTCTCGTCGGAGCGCAGCGAGAGCAGTTCGTCGCGCAGCGTCAACAGGCAGCTCGGCTCGAGGCCGACAATGGGAACGCCGCGCGCGGCAAACGGAGCGAAGGCCGCAACCAGCCGGTCAAGCTCGGTGCGGGCATGATCGACGAGGCCCGCCGAGAGGAAGGTGCGTCCGCAGCACAAGGCCCTGCCGCGGTCAGCGGGCTTTGGAATATGGACGCGATATCCGCCCGCGACCAGCACGCGCAGCGCGGCATCCAGATTCTCGCGCTCGAAAGCGCGGTTGAAGGTATCAGTGAACAGCACCACCTCGTGCCCGTCGGCCGCGCCGA
>Ga0306920_100001842_pt1 | contig 26398 bp, 23 predicted proteins | sample flu12Cox44000170_FD_204666 | JGI IMG/M metagenome (GOLD analysis project Ga0306920, IMG submission 204666) | Lab enrichment of tropical soil microbial communities from Luquillo Experimental Forest, Puerto Rico - flux4day.12C.oxic.44.000.170 (v2)... | ecosystem: Environmental > Terrestrial >...
CCTGCCGGGCGGCCTTGCCGCACTCCTCCAGACACTCGAAGCCAAGCCTGGCACGGCGGTCGCCCACGGCGGATGCCGCCTCATAGATGAAAGCGGAGATTTGATCGGACTGCTTCGAGGCAAGGTGGTGTCCGCGCGCTCGCTTTCGAGAAGTCCGGTTATCCCGCAACCGGCAAGCCTGATTCGCCGGGAAGCCTGGAACAAGGTAAAGGGGCTCAAAGAAGATCTGCACCTCAGCCTTGATTATGATCTATGGTGGCGCTTGTACCGGTCCGGCTCAGTGTTTACCAAAATCGATTCCGAGGTCGCAGCCGCGCGCTTTCATCCAGACGCAAAGTCGTTCAGAAGACCGCGCGAGATGTACGCCGAGGCAAAATCGGTGGTGTCCAGCCACTATGGTTCGCTGCCGATGTGCTGGCGCATAAAGGAGCCATTTTCAATTAGAGCGCGCCAGCAGGGCAGCTTGCTCCAGCCGCTTGCGCGCAGCTATCGGCTGTGGTCCATGCGGCTGACCAGGCCGCAAAAACAGCGCGACGAGGAGCTTGCAGCATACTGCCATCCAACGGCGCGCGCACCCTCGAAAGTGGAATCGCGTGAAGCAGGTGCGTTATTCGGCCGGCGGCAGCTGAAACTCGACGGCGAGGCGCTTCAGTATCTGCATAATCCCAACCTGTAGGTATAGTCGAAAAGCATCTGCCGCAGCAGATATCGCGCGATTGCGCGTCTTATCTCGTATTGACCGGGAGCCTCAACGAGACACCGCGACCTGATCCGATGCATCTCCCGCTCTCCCAGATCCCCATGTAAGTGTTTTTTTGCTGATTATGGATGCGAAAGCAGGCAAGAAACCTGGGGAGTCGCCTGAAGGCAAAACCAGCTGTTTGCGCGCGTATCACGAAGTCCCAATCAAGTGCAAATTTGAAGCTTTCGTCAAAAGGCCCAATTTTCTCCCAGACGCGACGGCGCCAAAATAGCGTTTCTTGCGGAATATAGTCTGCCCACTTCAGGATTTCTGCATCGTGCGGCGGCAGCACGCAACGCCCGATCTCGAAGCCATGAAAGTCTATATAGACTCGATGACCATAGACGACATCTAAATCCGGATTGTCGCGGAATGCTCGAGCAACATAGGCCAGCGTGCCCGGCAACAGGACGTCATCGCTGTTGAGGTATGCCATGATATCGCCATCTATCTTGCGAAATCCCCGGTTTATGGCGTCGCCTTGGCCGGCATCAGCCTCGCTGCACCACTCGATTTTGCTGCCGTACGCTTGCAGGACCTGCTTCGTACCGTCAGTCGACGCGCCATCTTGCACAAGATAGACAAGGTTTGGATATTTCTGATTGAGCACGCTGTCGATCGTTGCCGCGATAAGATCTCCTTGATTGTAGGATGGCGTCACGATTGCGATCCGCGGAGCGTCATCAGGCGGTTGCTCGCGACGATATTGCGGCGGAACTCGGATTCGGCGGGACGAATATTGATGCGGAATCCATAACCGCGGGCGCAATCGTCTTCGCCAGGACTGGTATAATCCGGCACTGGCAACGTGCATGATGTTCCCGGTCTGTCGCTCGAGAGCAAACAGCCGCCGATCGATGGATTGCAAATGCTTCGTCGAGCGGGAATCAGCGCCGGTGTCGCTATCTTTCATTCGCGCTCATGAACGTTCTGCGGCGCACCCCGGGTTGCTCCCATGCGATCACGCGTGCCTGAAAGCCGATCCCCGTACCCCCGAGAGCCCAGAGCCCTAGCGGCACCGAAGGAGCACGGTACAACGGCGCCTCACCTGCTACAATGCGGCAACAGGAGGTCTGTCACGAAGGTCCCGGCATGCTGCGGCAAGATCGCATGCTGGAGATTTGTTCGCATCAAGGACAGCGCCGGGAGGATGAACCTCGCGAGCCCCGGTCTCTTTAAGCGGGCTGCCTCCCCACCCAATAGCTCTTTGCAAATCGCTTGGCGTACCAGAGGGCGATGGCAAACCCTGCGGAAACCGCTGCCGTAATCACGGGCTCCGCCCATTGAGGCGGAAAGTGCGACGGATGCGCAAAGATGTCACCGATGAATGTCGCAACCGCGCTGATTGTCGCCTGCCGGCCGGCGCTGTCCGTCGTGCGGTCCATCTGCAACAGGAGAGCCACGGTAACGGCAGCGCTGACGATTCCGCAAATCGAGGCAAGCTGCGCGTGCTCGAAGCGAAACGCAGCGAGAAGGTTGCCGCGCGCCATCACGAGAAAGCAGGCGAGCCAGGCGCCTGCGAACTTTTCGGCAGCCGGACGGGCAAGACCGCCCGCCCGCAAGTCCCATGAATCGAAGATGCCAGACCTTAAGCCTCGCATTGACCCGCCCTTTCCTCTTTTGCCGCCGCAGCCTGTTCGATACATCAGATGCCGCCAAAGGGATGATAAATTCCCCGGCAGCGGGCCATCAATTCCGCGTGTGAATGGGAGGCGGCATTTCGATCATTCATCGGGGTTCCGACCATCATCGGGAACGGCCATCCTCAAAGCGAATGTTTCGGTGCAATCCCGACAGGGCCAATCGGGTTGGGCGCGTATTGACGAGGTCACGGGCGGATGATGATTTCGAGCTTCATTGACAAGCGACCGGGAATCCATCCGATTCAACCCGAGTGAAGTCTGCTCAAATGCAAGCCCGCCATTGCGATATCGGAGCGGTCGGCACCCGGCACTGGTCGCCGGAGACACGTCATGTTCGGGACGTATTGTTGAGGCGACCTGCTTGATGCCACACACTCAGCAACCAGCGAGCCCCCTCCCCCTTGCAGACAAAACCGCGGCCTTCGATCCCGCCGCCGCGGGCTGGGAGCCTTACCGCGATGAGGGCTTCATCGGCTTGGTCGGCCCGTTCTGGATGCGTCGGTCCGGCGACAGCTATCTCTATGCCTTCATGGCCGAGCCGAAGCACCATAACCGACGCGGCGTCGTGCAGGGCGGCATGCTGATGACGTTCGCGGACCGCTCAATGGGAATGACTTGCTGGTATGCCAACGGGCGTCAGCCACAGGCAACCGTCCAGCTCAACGTGCATTTCATCGACGCCGTTCAGATCGGCGAGTTTGTCGAAGCCAGGTGCAAGGTCGTCCGCCGGACGCGATCGCTTATCTTCATGAGCGGCGAGCTCGTAGTCGGGAGCCGAGTGGTGGCGACAGCCAGCGGGATGTGGAAGACGCTGCGTGCAAATCCTCGCCAGGTCCCTCACGCCCGCCGATGATGCGATCCCCGAAAGGCAGCGATGCGGTCAGAGCAAGTACCGTGGCGGAAACCTTTGCGGATCGCCCGTGGCAGGACCTTGCAATGCTGAAGTGCCGGCCGCGCGGGAGCGGTCTACATTGAGCGCCAGGTCTCACGCCCAAACAAGCGAGACAGAGCTCGCGATTCGATGACCGAGCGTCCCCCGATCGACATCGCAAACCTTCTGCGACGCGCCTTCGCGGCTTATCGGGAGCGCGCGCTGCCGCAGGCAGAGGCGCTGTTTGCGGAGGTTCTCGCCGCAAAGCCCGACCAGTACGAGGCGCTGCTCGCAACCGGCGTCATTAGCCTCCAGCGCGGCCAGGATGCGCGCGCCCTTGAGCTCATCCACAGCGCGCTTGCCCTCAATCCCGACGCGGCGGAGGCCCATTTCCATCTCGGTGTGGGACTCGGCAAGGCAAACCGCCATGACGAGGCGCTTGCCAGCTTCGACCGGGCCTTGGCGCTCGCGCCCGGTTTCGCCATGGCGCACTACAACCGCGGCAATTCGCTGCGCAGCCTTGGCCGCCCGGATGAAGCGCTCGCGGCCTACCGCACCGCCCTGAGCATCAAGCCTGATCTGGTGGAAGCGCTCAACAATTGCGGAATGCTGCTCATCAACCTCGGATGCTATACCGAGGCCATTGCGGCATTCGACCAGGCCTTAGCAATCAATCCCAAGCAGATTTTCGCGCTCAATAACCGGGGTCTTGCGCTCTCCAAGCTCCACCGTCACCACGATGCGCTCAACTGTTTCACGCGCGCTGTTGCAATTACTCCTGACTATGCGAACGCCTTCTACAATCGCGCCAATCCGCTGCGCGAGCTTGGGCTCTGGGAGGCGGCAATCGCCGACTATGACCAGGCGCTCGCGCTGGCGCCCGATCACCCCTATGCGCTCGCGGCGCTTGCCGAAGCAGAGCTGCACATCTGCAAATGGGACCGCACGGACACCCTGGCGCGCGCTCGAGGAGGGCATCGACAGGGGCAAGCTCATCCCCGGCCCGCTCGCGTTGCTGATGTTCGCGCGCGAGCCGGAGCGCCAGTTCAAGGCAATTGCCAGTTATGCAAGCGCCCATGTCCCGCGCACCGCCCACCCGATGCCGGCCAAGCCGGCGCGCCATGGCGAGCGCATTCGCATCGCTTATCTCTCGGCCGATTTTCGCGAGCACGCGGTGAGCGCGCTCACGGCCGAGCTCTACGAACGGCATGACCGCAGCCGCTTCGAGGTGATCGGGATATCGTATGGACCGGACAGCCAAAGCGAGATGCGCGCGCGCCTGATCGCGGCTTTCGATTCCTTTCACGACGTCAAGCACGAAACCGATCGCGCCATCGCCGAGCGCATTTACCGCAGCGGGATCGACATTGTGGTTGATCTGACCGGCCTCACCGAATTCGGCCGCCCCGGCATATTGGCGCAGCGCCCGGCGCCGATCCAGGTAAGCTGGCTCGGCTACACCGCCAGCATGGGCGTCGATTTCATGGACTACATCATTGCCGACAGGATAGCGCTGCCCTTCGAGCTGCAGCCGTTCTTCGGCGAGCGCATTGTGCATCTTCCGGATAGCTACCTCGCCCACGACTCGCAGCAGGCGATATCGCTGCAGCCTCCTTCGCGGGAGGAGGCGGGGCTGCCGGCCGAGGGCTTCGTGTTCTGCTGCTTCAATCAGAGCTGCAAGATCATGCCCGCCGTGTTCGACGTGTGGATGAGGCTGTTGCACGCGGTCGAAGGCAGCGTGCTGTGGCTGGCGCGTAAGTACGAGCCGGTCGTGCCCAATCTGCGCCGTGAAGCGGCGGCGCGCGGGATCGATCCGGCCCGGCTGATATTCGCGGCGCGCGTGCCGCGGCTTGCCGATCACCTCGCCCGCTACCGCCACGCCGGCCTGTTTCTCGACACGGTCCCGTACAACGCCAATACCACCGCGATCGACGCCTTGTGGGCCGGCGTGCCAGTGGTGACGTGTCTCGGCCGCACCTTCGTCGGCCGCGGCGCGGCAAGCGCGCTACATGCGGCTGGATTGCCCGAGCTCGTGACCGGCAACCTGCAGGACTACGAAGCCCTGGCCGTGCGATTGGCCGCTGATCGCGCGCAGCTTGCCGCGGTCCGCGACAAGCTCTCGCGTAATCGGAGCATGTGCGCGCTGTTCGACAGCAACCGCTTCCGGCAGAACATCGAGGCGGCCTATCGGAGGATGCGGGAAATGCACCTGCGTGGCGAGAGCCCGCATGCGTTCAGCGTGAACGCAGATGAGAGCGGTTGACGCGCAAGGAAGATGGCATGCAATCCAACACAAAAACCGTCCTTCTGCTCAGGCCGCAGGACATCAAAGACGTAATCTCGATCGATAAAGCCATAGATCTGGTCGAGCAGGGCTACCGGGAGGCCTTCTCTTTTCCCATCATCAACGCACCGCGACGGCGCGTGCATTCCAGGAAGAATGTCCGCGTTTCCAGCTTTCCCGGCGGCGTAGACGGCCTCGGAGTCATCGGATCACTGATGCGGGCCGAGGCGGTGAGCAACGATTCCAGTCATCAAGCCTATCCATATCGCGAGCATCCGGTCTATCTGCTGTGGGATTCGGAAACAGCACAACTACAGTCGATCCTGATCGGTGAGATCACTGACAAACGGGTGGGCTATTCCAGCATCATGGCGTTACGCACGGCGGCGACCAGCGGTGTGGGTTTCCGCCATCTGGCGCGGAAAAATGCACGCATCGCAGGCGTATACGGCGCCGGCGGTCAATCTCTGCACAAGATACTGGCGCTGCAAAACGAACGGAAGATCGAGACCTACAAAGTGTTCAGCCGCAATGCCGACAATCGCAAGGCGTTTTGCGCAAAGCTCGCGAGGCTGATGGACGCCGAGCTCGTCCCGGTGGAGAATTCCCGCGAGGCCATGCGAGACGTCGATGTCGTGATCTGCGCAACGAACTCCAGTGTCCCGGTGTTCGACGGCAACTGGATCGAGCCTGGCCAGCACATCGTGAGCGTCGTCGGCTCGAACAGCGCGCTCGTGAGAGGCGGCTGGGTAACCGCCGGCCGCAGGGAAAACGACGATATCACCGTCGAGCGTGCGGATTTCATCATCACAAACCTGCGCGAATCAGTAGAGCAGGAGCAGCAGGCCGGCCTCATGGAGCCGTTGCAGAAGGGCATCATTACCTGGGACAAGATCCACGAGCTGGGCGAGCTCATTTCCGGTGCCTTTCCAGGCCGCGTCGATGATCGGCAGATCACGTATCATGCAAACAATAATGGTACGGCAGCAGCAGATCTGGCGATCGCCAAGTGGGTTTATGAAGCATGCAGGGATATGGGGCGTGGACTGCCGATCGAGCTGCCGGTGGCTGGAGCATAAGGTCCGCTCGCTGCACCAAGTGCATCCCGGCGGCGCCCGCGCTGCTCCGGACGCTCAAAGAAGCCTGATGAACGGCGGCTGCGCCGTCGGATCGACCTCCACCATGGCGCCGTTCGGGATCGTCTGCGTGATGTCGACGTCGAACCCGGAGATCATGGTGAAGCCGGCCAGCGCTGCCCCCTGCACCATGATCGGATTGACCGCGTTGAGCACGAGCGCCGCCGGCACTACTCCCCTCGCCTTCATGTCGTAGAGCATCCAGGCGGTGGCAACGCCGCCTTTCGCCGCATCGAGCACGAGCACGCGGCCGACATAGCTCTCGCCGGCAAGCCTGTGCTCGGGGCGCGAGAAGATGCCGCGCACGCGGTCAAGATCGTAGCGCGCGGAGAAGCCGTCCTTGGCGACGAGCGCCGCTCCCCTCGCCTTGCTGCCCATTGCGGAGCGCGCATAAAAGATGGTCGCGCTCATCGGGCAATCCTGCCGCCGCTGCAGGCGGCCTCGATGCACGCCTCCATGGAGAGGAGCGCAGGCTTGTAGCCGTAGCCGCCGATGATGTTGACGAGCTTGGCCGAATTCGTCGCCAGCCGCTGCCAGCCGTTCGCTTCCGCCATCTCGCGCGCATAGCTCTGGTAGAAGCACATGCCGGACAGCACCATCCCGCCGGCTGTCTCGATGCGCGCCGTGAGCCCGAGCCGGTCGGCATCGGGCTTGACCTGCGGGCTCGTGACCGCGAGCAGCGGAATGCGGGCGCGGCGTCCGTCGAGCATCCGCGCGAGCTCCTGCATTTCCATCAGGCTCAGCTGTGGCGCCGAGAATACCACGAGGTCGACGGCATCGATCGCGCTCATATAACTGGTCCGAAAGCTCTCGATCTCCGCCTTTCCAATGCGGTGCCGCGGCAGCGCATCGGAGCCGGCCCCCACATCGCCTTCCCGCTGTGCTTCCGGCGTGATGCCGACCATGTGGAAGAGCGCAACCGAGCCGTAGCTCGCGAGCGCGGCGCCGAAATGCTTCATCTCGTCGGAGGTCGGGATGCGATCGATGCCGGTGAGCGCCGGCACCTGCCAATAGTCGCCCGCCAGCCGCCCGACTATCGCGCCCAGCGCCCCCCACTCATCGAGCCCGCGCGGCGTATGGTTGATGTCGACAACAAGCGCTGCCCGGCGCCGCTCGGGAAGATGATAGCCGTAGCGCGGGGTGCGCCCGGTGATCCCCGCGCTCAGCGCCGACGGTCCGCCCTCGAAGTTCGAGCGCGCGCCGCAGACGCTGTTGCAATAGATCACCACCCCGGTATCGCCGTAGGCAACGTGCTCGCCGAATACCGGCGCCATGATGGTCTGATAGTTGATGCAGGTGTTGGTCATCAGCACGCCGAGCGTCTCGAAGGCGGCAATCGCGCGGCGCTCGAGCTCGAGCATCCAGGGCTGCTGCTTGAGCCGATGGGCGGCAGCAAAGTCGGTGCCGCGCGGATCGGTGATGGTCGGAACCCGCAGGCGGCGCCGCTCCGCGGGTTGCGCCGCCAGACGTTCGAGCCATTCGACACCGGCCGCGCCCAGCGATTCGGTGTCGGCCATCACATGCGCCTGGGTGACGGGGACGAAATCGTGCGCGCCGAGATATTCGCCGACCTTGATCTGATGCTCGATCGCCCACTGCGCGGCCGGCCCGCACTCGCCCGCACGCATGGCCTGCTCTTCCGCCGTGAGCTTCATCATTGCAAACTAACAGTCAACGAAAAGACGAACAACCTTGACAGCCGCCCGACCCGTTGCCACGCTTCGCGGCAAGGCTGGAAGCGTTGTCACCTTCCAGCTGGAAAAAATCTTTAACGGGAGGAGGCACATGACCCCAGCATCGGTGATTGTTGGCGTATTGGCGATTTCACTGACGCAAGCGGCGGTGGCACAGGAGAAGCCAGCCGCTCCAAAAACCAGTGTCACCCCAAGCAATGTCACGCAGGACATGCTCAATCGCGCTGCCGGCGACGCCGCCAATTTCCTGCACACCAACGGCGATTACACGCAGAAGCGGTATCATCCAGCCGCGCAGATCAACGCCTCGAATGTGCGGAGCCTGCGACCCGCCTGGATTTTCCAGACCGATGTCAAGGAATCGATGGAAACCTCGCCCATTGTCGTGAACGGGGTCATGTACGTCACGACCTCGTTCAGCCAGGTCTACGCGCTCGATGCCCAGACCGGCGAGCAACTGTGGTACTACAAGCATCCGCTGGGGCCGATCACCATTTACTGCTGCGGGCCGAACAATCGCGGTGTCGCGGTCTACGATGACAAGGTCTATCTCGCGACCCTCGACTCCAAGCTGGTGGCACTCGACGCCAAGACCGGCAACAAGTTGTGGCAAGCGGACATTGCGGACCCCGAGCTCGGCTACAGCGAGACCATGGCGCCGACCGTGGCCAACGGTAAGGTGCTGATCGGCACCAACGGCGGCGAATACGGCATCCGCGGCTTCGTTAAGGCCTATGACGCCAAGGACGGCAAGCTGCTGTGGACCTTCGACACCATCCCCGAGAGCTCCGTCGGCGTTTGGGCGGAGAAGGATGCCACCGGCCGCGACATGCATCGCAACATCCGGGCCGAAAAAGAGCAGCTCGCAAAAACCGGCGACCCCTACAAGACGCTTGGCGGCGGGGTATGGCAGAACCCTGCGGTCGATCTTGCGTCCAACCGCATCTATTTCCTGGTCGGCAATCCATCCCCTGATCTTGACGGCTCGCTGCGCCCCGGTGACAACCTCTACACCAACTCGCTGGTCTCCGTTGATCTGGAGAGCGGCAAATACGTCTGCCACTTCCAGTACATCGCCCATGACGTCTGGGATCTCGATGCGACCAGCCCGGCCATCCTTGTCGATGTTCGCGACAGGAGCGGCGCAGTCATTCCCGGCGTCATCCATGCCGGCAAGACAGGGCATGTCTATGTGCATGACCGCAAAGACTGCAGCCTGATCCGCTTCTCTGATGCGATGGTCCCGCAGGAGAACATGTGGACGCTGCCGACCGAGCAGGGCGCGCGCATGCTGCCGGGTGCAAACGGCGGAGTGGAATGGTCGCCAATGGCGGTCAATACTCAATTGGGCCTGAGCTACGCCATCAACCTGCACCAGCCGATGACCTATCATGTGCAAAGCACGCCCTATCCGGGCGGCAAGCTGTGGCTCGGCGGCGCCTTCAAGGTGATCCCGACCGAGGAGCAATCGGGCAACTTTACCGCGGTCGACTACAACACCGGCAAGATCCGCTGGCAGGTGAAAACACCGCAGCCCATGATCGGCGGCATTCTCGCCACTGCCGGCGGACTCGTGTTCACTGGCGAAGGCAACGGCCGGTTTCGCGCGTATGATGCGCAGAACGGCAATGTGCTGTGGACCTTCAATGCCGGAGCGGGGGTGAATGCTCCACCGTCGTCCTATACGGTTGCCGGCAAGCAGTACATCGTGGTCGCCGCCGGCGGCAATGTCCAGCTCGACTACAAGCGTGGCAATGCTATCATTGCTTTCACCCTGGATTGATCGTCGGCCGGTCGCACAACGTGAAAGACGGGACCGCTCGGTCCCGTCTTTTTCATCGCTATAGCCATTGGAAACCGTTATTGGCTCGCGGCCGGAACATGACCAAAGATGTCCTTGCAACGATGGTGCTGCCGGCGCTTGCGCGGGCGCAGACTCTCGAGGAGAGGGCGCAGCTCTGCGCCGCCTGCCATGGCGAGGACGGCATCCCCCAGCAGAAGACCATGCCGGTCATATGGGGTCAGCACCAGGGCTACACCTATTTGCAGCTGCGGGATTTCAAGAGCGGTGTGCGCAAGAACGACATCATGACGTCGCTTGTCCAGGCGATGGACCGCAATGAGATGCTGGCGCTCGCGCTCTATTTCTTTCAGAAGCGTTGGCCTGACCTGCAGCAGGCCCAGCCGCCGGCAGATGTCGCCGCACGGGCGATGCAAGCCAACACTGCGCTTGCCTGCACCGGCTGCCATCAGGGCGAATACCAGGGCGAGGGAACGCAGCCGCGGCTCGCGGGTCAGACCCGGGAATACCTCCACCAGACCATGATCGATTTCCGCAAACGCAGCCGCGGCAATAATCCGGGCATGTCCGATCTGATGCTGGCGATCTCCGAGGACGATATCGCAGCCTGCGCAGAATATCTGGCGGGGCTGAGATAGGGGCCCCGCCTCACCTCGCCGCGAGCCTTGCACGTAAGGTGTCGCTTGCCGCGAAATCAGCGGCCTGCTTTCCGCTCTTGTCGATGATCGTCCGATTCGCTCCGCGGCCAAGCAGGGCTTCGACCACTGCCGCATCGTTGACCTCGGCCGCCATCATGAGCGCTGTACGGCCGCGGTTGTCGATGGCGTCGATCGGCGCACCGGCGTCGAGCAAAAGCTTGACGACATCAAGCGCGGCGCGCGGACCCACACCCTCCTCATGGCCGGCCGCCCACATCAACGCCGTGAGATCATTGCCGTAGACGCGCCTCGCATCGATACCCGTATCGAGCAGCCGGCGCACAATGATCGAGAAGCCGCGCGCGGCCGCATAGGTGACCGCCGCCTTGCCGGTTTGATCCACGACATCGGGATCGGCGCCTCCGGCAAGCAGTTGCTCCACGATGCGGTCATTGCCTCTGAATGCTGCGGCAGCGAGCGGGGTGACGCCTGATCGGCCCGGCAGATTGGGATCGGCACCTTTCGCCAGGAGGAGCGCAACGGTTGCCGGTCGCTCATTCTCCACGCTGCCAAAAAGCGCGGTCGCGCCTGCAAGATTGCGCGCATCGATTGCCGCACCGCGCGCGAGGAATAATTCGACCAAGGCTGCGTGCCCCGCACGCGCCGCGCGCGCAAGCGCCATGGCGCCGGCCCGGTCACGTGCCAGGAGCGAGGCCCCACTTTCAAGGAGGCGTGCGGCGAGCGGCACGCAGCCCTGATCGGCGGCAGCGAACAGAGCCAGATTCATTTGCGTTGAGGTGGCATTCGAATTGACAACGTCGAAACGCCGCTCGAGCTCGCCGCAAGTTGGAGACTCAACCCCAAATGCCAACGTCTCAGCAGCCAGGACCGCAAGCAGGCAGGCAGCAAGGGGGCCCGGGCATGTGGCGCGACGGATGCACATGCCACCGAAAGTCCTAATTCACCGTGATATGGAGCTCGCGCACCAGCCGTGCATGCTTGTCGTAATCGTCGCGAACGACATGGGTGAATTGCGCGGCGGTGCCGCCGAGCGGCTCCTGCGCCGACTGCAGAAAGCTTTCGCGCACGGCCGCGTCGGCGAGCGCACGATTGATCTCCGCATTGAGGCGCTCGACGATCGCGGCGGCCGTCCCGGCCGGCACGAAAACGCCCAGCCATTGATCGAGCACCAGGCCCTGCACGCCGGCTTCCTGATAAGTCGGCACCTGCGGCAGGCTGGGCGAGCGCTCCAGCGTCGATTGTGCCAGGAGACGCAGGGCTCCTGATCTATAATGTGGAAGAAGCGGCGTCGAGCCGAGCGATCCAAGCTTGATGTGACCGGCGATCAGGTCGTTGATGGCGGGCGCGCCGCCGCGATAGGGCACCTGCTCGAGCACAATGCCGGCGATCGATGCGTACCATTGTACAACCATGTGCTGGGGCGAGCCGTAGCCGCTTCCGGTCGCATAGCGCAGTCCCGGCTGCCCCCTGGCGAGAGCGGTCAGTTCGGCGAGCGAGGAAATCCCGAGCGAGGGATGCGCCGCCAGAACCATGGGCTGGCGGGAAACCTGGACGACCGGCACCAGTTCCTTCAAAGGATCGATGTTCATTTTGTAGACGTGCGGGTTGCTGACCACGACCTCGGTCGACACCAGGATTGTGTAGCCGTCCGCTGCACTCTTGGCGGCGGCCTCGATCGCGATGCTGCCATTGGCGCCGCTCTTGTTCTCGATCACGATCTGCTGATGCAGGCTGCGCGACAGGAATTCGCCAATGACGCGCGCGCCGACATCGGTCGAGCCGCCGGCGGGGAACGGCACGATGAAACGCACGGGCCGGTTCGGCCATTGCTGCGCCCCTGCCGTCAGCGTGGCGGCAAGCAACACGAAGCCCGCGATCAAAACCCGCAATGTCGTCATTGGAAAAAGCTCCTGCGCCGCGTATTCGTCATCGACTATCGTATTCCAGGCTGCTCCCGCCAGGCCAGCGGCCGCAGCCCGCTTGATCGAGGTTTAAAATATCGGCATGCCGTACTCGACCTATCTGCCCGAGCATATGGGCTCGATCGCCCTTCACCCCGCCGGGCCGTTCGTCGCGGGCTCGCATGCCGAGCTCACCCTGATCTACGCCGCCGGCAAGTTCGGAATCGACGACACCGGGATGATCAAGATCTCCTGGCGCACCACCTCCGACATGGGCAAGCCGCAATTCGACAAGCCGGCGGCGGCGAATTTCACCACCGTGGAGGCGAGCAATGGCGCCAAGCTCGACGTGTGGTTCGATCGGCTCAACATCCGGCCCTACGCCAACACGCTGCTCATCCGCGTCGGGCGCGGCTATCTGCGCGCCGGCGACACGCTCACCATCCGGCTGGGCGACCAGCGGCAGGGCTCACCCGGCTTTCGCCTGCAGACGAACTGCGAGGAACGCGTCGAGCTCAGAACCTCGGTTGACGCATTCGCAACATACGAGTTCACCGAGCTGCCCGAGCAGCCGGCCTTTGCGCTCGTTGCGGGGCCGGCGGCAAGCTGGAAGGCGGTCTGGCCTTCGCTGGCGCTTGTCGGCGAGCCGTTCCGCCTTGCCGTCCTCGCCGAGGACATGTGGGGCAATCCCACCACGCAGGCGGAGCAGGCGCTGACGCTTCTTCCTTCGCGCAAGGTCGCGGGCCTGCCGGCGGGCATCGCGTTTGCGCCAGGCGACGGACCGCGCGTCATCGAAAATCTCACCGTGGACGCCGCCTGCGATCTCGACCTGCGCATCCTCGCGGGCCGCGAGGAGGTCGCACGCGCAAATCCGCTGCGCGTCGTCGACTCCGCAGCGCTGCGGCGCTTCTGGGGCGACCTGCACGGCCAGAGCGGCGAGACCATCGGCATGGGCTCGGCGGAAAGCTATTTCCGTTATGCCCGCGACCTCGCTTTCCTCGACATCGTCGGCCACCAGGGCAACGACTTTCAGATCACCGACGCGTTCTGGCAGAAGCTCAACCGGCTCACCGCGCAATTCAACGAGCCCGGCCGTTTCGTCTGCCTGCCCGGCTACGAATGGTCGGGCAATACCGGAATGGGAGGCGACCGCAACATCTTCTTCCGCCGCGAGGGTCGCCCGATCCGCCGATCGTCACACATTCTGGTCGAGGGGCAGACGTCGACCCCTGCGATCTACACGGCGGATGAGCTGTTTCGCGAACTGCAGGGCGAGGACGCCGTTGTCATTGCCCATGTCGGCGGCCGCTATGCCGACATCTCCTGCGCCCATGACGGCCGTCTGGAGCGCGCGGTCGAGGTGCATTCCACCTGGGGCACGTTCGAGTGGCTCCTCCACGATGCGTTCGCGCGGGGTTATCGCGTCGGTGTCGTTTGCCACAGCGATGACCACAAAGGACGGCCCGGCGCCACGCGCCCCGGCGCCTCGACCTTCGGCGCGATCGGTGGGCTCACCTGCTACCTGATGCCCGACCTCACGCGCGACGCTCTGTTTGAGGCGCTGCGCCGAAGGCGCCATTACGGCACGACCGGCACGAGGCTTTATCTCGATCTGCGCGGCTTGTTTGCGCAGCCAGTGCTCGCTTTTGCGGAGGATCCGCAACTCGCCGGCGCGGCTCAGATCGAGCCAACCGACGTCCGCGAGGCGACGATGGGTGACATCATCCGCCCGGGCGCCATCCCCATGCGGCTTGCCGCCGAAGTCATTGGCACCGCGCCCATCGAGCGCGTGGATGTCATGCACGGCACCACCGTCGCACGGACCATCCGGCCCTATGGGGCGGCCGATCTCGGCCGTCGCGTGCGCCTGCTCTGGCAGGGCGCCGAGTACCGCGGCCGAGGCCGCGAGACGATCTGGGAGGGCTCGCTTTCCGTCGACGGCAACCGCATCGCGCGCTTCGCACCGGTCAATTTCCTCAATCCCGAGCGGCGGGCGCGGGAGACCGCGCCCGGACAGGCGCTGGCGTGGACCTCCGTGACCACCGGAAATCTTGCCGGCATCGACCTGTGGCTCGCCGAGCCGGCGCGCGGCACATTGCGCGTCGAGACCAATGTGGTCTGCGGTGAGGTCGACCTCCAATTGCTCGCCGATGATCCCGTGATATTCGAGGGCGGCGGGCTGGGCAGGAGGCTCAGCATTTATCGCCTGCCGGAAGAGGATTGGACGCGCCGGGTCAAGCTCGAGCATACCGTGACATTCGCCGGCGGCGCCGACCTTCCGGTCTACCTGCGCGTGACCCAGAGCAACGGCCACCAGGCCTGGTCGTCACCGATTTATCTGATTGCCTGACAAAGGATCACGCATTGACCGATGCTCGCTTGACCACCCGCGAATTCGATGCCCACGCGCCGGGCCCGCTCTCGGACATGCGGGTGCTCGATCTGAGCCGGCTGGTTGCCGGCAACATGCTCACTCTCCAGCTCGCCGATTTCGGCGCCGACGTCATCAAGGTCGAGCCGCCGGACGGCGATCCCCTGCGTGCCTGGCGCGACGGCGACCGGGAGCTGCACTGGAAGACCTACGCCCGCAACAAGCGCTCGATCGTGCTCAACCTGCGCCATGCCGCGGCCAGGGAGGCGCTGCTGCGTCTCGTCGGCACGGCCGACGTGCTCATCGAGAACTACCGTCCGGGCACGCTCGAGGAGATGGGTCTCGCGCCCGACGTGCTGCTCGCCGCCAACCCCGCCGTGATCATCGTGCGCATCTCGGGGTTCGGCCAGACCGGGCCATATGCTCCGCTTCCAGGCTTCGGCACCCTGGTCGAAGCCATGAGCGGCTTTGCCGCGCGCACCGGGTTTCCCGACCGCGAGCCAGTGCTGCCTCCGTTCGCGCTCGCCGACATGATGGCGGGCCTCTACGGAGCATTCGCAACCATGACCGCGCTGCATGCCCGCGCCGCCGGCACGTCGCGCGGGCAGGTCATCGACCTTTCGCTGCTGGAAGCGATATTCTCGGCGCTCGGGCCCGAGGCCGCGATCTATCAGCACACCGGACACGTCAAGGAACGCACCGGCAGCAGCTCCAACACCACGTCTCCGCGCAACATCTATCGCTGCCGCGACGGCGGCCATGTCGCGATGTCGGCCTCGATCGAGAACATGGCGCAGCGCGTATTCCGGGCGATCGGACGGCCCGAGATGATCGAGGATGCCCGCTTCAACTCGAACAGCGCGCGCGTCGCCCACCGGGAGCTGGTGGACGAGGCGATCGGCGCCTGGTTCGCCACGCGATCCCGTGACGAAGCGCTGCAAACCATGCGTGCGGCAAACATCACGGTGGGCCCGGTCTATACCATCGCGGATGCAATGGCCGACGATCATTTCCGCAAACGCGAGGTCATCGTCAATGTTGCCGACCGCGAGCTCGGCGGCGTCGCCATGCACAACATCGTGCCGCGCCTGTCGCAGACGCCGGGCGCCTGGCGGCGGCCCGCGCCGCTCCTGGGCGAGCACACCGATGCGGTTCTGCTGGAAGCCGGGATAGGGCGCGACGTCATTGCGCGCCTGCGCAAGGAAGGAGCGGCGGGGTGAATTTCAGGAGCGCAGCTACCATGACAGTCTCACGACGGCGGATATTGCTTGCTGCCGGCGGCAGCGCCGTTACGCCGCTACTCACGCAGGTCGCGCGGGCGCAAGCCTATCCGGCACGACCCGTGCGGCTGATCGTTCCGTTCGCGGCGGGCGGACCGACCGACGTGTTCGCCCGCCTCATGGCGCAAAAGCTCTCCGAGCACCTCGGCAGCCAGTTCTATGTGGAGAACGTGCCCGGCGCCGGCGGCAATATCGGAACCGGCCGCGCCGCGCAGGCGGCGCACGACGGCTACACGCTGCTGGTCACGGCGAGCAGCTACGACACCAATCCGAGCCTGTATGCGACCATCCCGTATGATCCGATCAAAGACTTCGAGCCGATCACGGTCGGCGCCATCAACATCGCGACATTGATGGTCAACCCGTCGCTGCCCGCCCATTCCGTCAAGGAGCTGGTCGCGCTGATCAAGGCGAACCCGGGCAAGTACAGCTACGCATCCGCCGGGACCGGGCTCTCCGCCCATCTCGCGGGCGAGCTGTTCCGCCTGACCGCGGGCCTTGATCTCGTGCACGTGCCCTATAACGGCTCAGGCCCGGCGGTCGCTGCGGTCATCGCCGGTCACACGCCCATCGGTTTCGCCAGTGCCGCAACGGCGACGCCGCAGGTCAACGACGGCAAACTGCGCGCGCTCGCGGTCATGGGCAAGACCCGCCTGCCGGTACTGCCCGAGGTGCCGACCATGGCGGAGGCCGGCTATCCGGAGGTGGAGGTCGAGGACTGGCTGGGGTTTCTCGCACCGGGGGGAACGCCGCCGGACATCGTCGCGCTGCTGCATCGGCAGGTCGTTGAAATCGTCGCAATGCCGCAGATGAAGGAAAACCTGGCAAAGCTCGGCCTGGTGCCGGTCGGCAACACGCCGCAGGAGTTTGCCGCCCAGATCCGCACCGAGATCGGCCAGCGCGCGAAAATCATTCACGATGCCGGCATCAAGACGCAGTGAGTGGCCCCGATGCGCACAAAGATTGCGGCGAGCTGGATCGTGGGACACGAGCGCGGGCGGCATGCGCTCATCCGCGATGGCGTGCTCGTCTACGAGAACAACAGGATCGTGTTCGTCGGCAAGGAATTCGACGGCACCGCCGACCACGCTATCGACGCGAAGGGAATGCTGGTCGCGCCGGGCTTCATCGACACCCATGTCCATTCCGGCCACCGCGCGTCGCATCGGCTCATCACCGATACCGGCCGGCCGATGTACTACGGCCAGCCGTTTCTCGAAATCTCGGTTCCCAAGCAGGGCACGGTCGTCAAGGGCGACCCGCGCTACCTCAAGCACGGGGACGCCGGCTCCGCCGCCGCCTTCGAGCTCAACGCGGCCTTCACGGTCGCGGAGCTCCTGCGCAACGGCATCACCACCTTCGTGGAATACGGCAGCCAGCTTGCCGTGCAGGACGCGCTGCTGGCCGAGGCCGTACGGCGCGGCGCCCGCGCCTATCTCGCGCCGGGCTACGACTGCGGGCGCTGGGTTGCTGACGCGGCCGGCCGCCTCACGCGCGTGCGCGACGACGCGCTCGGACGCGAGGGCTTCAAAACCGCGCTCGCCTGGATCGAGAAGAACAACGGGGCGGCGGACGGCCGCATCCGCGGCATCCTGGTGCCGCGCGAGGTCGAGACCGCGAGCGTCGAGATTCTCGAGCTCACGCGCCGCGCGGCCGACGAGCATCGTCTGCCGATGGCGACGCACGCCGCCTACAGCGTCATCGAGTTCTACGAGGTGGTGAAGGAGCACATGAAGACGCCGATCGAGCTGCTCGATCATCTCGGCATGCTGCGCCCCACCCTCAATATCGGGCACGGCAATTTCATCTCGGACAACCCCAACCTGAATTATTCCGTCCACCGCGATCTCGAGCTCATGGGCAACGCCGGCGCCAGCGTCTCGCACTGCCCGATCAACATCGTGCGGCGCGCGCGCGTGCTCGACGGTTGGCAGCGCTACAGCGACGCCGGCGTCAACATGTGCATCGGCTCTGATACCTATCCGCGCGACATGATCATGAACATGCGCACCGCCTCCTATCTCGGGAAGATCATGAGCCACACCTATTTCTCGGCGACCGCCGCCGACGTATTTCGGGCCGCGACGCTCGGCGGCGCCATCTCGCTCGGACGCGACGACCTCGGCCGGCTTGCGCCGGACGCGCTCGCCGACATCATCCTGATCGATCTCTCCGGCCGCAATTCGCTGCGCTACGGGCCGGTGCGCGATCCCGTCAAGAGCGTAGTCGAATGCGGCGTCGGCGACGACGTCGACACCGTGATCGTCGATGGCAAGACGGTGATGCAGGGCGGCATCATTCCCGGGGTCGATTTCGCAAAGCTGCGCGCCGACGCGCAGGCCGCGGCCGAGCAGATCTGGCAGACTCTTGCGGATTGGGACCCGCTCGGCCGCACCCACGAGGAGGCTTGCCCCTGGTCCTATCCGATGGCGCAGTGACAAACTCGATCTAATACCTCCCCTAAGGGGAGCATAGGCGGCCTTCGGCCGGCGTTCTTAGCACTAATATATAAGAACGCCGACGCGAAGCGTCGGCTACGCGCCCTGAGCGTAGCGAGGGGCGGTCGGGTGGGGCGAAGTGGGAAGACCCGCAAAATTATCGCGTTCAAAACTCCCACCCGGCCTCGCCCCGCTCGGCCACCCTCCCCGCCCGAACTCGGGCTTGCCCGAGTTCGGCATTTTTAGCTGGCCCAAGTCGGATATATCCGACTTGGGCTGGGGAGGGATCACCGAGCTTGTCGCGCACCTCTAGGATCGCCGCCCGTCGATGACGGCATGCGACCGCGCCAAGTCCTCGATCTCGCTCTCGGCATAGCCAAGCTCGGACAGGATCTCGATGCTGTGACCACCAAGGAGCGGCGCCGGCGCCTGCTCCTCCCGCAGCCCGGCCGAGAATCTGTTGGGATGCGCGAGATCGATCATCTCGCCCTCGAGCGGATGCGCGACCTTGCGGAAGAAGCCGATGCGCGCGAGATGCTCATCCTCAGTGAGACTATCGAGACTGTGCACGCGTCCGGCCGGGACATCGGCCTTCTCCAGAATCTCCAGCCATTGCGCGGTGGTGCGCTCGCGAAACGCATCGGTCCGGATCTGGAAATATTCGCGCACGTTGGCATAGCGCGCCGCGACCGAGCAGAATCTGGGATCGCGCTTGAGCTCGGGGCGGCCGATGGCATCGAACAGGGCGAAAGCCTGCGCATCGGTATTGGCGGAAACGCAGATATGGCCATCTCGGGTCGGGATCGGCTTGCCCAGCGGATGCAGCACGCGCCGGTCGCCGCTTTCCCCGCGCGGCGGAACGAAGGTGCGGTCGCCGAGATGCTCCGCGAGCACGAAGGCGGCCATATTCTCGAACATCGGCACCTCGATGGCTTGTCCCTGGCCGGTCCGCTCACGGTGGTAGAGGGCAACGAGAATGCATTGCGCGGCAATGATCCCGACCACGTGATCGGCGAATACCATGGGCACGAAGCGCGGCTCGCCCAGCGCCCGCTCGTTACAGGCGGCAACGCCGGCCATGCCCTGGATGATGGTGTCGTAGGCGGGACGGCCATGATACGGCCCGTCCGCGCGAAAGCCCTCGAGGTTGCAGACGATGAGCCGTTCGTAGCGCGCGCGCAGCTCAGGCGTCGCAAGTCCAAGGCGTGCGAGCGAGGCCTGCCGGATATTGGCAATGAAGACATCGGCAGACCGCAGCAGACGGTCGAGCGCCGCGCGCGCCTTTTCCTGCTTGAGGTCGAGCGCGAGCGAGCGCTTGTTGCGGTTGAAATGGGTGAACTTGCCGGAAAGCTGGCCGCTCTTCGACTGCCCCCCGATGGTGCGCAGCAAATCTCCCGCGGGCGCCTCGACCTTGATCACGTCGGCGCCGTAGTCGGCGAGGAAGAGGGTTGCGGTCGGACCGACCACGACGGTGGTGAGATCGATGACACGGATGCCGGCGAGCGGACCGCCGCTCATGGGCGGCGACCGAGCAGCACATTCACCTGGTATGCACGGCCGCCGTCCGGACCGCACGCCCACAGCTCGGCGGCACTCTCGCCGGCCAAACGGCCGTTGAACGCGATGCTCTCCCCGACGAACAGCGGATGCAGGGCGCGCGCGTCGTAGCCGGCGAGGCGGCCCGGCAAGTGCGCGCGCGCCGTTTCCACGAGCAGGAGCGCGGTGAGGCCGCCGTTCATGACCAGAGCGGGATAGCCTTCGACATCGCGGGTATAGGGGAGATCATAATGAATCCGATGAGCGTTGAAGGTGAGCGCCGAGTAGCGGAACAGGAGCACCGGATCGGGCGCGAGGGTGCGCGACCATTGCGGCGCCTCGCGCTCGACTGCCGGCGGTTGCCCGACGCGGTCGGCCCCGGCCTCGGCTTTCGCGGGGGCGCTCTTTGCAACCGGTGCCCGATAGACAAGGTCCTGCTCCTCGGTGATGGCCACGCCGGAGCCGGCGCTCATCTCATGCACCACGGTAACCAGGGAGAGCGGCCCGCGGCGGCCCATCTTCTTTTCCGCCCGCGTGACCTTCGACACGCGCTCCAGGCGGTCGCCGACCCGCAGCGGCGCATGGAAACGCACACGACGGCCGCCGAACATGCGCCGCGCATCGCCCATCGGCGGCAGGAAGTCGCCCGTTGGAAGATGACCGTCGCGCACCAGCGTGCGTTGCAGCGCAGTCGGACCGAACAGGATGACGTACCAGCTTTCCGGCAGGTCGCTGCCGTGCCTGTAGGCGTCCGGATCCTGGTCGAGCATCGCCGCCATGCGGCGCACGGCGCCGAGCGTGACCTCGTCCTCCTCCTTGCGCGTGCGCCCTACCCATTCCGTGATCGATGCGGTTTCACTCAAGACACTGCCTCGCTCTCCAGTTGCCAATCTCCCCGCCGTCATTCCCCGCGAAAGCGGGGAATCCAGTATCCTCGCATTGCCGGTTCAGCTTGGTCGAGCATGCATTGTTGCATGTTCGGTTACTGGATCGTCCGCTTTCGCGGACGATGACGCTGCCGTGATGGCTGGCCTTCGCCGCGGCTTTCGTGAGATTGTAGCGCGCCACGCAAATGCATCAATGCGCGAAGGATGAATTGACGCCGTGCTGATCCGGTCCCTGCTCTATGTGCCGGCAAGCTCCGAGCGCTTCATTGCCAAGGCGCACGAGCGCGAAGCCGACGCCATCATTCTCGATCTCGAGGACGCGGTCGTGCCTGCGCAGAAGTCGGCGGCGCGCGCGCGGCTTGCAACAGCCGTGCCGAGCGTGCGCCAGCGCGGAGCGGCCGTATTCGTGCGCATCAATGCCGAGGAGGAGCTTTGGCGGCTCGATGCCGAGGCCGCCGCGCGCGCGGGCGTCTTCGGCCTGCTGGTGCCGAAATCGCGCGATGCCGGAATGCTGCAGCACTTGGCGGCCATGCTGGAGAAGCTCGAACGCCGCACCGGCCGCTCGCAGGTGGCGCTCGTTCCCATGATCGAGGATGCGGGCGCCGTGCTCGATGCCAGGGCGATTGCGAGCGCGACACCACGCGTGCTTGGGCTCGTTGCAGGCGGTGAGGACCTCGCGACTGCGCTTGATGCCGAGCCGACGCTGGAGACGCTCTATCTTCCCAAGCTGCTGGTGCACCTTGCCGCCAAAGCGGCGGGCGTGCGGTCGTTCGGGCTGCTGCGCACGGTTGCCGACTACGGCGACCTTGCCGCGGTCGAGAAGAGCGCGCGGGAGGCGCGCGCTCTCGGGTTTGACGGCGCGAGCTGCGTGCATCCGAGCGTCGTTCCGATTCTCAACCGTGCGTTCTCGCCCTCCGGGGAGGAGCTCGATCGCGCAAGCCGCCTAATCGCCGCCGCCGACGAGGCCAAGGCGCGCGGGGAAGGCGCCTTTGCGTTCGAGGGCAAGATGGTGGACGAGCCCGTGGTCAAGCGGGCGCGCGCCCTGCTCGAACGCGCCGGCGCCGGCTCCGCGCGCGGTCCTTCCGGACATAGTCCTTAATCATGAAAGTCTCCCTCGAAGCGCGAACCGGGATGCCTTAAAATCGCGCTGACCCACCGGCTTGATGAGTGAGGGAGGTACCACATGATCAGGATAGGACATGCTCTCGGCATTGCCGCTTTCGCGCTCGCGCTCGCGCCACCCGCCCGGGCGCGGGATACCGTGCGCGTGCGCGGCACGATCGAGCACGTCGACGGCAAATGCGCGGCACCGGCGAAGGGCATTATCCGTGGGATCTGCGCCCGGGCAGCACCATGACCAACGCCAATGTCGAGCAGACCGTGACCGGTGTCGACGGCCAGGTGCTCTCGGTCAAATACAAGGACGGCGAGAAGAAGCTCATCGTTCCCCCCGATGCCACCATCGTCACTTACATGCCGGGCGACAAGAGCGAGCTCAAGCCGGGAACGAAGATTTTCGTCGCCTTTGCGAAAAAGCTGCCGGACGGGACGCTCGAGGCGCCAAGGGTGAATTACGGCCGCGACGGCGTCGCGCCGCCGATGTGATTCACCGCTTTCACGCGCCAAACGAAGCCAAGCCGCAAACCCGGCGCTGCGTCTCCCGCCGCGCCCGGGCTTGCCCGGGTTCGGCATCCGAGTGCGCGATGATCGAACGGAGCCAATTGACAAGACCGGGGGCCGCTGGGGGGACAACGAAATGAAGCGCAGCAGGCTTCGCGAGCTCGGCATCACTGTCGGCCGATTTCCGCCGGGGTCGAACAATGCCATCACCGATGTGCGCGGCGTGCGCGTGGGCTACGCCACGCTCTGCAAGGACAGGCCGCAGGTCGTGCGAACCGGGGTGACCGCCATCTGGCCGCAGCCGGACATTCTGACTTCCGCGGTGTTCGCCGGCATGCATTCCTTCAACGGCTACGGCGAGATGACGGGCAACCTCTGGCTTGCCGAGCAGGGGCTCCTTACGAATCCCATCGCCATCACCAATACCTGCTGCGTCGGGCTGGTGCGCGATGCCATCTGCGCCTACGCGGTGCGCTCGAAGGCGCGCGAGCCAACGCTGCTGCCGGTGGTGGCGGAGACCGACGACTGCTGGCTGAGCGCATCCGAAACCTTCCCCCTCACCCGCGAGATGGTGTTCGCGGCGCTCGAAAACGCGGATTCCGGACGCATCGCAGAGGGCAATGTCGGCGGCGGCACCGGCGCGATCTGTCATGAGTTCAAGGGCGGGACCGGCACCGCTTCGCGAGTGGTGCGCACGGCGGGGGCAAGACGGACCGTGGGCGCGCTGGTGCAGGCCAATTACGGGCTGCGCTCGCAGCTTGCCGTCGCCGGCGTGCCGGTCGGCCGCGAGATCGGCGTCGACGAGGTCGCCTCCGCCTACGACGATGCCAGGGACAGCGGCTCGCTCGTGGTCCTGCTCGCAACCGACGCGCCGCTGCTGCCCAAGCAGTGCGAGCGCGTGGCGCGCCGCGCCGCGCTCGGCATGGCGCTCACCGGCGGCAAGGGCGCAAACGGAAGCGGGGACATCTTTCTTTGCTTCTCCTCCCATAACCGCGTGCGGCCAGGGCGCTCGGTCCATCAGGTAGAGATGATAAACCCTGAATCCATGAATGTGCTGTTCGAGGCGGCGGTCGAGGCAACCGAGGAAGCCATCCTCAACGCACTCACCATGGCGGACACCATGGTGGGGCGGGACGGCCGGGTCGCCTATGCATTGCCGCTCGATCGGCTCACCCGGCTCGTGGCCGGCCGTGCGCCGCCGGTAAAATCGCCCCGCCGGCGGTAATTCTGTTGTCAGATTTCGAAGGCGCGCGAGACCGCGATCGGATCCGACCGCCTGACGATGCGCAGATAGTTGGCGGTGGATTCGATCTTCGCGTGACCGAGCAGCAGCCGCACCGTCTCAAGATCACCGGTGCCGTTGAGGATGTAGAGCGCCTTTGTCCGGCGCAAGGATTCCTTGCCGTAGCTCCTGGGATCGAGGCCCGCCTCGGCAACCCAGGCTTTCAGCAGGCGGTTCATCTGCCGAGCCGACATCGCGCGCGGACGCCGCCCGCCGCGGCCCGGAAAAATGAGATCGCCGCGTTTCATGCGGGACGCCGCGATCCACTTGGCGAGCGACTGTGCGGTCGCCCTCGACAGGGCGCAACGCACCGGCGGCTTTCGCCTGCCGCGCGCGACCCGGATGATGGAGCGGATGCTGCCGTCGCTATGCGCCACGTCCTTGACGGTCAGATTGAGCAGCTCCGGCCCCTGCAGCATGGTATCGATCGCAAGCGTGAACAGCGACAAGTCTCTTGCTCCCGCCATTCCGCGTTTCGAGAGCACGCGGCGTATCTGCCTCACCTGCGCCGGCGTAAATGCGTCCTTCTGCCCGACCTCGACGCCCTTGTTCCAGGTCGGCCGTTTGGCGGCGCGCCTTTTCTTCTTGAGTGCCAGGTTCTTCTTGAGTACCAGGTTCTTCTTGAGTGTCGTGTTCTTCTTGAGTGTCATGGGCCGTCTCCCCGCTGACCGATCCGGCGGGCGGGATACCGCGAAAGCAGCTGCAGGTTTCACCGTCCTGAGAGGCTTGGCAAGCGGGCAACGCCCGCGTTTGAAGCGCGCGGCATCGCGGTCGGATTCTTGATCAACGGCAGGCTGAATCAGGTCCGCGGCAGCACGTGCGCCCATTTCGCGCGGATCCTGGCATCGAGCTCCTTGCTCGATCGCGCCACGATCGGAAAGGTCGCGCGTCGCGACCACGGCCGGCAGGCGTCGATGACGATGCGCGCGTTGCGCGGATCGTCACTGCCGTAGGCCATGGGATCGAGCACCGTGCTCCAGCAACCGCGCAGCACCTCGATCCCTTCGCGCGGCTCCATGCGCGTGCACAGCGCCCACACGACCTGGTCCATGTCGGCGGGGTCGATGTCGTCGTCGACCACCACCACGACGCGGTTGGCGTAGGCGCCCGCGTGACACTGCGAGGCGATGAGGCCGGCCTGCTTGGCGTGACCGCCGTATTGCTGCTTGATGGCGACCGTGAGCCACAGCCGGCTGCCGCCCGCCGCATGCGCCCAAACGCCCTTCACCTCCGGCACGCCGGCGGCTTCGAGCTGGTTCCAGACCGCACCGGAGCGGTAGGTGCCGCGATAGAAGGAGTCGTCGTCGGGCGGAACGCCCGGAATCGCGCCGAGCAGAATCGGATTGTCGCGGTGCATGAAAGTCTCGATGCGGATCGCCGGCTCCTGCTTCTGGCCGCCGGCGTAATAGCCGGTCCATTCCCCAAGCGGGCCTTCGTCGAGCAGGTCGTCGGGATGCACGAAGCCTTCGAACGCGATCTCGGCATGCACCGGTATCGGCAGCCCGGTCGCCGGACCCTTGATCACCTCGACCGGCTCGCCGATGAGACCGCCGGCGACGTCGTATTCGTTCTTGCCGTATGGAATTTCGAGCCCGGCGACCATGAACAAGGCGGGATGCATCCCGACCACGACCGCGATCGGGCACGGCTCGCCGCGCTCGTGATAGCGGCGCTTGATCAGGTCGCCGTGCTTGCCTTTGGAGCACATGACGGTGGCGACGGCGGGGCCGTGCGACTGCACGCGGTAGGCGCCGTAGTTGATCCAGCCGGTGTCCGCATCGCGCATGATCACCATGCAGCCGGTGCCGATGTAGTAGCCGCCGTCGTGCTCGTGCCAGCGCGGCGTGGGGATCTTCTGGATGTTCACGTCCTTGCCGGAGCTCACGTTCGCCAGCAGCGGCCCGGCTTTCACCGTGACCGGTGCGATGCTGCGCGCCTCCTTCATGTATCTGCGCCAGTACGACACCAGCTCGATGGCGGAGCCCTCGATCGGCAGCCCCAGTGTCAGGTTGATGCGCCGCACCGAGGTCAGAATGTTTGCGAGAATGCGGTGGCCGCGCGGATATCCCGGAATATCGTCGAACAGCACCGCCGGGTTTCCCATCTTGCGCATGTAGAGATCGACAATGCCGCCGATCTCGCTCTCGCGCTCGGCGCCGTTGACCTCCTGCACCTCGCCGGCTGCGCGCAGCGCGTCGAGCCAGCTGCGCAGATCCTGCCTTGCAGCGGCCGCCGTCCTGCGTGCGCTGCGCC
>Ga0306920_100001843_pt1 | contig 26389 bp, 24 predicted proteins | sample flu12Cox44000170_FD_204666 | JGI IMG/M metagenome (GOLD analysis project Ga0306920, IMG submission 204666) | Lab enrichment of tropical soil microbial communities from Luquillo Experimental Forest, Puerto Rico - flux4day.12C.oxic.44.000.170 (v2)... | ecosystem: Environmental > Terrestrial >...
CAGGGCCGGCGGAATGTTGAGCGTATTCGCCGTGGTGATGAACATGACGTTGGAGAGATCGTAGTCGACCTCGAGATAGTGGTCGTTGAACGTGTGGTTCTGCTCGGGGTCGAGCACCTCGAGCAGCGCCGACGACGGGTCGCCGCGGAAGTCCGTGCCCATCTTGTCGACCTCGTCGAGCAGGAACAGCGGGTTCGACGACTTCGCCTTGCGCATCGACTGGATGACCTTGCCGGGCATCGAGCCGATGTAGGTGCGGCGATGGCCGCGGATTTCCGCCTCGTCGCACACGCCGCCGAGCGACGCGCGCACGAAATCGCGGCCGGTCGCCCGCGCGATCGACTTGCCGAGCGAGGTCTTGCCGACGCCGGGCGGTCCCACCAGGCACAGGATCGGGCCGGTGAGCTTGTTGGCGCGCTGCTGGACCGCGAGATACTCGACGATGCGCTCCTTGACCTTGTCGAGGCCGTAGTGATCGTCGTCGAGGATCTTCTGGGCCAGTACCAGATCCTTTTTGATCTTCGACTTCTTGTTCCACGGGATCGACAGCAGCCAGTCGAGATAGTTGCGCACGACGGTGGCTTCCGCCGACATCGGCGACATCTGGCGCAGCTTCTTGAGCTCGTGCTGAGCCTTCTCGCGCGCCTCTTTCGACAGCTTGGTCTTCTTGATCTTGTCTTCGACCTCGGCGAGCTCGTCGCGACCCTCCTCGTCGCCCAGTTCCTTCTGGATCGCCTTCATCTGCTCGTTGAGGTAATACTCGCGCTGCGTCTTCTCCATCTGCCGTTTGACGCGCGTGCGGATACGCTTCTCGACCTGGAGCACTGAGATCTCGCTCTCCATCAGCCCGAGAACCTTCTCGAGCCGCTCGGAGACCGAAGTGCTTTCCAGAACCGTCTGCTTGTCGGAAATCTTGACCGCCAGGTGCGAGGCGACGGTGTCGGCGATCTTGCCGTAATCGGTGATCTGCTGGACCACGCCGACCACCTCGGGCGAGACCTTTTTGTTGAGCTTCACGTAGCCTTCGAATTCGGTGACCACCGAGCGCGTGAGCGCCTCGGCCTCGACCGCGTCGCCGACCACGTCGGCGAGGACCCCCGCCTCAGCCTCGTAATAGTCGGCGCGGTCGGTGTACTTGCGGATCTTCGCGCGCTCGGCGCCCTCGACCAGCACCTTGACGGTGCCGTCCGGCAGCTTGAGCAGCTGGAGGACGCTTGCGAGCGTGCCCACCTCATAGATGGCGCTCGTCGACGGATCGTCGTCGGAGGCGTTCTTCTGCGTCGCCAGCAGGATGAAAGTATCGTTGCGCATCACCTCTTCGAGCGCGCGGATAGACTTCTCGCGCCCGACGAACAGGGGCACGATCATGTGCGGGAACACGACAATGTCGCGCAACGGCAGGACGGGGTAAGCCCGGATTTCGTCGGGTGACAGGGGCGGGCGCGGTTTGCCAGTCATGATGTAAATTCCTGTTGTTGTGCCATCCCGCCAAGGCCCGCGGTTGCGCAGCCGCGGCAGGACGCAATAACCGGGTCGAGCGGCGCGACGGGCACCGCAATCGCTCAAGCGAGTACGACAGCCCTTCCCGGAATCATTACGTACGCCGTCCGTTCTTCAGAGCTATTAGGTGGCCCCCCACCCGGGGGGTGTCAAGTAAGGCTGGAGAACACGGTCAAGAGAGCCGGCTGGAACGGACAGGCGCCGGCAACCCCCCGCCGAATCGGCTTCGAATCAGGCGCTGACGTTGGCCTCGCTCGCGCGGTCAGAGCGGTCGGCGTAGATGTAAAGCGGGCGAGCCGTTCCTTCGACGACCTCTTTCGAGATGACGACCTCTTCGACGCCCTCAAGGCTCGGCAGGTCGAACATCGTGTCGAGCAAGATGCTCTCCATGATGGAGCGCAGCCCGCGCGCGCCGGTCTTGCGCTCGATCGCCTTCTTCGAAATTGCGCCGAGCGCCTCTTCCGCGAGCGTCAGGTCGACGCTCTCCATCTCGAACAGCCGCTGGTACTGCTTGACCAGCGCGTTCTTCGGCTCGGTGAGGATTTTCTTGAGCGCGGCTTCGTCGAGATCTTCGAGCGTCGCCACCACCGGCAGGCGGCCGACGAACTCCGGAATGAGCCCGTACTTGAGCAGATCCTCGGGCTCCACGTCGCGGAAGATTTCGCCGGTGCGGCGATCCTCGGGCGCGGTCACTTTGGCGGAAAAGCCGATCGAGGCCGAGCGCCCGCGCGCCGAGATGATCTTCTCGAGGCCGGCAAACGCGCCGCCGCATACGAACAGGATGTTCGTGGTGTCGACCTGCAGAAACTCCTGCTGCGGGTGCTTGCGGCCCCCTTGCGGCGGCACCGAGGCGATCGTGCCTTCCATGATCTTGAGCAGCGCCTGCTGCACGCCCTCGCCCGACACGTCGCGCGTGATCGACGGGTTGTCGGACTTGCGGCTGATCTTGTCGATTTCGTCGATGTAGACGATGCCGCGCTGCGCGCGCTCGACGTTGTAGTCGGCCGATTGCAGCAGCTTGAGGATGATGTTCTCGACATCCTCGCCGACGTAGCCCGCTTCGGTCAGCGTCGTCGCATCCGCCATGGTGAAGGGGACGTCGAGGATACGCGCCAGCGTCTGCGCCAACAGCGTCTTGCCGGAGCCGGTCGGACCGATCAGCAGGATGTTCGACTTGGCCAGTTCGACGTCGTTGTGCTTGGTCTGGTGGTTGAGCCGCTTGTAGTGATTGTGCACGGCGACCGAGAGGACCTTCTTGGCGTGATCCTGGCCGATCACGTAGTCGTCGAGCACCTTGCGGATTTCCTTCGGCGTCGGAATCCCGTCGCGCGACTTCACCAGCGAGGACTTGTTCTCCTCGCGGATGATGTCCATGCACAGCTCGACGCACTCATCGCAGATGAATACCGTCGGCCCCGCAATGAGCTTGCGCACCTCGTGCTGGCTCTTGCCGCAGAACGAGCAATAGAGCGTGTTCTTGGACTCGCTGCCACCGACCTTGCTCATTCTGCTCTCCGTGCCCTTCCCCGGCGCCGCTGCCCCGGACTCCCGAGCCTAACTGGCCCGGGGTTGAGAATCCGTAGCACGCAACCCATAAACCAGCCCGGTTCGACCGCTCGCCTACCGCCTCCGGAGCCTAGCGAAGCATGGTATCGGGCCGTGGATCAAGAATTGATTAACGATACAAGCCCCGGGTTCAACGCGTTATTCCGTCCGACGCCACGACATTTTACCGCTCGGCGGCCGAATTAGGGCAAAATCACCCTCCCCTCAAGCCTTGACGACGGTCAATTCCTCGACCGGCCGCTTGTCGATGACCTTGTCGATCAGCCCAAAATCCTTCGCCATTTCGGCGGTCATGAAGGTATCGCGCTCGAGCGCGTCCTCGATCTTCTTCAGCGCCTGGCCGGTGTGCTTGACGTAGATCTCGTTGAGCCGCTTCTTCAAGTTCAAAATCTCTTGAGCGTGCAGCATGATGTCGGTCGCCTGGCCCTGGAAGCCGCCGGACGGCTGGTGTACCATGATGCGGGCGTTCGGCAGCGCGAAGCGCAGGTCTTTTTCGCCTGCGGTCAAAAGCAGCGACCCCGCCGATGCCGCTTGGCCGACGCAAAGCGTCGATACGGCCGGCCGCACGAACTGCATGGTGTCGTAGATCGCCAGCCCCGCGGTGACCACGCCGCCCGGAGAATTGATGTACATGTTGACTTCTTTTTTCGGGTTGTCCGCCTCGAGGAAGAGAAGTTGCGCCACCACCAGCGAGGCCATGCCGTCCTCGATCGGGCCGGTGATGAAGACGATGCGCTCCTTGAGCAGGCGCGAGTAGATGTCGTAGGCGCGCTCGCCCCGGTTGGTCTGCTCGACCACCATCGGAACGAGATAGTTCATGTAGGTGTCGGCGGGATTCCGCATCGAAAAACCCTCGTTACGCGCCCAGAGCGGCGCGAATCGTTGCCAGAGAAGAAATGTAGTCCTTCAAAACCCTTTGGCCAGACCCAGGCCTCGGGGATCATGTATCAGGTATCAGACCTTTGACCTGAACGCCGATCCCTGAGCCCTGATCCGTGTCAGGTCTTGTCCTCGTCGTCGCGGTAAAGCTCTTCGCGCGAAACGGTCTTCTCGCTGGTCTTGACCAGCTCCAGCAGGAAATCGACGACCTTCTCCTCGTAAAGCGGCGCGCGCAGGCTCGCCAGCGCCGCCGGGCTCTTGCGATAGTAGTCCCAGATGCGCTGCTCCTGGCCGGGGAATTGGCGCGCGCGCTCCATCACCGCGCGGTTCGTTTCGTCGTCGGTGACCTGGATGTTGTTCTTGGCACCGATCTCGGAGAGGACGAGCCCGAGTCGCACCCGACGCTCGGCGATACCGCGGTACTCGGCGCGCGCCGCCTCTTCCGTAGTGTTCTCGTCGGCGAAGGTCTTCTTCTGTGCCTCGAGGTCCGACGTCACCGTACGCCACACGTTCTCGAACTCCTCCTCGACAAGAGTCGGCGGCAGCTCGAACTTGTGGCGCTCGTCGAGCGCATCGAGCAGTTTGCGCTTGACCTTGCGCCGGCTTTCCGCCGCGTGCTCGCGCGTGATCCGGTCCTGCAGCGCTTCGTTGAGCTTGTCGAGGGATTCCATGCCGAGCGACTTGGCGAAGGCATCGTCGGCCGTGACCTTGCCGGGCGCCGCGATCGACTTTGCGGTCACCTCGAAGCTGGCTTCTTTGCCGGCCAAATCCTTGGTCAGGTAGTTCTCCGGGAAGCTGGCCTTGACGGTGCGCGTCTCGCCGGCGGCGATCCCGGCAAGCTGCTCTTCGAAACCCGGAATGAACGAATTGGAGCCGAGCTCGACCGCGATGTCCTCGCCGGTGCCGCCCTCGAACGGCTTGCCGTCGATACTCCCCGTAAACGACACCGTCACCTTGTCGCCGGTCTCGGCTTTGGCACCCTCGCCCTTGTCCTCGAACGGCCGGCTCTGCTCGGCCAGCCGTTTGAGCGCTGCGTGGACCTCCTCGTCGGTGACGGACGTGATGAGCTTCTCGAGCGAGATGCCGGAGAAATCGGCGAGCTCGATCTTCGGAAGGATTTCGATCGCGATCGAGTAGGAAAGGTCGGCCTTGCCCTCGACCACCGCGTTGACCTCAGCCTCGGCCTCGGGAAGGGTTACCTTCGGCTCTCTGGCAAGTTTGAAGCCGTGCTCGGAAACGATGGAAGCGTTGGCTTCGCGCACCGTCTCCTCGATCGTCTCCCCCATCACGGCGCGGCCGTAAACGCGCTTGAGGTGCGAGACCGGGACCTTCCCGGGACGGAAGCCGTTGATGCGCACGCGACCCTTCAGGTCGTCGAGCCGCGCGTTGACTTTGGTTTCGAGATCGGTTGCCGGGACCGTGACGCGGTACTCGCGTTTAAGTCCGTCGGCGAGAGTTTCGGTAACTTGCATGACCAGTCCACTTGTTTCCGTCCGCGTCGGGGCGCGAGCCGCTCACGGCCCGATGGCCGCCGCCGGCGTGGTGCGGGCGGAGGGAGTCGAACCCCCACGACTTTCGTCACGGGAACCTAAATCCCGCGCGTCTACCAGTTCCGCCACGCCCGCAACGGGAAGTTCTGCGCCGAAAGTGCCAGGGCGGCGCGGCTTATATCCGCGCGCGCGCCAGTGTAACAATAGGCAAATCGCGGCGGCTTCGCCATACGCTCTCGGTCAGGCAGTGGCGCTTACTTTTTGTCGGCGATTTCCGCGAAAAGCCCGCGGTACACGGCGGGTACCGCTTCGGACAAATCTTCGGCGATGAGCCCAGGACCGACGTGGGTTGCGGCTTCGCCGTGCACCCAGGCGGCGGCGGCCGACGCCTCGAACCCCGGCATGCCCTGGGCGAGGAGCCCGACAATGAAGCCTGCGAGCACGTCGCCGGCGCCGGCCGTCGCAAGCCAAGGCGGCGCGTTGTCGTTGACCGCAGCGCGGCCATCCGGCGCCGCAATGACCGTGTCGGGCCCCTTGAGCAGCACCACCGCGCCGGTACGAGCAGCGGCAGCGCGCGCCATCTCTATTTTTGAAGCTTTGCCAGTGATTCCAGGTTGATTCTTGAAGAGGCGCGCAAACTCGCCGGCATGCGGCGTTAGCACAGCAGGATGGTCGCGTCCCGCGAGCGCCGTGCACAGGATGTCGAGCTGCCCTTCGAAACTCGTGAGCGCGTCGGCATCGAGCACCATCGCGCGTGGGCCGGAAAGCCCGGCGGCAACGAGTTCGCGCATGGGCTGCCCCACGCCACCGGCCGGCCCCAGTACGAGGGCGTTGAGCCGCCGATCGGAGAGGTAGGCGGCAAGTTCCTTGGCTCCGTCGACCGCGCGCACCATGACCGCGAAGCTTGCGGCGGCATTGATCGCAAGTGCGTCATGCGGCGAGGCGATGGTGACGAGGCCCGCGCCGGCCCGCAGCGCGGCGCGGGCGGCAAGCCGCGCCGCGCCCGTGTGCGACGCGCCGCCCGAGACCACCACCGCATGGCCGCGCGCGTATTTGTGACCGTCGAGGCGCGGGACAGGAAAGCGCGCCCGCCACAGCGTCGGCCGGTTGAGGAACGTCCGCGGACGGACACGCTCGAGCACCTTCGCCGGAATGCCAATGTCGGCAACGTTGACGACGCCGCAATGGAGCCGGCCGGGCAGGAGCACGTGGCCCGGCTTGCGGCGAAAGAACGTGACACTCGCAGCCGCCGCGACAGCGCTCCCCATCACCGCTCCGGTGCTGCCGTTGATGCCGCTCGGCAGATCCACGGCGAGGATCGGGGCGCCGGATGCGTTCATCGCGGCGATCATTTCGGCGGCGACCCCACTGACCCGCCGGTCGAGTCCCGCGCCGAACAGCGCGTCGACGACGACGCTTGCGCCATCGAGCAGGTGCGTCGAGGCGGGCTCGATCCTGCCGCCGAACCGGCGCGCGGCCTCCACGGCATCGCCCTTAAGTTTCTCGCGATCGCCGACGAGCGTGAGCCGCACGGCAAATCCGCGCTCGGTGAGCAGACGGCCGGCCACGAACCCGTCGCCGCCGTTGTTGCCCGGCCCGGCCACGATCGCGACGCTGCCACCGGACGGCGCGCGCACAGCGACCGCATCCGCGACGGCGCGACCGGCGTTTTCCATCAAGTTGATACCGGCGATCCCGCCTGCAATCGCGAGGCGATCGGCTTCTGCCATTTCGGTGTTGGTCACAAGCTCGATCATCGAAAAAACGCTCCAGCCCAACCATGGGGCAAGCGCGGCGATCCGGCAAACTGCGGAAATTCGTAATCTGAGCTGCCTGCCGCATCGCTAGTGCCGCGAACCCGAAGTTCGAACCGAAATTGCCGCGAGCCCGATTGCGAACTTCGGGTTCAAAGCGGCACTAGAATCGTGGAGTTGCTAGTGTCCTTCGATTCCGAAGTTCGCATCGGTCGTGCTGCAATGTCGGGCGAACTTCGGAATCGGGACACTAGTGTGGACGACTCCGGGAGGCCCCTGGTCAACTACTCGGCTATCTGCTTATTTATTGGGCAGCGCCCTGTGGGGCCACCGCGCCGCCTCTTCCCATTCGATACTACTTCTTTGAAACCACAGAGCTTTCATGCACCCGCCGGCTTGGCACGGACCCTGCTAACCGTTGGTCGGCTGTCGTTGAGACCCTGAGCGCGGCCCGGGAGGCGAGGCGAAATGAAGAAAATAGAGGCCGTCATCAAGCCCTTCAAGCTCGACGAGGTGAAGGAAGCCCTGCAGGAGGTCGGCCTGCAGGGTATTACCGTCACCGAGGCGAAGGGCTTCGGCCGCCAGAAGGGACACACCGAGCTTTACCGGGGCGCCGAGTACGTGGTGGACTTTCTGCCGAAGGTGAAAATCGAGATTGTGCTTGGCGACGACATGGTTGAAAAAGCCGTCGAGGCGATCCGTCGTTCCGCGCAAACCGGTCGCATTGGCGACGGTAAGATTTTCGTCTCCAACATTGAAGAAGCAATCCGGATCCGCACAGGGGAATCCGGCCTAGATGCCATCTGAGGCTCGTGGGGTCGATCTCTCCTCAGCCCCAGTCATGAGAAAGGGTGTGAAATGACGACGGCCAAAGACGTGATGAAGATGGTCAAGGACAACGATGTGAAATACATCGACTACCGCTTCACCGATCCGCGCGGGAAGTGGCAGCACGTCACCTGCGACATCTCCACGTTCGAAGAAGACACGTTCGCCGAAGGCATCATGTTCGACGGCTCCTCGATCGCCGGTTGGAAGGCGATCCACGAGTCCGACATGAACCTGATGCCCGATCCTGCCTCCGCCTGCATCGACCCGTTCTATGCGGAAACGACGCTCGTTCTGGTCTGCGATACGCTCGAGCCGCTCACCGGCGAACCCTACAACCGCGACCCGCGCAGCATCGCCAAGAAGGCGGAAGGGTTGGTCAAGGCGTGGGGCATCGGCGATACCGTGTTCTTCGGCCCCGAGGCGGAGTTCTTCGTGTTCGACGACGTGCGCTACAAGGCCGATCCGTACAACACCGGTTTCCGTCTCGACTCGACCGAGCTGCCGAGCAACACCGACACCGTCTACGAGGGCGGCAACCTCGGCCACCACATCGGCACCAAGAAGGGCTATTTCCCGGTGCCGCCGCTGGACAGCGCCCAGGACATGCGCTCGGAGATGCTCGGCGCCATGGCGCGCATGGGCTGCCAGGTCGAGAAGCATCACCACGAAGTGGGCTCGGCCCAGCACGAGCTCGGCCTCAAGTTCTCGCCGCTCACCGTGATGGCCGACCGGATGCAGATCTACAAATATTGCATCCAGCAGGTCGCCAACGTGTACGGCAAGACCGCGACCTTCATGCCCAAACCGATCTATGGCGACAACGGCTCCGGCATGCACTGCCATCAATCGATCTGGAAAGGCGGCAAGCCGACCTTCGCCGGCAACAAATACGCCGACCTGTCGGACACGGCGCTCTCCTACATCGCCGGTATCATCAAGCACGCGCGCACGATCAACGCCTTCACCAACCCGACCACCAACTCCTACAAGCGGCTGGTGCCCGGGTTCGAGGCGCCGGTGTTGCTCGCCTATTCGGTGCGCAACCGCTCGGCGTCGTGCCGCATTCCGCTCGCCTCCTCGCCCAAGGGCAAGCGCGTGGAAGTGCGCTACCCTGACCCGCTCGCCAATCCCTACCTCGCCTTCGCGTCGATGCTGATGGCGGGCCTCGACGGCATCAAGAACAAGCTCGATCCGGGCGCGCCGATCGACAAGGACCTCTACGACCTGCCCCCGCGCGAGCTCAAGAAGATCCCGACCGTGTGCGGCTCGTTGCGCGAGGCGCTCGGCTATCTGGAGAAGGACCGCGACTTCCTCAAAGCCGGCGGCGTGTTCGATGACGATTTCATCGACAGCTACATCGAGCTCAAGATGCAGGAAGTGATCCGCTTCGAGCACACCCCGCATCCAGTCGAGTTCGAGATGTATTACAGCGCATGATCCCGAAAAGTGGGGACCGGTTTTCAAATAAGATCATGGGCCAGAGATAAACTTTCTTCCCAAGTTGCGGCGACGCGACGACCTTCACGGGCGCTCTCCGGAGCGCCCTTTTGTTTGATCAAGGGAAGTTTCAGGCGAGGAGGAAGGCGAGAGCGAGGCCGCAGGCAAGCCCGATCAGACGCAGGCGCTGACGCCAGCGCTTGTGCGGGCGGAAGGCGCCGCTCGCGCGACGCTCAGGGATGATCTCCGCCTCGTATTCGTCGGAGGACGCAAATAGGCAACCGAGCGCAACGCGGGCTCGCTCGGCACTCGCGCGGAGCGCGGAGAGGTCGGCTTCGGCCCGGGACAACGTGCGAGAGCGCGGCATGGCTCGACGATACGCGCGCCGGGTAAACGCCACGTTGACTCAATATTGCACAGGTTCTTAACGGCGAACCGGTGCCCACTTCGCCGGAACCTGCGCTGCCATGATTCCGCCGCCTGCTTTCCGTTTACCTTTCGCCGCCGGAGTTGCGGCCCTAACCATACTCAGCCGGACGAGAAGCAGATTGACAGGGGTGGGACGCCAGTGCGTCATCGCCCGGCAATGCAAAGAGGTACGTCGATGATTCGCTGCACGGCCTTGGCCCTCGCGGCTTCGTTGTTGAGCGCGAGCGCTTCCGTCGCCCAGGGTCTCCCGCCGCTTCCACTGCCGCTGCCGTTTCCCAATTTCCAGGGCAAGCCCGAGGAACAGCGCGCGTGCCGGCCCGACGTCGTGAAAATGTGCAAAGAGTACCTGGGCCAGAACGACAACACGGTCGTGTTGCGCTGTTTGCAGGCAAACAAGGTTCGCCTGAGCGCGCCCTGTCATGGCGTGCTCGCCCACTACGGGCAGATCTAGCGCAAACCTTCGACGCTTCTCACGAATGAAAAAGGGCGGCTGCCAGGCCGCCCTTTCTGCAATTCGTTCCGCGTCGCGTCAGCGCTTCGAGAATTGGAATGAGCGCCGCGCCTTAGCCTTGCCGTACTTCTTGCGCTCGACCACGCGCGGGTCGCGAGTGAGGAAGCCGCCGCGTTTGAGCACTGGGCGGAGATCCGGCTCGTAGCTGGTCAGTGCCTTGGAGATGCCGTGACGAACCGCGCCGGCCTGGCCCGAGAGGCCGCCGCCGGAAACCGTGCAGGTCACGTCGTACTGGTTTTGCCGGTTGGCCGCGACCAGCGGCTGCTGGATGAGCATCCGCAGCACCGGACGCGCGAAGAACGTCTCGACCGGGCGCTCGTTGACGGTCACCCGGCCGCCACCCGGCTTGAGCCATACCCGTGCGACCGCGTTCTTGCGCTTGCCGGTGGCATAGGCGCGGCCCTGCTTGTCGAGCTTCTGGACGTATTTGAGTGTCTCGGGCGCCGGCGCCGGCGCGGGCCGCAGCGCGGCGAGTTCTTCGAGCGATTGCATGGTTTCGGCCATGGTCACGGGCTCCTCGTGTTCTTGCGGTTCATGGCGGCGATGTCGATTTTCTCCGGCTGCTGCGCTTCATGGGGGTGTTCCGAGCCCTTGTAGACGCGCAGGTTACCCAATTGGCGCCGGCCAAGGGGCCCGCGCGGCAGCATCCGCTCCACCGCCTTCTCGACGATGCGCTGGGGAAATTTGCCCTCAAAGATGAACTTGGCGGTGCGTTCATTGATCCCGCCGATATGGCCGGTGTGATGGTGGTAAACCTTTTGCTGCACCTTGCGTCCGGTGAGCACCACCTTCTCGGCATTGACGACGATGACGTTGTCGCCGCAATCGACGTGCGGCGTGTAGGTCGGTTTGTGCTTGCCGCGCAGTCGCAGCGCGATGAGCGAAGCGAGGCGACCGACGACGAGCCCGGTGCCGTCGATCAGCACCCATTTCTTTTCGACCTCGGCGGGCTTGGCCGAATAGGTGTTCATAGGAGCGATCCCTGGTGAAGAGGCGGGCTTTTATCCGAGGCCGTTGTCGCGGTCAATGCAGGACGCTGGGTAAAATCCCAATTAAAACAAAAGTATACGAATTTGGTTCTATTTTACCACTCGGCAACATTCTCAGAAAACCTTCGGAATTGCATAGGTCGAGGTAGCATGCGCGACGAGGTCGGCCTCGCCTTCGGATCGAATGCCGATTTCCCCGACGGCAAGCCTGCGGCCGAGCTTGATGAGCCGGCAGTCCGCCTCGAGCGCGCGCGGTGCGGGCCTACTGAGGAAATTGATATTGAGGTTCGTGGTCACCGCCCCCGGCACCCAGCCGACCGCGGCGAGCACGGCGACATACATCGTGAAATCGGTAAGCATCATCATGCTGGCGCCGGAAATAGTCCCGCCCGGGCGCAGCGCCCGCGGGTGAAAGCCCTGGCGCACGGTCGCGCCGCGGTCCCATACCTTGAGGATGGCGATGCCGGTTTCCGGATGAAACAGGCGCGGAAACTCCGGCGAGAGCAGTCGCTCGAGTTCCTCCGCCGTGACCTTGGGCGCGTTTGCCATCGTCCCCTGCCCTGCTGCCGTCGCGATTGCGGATCGGATACAATGACCTACCTCTTTGGCAAAGGTTTCGCTTGATGAACGCACAAACATCCGCGGCCCGTGTGGGCGCCGCACCCGCGGCACCGGTCCTGCTGCGCGAGGATATGGGCAAAGTCGCCCTGCTCACGCTCAACCGGCCGGCGGCGCGCAACAGCCTGTCCGAAGCGCTCATCGCGGCGGTCGCCGACGCGCTCGGAAAGATCGCCGCCGAACGCTCGGTACGCGCGGTGGTGCTCGCCGCCAATGGACCCGCGTTCTGCGCCGGCCACGACCTTAAGGAGCTCACCGCCCATCGCGGCGCACCGGATCGCGGCCGCGAATATTTTCGTCATGTGATGGATAGCTGCAGCGCGATGATGCAGGCGATCGTTCGTCTGCCAAAGCCCGTGATAGCCGCGGTCGGCGGCACCGCGACGGCTGCGGGCTGTCAGCTCGTCGCAAGCTGCGACCTCGCGGTCGTTTCGACGGCCGCAAGCTTCGCGACGCCGGGCGTCGACATCGGGCTGTTCTGCTCGACTCCGATGGTGGCGCTTTCGCGCAACGTCGCGCCCAAACACGCGATGGAAATGCTGCTCACCGGCGAAGCGGTCTCAGCCGAGGCCGCGCAACGCATCGGCCTCGTCAACCGTGTCGTGCCCGCCGGGCGCGAGCGCGACGCGGCGATGGAGCTTGCCCGCGAGATCGCCTCGAAATCGGCCCTCACCGTGAAAATCGGCAAAGAGGCGTTCTATCGACAGCTGGAAATGAACCTCGCCGACGCGTATGCCTACGCCTCGAGAACCATGGTCGAGAACATGCTGGCGCGCGACGCTGAAGAGGGCATCGGCGCCTTCATCGAAAAGCGGACGCCCCAGTGGCAGGACCGCTGACCTGTCGCTCATGTCCGCAGTATTATTTGAGCGGGTAGCCGGGCGGGCGTCATGAATCACGACAGCTATTCCGACACCTTCATCCGCGGCATCCTCAACACGGTGAAGACCATCGCCATGGTGGGGATTTCGCCGAAGGACAATCGCCCGAGCTATTTCGCGTTCAAATATCTGCTCGATCGCGGCTACAACATGATCCCGGTCAACCCCGGCCAAGCCGGCAAGGAGATTCTCGGACGCGAGGTCTACGCGCGGCTCTCCGACATCCCCGAACCGATCGACATGGTGGACGTATTCCGCGCGTCGCAATACGCACCGCAGGTGGTCGCCGAGGCGCTCACGCTAAAACCGCGACCGCAGGTTATCTGGATGCAGCTCGGCGTGCGCAACGACGAAGCGGCCGCCGCCGCCGAAGCTGCCGCCCTCAAAGTCGTGATGAACCGCTGCCCGAAGATCGAATACGGCCGGCTGTCATCGGAAATCGGCTGGATGGGCGTGAACTCGCGCACCCTCACCTCGAAACGCGCGCATGTCTTCGGCCGCGGCGTGCAACGCATGTCGCTCGACCGCGCGACCGTGACCGGCGGCGCCACGATCGACACCGCGGGCGCGAAGCCGAACGCCGAAACCGCCTGAAAACCGCCGCACCGCGCGCTTGACCCAATCCGACCGTGCCTTAGAAGCATTGTTCGGACCGGCGCCCGCCGGTCCTTATCCCGCGAGGACCGGCCTATGACCGAACGCACTCCTGGGTTTGCGACGCTGGCCGTGCACGCCGGCGCCCAGCCCGACCCGACCACCGGCGCGCGCGCCACGCCGATCTATCAGACCACGTCGTTCGTGTTCGACGACGTCGATCACGCCGCCTCGCTGTTCGGGCTGCAGACGTTCGGCAACATATATACCCGCATCGGCAATCCGACGAACGCGGTGCTCGAAGAGCGCGTCGCCGCGCTCGAAGGCGGCACCGCCGGCCTCGCGGTCGCCTCCGGCCACGCGGCCCAAGTGCTCGTCATGCACGTGCTGATGAAGCCGGGCGATGAGTTCGTCGCCTCGAAGAAGCTCTACGGCGGCTCGATCAACCAGTTCAACCATTCGTTCAAGAATTTCGGCTGGAACGTCGTGTGGGCCGACCCCGACGACATCGGCACGTTCGAGCGCGGCATCACGCCGAAGACTAAGGCGGTCTTCATCGAATCGATCGCCAACCCAGGCGGCGTCATCACCGACATCGAGGCGATTTCCGCGATCGCCAAGCGCGCCGGCGTGCCGCTGATCGTCGACAACACGCTGGCAACGCCCTACCTGTGCAAGCCGATCGAGCACGGCGCCGACATCGTCGTGCATTCGCTCACCAAATTCCTCGGCGGGCACGGCAATTCGATCGGCGGCCTGATCGTCGACGGCGGCACCTTCAACTGGTCGCGCGAGGGCCGTTACCCGATGCTTTCGGAGCCGCGCCCGGAATATAACGGCATCGTGCTGCACGAGACCTTCGGCAACTTCGCCTTCGCGATCGCCTGCCGGGTGCTCAGCCTGCGCGACATGGGGCCGGCGCTCTCGCCGTTCAACGCGTTCCTGATTCTGACCGGCATCGAGACCCTGCCGCTACGCATGTCGCGGCATTGCGAAAACACGCAAGCGGTTGCCGAGTGGCTCGCCAAGCACCGCAAGGTCGCGTGGGTCAGCTATCCAGGCCTGCCGGGCGACCGCTACCACAATCTGGCGAAAAAATACGCGCCCAACGGCGCCGGCGCCGTGTTCACCTTCGGGCTCAAGGGCGGCTACGAGACCGGCGTCAAGCTGGTGTCGAACGTGAAGCTCTTCTCGCACCTCGCCAACATCGGCGACACGCGCTCGCTCATTATCCACCCCGCCTCGACCACCCACAAACAGCTTTCCGACGATCAGAAAACCCAGGCCGGGGCCGGCCCCGACGTGGTGCGCGTCTCGATCGGCATCGAAGACAAGGCCGACATTATCGCTGATCTCGACCAGGCGCTCGAGGCGGCGTGAAACAAACACCGGCGTCATCGTGAGGAGGTCGCCCGCTTGCGCGCGACCGTCTCGAAGGATGGCAGCAAATTCGGTGCCTGTGGCCATCCTTCGAGACACTCGGCGCTTCTCGCCGAGTTCCGCAGGATGACACCAGTATTTGCTGCGCTACATCTTCTTGAACGTGCCCGTGACGTAGTCGCGGATGTGCGCGGCTGTTTCCGGCGCATACCAGATGGCGTCGACCGCCGGGTCGAAGCGCGGACCGTCCTTTTCGATGCGCTCGCGCGCCGGCTCTCGCGTTTGGCGTTTGGTGAGCGCGAAGGCGTCAGGGCCGAGCGCCGCCAATTTTTCGGCAGCGGTGATCGCGCGCTCGAGCAACGCATCCGCCGGCGCCACCTCGTCGACAAGCCCGAGGCCGACCGCGGCGTCAGGCGCGAACGTCGCCCCGCTATAGACGATGCGTTCGAAATGCTGCGGGGCCGCGGCAGAGCGCATGATTTCGAGCGCGATCACCGGGAATGGAACGCCGACCAGAAGCTCGGTGATACCGATGCGGCCGTCGCCCTGCGCCATCAGCCGCCGATCGGCCGCGCAGGTGAGCACGCAGCCGCCGGCGATCGCGTGGCCGTTGACCGCGGCGACGATCGGCTTCTCATAAAAAAAGACTTCCTCGAACGCACGGCGCAGCGGCGGCAGAAACTGCCGGAAATAGTCGGGTCCACCGTCGAGCGCGCGTACCAGATCGACGCCGGCTGAAAAAATCTTCCCCTGCCCGGTGATTACGATCGCGCGCGCCGGTGACGTGCGCAGCTCATCGAGGCGTTTGATGAGGTCCGCGCAGAACGTGGCGTCCATGGCGTTGGCCTTGCCATGGCGCATGGTGAGAACGGCGATATCGCCGTGATACTCCAGATCGATCATGCGGGAGACCCCCTGCCCTGTACGCGCGCGTTTGCCGCCACACCGCTCTCCCCGGCAAGGGGGCGCTGCTCCGGCACGGCCGGCGCCAGCCGTTGCGCATGCACGACCGCAACCGTCAGTACCGCGATCGCCATGCCCTGGTGCGCGAGCGCGAGGCCAAGCGGCGCCACATAGATGAGCGTGAGGATGCCCAACGCCGCTTGCGCCGTTACCGCGGCCGCGAGCGCCAGCGCGCCGTTGAGCGCCGGTGCGTTGCGCGATCGTGCCGCGTCGACCACGTGCAGCAGCGCGAATATCCACACGGCGTAGGCCACCATCCGGTGATCGAACTGAACCATCAACGTATTTGCAAACAAATTACGCCAGACGGGCATGTTCGCGAACAGGGCATTGGCGCTCGGCACCAAGCTGCCGTCGATGAGCGGCCAGGTATTGTAGATGAGGCCGGCGTGCAGGCCGGCCACGAGTGCGCCGAGATAGATTTGCAAGAGCACCAGCGCGAGCAATCCGGCAGCGCTCCAGCGTAGCCGTGGCGGCGCGTCGCCGGCGCCGCGTTGCGAGAGGCTTTGCAAGGTCCAAACAATGGCGACAAAGATCGCGCAGGCGAGCACCAAGTGCGTGGCGAGGCGATACTGCGAGACTTCTACGCGGTTCACCAAGCCCGAGGCAACCATCCACCAGCCGACCGCGCCCTGCAGGGCGCCGAGCGCGAAAATCGTCCACAGCCGCACGCGCAGCCACGCCGTCACCCAACCGCGCCACAGGAAGAACAGGAACGGCAGCAGGAAAGCGGCGCCGATCGCGCGGCCGAGCAGGCGATGCGCCCATTCCCACCAATAGATCGTCTTGAACTCGGAAAGTCGCATGCCGGCGTGGAGCTGCCGGTACTGCGGCGTCGCCCGATATTTGTCGAACTGCACCTGCCATTGTGCGTCGGATAGCGGCGGCAAAGTTCCCGTGACCGGCTGCCATTCGACGATCGAGAGCCCGGACTCGGTCAACCGCGTCGCGCCGCCCACCAGCACCATCGCAACAAGCAACGCGGCAATCGCGACCAGCCACAGCCGGATCGCGGCCACGTGCGGCTGTGTTGTCCTCGCCTCGGTCACGGCCTCTCCACTTGAAAGGAACGCGGCGGACCATATAGAGCGCCTGACAGTGCGGCAATCGCCACCGTGCCGCAGGACAAGGAAGGGATGACTTTTCTGGCGAACGTCATCCCACTTATATTATTCTCGGGGCATGATCTTGTCCGGAAACCGGTACCCACTTTTCGGGATCATGCTCTGATGCGCATGCGCACCAGAAAGCTGATCGGCGCGGTCGGACTGCTCGCGCTTGTGACCGCCTGGGCGCTCGTCGCCATGGCGGTCGCGCAATTGGTATTCCGCTCGACCAACGAGCTTGCGGCCTGGATCTATTATGCGGTGGCGGGGCTCGGCTGGGTGCTTCCCGCTATGCCGCTCATCAGTTGGATGTCGCGTGGAGACACGGAAAGCTAAATATCACGCCGCGTCGACGCGGCGGAATTTGTTGAGGATGGCGGTGGCGGCGCCCGAGAGCAGCACCTCGACATAGCGCAGCTGCTGGTATTCGCCGTTGAGGCTGATGCGCGGCAGTGCCGTCAAATGCTCGCGGTGCTCCGGGAACAGCACGCCCGGGCGCGTCGTCACCGCGGTCTTGAAGCCAAGCTCGCTCGCGATCGCAAACTCGCGCGGGCCGGCCGAGGTCGGATCGCCCACCGGGTACGACAGATGCTCGGGCCGGCGGCCGAGCGCGCTCTCGATCACCGCGGCGCTCTGGCGCATCTCGGCGCGCGCGGTCTTCTCCGGCACCTTGGTGAGCCGCACGTGGTTCACCGTGTGGGCGCCGATGGTGACCAGCGGGTCGCGGGAGAGTTCCTCGAGCTCGTTCCAGTCCATGCAAAGGTCACGGCAGAACGCCGCGATGTCGACTTGGTAGCGCGTGGCGAGGTCGCGCACGGCGTTGCGCAGGTCCTCCTCGCTCGGCAGACGGCGCAGCCACCAATAGATCGCTTCGTAGACCTCGCGTTTCTCGCCGGCGGTGCGGCACTCGAAATTGCGATCCTCGCCGTCGACGACGAGGCCGATCCGGTCGTTGCGGGCAACCACCGCCTCGAGCGCAAGCCACCACAACTCGCCCAACCGATCCGGAAAGCTCGTCGGAATATAAAGCGCAAACGGCGCGCCGTGCTTCTTGAGGATCGGATAGGCGTGTTCGAGGTTGTCGCGATAACCGTCGTCGAACGTCAGGCAGGCAAAGCGCCGGCTGCGTTCGCCGGTGGTGAGCCGCCGGTGCATCTCGTCGAGGCTGACGAGGTCGACGCCGGCGCGCCGCAGGCGCACGATCACTGCCTCGAGGAAGGCGGGCGTCACTTCCAACAGGCGATTGGGCTGGAATGCATCGCGGCGCGGCGGGCGCACGTGGTGCAAGGTGAGGATCGAGCCGATGCCGCCCACGAACGGGCGCAGCCACACGTGCGAGCCCGAGAAATAGAGCGCCTCGAACCCGGTGCGCAGGATCGCCTTCTTCAATCCGGCCACGGCCATGCCCTCACGACTACGGCTAATGCCGCGATCATGCTGGCGCACCGTTGAGGAATGTTAAAGGCGGACGCCGGCCAAGCTTGTCAGGCCGCCGCCGCGTGTTCAGGTGCGGCGATCGCGGCGGGCGCGGCGCCAACCATGACGACCTCGCCAAAACCTGCCACCTGCAGCCGGTCGCGCGCGGCGAGCGCGGCTTCGTGCGGAACGCCGGCGACGACCAGCACGGCGCGGGGCGAGCCGCGCAGCAACGATTCCGGCAGCGGCTCGGACGCGGTGCCGGCGTCGATGATGACATGATCATAGGTGCGCCCGAGCGCGTCGAGCGCAACGCCGATCCGATCCGAGGCGAGGATCGCCGCGTTGTCGGGACCGCCGCGGCCGGCTGACACGATGTGCGCGCGGGACTCCCGGTCGCGCGTGATGATGGCGCCGAACGAGGCGCCGCCGCGCACCAAGTCGGCGATGCCTGGGGCGCCCGGATCGACCGCAACCGCCGCGAGGTTCGGGTGCGCGAAGGCGAGATCGACGACGACGACGCGGGCGTCGCGCGAAAGGTCACGCGCCAGCGCGAGCGCCGTTAAGGTCGTACCGATGTGCCGTTGGGCGCCCAGGACCATGATGCGCCGCCGCGCGTCCGGCGCAGCCGCGATGTCGCGGGCAAGCTCGGCGATATCCTCCGCCGCGGCAGCCGCGGCCATCGCCGCGGGCACGACCGGCGCGGCGTCGGCGACATGATTGCGCCGCGGCTCGTCGAGATCGAAATAAGGATCCTCCTGCGACGCTGCGGGAGCAACGGCGCGCGCCGGCATGGCCGCCATCAGTTGCCCGGTGACGATGAAACCTGAGGCGATCAGCAGCATCGCGAGGCCCGCGATCAGCGCGATCGGCATCTTCTTCGGGAAGAACGGCGTGTTGGAGACAATGGCGCGCGAAATCACGCGGACGTCGGAGGGCACCGCGCCCAGGCTGTCGCGCGAGGTCACCTCGCGATATTTCGCCAAATAGGATTCGAGCAAATCGCGCTGCGCCTTGGCCTCGCGTTCGTAGGCGCGCAGCTGGATGTCCTGCTCGTTGGTAGTCGCGGCCTGTTGTTTGACTTGGCCGAGGTTCTCGCTCAGCGCCTCGACCCGCGCGCCGGCGATGCGCGCGTCATTCTCGAGCGCCCGCGCCAGCCGCTCCGCTTCGGTGCGCAGCTGCCGGTCGAGATCGCCGATCTGGGCCTTGAGCTCCTTGATGCGCGGATGATTGTCGAGCAGCGTCGAAGATTGCTCCGCGTATTGACCGCGCACGGTCGCGAGCTGCTCGCTCAAGCGGCGGATCAGCTCGGAATTGAGAAAATCGGCGGACTCGAGCGATTTGCCGGATTTGAGCGTGTCGCGAATGAATTTCGCCTTGGCCTCGGCGTCCGCCTTTTGCGAGCGCGCGGCGGCGAGCTGCGAATTGAGTTCGCCGAGCTGCTGGGCCGTCAACGTCGTGTTGTTGGTGCCGACGAACAGGTTCGATTTGCTGCGAAACTCCTCAACTTTCGCCTCGGCGTCGGCGACCTTTTGGCGCAACACTTCGATCTCGCCCGCGAGCCAACGGCCCGCACCGCGCGTTTCTTCCTGCTGGGTGGCGAGCTGGAGCGCGACGAAATCGTCGACCACAGCGTTGGCGCCGCGCGCGGCAAGGTCCGGATCGTAAGACTGGAACTCGACCGCGATCACCCGCGACTTGTCGACCGCATAGACATTGAGCCGGTCGTAATAACTGTCGAGCACCCGCTCCTCGGGCGTCATGCGCAGCGGATCCTTCGCCAAGCCAACCACCTGAAGCATGTGCGCGACCGGGCTGACCCCGCGCAGCAGCGTATCAAACTCGGGAAGCTCGCCGAGCTTGAGTTGGCGGATCACCTGGCGCGCCACATCGCGCGAGAGCACGAGCTGCACCCGGCTGGTGACCGCCTCCTGATCGACGATGGCGCGGTCGTTCCTCTTTTCGGCCTCCGGCCGCAGGAACACGTTTTCGCGGCCCTCGATGAGTGCGCGCGCTTCCGATTTGTAGCGCGGCGTCACCAAGTTGACGGCAACCGCGGCGATGGCCACCACGACGAGCGTGGGCGCCAGCACCCACCATTTCTTGCGCCACAGCTCGCGGCCGACGGCGCCCAACTCGACCGATCGCGAATCGGCTCCGTCGAGCGCGGGGCCCGCATACATCGCACCTACTCGCATGGCCGACTCCGTACCGAACCGACGCCACTCCTAGGCCATCAAAGCCGATTATGGTTGCCGTCGCGTTAATTCCTTGCCAGCCATTGCCGAAGGTCAGGCTTTGTTAACCATACGGCGCCTTAATTCCGCCTGCGGTGCTCACTGCGGGCGTGGATTAGGTTCATGCGGGCGCGATTCATATTCATCGCTCTGCTTGCCGGCTTGGTGCTCGGCGGCTGCGTGCGCAGCCCGCCGCTTGTGCCCGCGCCGGATCCGGCCGGCCCCTACATGCTCGATTCCGGTGACCGCCTGCGCGTCGTGGTGTTCGGGCAGGAAGGCTTGAGCAATTCCTACGCGGTCGATCCGAGCGGCCGGATCACCATGCCGCTCATCGGGGCGGTGCCGGCGCGCGGTATGACCACATTCGAAGTCAGCCAGGCAATCGCAGGCAAGCTTAAGGACGGCTACGTGCGCGAACCGCATGTGGCTGTCGAGGTCGAAATCTTTCGGCCGTTCTTCGTGTTGGGCGAGGTGGCGACTCCGGGGCAGTTTCCCTACGTGCCCAACCTGACCGCGGAAGGCGCGGTGGCGATCGCCGGCGGCTTCTCGCCGCGCGCGGTGCGCGGGCCGGTCGAAATGCATCGTCAGGGTGGCGACGGTATCCGCGTCGGCTCGGTGCCGCTCAACTATCCGGTGCGCCCGGGCGACACCATCGTCGTCGCCGAACGCTGGTTCTAGCTAAGCCCTTCATTCTTTGTTCAGGCGCGTCGGCGATGCAGGACGCGTCATGACCAAAACGGCAGCCGACTTTCAGCCCGTTATGCCCGGCCTTGTGCCGGAGGCGCATCTCTTCGACGAGGCGGAGACAGTGCCGGCCGTCTCGCGAAGGGACGGTGCCGCGCGAACTGCCGGCGATCCGGTTCCGGCCAAGAAGTCGCTTGCGATCCTGCACGTATTTCGCGCGCCGGTCGGGGGCTTGTTCCGCCACGTGATCGATCTGGTGCGCGGGCAAACGGCGGCCGGCCACCGTGTCGGCATCATCGCCGACGCGATGACCGGCGGCGCGCGCGCCGAAGCGATGCTGGCGGACATTGCCCCGCTCATGGCACTCGGGATCACACGGGTGCCGATGAGCCGGCAGCTGGGCCTGAGCGACGTTACGGCGGTGCGGCGTGTCGCCCAGGTGATCCGCACGAGCGGTGCCGACATCGTGCACGGGCACGGCGCGAAAGGCGGGGCCTATGCACGGTTCGCCGGCACACACGCGCTGCGCGCCTATACGCCGCATGGCGGCAGCCTCCACTTCGATCCGCGCACGCCGATCGGCTTCGTCTATGTCACGCTGGAACGCGCGCTGTTGCGGCGTACCGATCTCATATTATTTGAGAGCGCCTACGCGCGCGACGTTTACCACGCGCGCATCGGTACGCCGGCCGCGCCGATACGAGTGATCCGTAACGGCGTCGCCGCTGCGGAATTTGCACCCGTCGCGCCTGCGCCCGACGCAAGCGATGTGGTGTTCGTCGGCGAACTGCGGCGGCTCAAGGGCGTCGACGTGTTGATCGAGGCGTTGAGCTTGCTCGGCGCGCAAGGTCAACCGGCGAGCGCCACCATCGTGGGGGGCGGGCCCGAGGCCGCGGAATTTCAGGCACTGGCCCGCGCGCGCGGCGTTGCGGCCACGTTCCCGGGCGCCCTGCCCGCACGGGACGCTTTTGCCCGCGGACGGCTGCTGGTCGTGCCCTCGCGCGCGGAGTCCCTGCCCTACATCGTGCTCGAAGCAGCAGCCGCCGGCGTGCCGATGCTCACAACGAAGGTCGGCGGAATCCCGGAAGTGTTCAGCCCTTACAGCGGACGGCTGCTACCGGCTGGCGATGTCGCTGGCCTCGCCGCGGCGATCCGCGGCGCGCTCGCGGATCCAGCCGCATCCCAGGCTTCGGCGGTGGCGTTACGGGAACGGGTGCGTGCGCACTTTAGCGCCGAGACGATGGTCGCCGGCGTGCTCGCATCCTACTCCGCGGCGCTCGAGCGAGCCGCGGTTCGTTAGCCGGCGTCCGGCTTCTCTTCGCCGCGACACCGCGTGCCGCCCCCAGCGCCGTCCGCGCCCATGCGACAAGCTCATCGGGATCGTCGAGCAGCCGCTCCGGCGCGCGCCAAAACGCCAAGTCTATGGTGCGCCCCTGCTTCTCGTAGTTGAGCGGCGGAGAAGACCCGGCCTCCTTGAACGCCGCGCGGTTATCGTCATCGACCCGGAAATAGAGGGTGTCGTCGGCCACCATGCCGAGCATCACCCCGTCGCAGAAAACGCCAGTCTTGCCGAACAAGCGGCGCATGGTGATACGGCCGACCGGGGCGAGTTGGTCACGTACAAATTCGGCAAAGCCGTCGCTGGCAACCATCCCGAGATCCCTCCGCTCTTACCTGCCAGCGCCCTTACGGTTCGATAATACCAGTGGCCTAAAGCCTTTTTTGAAACTTTTTAGCTAGTGACCCCAACCACACTTGCACAGCGCCGCGGAGGGCTTGGGGCCGCGGGGAGCATGATCCCGAAAAGTGGATACCGGTTTTCGGAAAAGATCATGCTCCAGGAAAACGGGGCACGCGTCGGTCATGAGTGAGTTCGGCATCAGGGATATCAGGGCCGCCTCGGCCACGGCGGCTGCGGCGGCTATTGCGGCGGCACCGAACCGGCGCCGTGAGTTGTCGCCGGCCGCCATGCTGGCCGCGGCGCAGACGATCGTGCCGGCGTTCTCCCCAATCGTGCTCGCCGGTTTCGTGCGCATGATCGAGTTCGCGGTCATGGCCGCGATCGGGATTGCGATCTACTTCGCCTATGTTTTTCCCGTCTACGGCTTCAGCTGGTATTACCCACTCACCGCGGTCGGCATCGCCGGGCTGATCGTGCTGGCGCTGCAGACCGCCGACATTTATCAGGTGCAGGCGTTCCGCACCCCGTTCTCCGAATGCATCCGTCTCGCCGTCGCGATGTCACTGCTATTTCTGGTGGTCGCGGCGATCATGTTTTTCGCCAAGCTCGGCGACTACTACTCGCGCGTCTGGCTTGTGGGCTTCTATGGCGTCGGGCTTGTCGCGCTCACCGGTTCGCGCATGTGTCTCTACGGCCTAGTGCGCCACTGGACTGCCGAGGGCCGACTCGACCGGCGCGCGGTGATCGTGGGCGGGGGCGACGCCGGCGAGGTGCTGGTCGACGCGCTCAAGCACCAGCGCAATTCCGACGTGCAGGTGATCGGCCTGTTCGACGATCGCGGCGAGGATCGCGCCCCTGCCGTATGCAGCGGCCTGCTCAAGCTCGGCAGCGTCGATGACCTCGTCGAGTTCGCGCGGCTCACCCGCGTCGACCTCGTGATCTTCTCGCTGCCGATATCGGCCGAGGGCCGCATCCTGCAGATGCTCAAGAAACTGTGGGTGCTGCCGGTCGACATCCGGCTCTCCGCCCATTCCAACAAACTGCGGTTCCGCCCGCGCTCTTATTCCTACATCGGCAGCGTGCCGGTGATCGACGTGTTCGACCGGCCGATCACGGATTGGGACGTCGTGATGAAATGGCTGTTCGACAAGCTGGTCGGCGGCCTTGCGCTCGTGGCTGGGTCGCCGGTGATGGCGCTCACCGCGCTTGCCATCAAGCTCGACAGCCCGGGCCCGATATTCTTCAAACAGAAGCGCTACGGCTTCAACAACGAGCTGATCGAGGTTTTCAAGTTCCGCTCGATGTACGCCGACAAGACCGACGCGACCGCGGCGAAGCTCGTCACCAAGGGCGACCCGCGCGTCACTCGCATCGGCCGCTTCATCCGCAAGACGAGCCTCGACGAGCTGCCGCAGCTCATCAACGTGGTGTTCAAAGGCAACCTGTCGCTGGTCGGCCCGCGCCCGCACGCGGTGCACGCCAAGGCGGCGGACCAGCTCTACGACGAAGCGGTCGATGGCTATTTCGCGCGCCATCGCGTCAAGCCGGGCATCACCGGCTGGGCGCAGATCAACGGCTGGCGCGGCGAGACCGACAGCGAGATGAAGATCCAGCGCCGCGTCGAGCACGACCTTTATTACATCGAGAACTGGTCGGTGCTGTTCGACCTCTACATCCTGGCGATGACGCCGCTCGCACTCGCCAAGACCGAGAACGCGTATTGAAGTCAGTAAATCAGTGACCAGTAATCAGTGATCGCCCTTAGTACTGGTCACTGATCACCGGTCACTGATTACGGTCCGTGAGGACTATGCGTTGCGTAGCGTAAGCGTAACCGCGGGCGGCCTCGCGCCGGCCGCCCCCGCGAACATTTCCGTCGAGCGGCTGCGCTCCGGCCTGCTGTGGCTCACCGGTGTTTCCGGCGCCTTCGTGTTCATTGAACCGAGCCCGTACGAATACGCCTCGCTCCTTGCCATCCTCGCGTTCGCGGCGACCGGGCTTTCGCTGCGTGCCGGCATCATGCCGCTCGCGTTCATGCTCGTACTCTACAACATCGGTTTTTCGATCGCGGCGATCCCAGTGCTCGACGCGCCCAAAACCATAATTTGGGTCCTCACCTCGTGGTACCTCGCGGCGACCGCCGTTTTCTTCGCCGCGCTGATCGCGCAGGAGCCGCCTGCGCTTAACGCACTCGTGCGCGGCACCACGGTGGCGGCAACGATCGCGGCGCTCGCTGCAGTCATTGGCTATTCGCAGATCGTGCCGGCGCTCTCCGACCTCTTTCTGCGCTACGGGCGCGCGCGCGGCACCTTCAACGATCCGAACGTGCTCGGCGCCTTCCTGATCTTTCCCATGCTGGTCGCCATGGGGCACATTTTCGCCGGCAGACGCGGCACGCTTGGTGCGGGCGTGTTGCTGGTGCTTTTCTCCGCCGCGCTGCTGCTGAGCTTCTCGCGCGGCGCCTGGGGTCAAGCGGCCTTCGCCGCGTTGCTGATGATGGCGCTTTCGTTCCTCACCAGCTGGTCGGGTCGCGAGCGCGCGCGCATTCTACTCTTCGCCGCCGTTGGGGCGACGGCGCTTGCCGGGCTTGTCGTACTGCTTCTCTCCTTCGACAGCGTCGCGTCGCTGTTCGCCGAACGCTTCACACTCGAACAGGGCTACGATGTCGGCCAGTTCGGCCGGTTCGGGCGCCACGTGCTGGGCGCGCTGCTCGCACTCGACACGCCGCTCGGACTCGGCCCGCTGCAGTTCCACAACCTGTTCGTCGAGGATCCGCACAACGCCTTCCTCGACGCGTTCATGTCGGGCGGCTGGCTCTCGGGCCTGACCTACGCAACGCTGATGCTGGTGACCCTCGCGCTGGGCCTGCGCTACGCCTTCGTAGCGACACCATGGCAGCCCGCGTACCTCGCGATCTATTGCACGTTCGCGGGCACGTTTGCCGAGAGCCTGATCATCGACAGCGAACACTGGCGACATCTTTACCTCATCGTCGGCGCTATATGGGGCCTTATGCTGGCCTCGCGGCGCTATGTAGGGGCGTCGCGCTAGGGTCCCTCGGTTGAGTCTGCCGCCCTTGCGCCGCGTAGCGCAGCCCGGTTAGCGCACTAGTCTGGGGGACTACACCGAGCTTTCGTTAAATACTTGATTTTACTTTTTAAACTGGATCACAAGATCTCAAACCCTCCAATAGTAAGCCACTAGTAAGCACGGCGTGGTCGGCCCGTGGGTGGCGATTGTTTGGTTTTGGGAACTAGTAGCCCCTTACCGCATTGCCCGGTGGGAGAAAGCCGTGGGTTCCGGGCAGGGCCTGTACAGCGTGCTTGCCTTGCCTTCTCCTCAGAGCTTCCCCCACCAGACTGCAGCCCTTGGGCTGCAACTGTCCGCTTTGAAAAACGTTGCTTCTCGTCAGACCTTCTCGGCGGAGACGGTCATGGGGTGGA
>Ga0306920_100001844_pt1 | contig 26379 bp, 20 predicted proteins | sample flu12Cox44000170_FD_204666 | JGI IMG/M metagenome (GOLD analysis project Ga0306920, IMG submission 204666) | Lab enrichment of tropical soil microbial communities from Luquillo Experimental Forest, Puerto Rico - flux4day.12C.oxic.44.000.170 (v2)... | ecosystem: Environmental > Terrestrial >...
AAAGACGCGTCCTCGAAAACCAAATCACGCAAAATCAACCGTAGATGTTTTGACAGACCTCGATACTGGGAATTGCCGACGAAGGAGGCTCAGTTCAATCACGGCGTGCACCTTGGCGATAGTGTAAAATTGACTCAGTCACTTCTGATAGCGGGTACTAGTGTGGCGTCAGGGCGGCCGTGGCGTTTACATCCGAGACGAACGCGGTTTCGTCACCTTACCGCGCATCGGTTGTGCTAGCCGTCAGAATTCGGGCAATTGATGGCAGAGGTCTTTCACTCCGAGTTGGCAGACTTGCCGGCCACTCCTGGATTCACCACCTGCCCCTCGCTGGTTTCACTGACGCACTCTCTTGCTCCCTCGCAAGCCGACGTCGACACCCCGTCGCGTTTGACGTAGCCGCGGAAACTCGCCGGACGCGTGACGCCAATCTCTTATGCGCGAAGCTCCTCCTGATGAGCTTTCACGAGGTCCGCCATGCTGTTGAACTTGAAATCAAACCTCGGCATCTCGCCTGGATGCATTGTAGCGCCGAACCCTGTGTCGGCATGTCGGCGATATATCCAGCAAGACTTAAGGCCTATTTCGTTCGCTGGCTTGTGATCGTGGAACAAACTTTCTGCCGTGTGCAGAACCTGATCCTGCGTAATTCCCAGTGTGCCGAGCTTGTCGAGCATATATTCGAAATTGCGCTTATTTGGCTTGTACGATCCGATATCCTCAGCGGTGTAGACCGCGTCGAATTCGACCTGAAGTTTCCAGTTGCTATGCACAAATGATGCGTTGTCCACGTTGGACAGAATGACGAGCTTGTAGTGCTTCTTCAAGTATTGAAGCGCGCCAGCCGAGTCCATGAAAGCCGGCCAATGCTCGATCGAGCGGCCGTAAGTCACACAAGCCTCATGGCTGCCACCAATGCCCCACTCCTCTGCGAGTCTCTTGTAAACGGTCGACAAAAGTTCGCTGTAGCGCATGGTCGGCGTGTAAAGCTGCTGGCTCGACTCGTGGCGTGCATGGGCCTCCAGGATTTCGTTCCGCGTAATGAAGCGCTTGATTTGCCGGGTGAGCGGCTGCAGCGCCTCGATCATCCCGGTTTCCCAGTCGATCAGCGTTCCGTAGCAATCGAAGGTCAGAGCCTTGAAATCAGTGAGCTTCATCTGTATCGTCCCTGCTGATTTTGACCGCCGCGCGGCCCCGCCGATTGCCATGCATTGCTCGGCCACGCGCGGCCGTTGCGGCTACTCTTCCTGCGAAACTGCGCACAGCAACGACCTCGCCTGGCTTCGCCGGCGCGGCATGCCTAAACCTGGTGGGTATTCGCTGGAGTGGTCGCATGTAGGGCGAGCCCGCTGGCTCGATCGCATTGTTGCTGAGGCCGATCGCGTGCGTCTTTTCTATCGGATCACGGGTTCAAACGGTAGGCGGATCAGCGTTCGAAAACGCTCGTGGCCCCTCCGCTACACCGCGACTAGATTAGGCGGCAGTCGCCAGGCGTGCTTCGCCGCCGCAAACACGGCGGGCACCGGCCACTGTGTGCGGCCGGGCCAGCGAGGACATCCCCGTGTGGGGGTGGCTTTTCCTCGGCGTGGCAATCCGTTCGATGCGCAAAGCCGGCGCATCGAATGCGTGCGGCATAAGAATTCTGACGAGAGGCCAAACGCGAGCTGCGGAGGCCGGCGAGCAGCCCGCTCCGCAAGAACGGCAATGATCCCGACAAGCTGCTCTTCGCGTTCGGTTTGTATCTCCTCGACGGTGCAACTCCCCACAAATCGTTTCGGCCTTCGTGAAGGTGACCGCAGCCCGCCTCGGTTTACTCAAAGAACCGTGACCGCCTGCTCGAGAAATCGCGAATTAATCCGTGTCGTCTTCGCAACACTACCATTCTAATTCTGACGATCTCAACACGGATTGCTATGCCGCCCGCTCGCCGAGCAGTTAGAAAGACCATTGCCCGTTTCTTGCTCAGGGTAGGGATACAAATGGGTCGTTCAGCTCGACGGGCAGGTGTCTCTTTTTCAGCGCTGGTACTGACCTCGGCTCTTGTGCGCGCCGATGGATACCAACCCAGCTATGTGAGCGGCCCCTCATCGTTCAGCTGGACGGGCATGTACATCGGGTACCAGTCGGGCGGCGCCTCGGGAGAGTCGCGCGTATCCGATCCTTTTGGCGTGCCTATCTTTGGCGACAAGATTCATACGCCCGGGCCCTTCGTCGGCGGCGTGATTGGCTACAATTGGCAGAAGGGCTCTACCCTGTTCGGCGTCGAGGCCGACGCCAACTGGGCCGACTTCGATGGCACCAACACGTGCTTTGCCTTTTCCGGCTTCTTCATCAGCTCAAACTGCCGGGCCCACACAGATGCCCTCGGAACGCTCACCACGCGGCTGGGCGTGGCCACGGGTCCCGCGGGTCGAAGCCTGCTCTACGTCAAGGGCGGAGCCGCGTGGGAAGACACGTCCCTGGATACCACTGCTGGCGGCGGGGTCGGCACACCGACGTCCTCCGCAAGCACCACCAAGTGGGGCTGGATGGCAGGCGCCGGTGTCGACCATGCGCTTTCCGGCCGATGGTCGGTGAAGGCTGAGTACGACTACCTGGCATTTGGCCACAATAATATCACGACGCCGGTCAGCTTTCTCCAAACGGTGCCACCCAATCCATTTTTCGTGCCAGTGCCCGGTGTTCCGGCAAAGGCATCGGAGGATATCCACGTCTTCAAGGTCGGCCTGAACTACCATCTGGGTGGCGCATCGGTAGCTGATAGCGATTGGGGCAGCGGGTCGATCAAAGATGGCCCGTATGCGCGCATCCCCGGCACCGAATTCGAGTTCGGTGCGCGTTATCTGTACGGCTGGAGTCGGTTCCAGAAGGATCTTGGCATAGCGGGTCTCGGAGCGAGCACGCTCAGATCACGGTTGACTTACGATGGCATGAACACCAACGGGGGCGAGCTGTTCGCGCGGCTTGATACGCGCCAGAACTTCATGGTGAAGGGGCTCCTCGGATTCGGTAGTGCAAGCAACGGGCAATTGAACGACGAGGATTGGCTGCTCGCCGCCTCGCTACCCTACTCCAACACGCTTTCGAAGGTCGACGATCGCATCGCTTATGGGACTGTGGACGCGGGATACGACTGGTTGCGAGGGTCGGGGTCCAAGGTAGCGTCGTTCGTCGGATATAGCATCCTCAACCAGAACATGAAGGCGTTTGGCTGCACGCAGATCGCCAATCCCTTCTCGGATTGTGTGCCTCCCATCCCGACCTCCGTGCTCGGCATCACCGAAAAGGACACGTGGCAAGCGGTGCGCCTTGGAAGTGGGGTCGATTTCTTCGTCTTGCCGCGGGTGAAGGTCGGCGCCGATGCCGCCTACCTGCCCTACGTTTGGTTCGATGGGACGGACAACCACGTGCTGCGGACTCTGGTGTCCCCCGAGGACGGTCATGGGCAAGGCGTGCAGGTCGACCTGATGGTGTCGTACGCCTTTACCGATCAGTTCAGCCTCGGTGTCGGCGGCCGCTATTGGGCGATGTGGACGACGAGCGGCGAGGCCAACTTCGGCGGCTCCGGGCTCATCATCCCGCAGCGCATTGCGGTTGAGCAGGCGGCCGTCCTCGTGCAGGGCTCCTATAAGTTCGGGGAAAGCTGCTGCTCGGGTCCTCTGAAGTGAGGCCTTGTTTCAGGGAACTTCCGCCCGCACACTGAGTTGGCCAAGCGTTCGGCCGCAGCGTCGCTCGCGAGCGTATCGATTGCCCGGACGCATCTCAAGTTCCTACCGTTCCGAGACTTCGGCCACTCCTTTGGATCGATGAACTCGCCGCCAAAGCGGGCACGGAATAGTTCGGCGTGCGCACTCGGCAAAGCAGACCACGATCATGTCGTGGTGTTGTGGTCGTCTCGGCGGAACGAGTGCGTGCGCGGACGCAAAGAGAAGGGCAACTTGCGGGAAAAGCAAGGCGCCCGGGCGCCAGGCGGGGGGAACATGGCGCATATCTCAAGCCGCTGGGAAGTAACCGGCAGCTGCACCTTTGTGATCAATTCGCGCGCCAGCATGCGGGCATCATCAGTGCGCCAATGCTCGCCGCGAGGATTTTACCACCAGTTCCACGGGTCTTGCGATCGACGAAGATGAATGCCGCTCCCTCGATGCGGTAGTGCCCGGTCCACTCAATGCCGAAGTTTGCCTCTGTCTCTTCGATGTGGATGGGTTCGGGATCCCCGTCCCGTGCCAGTCGCGCGGCGAGCCCGTCCTCCCAATCGAGTAGCCAGGCATCCCCCGTGTCGGTCGAGAAGAAGATGAGCTGCCCGAGGTAACGATTTCGTCCGTCGTGTCTGGCAGCGCACTTTTGAATGTCTCGTACCTCATCGGCGAGACGATGGTCTTTGCCGTCAACCATGCGCTTGCCCGGTCCACGCCGGATGGGTCTTCGGGAGCGGCCATGGAACTCTTCCTCAAGCTGTTCGGCGATCTTCTTGTTTTCGCCTATCACTGCTTCGACCGTGTTGAAGCCAACAGCGAACAGTTGGGTCGTCGCCTAAGAGTAAGGTCTCCTGCTGTTCCCCTTCGTGCACCGCTCACCGAATCCCTTCATTTCGCGGTGACCTGTTCCTTTAAGACGCCGAATGGTCAACGATGGAAGGGCAAGTCCTGACGGTGGGGCTGGGCGGCGTCAGACACGAAGGGCCGCCGCCTAGGTTGGGAATGATGGCGACGGCCCCTATGGCCCAAGGTGCGGGGTGTTGGGCCATCCCCATTTGATACGCCAAAACTCACAGTCTATTCCCTCTCAACCTACTCATTGAGCGCCCAGCTGGCCTGCGGTGACGGCAGGGCTCGTTGCGTCGGTGACTGCGGGTGGCGGGATGACCTTTCTATGGTGCTCCAGTGCGCGAAGGCGACGCGCCGCGACAGGTTAAGGCAGATGTTCCAGGGTTGATGAACTACCTCGAGGCATAACCCCAGCGGACAAGGTCATCGTCTTCGATGGGGCTTATCGCGCTTGGGACGCCGAGTAGGGTGCGCAAAAGTTCGACGACGTCGGCTTGTGCTGGGATGGGGTTCCTGGGGGTCTTGCCGGTCGAATGGCAGAGGCTCAACGACGAGAGAGCCATACGCTGAACAGTCAACAAGTACAGGGTCCTGCTTAGCAGAGCCCAAGTAAGCACGATAATCTGGGCAGTCCGCAGGATGCAATACGCGATCCTGCGGCTCGCAACGCCATAGCATCGATCTTGTCAGCCGCCGATGTGCCGTCCCGAGCTGAGTCATGCTCCACGACCTGACTTTCAAGATAATTGAGGACCACCAAATGCCTGAAACCAACTGGCGAAGCCGTGCGGGAACTACATTTAGTTGCGAGAAGCGACCGGCGATCGGCACGCGCGGCATGATCGTCTCCAACCATCCGCTCGCCTCGGCGGCCGGCGCGGAAATGCTGGCCGCCGGCGGTAACGCAATCGACGCGGCGATCGCCGCTCTCTTCGCTCTGACCGTGGTGGAACCGATGATGGTCGGCATTCTCGGCGGCGGAATCACACACATTCGCCTGACCGATGGCCGGCATGTCGTAATCGACAACCAGAGCATGGCACCTCTCGCGACCGGCGCGACCACCTACACGCCCGACCCCCATGCTGCACCGGGCACGATGGAAGCGCTCGGGCGAAAGAATGCACTCGGCCCAACCGCCGTTGCAACACCGGGTAATCTGAAAGGCTGGTGCGAAGCGTTGGCCAGGTTCGGCACGTTCCCGCTAGCAGACGTGATGGAACCCGCAATCCGCTACGCCTCGCGCGGGTTCAGCGTGACACCCTATTTGCAGGAGTGTGTTTCGGACGCCGCGCCCGATATGGTGCACGACACAGAAATTGCAAAGTTGTATCTGCCTGGCGGCACACCGATCGTGGCTGGCGTCCGCCTGGTCAACGGCGAATATGCGCAGACACTGCGAAATATCGCGCGGGAAGGTCCGAACCTTCTGTACGCCGGCGCCCTCGGCACCCTCTACGCGGACCACATGGCAAGATCGGGCGGCTACGTTACTCGTGAGGATCTGTGCCGCTATCGCACAATCGATCGCGAGGCACTGCGCGGCTCTTATCGCGGCTACGATGTGGTCGGTCCACCGCCACCCGCCTCAGGGCCGCTCCACACTATCCAGATGCTCAATATCTTGGAAGGGTACGACATCAGAGCACTCGGCTTCGGCTCTGCGGACACGCTGCATCTGTTGGCTGAGGTGCTGAAGATAGCCTTTGCCGATCGAGCGGCAGCAACCGCGGACCCTGCGTTCGTCAAAGTACCGGTAGATAGGCTTCTGTCGAAGTCCTATGCCAACGATCGTCGCAGAGAAATCAACCCCAACCGCGCGCAGAGTTGGAACGCGGAGGTAGCACCGAGTGAAGGCGCAAATACCACACACCTCACGGTGGCAGATGGCATGGGCAATATCATCGCTAGCACGCAGACGATCAACTCCCTGTTCGGCGCGCGCTATATGGTGCCTGGTACCGGCATGATCCCGAACAACTACATGTTCGTCTTCACGCCGCACCCCGGACGGGCCAACTCAGTCGCACCCGGAAAACGCATTACCTCCTCGATGTCGCCGGTCATTGTGCTACGGGACGGTAGGCCGCGCTATGCGCTGGGGCTGCCGGGCGGGCTGCGGATCTTCCCATCGGTTATGCAGGCGATTTCCAATCTTATCGATCACGGCATGAGCATTCAGGAGGCAGTGGAGGCACCACGCTTGTGGACTCAGGGTTTTGGCGTGGAGGTGGAGAAGAGTGTGCCCGCCGATGTGCTTGCGCAGTTGCGAGACCGTGGCCACGACGTCGCCCCAACAGACAGTGTCGGCGGTGGAATGAATGCCATCCAGTTCGAGGAGGACGGCACCCTGATTGGCGCTGCGTGTTGGCGTGCCGATGGCACCCCGACGGGGATTGGCGGCGGTTATGCGCGGAAGGGGGTGCGGTTCAGACCAGAGGTTGCACGAGGCTGAGCGCATGGGGGCCTGCCTGGGCGCCACCGAATGCGCGCCAACCAGAACTGCAGTTACGAATGCGGTGGAGGATGACAAGATGCGGATCGCGGTAGTTGGTGCCGGTGGTGTCGGCGGCGCATTCGGCGCAGCGCTGGCGATGGGCGGAGCCGACGTCACCTTCCTCGCTCGCGGCACGCACTTGGAGGCAATGCGTGCGCACGGCCTTAGAGTGCTTGGTGAGCGCGGCAATATCCATCTGAGCCCTACCCGCGCAACCGACGATGTCTCCAGCATCGAGCCGGTTGATTTCATCTTGTTCTGCGTCAAGTTGTGGGATGTCGAAAACGCCGGTGCCGCGATCCACCCTCTAGTGCGAGCCAACACCGCCGTCATCCCGCTGCAGAACGGCATCGACGCGAGCGAGCGGCTCATTCCCATCCTCGGCAAGGAAGCCGTGATGGGCGGCGTGGCGCAAATCAGCGCCACCATTGCCGAGCCCGGCGTGATCCGCCAGACCGGCACCTTCATGCGTCTTCTATTCGGTGAGCTGGACGGCCGACCCAGCCAGCGAGGGTCAGCCTTCCATTCGCTGTGCCAGCGCGCCGGATTCGACTCCGTACACAGCAACGACATCATCAGCGCGTTGTGGGAGAAATTCGTCTTGCTCGCCACCAACAGCTCTGTTGTGGCGTTGACGCGCCTGCCTTTCGGCAAGCTCCGCGACGACCCTGATGTGTTCGCACTGTTCGCTAAGGGTTACGCCGAGGTGGTTGCATTGGCGCGCGCTCGCGGCATTCACCTGCCAGCAGACTTACAGGTCAGGGCGCTGCAGAACACGCGCACCTTCCCCGCCGAAATGATGCCATCCATGGCCGTGGACCTATTGCGCGGCAATAGATTGGAGTTGCCGTGGCTCGCCGGCAAGGTAGTAGCGCTGGGCCGCGATCTCGGCGTACCGACGCCAACATTCGACGTGATGTATGCGGCGCTGAAGCCTTACTCTGACGGCGCGCCAACCTAGCCCCCATCCATTCCGATTGGATGCCGACTTTGCGCCGGTGGTCAAGGTCGGCGCCCGACCTGTCCCGGCGGGCCTGCCTCCTGCTGAACAGACCAGTCTTTGATTTGCCTAATGCGGCGCTCGGACAGGGCATCGCGCCTTCGCCCACGGATGGTTGCACGTGGTCCGCGGCAGCCGCTTGAGCCCCTTTGTCTTGAGAGAGGTGCTCGTCGGAGGAACCGTGCGCCACGGGCATGGCCGTGACCAGCGCCACGACGATGCCTCAGGAGCGTGAAGCCAGAGCCGGGCCGAACACGCACGCCGCAGTTGGGGCAATAGGAGTCACGACAAAAATGCTCGATTGCGAGGACGCTCTGGGATTCACGAGCAGGCCTCCACCCTTTGCGCGGCATAGTGCTTGGCCGCTGCAACAATTCCATTGATCAAATCCTCACGTGACGCTCGAGAGCTGCACGCGCGCCCGGATAGGATCAACCCCGAGAATCTGGCAACTGATCTGAGATCCGCCGTTGCTCTGACTTGCTCAAGCTTACCACGAAGCGCGTGTTCTCCATGCGCCCGCAAAATATTAATCGCATGAAAATTCGACGGATCAAAAAGCCTGCGCATTGTGGGCTTCTGCTTTGCGTACGAGCTCTCGGCGATTCCAGCTGATAGCGTTTCCATCACCTCTTGCGCAAACGCCGGATCCTTCTCCGCTGCCCGCACGATGACATTGAAAACCCTGCGCAGGATTTTGTGTGCTGGGATCTCGGTCATTCCGCAGCCACCATCATTGGCTGATCAATTGCGTTGAGGGCCGCATCCGCAAGCGCGTTCACGTGCTGAGCTGCTGATCCGAATTTGGATGCTAACGTTCCAATCTCATCGCGATAATCGAGCGCATTTGCCAGAGCCTGTGTGGCGGGAATCTGCACTCCCAGAGGACTATACCTTCCGCTAATCGTCGAGATGATGCCCTGGGCCCGGCTGTCTTGACCGGATACACGATTGGCGATCGTCAAGAACTTCGCATGCCCGAGCACCCTTAATCGTTGGGCAAGCCAGCCAACATTGTCTTCCGCCGTCCGATCGGGAACATATGGGATGAACACCATATCAGCGGCGCGCAGGGCGCCCCATACGAGCTGAGACAGTCCCGGCGCGCAGTCGATGACAACCTGATCGTAAGCTCCATCCATTTCGCGGATCGTCTGCTTCATCCGCTCCTGCATCTGCACGAAGGCCTCGCTAATTTTGTGGAAGTAGGCCTGCTGCGCGATCATCATCAGCGCTTCCTTGTCGTCGAGGTCATGCGTGCAAGGTATGACGTCGAGAGCGGGTCTCCCTCCATCCGGGAGCTTCACGTCGCCTATTTCGCGGGCGATGTAGTCGCCGTACTTGATTGCATCATTGCTTGCTATCTGCATCAGTAGTCCGCTCGTCGTGCGGTTCGCATCCCTCGCCCCGCGCCAGCGCTGATGCCCCATGAGCACAATCGATGTGCTCGCTTGAGCGTCGAGATCAATCACGAGAACTTTTTGTCGGCGTCCGACAGCGAGACCATACGCCAACATCATGGTGACGGTGGTCTTTCCAACGCCGCCTCGGCGATTGGATACGGCAATGAACTTCGTCACGGAGGGCTTCCCCAGTGCTACTCACCCGGCCGGGCGCCCTCTGCCCGATCGATATGCGCCTTGCGAACAATTTGACCCGTACCAACAGCACACTCGAGCCTGCGGCGATCATCACGAGTTTGATCACCACCAGCGTAGCCACGCCGAGCTGACCCCATTATCAGCTTAGCGAGAATAATGGCAAAACAACGACTCTCAAAAAATACCTAGCGAAGGAATGTTGCTGGCGTCATCGAACACTTGGCAATGATTGGCACAGAGGATCTACCCACCTGGGTTCTTGATGAAAGTGACTGTAACGAGAATGTCTTTGTTGAGCGCATCGAACCAACTCAGGATACTTGAGAACTCGCCGCGGGACGCGAGCTCCTCGGCGTTTGCTCGCACAAGCCGCGCCGCTTCCTCGATTTCCTGCACGGCGAGCCGCGTGCTTGATCGCCTCCCGCCCAATCCGTTGGCCTTGTGCCATTCCTTGGCCCGCACTCGCTCACCAGCGTTGACTTGCCGAAGCCGGCGGGCGCACATACGAGCGTGACCGCGCGATCAATCTCGACCCGGTGACCCGCCGCTGTTGGGGCGGCGGAACGCGCGATGTGGTGGTCAGAAGCGTGAAGTTGTTGGTCGACGGCCGCACATCAAAGACCCTTCGGGCCTCGGTCTTGCTTCCTTGTCCAAACTAGTACGCTGACTGAGCAAGTTAAACCCGGCAGCCCGCAAGCCCGGCTGCCTCTTCACGCAGGCAACGCGGCCTTCAATAAGGCCTCGCGATGGTGCTCGCGATCACTGTCGAGCTGGTAGTGCAGGGTGCGCAAGTAGGTTTCGACGGAAAACTTGGGATCGCGCGCAAGCACGCTGCGAACGTGCACAGCGGCGCCGGCTGCATCGCCCAGCATGGCCGCGCACGCGGCAAGGAAGGCGTGATGCGTTTGGTCGGGGCGCGTGATGCGCCTGAACGCCTCGATGGCCTCGGAGTAGCGACGGGCGACGAACAGCGCGCGGCCCAGATGGTTCCAGAAGCGCTCCGGATGGTAGGGATTGAGGCGCATCGCTTTCTTGATCCACTCGATGCCCTCTTCCGGCCGGCCGATCCAAGTGTACAACTCGCCCTGCTGCACAACGATGAGGTCATTGTTGGGATTGAGGCCGATGGCGCGCTGCTGATGATATTGGGCGGCGTTGTGATCACCGCCGGCGAGGTTCAATGCCGCCAAGACGCGGTGGACATCGCTATCATTATCGTCCAGCGCCAGTGCGATCTCGAGCTCCTTTTTAACCGTTTGCCAGGCCGCGTCACGATCGGCGCACCAGTTATGAACCCAAGATTGGCCTATGATGCACCCACGCCAAGCGTGTGCGTGCGCATAATTCGGGTCGAGAGCCAAAGCGCGATCGATGGTCTTCAGCGCCTCAAGATTGTCCTCCCTGCTGGAGCGATGATGCAGCACCTTGGCAGCAAGAACGAGCTCATAGGCCGCCATGCTCTCGGTCGGACTGCGCTTGATCCGTTGATAGGCGGCCGCCTCCACCCGGCCGGGCAGGGTTGCGGCAATCGAGGATGTCACGTCGTCCTGGATCTCGAAGATGCTCTTGAGTTCCCGGTCATAACGTTCAGCCCACACATGCCGGTCGCTAGCCGCGTCGATGAGCTGGGCGGTAATGCGGACCCGATCTCCAGCCTTGCGAACGCTACCCTCAAGAACGTATTGCACGTCCAGCGCCTTCGCGACCTCCTGAATGTTCACGGCCTTGCCCTTATAAACGAAGGTCGAGTTGCGCGAGATGACGAGGAACTCCCGGAAATGCGAAAGGGCTGTGATGATGTCCTCGGTCAACCCGTCGGCAAAGAATTCCTGCTCGCTATCGCCGCTCATGTTGGCGAAGGGTAGGACAGCGATCGACGGCTTCTCCGACACTGCGAGCGCAGATTTCGCCCCGCTCGCTACGGGACGTGCACTCAAAGGCTCGATGCGGTAGACGCGCACTGGCAATGCAATGTTCTTGAGCTGTTGCGGCCCCATATCAACAACGACAGCCGCAATTTTGCCGACGATCTCGGCGTGGACCTTACCGGAAATGCATATACCGCCTGGCTCTGCGATGCCCTCCAAGCGAGCAGCGACATTCACGCCATCGCCATAAATACGCGCCTCATCGAAAACGACATCACCTTGATTAACACCAATTCTGAATTGCATGCGCCGGACCGGGTCCGTGCCGGCATTGCGCGCAACCATCGTCGTCTGGATTGCCAATGCGCACCTAACAGCACCCAGCACGCTCGAAAATTCGGCAAGAATGCCATCGCCGGCCGTATCGATGACGCGACCGCCGTGCTCGGCGATCATCGGCAGGAGGACGGCCTGGTGCGCCTTGAGTTCGCGGACCGTTGCCTCCTCGTCGGCGCCCATGAGCGCGCTGTAGCCCGCGATATCGGCGGCGAGAATCGCGGCTAACCTTCGAGAAACCTTGAGATTTTCGGACGCGTCAGACATTTGACGGGAAGGCCGTTCCACTGCAACCAGCCAACGTTAGCACACTCCGTATCAAGGAACAGTTGCACCAGAGATCAACGTTGCCAATGGGAGGGTGCGAGTATTCGTTGCACTCATCGCACACTAGCGATGCCTCTGCCGGGCCGTCCTGTGGACGACTGACTGCGGCCAACCGCCTCACCCGATGCGCGGCAGCCCCCAGAGAAATGCTTGGGGCATAGATTCAGCAGCGTGTGCGGTCAGGTCAGCGTGCGCCGCCAATGAACCTGCAAATGCCGCATTTATCGACCGCAAAACCTGGCACAGCTAAGCTAATGGTTAATCCTTGCTCCGGCACAGATCGAGCTCAAGCCCTAGCGATGCGGGGCAAAATTGCAGGGCTCCGTCGCGGTGTCGGCGATGGCGCGCGTGGGCTCAGGCACATTGACCAGAGCGGACATCCGCCGGTAGGCGACTTCGACAGCGCCAGAGGCGCTCATCAATCGCGTGGCACTCAATCGCCGTTGGCGCCAGCCTACTCCACTTCAAGCCGGAAGGGTCGCAGGTGGCGGGAGTGGCGTTTCTCTGAATGGTCGAATGCGGCGACCCACATCAAGACTCCGGTCTTGAGCCCTACGTCGTAGGGGCTATCCGTCTTCAGCCGCCGCATAACCTCCAATGTCCATCGACCGGCGGCCCAGCGCCCGAAGCCAACGATCTCGTTGGGTGCCCTTTCGCGTGTTTCCAACACGATGACGCCAGGGATGACGGTCCCGACAGGGATGGCAGCGTCATCATCTGCGGTGAAGGGAATCGATTCGGCGACGGACATCCACCAGCGCGCGTGTTCGCTTTCGCTCTCGTTCGTGGCGTCGCTGATCCGCCCCATGGCCTGGGTGATCGCAACCAGGTCCTTCGGCAACCGTCGGGGATGAATCCCAACCGACGAACCCAGGTCCGCCAAGTTAGCTTCGTAGTGCGCCGGGCCGGGGTCCAGGGCAAAGCCACCGCTATACTGCGTGATGGGCGCGACTTCCGCGGCGTCCCGAGGCCCGCCGAAGTGGCAGTTGTCGATATGCCCGTTGGGGCCCTCATGGGAAGCTCGCCACTGCCACACATCAAGAATGCTGCCATCAAGAGTGTAGTGGAGCCCGCGTCCGGTGCTGCCTGCGGGTTTGCCATCCAACGGCCGGCTAGAGAGATGGATGGCAGCTCCGATGAGCGGGAATGCCGAAGGGCTGAGCAGAACGGCAAACTTATCCTCATGGTAGACATCCTCATCGGCGAGGTCAGCGCGGCTGGACGCCACGCGCCAACCGGCCAGGGTCTTCACGAGGGGCTGGTGCTTGAGGGAGCGGGTCGGGTCGTCCCAAATGAACACGAAGTAGGCGAATTCATCGTCATGCAAAGCGCGAATCTCAATGCGCGATTGATGAGTACCGCCGAAGTCGCCACCTTGTGTCGCCGTGACGCTCACCGGATGTGCCTTGCTCCAAACTGGGTCCGACACGTCGCCATCGATCATTGGCGCCTCGCTCTTGGAAATGGCAACCAAGGTTAGGACGGGCCGTGTGAGCGCCTCCGAGCCGCATGCGATGCCTGCGACCACCAGCGCCACAGCGATGGCCGTTGCGAGGGGATGGGCGTGCAAGGGGGGGTTGTCGAGGGATGACGCGCGATCATGAACGGGCGGTGTCCTCCGTCGGCGCAGTTGCTCTGCCAATAGATCGGCTAAATCGGGAAGCGGCGGGGCAATACGCAAGCGACCAGGCTTAAAGATCTTGAGCGCGTAGCGAACGCCCCCATGAGTCACATGGAGCCCAATGTGCGCCACCACACAGGCAAAACAGAGCCATGATACCCAGTGGTGGAGGGCGATTATCGTCTGTCCAGCACCCCAAAAGATTGCCGCTCCAGTAATGATCTCCAGCACCAAGCCCATGAGCATCAGCCAGACCACCGCAACGTTCATCGCCGACACACCGGCTTGGCTGCCGCGCCAGATGGCTCTTGCCCGAGTTGTGTCGAAGCGGATGCGGGCCGCCAGACGGGCTCTCACCACGTACACCGCATATCCCGCCAGCGCACCCATCATGGCGATGCCGGCGACAAGATGCCGAAACCACAGATGCTCCATCGGCAGAATTGGATCGAGCACCCACAGCCAAGCCGCATCCGGATCATCGGACGCTATCCGCAGCCCGGTGCCGAGCGCCACTACGAAGGACACCAGCAAGACCAGATGCAGAAGGACCGTGCCAATATCCGTCCTTAGCGGGCCCCTCGTGCTCATCGGACCGCCTCCTGTGCTGCTGATCTCGTCGGATCGTTGTGTGCGCTCGGCGCGTTCGTAGGGTCCCGCTGGTCGCCATTGGACACCTGCGTGACCCAGCCCTTGTCCTTCGCTGGGTCGTACCCCTTCCATCCTCCGCCAAGCGCCTGGAAAAGCATGACGGTGTTGGCCCGCAGCGCCGCCTTGGCTTGGGCATGGCTCGAGCTCGCCTGGCCATAGAGCTGCTGGGCGGTCAGCACCTGGACGGCGCTCGCGAGCCGCTTGGACAGGAGCATGTGACTCCGATCGAGGTTCGCTCGCGCGGCCTCTACACCGCGCTGCGCGACCACGAACGATCGGCGGTCGGCTTCGATGGTCTGCAAAATGTCTGCGACGTTCTGGAAGGCAGCGATGACCGTGCTGCGGTAAAGAGCGGCGGAGCGCTCGAGGCCCGCTTCGGCGGCACGCTGCTTCTGCACGAGGCTCATGCCGTCAAACAATGTCTGTGCCGCACTGCCGGCAACTGACCAGAACAGAAACGCCGGCGAGGCGCCGACGAATTGGGCCACCGTGCTCGCGCCAGCGCTGGCCGTAAGATTGAACTGAGGAAAGCGGTTCGCCATCGCGACACCCACCTCGGCCGTTGCGGAATGCATAGTGGCCTCGGCCGCACGCACGTCCGGGCGCCTGCGCACGATATCGGCTGGCAAGCTGAGCGGCAGTTCGTGGGGAAGGTGCATGCAGGAGAATTCGAATTTCTCGGGCACGCCGTCGCCGGCCAGGCCACCGGTGAGCGCAGCCATCAGGTTTCGGCCAATGGCCAGGCGCTTTTTCAGCGATTGAAGGGTCTGTTCGAACTGGCTGAGTGCCACGTCCTGGGCGGAGATGTCCACGAGGGTTGCTTCGTGGACATCGGCCTGCTTTTTCAGGATTCCCAGAACATCGCGGCCCACCCGGACACTGGTCTCGGCCGACCGTATCTCATCCCGAAGGGATGCTTCCGCGATGGCCGTCAGGGCGATCTTGGAGGTCAAAGTGAGATACGCCGCCTCGACCTCGAAGTATTGCGCCTCCGCTTGAGCTGCCAATGATTCCACGCGGCGTCTGTTGCCGCCAAAGACGTCGAGCGCAAAGGAGACTGACAACTGTCCAAAGGCCACAGAATAGGGCGACAGGCTGGTTCCCGCAGCCGCTGCCTGCGCCGGGTTCGGCCTCTGCGAGGAAGCGCTCGCGCTGGCATCGATTTGCGGAAAGAAGCTGCCGCGCGCCGCCTGCATATTGGCGTCGGCAATGCGCAGGGCTGCCTGTGCCGCCTCCAGGTCAGGGTTCGCTGAAATCGCCCGTCTCATGACGAAATTGAGCGCTGGGCAATGGAACAGCTCCCACCATCGCTCAGGGATCGCCAGGCCTTCAACATAGGCCAGCCTGGCGCCGCCACGCCCCTCGGTCTTTGCAAGCGGGGTTGGCGAGAGCACGGTTGAAGGCGGCGGCGGCGAGCGAAAGTCGGGGCCGACCGCGCATCCGGATATTAGGATCGAAATCGCCGCGCCGATGATGATTCCACCAAGGTGGCAACGACGGCACGCATCGCCACGGCGCACACATTCAATCCACAACGGTTCTAGTTTTCTTCGCCAACGAGCCACGGGGCAACTGATCTAGATTTTTGAATCATCGCTGCATGCTTTGCGCATGGCGAGCGCCCCGCCGGCCGCTTTTCTTCCCGGTAAAACACGGCAGAAATCGGGATCGATCGATGTTTCGCGATCATCGCACATTTAGCTCCCTTTGAGCATTTCAGATCGCTTCAATAAATACCAAATGAGCAATAGATGCTAAGAAGACCTCGAATAGTCTAAATTATCGTCACATTATCGACCGAATTATTCTTAGCTTGCGACCATCGCCAACAAGCGCGGGGGGATAAAATCAGGAGAAGGCGCATGGCAGGAAACAACATCATTTCCTCGTTAGCCCAATCCGGCGTCTGCAACGATGCGACGCGGCAGCTCGAGGGAGGCTTCTGGCAGAACGTCGTTGAGGAGGGGGAACAGGGTCCGGGTAGCGCTGGCGCCGTCGTTGCGGATTTGCAGTCCGTGGGCGCCATCTTGCACCGATAGGGGGAGGCGGGCGGCGTGATGCGCCGCCCGTTGCTCGTTCTCTGGTCACGGTCTCTCATGGCGGCGGCGGAATCGCGAAACCCTGTGGTCGACGCATTGGCAGATGTCCGGCGACGCCTCGTTGGCGTTGCCGGCGTCAGTTGCGCCATCAATCTGTTAATGCTGTCCGGATCGATCTACATGCTGCAGGTCTATGACCGCGTGCTGCCGAGTCGAAATGTCTCGACGCTCTTGGGCCTGTCCATTCTTGTCCTCGCCGCCTACGTGCTCCAGGGCTGCCTGGATGCCATTCGAAGCCGCATGCTGGCGAGGATCTCGGCTTTGCTCGATGCCGCCCTGCAGGAGCCGATATATGCCGCGATGGTGGGCCTTCCGCTAAGCGGAGCGGTCCCTTCGGTGGCGCTGCAGCCGCTGCGGGACCTGGAGCTGGTCCGCGCCTTCCTGTCGGGGATGGGTCCAACGGCCTTTCTCGATATGCCATGGTTGCCGATCTTTGTGCTCGTACTTTTTCTCTTCCACCCCACAATAGGATTTGTCGCCGTGATAGGGGCGACCTTGATCGTTTTGACTGCATTTTTGGCGGAGCGCCAATCGCGAATTTTCGCTTGTGGTGTCGCCAAGCGAGGTAAAGACCGAGCGGCACTTGCCGACGAGATCCGCCGCAACGCCGAAGTGATTCATGCGCTCGGCATGCGAGAGAGGTTCAAGAGTGCTTGGTGTCGTCTCAACGAGGCGCACATCGCGGAAGGCATCCCCATGCGCGATGCCGAAGCGGATATCGGTGCCGCCGCAAAGTTGCTACGCTACACCCTCCAGTCCGCAGTTCTGGGCGTCGGCGCCGCACTCGTCATCGCTGAAAAGGCGAGTGGCGGCGTCATGATAGCATCCTCGATCATAATGGGACGGGCGCTGGCGCCCATCGAAATCGTGCTTGGCACTTGGAAACAGCTCATTTCCGCCCGAGACGCTGTCAAACGTCTGGGTGAAACCCTGGGCGCTATGGCCTCGCCCCCTCCACCTGCCGTGACGTTGCGCTCGCCCATCAACCATCTCTGGGTTCAGCACGTTGTCATTGTGCCGCCAGGCTCTAAGCGGATAGTCGCTCGCGATATTTCGTTCTCCCTGGCTGCTGGAAGTGGGCTTGCTGTGCTCGGTGCAAGTGGCTCCGGGAAATCATCGCTAGCCAAGACGATTGTCGGATTGTGGCAGCCCGTCCACGGCCAGGTCCGGTTGGACGGGGCGCGCTTAGACCAGTGGGATAGCGATAGGCTTGGGCGGCATATCGGCTATTTGCCGCAGGAGGTCTCTCTCTTCGATGGCAGCGTCGCCGACAACATCTGCCGCTTCGAGCACGGTGCCAGCGAGGAGAGGATCCTCGAAGCCGCCGCGGTCGCCGGCGCGCATGATCTCATCGTCTCCCTTCCCGACGGCTATACCACCCAAATTGGTGAGCGCGGAGCCCTGCTGTCGGCGGGCCAACGCCAGCGCATAGGTCTTGCCAGGGCGCTCTATGGTTGCCCGTTTCTCATTGTGCTCGATGAACCCAATGCCAACCTCGACGCCGAGGGCGAAACAGCATTGGCGGGCGCAATCAAGCACGCGCGGGCGCGAAAGGCGATTGTCATCGTCATCTCGCATCGTTTGAGCGCGCTGAGCGAGCTCGACATGGTGCTCGTCTTGAACAAAGGCGGTCTGCTCGCGTTCGGACGCCGGGACGAGGTGTGGGCGAGGATCGCGAATGCCGCGCATTCGCGCCGCTCCGTGCTGGCCGAGGGCAAACCTGCATGAGCACGTCTGCCCACCAGCCACGGTCGATGCCGCCGCCGCTTCCCTCCCGTGCGGAATGGATCGCCATCATGCATGCCGTCGCGGCAGCGGCGGAGGGGTACGAAATAGCTTGGCCTCAGGGTCCTACCCTGATTGCTGCACCCCATTCGCCGGCGCCGGCCGAAGAGCCACCGCGGCGAGCCGAGACCGGCCCCAGTCAGCAAAGGCGCTCCTTGAGCATACCCGTCGACGCGCTGCTTGTCGTCACGCAAGAGGTATCAACCAAGTATTTGAAGGCGGCGCGTCATATTGTTGAGAGCTCGCTCAATAAATTTATGGTCAGCCGCGGCACGCAGGCCGCCCACCAAGTCGGCTCTTCAATCGGCCACAGCCTGGAACAGGCGCTTGCTCAGGAGCGGCGGCGGAGTTCGCGCATCCTTGCAGTCGCCGCGGTCGTGATATTCGGCTGGGCTGCCTGGGTGCCTCTGTCGGGCGCGGTAGTTGTTTCTGGCAACCTGGTGATGCAGTCTAGCGTCAAAAAAGTCCAGCATCCCCAGGGCGGAATCGTTACCGCAATACTCGTCCAAAATGGAAGCAAGGTGGCTGCCGGGGATGAGCTTGTGCGGCTCGACCAAACCTCGGCACATGCCAACCTGCAAGTGGTTGCCCGCCAGCTCGATGAGGTTCGAATTCGCATCGCCCGGCTCAAGGCCGAACGTGACAACCTGCAGGCGCCGCGGTGGCCCACCGAACTTGCAGCAGAGGTCGATCCCGCCGAACAGCAAGAATTGCTTGCATCGGAACGCGGCCTATTTGTCGCTCGAGCCAGCGCCCGTCGTGGCCAGCAGGAGTTGGCCGAAACCCGCGTAGATCAGCTCGAAAAGCAGATCGTCGCCCTGGAGTCGCAGCTCAGCTCCAACGGCAAGCAAGCGGATATCACGGGCGGTGAGCTCAGAGGCGTCGAGGAGTTGCTTCGCCAGAAGCTTGTGACACTGCCTAGAGCCACCGCGCTGCAAAGAGAAGCAGCTCACCTCGATGGCGTTGGAGGCCAGCTCGTCGCGCAAATCGCCGAGACTCGCGCCAAGGTGAGCGAAACGCGCCTGCAGGCCCTGCAGTCGGAAGAGACCTTCCGATCCGAAGTCATGCGAGACCTGCGCGAGGCCGAGGCCAAAGAGGGCGAGCTAGTTGAACGTCACCTTGCCGCTCGCGACCAAATGAGCCGCACCGTCATTCGTGCGCCTACTGCGGGGACCATCCACGAACTGGCGCTGCACACTGTTGGTGGCGTAGTAACACCGGCCGAAGTTCTGATGCTCCTCGTGCCAGATGGCGATACGCTGGCGATTGAGGCGCGCTTGAGCGCGGACAAGGTCGATCAAGTGCATGTCGGGCAGACGGCGCACGTGCGCATGTCCGCCTTCAATCAGCGCACAACCCCAGAGCTCGCTGGAATTGTGGAGCTCGTCTCTGCCGACATCGTACGCGACACCCAATCGGGCGCGACATACTATGACGTGAGAATTGCGCTGCCGGCCGACGAAGTGCGCCGGTTGGGCAGCCTGCGGCTAATTCCTGGAATGCCCGCCGAGCTTTTCTTGGAAACAGAAAGCCGCACCATGCTCAGCTATCTATTCAAGCCGCTGACGGACCAGCTATCGCGCATGTTTCGGGAACGCTAGAATAGAAGGCACCTACTCACGCAACATTGCGCCAGAAAGACCGATTGCCGGGATGGCGACCGCAACCTACCTTCACTCTCTCCACTACCCCGATCTTCATCCCCAATTGCCGAGAAGACCCCACCGCGCCGATCCATGTCCGCAGCCGCTGCTTTACTGGCCCAAGAGAGATCTTGCCCAGCTGACCCAAAAGCCATGACTCATCGGGAGAGCCGCTCGCAACGAACGCGTCGGCAAAGAACGCAGCTCGCGCCCGTGCTGCGGCCTGCCCCACGGCTTGGACCAGCTTGGGCGATCCGGCCGCATAGACTACATCCGTGGCGAACAATGGCGGAAGATGATCGGCAGGCGTTCCAGGGCGAATGATCTCAGAGGCCGATTGGGCATCTTCCGTCGTCGCGATGAAATCTGCGGCCGGGTAAGATGCCAAGCGGCACAAGGCGGGAGCTGCGTAGAGGGAGCTGAGCCGCCGAGATCCTGCCATCAGCAACAGAGGAACTTGCGGCTGCCGACGCAGGGCTGCCTTGGCGATGGCCCAGATCGGTGCAAAGCCGGTGCCGCTCGCGACCAAGACGAGCCGCTGACCCTCGCCGGGCCTGAAGAAAGCGGACCCAAAGGGTCCCTCGAGGGTCACCTTGTGCCCAGGCTGGATCCCTGTTTCCAGACGCGACGTGACCTGGCCATCCCTTACCAGCTTTACATGAAACCGAGTGGTCTTCAGATCGTCGCGCCCCACGAATGGTGGACTGGGGCTGAAGCAGCGGGCCGGATACCCGCGAAATTTGACGCGATAGTATTGCCCAGGGCGGTATCGCATCGAAGCCTCGGTTCTAATGCACAAACCGCGAATATCCGGGGCCAGGCGCTCGATGCCTGCCAGCAAGCCACAAACTCTCCTCACCGCCGGCAACGTCTCGTAGGTGATTTCCGCATCCGATAGGACACGCGCTTGGCAGGCGTGAAAGATCCCCGGTCGGGCCGTCTCGCCGCCGAGCAAATCGCCATGCTTGAGGCGGACCAAGCACGTACCACACTGTCCAGCGCGGCAGTCGTGCGGTATCGCAATCCCCTGATCGAGGGCCGCGTCCAACAATATCTCCCCGGGATAGGCGCTGAACGTCAAATTGTTTACAGTGACGGAAAGCTTGCGGGCCATCCGCTTCCCCTCTGCTGCGTTCAACCACCGTGGATGCCGGAATCGTCACGACATCCTAGCTGCTGAACTCAAATTAATGGCGGCCCCGCACGCCTGGATTGACGACCATTGTCGGAACGTAGTGGGCCTTCGAGGGCTATGTCGAGGCGATTTGGCGGCAACCATTCAATTGTCGGCAATATGCCGAAATATACTCACTGCTGTGCTTGATTTGCTATCACCAGAATTGCGGCCTGCAGATCTAGCAGGTGGAGCTGAATGCGGCTTTCCTCCTTCACGCTAGCGCCATGCCGATGACCTGTCCCAGGCTTGTCTCACCAAAGATCGCATGCGAGACGATCTACCCACGCAAGAAGCGCTTCGAATGGCTCCAAGTGAGTAGCGGCTGAAGCCGCTGGAGAGAAGAGGGCGCGGTTGCAGAAGCTGGTGGCGGAGCGCGATCTTGCGATCGAGGTGATGAAGGAGATCGCAGCAAAACATTGCGAAGCGTGTCGGCGCGTCAGTCGCGTTGCGTATGTGCGAGAACAGCTGACGGACGGCTTATGCTTCAACTTTCCCTGCCCGTGGCGCCGCGGACGACAAGGGCGGCGGGATTTGTTCGGGAGCCAAGGCCCTCGACATCCCAACCATCCCATCGGCCGGTTCCCCACCTAAGCAACGCGGGGGAGGTCACTGGCCCACGCCTCGTGGGGAGAACCGATCACCTTGCCAATGGCGGTTGAGCCCATCACAAACAGGCGGCCATGCTGGAGCGGACATAGTGATCGAGGTTCCGCGCGCAGCTTGCCAGGATATGCCACTCCCCAGCCGTAGGCTCTTGAAGGTTATGGCAGGTTCGCCGTCGCCTGAGGCAGAGACCGCGCTCACATTGCGATGCAGCATGGCTCCGCAATGCTGCATCTCATCGTTCGGGGGGACCCGCGCGGCGGCTCGAAGTATCTGGCTGCTATCCGCTGATCCTCTTTGGCGCATGTGCGAATGACCCTAGCGTTACCCAGAACGAATTGGTTAGCTGGATGGCTTCCCAACTGACTGAAAGGTTGCTGAGGTCATGGCAGACGCGATCGCTGAACTCGCCGCGAAACTGGACAGCCTTCTGAAGCTGCGCTCGATCCCCTTCGGCATGAAGTTGTGCAAAACCCGTGCTGAGATGGAGACAATCCCGAGGATCCGTCGACCCAAGGCGGTGCATACGCTCGATCAAGTTGTGGCGCAGGCGGCTCGGCTCGGCTGGACAGTGGGCATCACGGCCGAGGACTTGGTCGGCGCCCAATGCCGCGCGGTTGTCGGCCTTGGGCGCGCGAAGGATGACGCGTGGCGGTCGGGCAAACACATGGTGGGCGTGTGGTTCTCGACGCTGGAGGATGCGAGCGCCCATCAAAGCGCAATGCACTGTGTCGAGGATGGCGAGTACGAGGCGCTTGTCGTTGCTCCACTCTCGGCCGGACGGCTTGGGACGCCTGACATTGCGTTGTTCTACGCCACGCCTGGCGCGATGATGTATTTCATCAATGGTCTGCAATGGTCGGGATATCAGCGTTTCGATTGGGGCATTGTCGGCGAGAGCGCCTGCGCCGATAGCTGGGGTCGCGCCCTCAAGTTGCGGCAACCATCGCTGTCAATCCCGTGCTTCGCCGAACGGCGGTATGGCGGGGTATTGGATGAGGAGATGCTGATGGCCGCCCCGCCTGAGTACCTGACGAAAGCCATCACCGGAATGGAAGCGCTGGCGAAGAATGGCTTTCGCTACCCCTTCCCGCAGTACGGCATCCAGCAGGACGTGCGCGAAGGCATGGCCAGAAGCTATCCGGAGCGCGCCGCAAAAAAGCGCGCCAACTGACAGGCCAGCAACTCTGAAATTTGCGAAGGCCCGGCCGCACCAAAGTCGCTCGGCGTGACGGCCGATCCGCAAGGTGTTACAGCTCTAACGTGCCGGCGGCCGAGGCCCCAGCATCGATGGCAAGCGGCGCGGGACCCAAGCGCATCGCCGCCCTTGCCGCCCGGGGATCGAACACGCCATTCACGCCGCGAACATGGTCGATCTGACGTTTTTCGTGGTCACGTCTGAGTAGTAGTCCCGTGAGCGCAGCCGTCGAGAGCTTCGATCTCGTTGTGCTTGGCGCGGGCGCAGGCGGTCTCACCGCGGCAACCGTTGCGGCCAGGCAAGGGCTCGCCACACTGCTCATCGAGAAGAGCAGTTTTGTCGGCGGCACCACCGCCATTTCCGGCGGCATGGTCTGGGTGCCGGACAATCACCTCATGCAGGCGGCCGGCATCCAAGACAGCCGCGAGGCCGCCCGGAGCTATCTCACTGCTACCGTCCCCGAAGCAGCGGCGCGCACCAAGCTGGAGAGCTATCTCGAAGCGGCGCCGGAGGCGATCCGCTATCTCTGCGACAACACAGAGGTCAAGCTGCAGCCGGTGTTTCGCTATCCCGACTACTACCCCGATCTGCCGGGCGCCACTCTGGGCGGCCGTGTGCTGGAACCAGTCCCGTTCGACGGTGTACGCCTGGGCGAGGCCTTCGCGTGGCTGAGACCGCCCATGCCCGAGATTACGATCCTGGGGGGCATGATGGTTGCGCGTGAGGACATCCCGCACTTCAGACGCTTCGCAACTTCGCCCGCTTCCGCCGTTCGCGTAATGCACCTGGTCCTTCGGCACCTGCGCGAAAGAATGTCGCATTCGCGTGGAACATCGCTGGTTCTCGGCAACGCGCTGGCCGGGCGGCTGTTGCTATCTGCCAGGACGGCCGGTGTGCAAATTCGGCGTAACACCAGCGTCGAGGCACTCGTCGTGGAGAACGATCAGTGCTTGGGTGTCCACGCCGTCTCAAATGCGGATACCTCGGTCATCCATGCACGCTGCGGTGTCGTTCTCGCGACGGGTGGTTTCTCGCACGACAAAGAGCTGCGGTGCAAGCTGATGCCCCAGGTCGCACACGAGATCTCGGCCACGATCGGCTTTGCCGCAGCTGACGGAATCCGCCTGGCAGCGGGCGCCGGCGCAGCGCTGGCTGACGATATGGCCGATCCGGCCTTCTGGGTGCCGATCTCGCGCTACACGTCAACGGCGGGTCGGCAGGTGGTCTATCCGCACACGGTGGCAGATCGAGCAAAGCCTGGGTGCATCGCAGTGGACCAGAGCGGCCGCCGCTTCGTCAACGAGGCAGTGTCCTACCACGAGTTCGTGCGAGCGATGCTGCGCTCACCTAACGGCTCTGCCATGCGCGCGCACCTCATCTGCGACAGCCGCTTTATCTGGCGCTATGGCCTCGGCGCCAGCAAGCCCTTTACGATCCGGTTTGCGCCGTACATAGCGGCGGGCTACCTCAAACGCGCTGCCAGCCTCGGTGAGATGGCGCGCCAGATCGGCGTCCCCGAGGCGGCGTTGCAGAAAACGGTGCGACGCTTTAACGAGGGGGCCACGCGCGGCGATGATCCCGAGTTCGGTCGCGGCCGCGACGACTATCAGCGGCATCTCGGCGATCCCGATCAGAAACCCAATCCATGCGTCGCAGCAATAGCAGCTCCGCCATTCTATGCCGTGGAGCTGAGACCCGGCGATCTCGGGACTGCAGCCGGAATAAGGACGGACGAGCACGGGCGGGTGCTGTCGACGCAGGGACGTCCCATTCCCGGTCTCTACGCTGCCGGTAACGACGCCGCCTCCATAATGCACGGCAACTACCCGGGGCCCGGCATTACGCTCGGCCCCGCGCTGACTTACGGCTATCTTGCGGCGAGGGCAGCGGCAACACCGGGACAATTGCGATAACCCGCAATCTCATCTCCACTCGCAGACCCGCTTCACTCCCCTTTTGCGCGCGCACTGCGCGATCCCGATCGCCCGCCGCAAACGCTCGATGCCGGCGCGGTGCTCTCGATCCCGCGCTCGTTGGGTTCCAAGAGTGTACGCTGCGACCGCGCCTGCCAGATCATTCGACAAGATCCCCCGCTCGGTGCTGCGGGGCGCGGTACGTATCGCAACCTTATCTTCCCTGATAACGTAACCTACCACACTGGCTATGGGTTCGGGACGCTGTTGTGATGCTTCGCCCAACTGTAACGGCGCCTTCTCCTGGTCGCGGCTCGGCGGGCATCTCCCTTCGGCTGGTCGAGCTCAGCAAGCAATATTCAGGCTCTAGGGTCGCGGCGGTTAACGGCATCTCGCTCGAAGTCACTGCCGGAGAGTTTGTTTCTCTTCTCGGCGCCTCCGGTTCCGGCAAAACGACGACGCTCATGATGATAGCCGGCTTTACCGCACCTGATCGCGGCCAAGTCTGGCTTGGAGACCAGCCGATCCTGCATCTTCCCCCAGAAAAGCGCGGCATCGGCGTCGTGTTTCAGAACTATGCACTCTTCCCGCACATGACGGCGCTACGCAACGTCGCCTTTCCGCTGCACATGCGCAGGCTGGCGGTGAAGGAAGTGCGCCGGCGCGCTGAAGCGGCGCTGGAGCGCGTCGGGCTCTCGGGATTGGGACACCGATTGCCCTCGCAGCTTTCCGGCGGGCAGCAACAGCGCGTGGCATTGGCGCGTGCCATCGTGTTCGAGCCTCGCCTCCTGCTGATGGATGAGCCGCTCGGCGCGCTCGATCGAGGGTTGCGCGAACAAATGAAGGGCGAGATACGGCGATTGCATCACGAGTTAGGTATTACAATCCTCTACGTCACGCACGACCAGGAGGAGGCTTTAGCGCTTTCTGATCGCGTCGCGCTCATGCACCGGGGACGGATCATCCAGCTCGGCAGCGCCGCCGACCTGTACGAACATCCCGCTGACGCCTTCGTGGCGAGCTTCATCGGCGAGGGCACGTTGGTGGAAGGGATCGTCGAAGACAACATCGGGGGCAAAATTGTCCTGCGTCCCCGCAACGGTGGTCCTCCCTTGATGGGAACTGGCTCAGTGGCCAAGGGAGCGATAGCCGTGCTGCTGCTGCGCCCGGAAAAACTGTCAGTGACATCGGCCGACCCTGCGCACGGCGGCGTGCCAGCACGAGTTGCAGACCTCGTCTATGTTGGGGAAGTGACGCGCATTGTGCTCAAGCTGGAGGGCGCAGTCGTGTTGACAGCCAAACTCCCTAATCGACGCGATCTCTTTCGCCCACGGCTTGGCGACCAAGTTCGCGTCAGCTGGTCCCCAGAGGAGGCTCCGATCTTAGCTGCCAGCCAGTGCGTTCCCCATTCGATCGTCGAAGGAGAGCATCCATGCCTGCAAAATCGCTGATTACGCGCCGCAAACTTCTGCGCGGCGGTGCCGCGAGCTCCCTTGCTGCGTTGGGACCGTTC
>Ga0306920_100001845_pt1 | contig 26375 bp, 22 predicted proteins | sample flu12Cox44000170_FD_204666 | JGI IMG/M metagenome (GOLD analysis project Ga0306920, IMG submission 204666) | Lab enrichment of tropical soil microbial communities from Luquillo Experimental Forest, Puerto Rico - flux4day.12C.oxic.44.000.170 (v2)... | ecosystem: Environmental > Terrestrial >...
CCGCGGCGCTCGCTCGCGCCGGCTGTGCCCCGGCTCTCGTCGCCGGCGTGCGCATGGCCATCCAGCGCGGAGCGAGGGCCGCTGCCGTTCCGGTCAGGGCGGCGCTTGTCGCGTCGGTTCTGGCCGTGGGGGTGGCGGTTGCGGCGCTCACCTTCGCGGCAAGCGTGCAGCACCTGCTGCAGACGCCCCGCCTGTACGGGCAAACCTGGGATTTTGAAGGCGGACCGTCACCCTCGCGCCTCGTCGACAGGCTGAAAGCGGACCCGGCGATCGGGGGGCTCGCGGTTGGCGCCGGGTGGTTCAACCCGCCGGTCCACATCGACGGACGGGAGGTCGGGGTCCGCGCCGTCGACCAGCTCAAGGGGTCGATCGACCCGGCGGTGATCGAGGGCCGGGCGCCGCGATCGCCGGACGAGATCCTGCTCGGGACAAACACGCTGGGCGCTCTCGGGAAGCACATCGGCGATCGCGTGACCATGACTGATGGCACGCACGCGGTGTCGCTGCGAATCGTCGGGCGCGGCGTGATCCCTTCGAGCAAATCGCTCAAGCTGGGCGAGAGCGCAGCCCTGAGCTTCCAGACGCTGAGGCGCGTGCAGACCGAGGCGCAGCCCGACACTGTGGAGGTCCGCTTGGCGCCGGGGGTCGACCGGAACCGGGAGCTGGCCCGGCTCGACAGGCTCTTTGAAGGGAGCATCGCGGTTAGACCCCAAGCCGTGACCGACTTCGGCGGCGTCGATCAAATGCCCTTCTATATCGCTGCGCTGGTGGGAACGGCGGCGGCTGCGGTGCTCGCGCACGCTTTGCTCACCTCGATTCGCCGCCGTCGCCGGGACCTCGCCGTTCTCAAGACGCTCGGCTTCACGCCGGCGCAGTTGTCGGCCACCGTGGCCTCGCAGGCGACCACCGTGGCTATGGTCGGTCTGCTCGCTGGCCTGCCGCTAGGGCTCGGCGTGGGTCGCTACGCCTACAACCTGTTCGCGGACAACCTCGGTGTCGTCTCCGATGTGGTCACGCCGGTCGGCGTCATAGTGCTTGTAGTGCCGGCCGCGATCGTGGTCGCGAACCTCGTCGCTGCACTCCCGGGGTGGACTGCGGCGCGGACGAGGCCCGCACCGGTGCTCAGGGCGGAGTGAGATGGCCGCCTCCGGTGAGCTCCCATCTGCCGCGGCTTCGGGACGGCGGCTGCGCCGCGTGAGGGTGAGCCGCTGGACGCGGTGGGTCGCGGTACAGGCGATCTGCATCGCCGGGCTCGCCGGGCTCGTCCTCGTCGTGTTCCTCGCGGTCGCGCTCGGCATCGGTCACGTCCCGACCTCGCGGCAGACGACCCTGCTCGCGTTCTCGATGATCGCAGCAGCGGTCGTGGCCCTCCTCTACCAGCCGCTGCGCAAGCGGCTGGTGGCGACCGCGAACCGGCTGCTCGCGAACGAGCACGGGTCGGCCGACGAGGTCTTACGGGCGTTCGGAAGTCGACTCGCGACGCCAATCCCGTTCGACGAGCTGCTGCTCGAGCTCGCCGAGTCGTTGCGCAGGACGCTGGCGGTCTCCTCGGCCGAGGTTTGGACCGGATCCGGCGGGCTGCTCAAGCGCGCGGCGTCGGACCCGGACCTGGGCCCTGCGAGCGTAATCCTCAGCCGCCGCGAGGAATCGGTCGTAACCCGAGCCCCCGTGTCAGGGGCCGCGTGGGTCAGTGCCTGGCTGCCTGAGCTCGTGCTCGGTCGCGAGCGAGCGACGCTGCGCGCAGCGCCGATCACGCACTCCGGCGAGCTGCTCGGGCTGATCGTCGTAGAGCGCGCGGGCGACGGCGAGCCGTTCTCGGCAGACGACGATCGAGCGCTCGCGGCGCTCGCCCGTCAGCTCGGCTTAGCGCTCAACAATGTACGACTAGGCTCGGCACTCCAGGCGTCGCTCGACGAGCTGCGACGACAGGCCGAGGAGCTGCGTGAGTCGCGCGCGCGGGTGGTCGCCGCAGCCGACGCGGAACGGCGCCGGATCGAGCGCGACCTCCACGACGGAGCGCAGCAGCACCTGATCGCGCTGGCCGTGAACCTGAGGCTCGCGCGCCAGCTCTCGCGCTCGGATCCCACAGCGGCCCAAGCGCTGCTCGACGACCTGACTAACGACGTCAAGGACGCCCTCGACAGATTCCGCGAGCTGGCGCACGGGATCTACCCACCGATCCTCGAGGACCGCGGACTGGCCGACGGGCTACGCGCCGCGGCCGCCCGCGGACCAATCCGCGCGCGCGTGGAGACGGTCTCGGCCATCGAGCGGCATTCGCCCGACGTCGAAGCGACGGTCTACTTCTGCTGCCTCGAGGCACTTCAGAACGCGGGCAAGCACGCCGGCGAAGGCGCGCACGCCACCGTCCGACTGTGGGAGGACGCCGACAGCATCCGCTTCGAGGTGACAGACGACGGGAACGGATTCGACCCTTCGCCGCGTCCCCGAGGCGCCGGTCTGACCAATATCGAGGACCGGCTCGGCGCCCTAGGCGGTCGCCTGAACGTGCGCTCATCGCAGGGGGAGGGAACGACGATCGCGGGTGTGGTCCCGCTGGGCCGATGATCACCGGCGCGAATTCGCCCGTCCAGGTGATCGTCGTGGACGATCAGGCACCGTTCCGAGCCGCCGCCCGGCGAGTAGTAGCCGCCACCGCCGGCTTCGAGCTCGCAGCGGAGGCCAGCTCGGGCGAGGAGGCCATCGAGCTCGTGTCGGCGATCCGGCCGGACCTCGTGCTGATCGACGTTCACATGCCCGGCATCGGCGGGATCGAGCTTGCGCGCCGGATCGCCGCCGGCACTCGAGCGATCCTCGTCTCGAGCAGCAAACCCGAGGAGCTTCCGAAGGAGGCGATGTCGTCGGGCGCTGCTGGCTACATCCGAAAGGACGACTTCGGCCCGAACGCGTTGCGAGCCGCATGGGCAGGCCCGCGCTAACTCGGCTCGGCGGCGAGATACAGCAGCACCGCTCGCACCCTGCGATGCACACTCGGTTCCCAGGTCACGCCAAGCTTGGCGAAGATCGAATGGACGTACTTCTCCACCGACCGCTCCGAGATCACGAGCGACTCGGCGATGGCGGCGTTGTTCCTGCCCTTCGCCATCTCCCTCAACACCTCCAGCTCACGCGGGGTCAATTCCGACAGCGGTGACTGCTCCGCCTCCGACTTGGCGGACACCAGCGCCTCGACGATCTTCGGATCGATGACCGAGCCGCCCGCGGCCACCGCGCGGATCGCGTGCACCAGCTGCTCGACGTCCTCCACCCGCTCCTTGAGCAGGTACGCCCGACCCTCCGAGCCGCTCTCGAGTAGCGCAAGCGCGTAGCGCGGCTCGACGTACTGGCTGAGCACGACCACGCCAACCTCCGGGCTCGCCGCGCGGAGCTGCCGCGCCGCCTCGATGCCCTCGTCCCGCCGCGCCGGCGGCATACGGATGTCCGTGAGCACCACGTCCGGCCTCTCCGATTCCACCGCCGCCAGCAGCGAGCCCAGGTCGCTGCACGTCGCGACGACACTGAGCTCCGGTTGAGTGCCGAGGAGACGAGCAATGCCCTCTCGCACCAAGTAGCTGTCCTCGGCGAGGACCAGCCGAATCGCCACCCGCCAAGCATACCCTCGCCGAAAGCCGTCCGAGCGCGCTGAACCGAGAGTCGAACGCGCTTCCTTAGTTCTCGGAAGCGGCTCCAGCCTTCTCGACGTCGCCGATCAGTCGTCGGCTCACCGTGCGACCGCCAGTCGTGGTGCAGCGGTCGATACCGAATCCTCGGCTCGCCATGCGCAGCCGACGACAGGGCCCGAGAGGCGCCAGCGCGAGTGATGCTCGCGCAGGGGGTTGCGGAAGAGCCCGCACCATCCCGCGCCGCTCCTGCCTAGGACGAGCAGCGGGTGCCACGGCGCGAGCAACGGCAACGCTCTCGCAACGTCACGAAGGAGCAGCAGTCCGAGGCAAACCTACGACGTGTGGCGAAGCGGAAGCCTCAGGCGCGCCGATCGAGGCCGAAATTACTATCGTCTAGGACGAATCTCGCAACCCCGGTGAGGCCGATCTCGCTCTCCTGCTTCTGGCGGTTGGGGAAGTTGTGTCTGACGACGACGTCCGACTCCGCGACGGTCGGCAGCGTTGTGCGCGTCGTAGAACCGGAGGGTGTGGACGGAAGCGCGAGACTCGCTTCGGCGGCTTCCCTACGGATGCTCGCCCCGGAACCTGATGTCAATCCGGCGAGGGTCCCAGAGGCGACTGGGCCGCCCATCCGCCGTCATCGCCGGCGCGACCGTAACCGCCTCGACGGTGTCGGTGATCAGCCGTCGCCAAGCCGCTAACCGCTTCGCGGGTTCGCGCAGCTTGTCGATCTCGTCGGGACCGATGATGTTGCTCTCGCGCACATCGCCGAGTCGGGCCCGGACGGCGTGCGAGTCATCGAGGGCCGTGGTCAGCTTCTCTAAGGTCTCCTGGCTCGCGGGCCGGCCGAGCAATCCAAGCTTGCCGAGCTGCCGGATCGTGTCATCGAGCTCCGCGTTGGCGCGTTCGATCGCGTCGTCCGCCTCGCGGATCCGCTGCCTGCCCGACGCGCGTCCGCGCGCGTCGGCCGTGACCGAGTACGCCCGGACCGCGTCCAGGACCATCGCCTCGACGCGGTCGGCCTTGACCGCCGCCCGTCGCCGGCACCGGTCAGCGCTCGTATCGCCGCAACGGTAGCTGCCGCTGTCGGAGTTGATCACCATCCGCGACCCGCACGTCCCGCAGCGCAACACACCCAGGCGGGCCAGCAGCCGCTCGGACTTGGCTTGGCGCCCGCGCGAGACCGTCCGCCGCTGCACCCGCTCAAACAGCCCACGATCCTTGACGATCGGCTCATGAGCGTGCGTGTTGTGCAGCTCGCCGAAGTGGATCTCGCCCAGGTACATCCGCGAGCGCAGCATCCAGGCCACACCGGAGAGAGCGCGCTCGATCCCATTCGCGGCCAGCCACGCCTGGATCTCCACCAGCGACGCGCCGCGATCGCGGCGCCTGAACGCCTGCACCACGAGCTTCGCGACCGCGGGGTCGACCACCAGCACGCCGGTCTCGCCGCGCACATACCCTACCGGAACCCTCGGGTGCGGGTACACACCCCGCGCCACCGCCCGCGCCTGAGCCGCCGCGACCTTCTCGCCCGTGATCTCGGCAAAGTATTGAAACACCGAGCCGAGCATGTTCGTCGACAGGCGCTGCGCCGCCGTACCGTTCGTGAGCTTGCCGTGGTCCAGCGCGAAGATCTCCCCGCCCGCCCGCTCCACCCGCTCGATCACCTCCAGCTGCACCTTGAGCGAGCGCACCAGCCGATCGAAATACGCCACCACGAGCTGATCGGCCCGGCCGGCCTCGATCATCTCGATCGCCGCCAATAACCCGGGGCGCTTGGACAGCGGCAGCTTCCCACTGACGTCGATCTCGGGAATCGGCGACGCGACAAGCCGCTCACCGCGATCCTTCGCCCAACGCATCGCGGCCTCGATCTGCACCTCGGGCGAATGAAAGTGCTCGTCCTCCCGATCGCCCTTCTCGCTCACGCGGACGACCACGACATCTCTGAGCTTCGACATGCGAACCCTCTCGACGGAGACTAACGCCCTTTAGGCGCGCAGGACCCAACCGGCGAGAAGGCCAAGAGGTACCCGGGGAAGCACCGCTGTGCCCGGTGCGGCAGTCGACCGATGCCAGGTAATGGGCGTTAGTGGCCTCTGCCTTGGCTCCTGGATGCGCGCCTTCATGCGATGATGATCCTCTGCTGCATCCCGATGCTGGTGATCGCCGTCGCATTCGTTCTGCGCGGTGGGAATCTCAGCACGCGAGTTCGACTCAATACCCGGCATGGCGATCGGGAGTGCTGGTGTTCACGCACAACGCGGACGGTCCGTACGGCTGGTGGTGCGCTTGCGGCCCCGCAGTCGTTCTTATGGCGGCGAGGGCCGTACCGGTGAAGGCGATGCCCCCAGGAGTTCGATGCCGCGCTGCCGCAGGTAGTCGCGTTGCAGGCCGGGCTGGTCGGCGGCTGCGAACACCTCGCGGGCGATGTCGTGGCGTCGTCGTTTGATGGCGGCCTCTGCGAGCGCGACGATCGGCATCCAGTGATCGGAGCCGAGCCGCTCGGCCACCGGGACAAAACGGGTCAGGCGCCCCGCGGCGATGTGCACGTAGGCGACGTTCTGAAGCGTCTGGTCAGCTTCGTAGCGCAGGCGGTGGGCGCGCAGTTCGTCCGCGAGCGAGAGCATGAACCGCTCGGCGTGCTCGGCCAGGTCGCCGCGGAGCTGGGCGAACGGTCTGGTCTCGGCGTGCAGCAGCAGCCCCCAGTTTTCCCAGGCGAGGAGCTCGCAGAGGTCCTCGCACCAGTCCTCGCCAGCGATCCCCGTGGGCTCGTAGTCAATGCTCGCGTACGTAAGGAGCGCGTCGGTGCCGACCTCGCCGATCACGCCGTACGAGTCATCGCTGCGCTCCATCGCCCTATAGCACCACGCCACCAGCGCCCGGCGGGCCGCGAGCCGGCCCGGGGCGCTGTTGGCCGTCTTGCGATCTATCCGCTCGATCGCGGCCTCGAGCCGCCGCGCGAGCCGGAAGGTCTGGCCCTTGGATCGGCATCCCTCGCCGAGCCCGTTCGACAGCCGCTCGTAGAACGGCTCCGGTGAGACTGGGAACAGATGCCAGCGGCCGCGCAGCGCCCGCTCGTGCAGCCGCTCTCGTGGGGTGTGCCACATCGGCTCGGTCATGTCCCGCGGGTAGAGCCCTTGCTTGAGAACCTTGGTTCGCGCCTTGGCTCGGATCTTCGGATCGGTGTCCTCGCCGGCGACGAGCGTTCGCGGGTCGATACCGGCCGTGGCCATCCGTCGCTTCAGATCGTCCAGATGGGAGAGCTTGGCCTCGGCCGTGCCGCCCCCGGCCAGGCGGCCGCGTTCCTCGATCGCCCCGGCGAGCGCGTCCAGGTCGCCGTCGTGGTCGACGAGCGCAACCACGCAGAACCACAGATCCCAGTAGCTCCACGCCATCCCGTGCTTGGTCGCCCATCGCTCGGGGCCATAGATCGTCTTGCCAGAAGCCATCATCGCCGCCAGACCTCCAGCACGTGCCCGACCTCGTCGCGCACCTCGGCGCGGGCCGTCTCCCGCGCGATGCCTGACATCAAGAGCTCGTCGTAGCGGGTGTCCTCGTGGCGGATCGCGGCGGCCACTGCCACTCGAGCGCCTCCGGCTCGAGCGCGCGGCCGGCCGCCGAGCGTCCCACCCTGCCCGAGCCTCGAACCGACGCGTGGCGGGCGATCGATTGCGCCCGCTCCGGCGGGCACCCGGGGAACAGGCGCACGATCTCCGCGGCCATCCGCGCCTGGAGCTCCAGATCCTCGCCAGCGCGCCGCTGGGCGTCGCGCTCGCGCCGGCAGGACCGCGCGTCCTCATCGGCCAAGCACTCTTGCTCGGCGCGCTCCAGCGCCTGCTCCTCGACCAGGATCCCCTGGCGTTCGAAGCGCCCGGGGCCGCGGCTGAAGCGCACGACCACCGCGGACAGGCGGCTGCCTGCCTTCGCCCGCCGCGTCAGCGCCGCGTCCCCCGAGGGCAGGAATACGAGGTGGGCCATGTCCGCACACGCCATGCAGATTGGGCCGGAGTCCTCCATGATCAGCCAGCCACCCTGCTCCTCTCCGCACGCCGAACAGGTGAAGTCGCCCAGCGGAGAAACGACCACCAGCTCCGGCGGGCGGCTCTCGCGCTCGGCCAACCTCGCGCGCTTCTTCTCCGACAGCTCCGGGGAGACCCAGTGCGTGCGGTACGCCTGTTCGATCCCGGGGTCTCCTGACTTGGAGAACCGCAGCGGCCGGCGGTCCCGCGTGCGCGCAAGGTAAGCGGTCTCGCTCGGCTTCAGCCCGCGCGCCTGCGCCCACCGGCGAAACGAGCGCATCGCGGTCGAGATCTTCCCCAGGTTCGCGACCGTGACCCGCTCGAGATACTCCACGCGGCCCTGGCGCCACTCATCAACCCGACGCGGCTCGAGCCAGCCGACGCCGACCAGCACGTCGATCGCGGTCACGAACTTTCGCTTCGCAAGCGCCGCCTCCGCCGCGCGGATCACCCGGCGATCGATGTCCCCGCGATTGCTGGCCATGTCCAGCGCACGCTACACACCACGCCGGCAACAGAACGCCTTACCACCGCGACCGGCCGCCGCGTTTCACCCCGCGCAGCGAACCTGCAAGCAGCGGGGCCGCGCCATGAGCGCCTTCCGCGCGCACAACAGGGAAGTCGCCGTCGCGAGCGAGATGCTCCTGACAAAGGCAGAGCAGCCGTCGGACGGCGGGGCGCGCGCCGCTGGATTACGCCTGAATCAGAAATCTCGAACGCGTGGCTGCTGACAGTGAGAGTCGTCTCGCGGCGGCCCTGCACACGACCGCTCCTCGGGGAAAGGAGGGGCCGGCGTTGGCCTGCGCAGACGAGCGCGTTCGTGGCGAACCGATCGTCCCGGTCCGGTTGAGCGGGCGATCGGTTTTGCCTGACGCGTCGGCCAGAGTTAGCCGGAAGCGAGCAAGCACCGGCTCCTCATATCGCGGGAGACAGTCACGCGCCCGGGAACGTCGGGCGCGTGACTGTCTCTGTCCGATTGCGGTCGCGAGACCGGGAGCCATAGACGACGAAATCGCGGCTGCTCTATGCAGTCGGAGACGGCGTCGTCGCGGCGTTACGCAAGCCGCCTCGTGCTTGCAACCGCTCGCGTTCCGGCTAGCGCTGACTCGATCGACGTGGCGTGCCGGCCCTTCTGGCTACAGCGGCACTGTACGGAGGGGCCGGCGTTGTGTACCGGTCCAGTGGTCGGTCTGCTGGTGGTGCAGCAGTGTGCGCGAGCGCCGCTCCGGGCAGCGCGATCGAGGCCGCGGCTGCACCGATCATCGCCGCGCTCGGCCAGCGGGCGGTGCTTTCACTTTGGTCGTGCCCGTGGGGTTGCGGCGAGCTGTTCGTCCAGCCAGTTGGTGCTCTCGCGGTTCCAGCAGCGCCACCGCGCTTGGGGCCCGTCGATGTGGAGGATGAACTCGGGTACGAGGTGACCGTCGGGGCGGACCAGCCGCACTTCGCGTCGCACCCGGCGATATGCGCGTGCCCAAGCGGCGGGGTCGCGGTGCACGCGGCGGGCGAGCTGCTCCTCGCGATCGAACAACGTCTGCAACGGCCAGAAGCCCCAGCGTCGAGTCACGCGGCCGCAGAACCACAGCGGATCCAGGCGCTCGACGTCAAGCTCGGCGACCAGCTCGTCGCCGCGCATGACCAGCCACATCTCCGGCCGCTCAGACATCGCGACTACCCGTGCCTGCGTGCGCTCGTTGGGCGTGTGAGGAGCATTCCGGTGGATTGCGCCTCGGTGAGCCGTGGCTTGGGTCCGCTACCGCCCTGTCGAAGTTTTGCGCACGCGACGAGCGCCAACTGAAATGCCGGGGATTGCTGGTTGATCTCGGAGATAGACGGTGGGTAGCCACCCCCCGGGACCTGATCAGGAGAGTTCGACACCTCATGCCCAGGCATGCACACCAAGTACTTGACCGCTTGCGCACAAGTGCGCGAGGCGCCTCCATCGCTCTGCGTGTTCGATGACCCACAGGCCGCGAGTGCCAGCGCGCACCCGACGCCAGAGAGCGCGATCCGAAGGCCGCGGTGGCGTGGCAAACACGCATCATTTCGGTTCGGAGGCTCACCGCAAGTTGCACGTGGCTGCCGCCTGCTCGAACGCTGGCGAGTTCGTGTTGATTGACTTCGGGATCGCGAGGTAGTACCCGCCGTTGCCGACGACGCCGCTGTAGGCGTCCGGGTTCGATGGAGGCGAGGTGGTCGGATCGGGGAAGTCCGAGAACCCGTGCGTGCGCATTCATGCGGACACGCCCAGCGTCCGTGTCTGCGCGGGCCCGGACGGGGATTCGGGGCCCGGAGGGCCCTTCGGTAGCAGGCGTTGGCAGGCGTGTGCCGCGGACTGGAACGCGGGCGACTCTAGTGTGCCCGGCGAGCCCATCTGGACGTGATGGCCACGGACTTTCGGGTCGGGGAAGTTCGGGACTTCGTGCGAGCGGATGCACCTGGAGAACGGAACCCCCGACCGAATTTCGCTCGCCGCGGCCACCGAGGTGTTAGCGGCGCTCGTCGGGCTTGGACGGCCTGCCCCGCATCCTGCCAGCAGCACCCCGCTCAGGAGTGCTGCGGCAGTCAGCAGGCGGGCTCGCGGAGGGGCGAGTCTCTTGATATGGACGCTGTCCGCGGGTGACATTCGGTTCTCCTTGATGGCGTACGTGCCGGCTTGGGTCCGCCCTCCCTGGGATCGGTCGTACGCAGTGGGTGGCTACGACGGAGCCTTGCTGCTCGCCGGCGGGGGCGATAAGGACGGAAGCTGCACTCCGCAGGCGTAAGCTGCGTGCGCGGACGCCTGCGACTGGAACTCGGTCGCGCCGGTGCTCGGAAAGTACTCGCCTTGGCCCAGCGTGAAGCCCGGCCCATAGGTCGTTAGCGGATCCGGGAAGTTCGAGAACCCGTGCTTGCGCATGCATCGGGCAAACGCCAGCGCGCGGCGCAATTCGGCGGCTGACGGCGCAGGCGGGCCGGCCTCGCCATTGGGCGCGTGCTTCCGGCAGGCGTTGTATGCCCGCTGGACCGCGGGCGCGCTCGGATCGATCCCGTTTAGTGATTGCGGCTGCCCGTTATTGGTCGGGTCGGGGTAGTTCGTTATGCCGTTCGAATGCATGCAGCTGGCGTACTGCAGCGCTTGCGTGTCGGCGGATCCAGACCTGCTTGGTTTGGAAGCGGAGCCACACGCGGCCAGTGCGATCGCGCAGACGGCAAGCGACGCTGAGAGGACACGTGCGGGCCGCATCACGCGCTCCACATGTCGGATCGCGCCGTTGGCGGTGGTACGGAGTCTGGTCACGTGGACCCGGTGGTGCTGTCGATGCTGCATTCGTGGGTTCATGGCGTTCGGAGGGCTTGGGTCGGGGACAGGCGGGCGGCGCGCACGGCGGGGAGTAGCCCGGCGAGGGCGCCGATGAGTACGGCGGCGGCGAGGCCGCCGGCCCAGGCATCGGGTGGGATGACGGTGGCCCAATGTTTGGTGTGCGCGTAGATGGTGGTGGCGGTGGCGCCGAGGGTCACGCCGGCGGCTCCGCCGGCCAGCGCGAGCAGGATGGCTTCGGAGAGGAACTGGATGCGGATCTGGGTTTTGGTGGCGCCGAGTGCTCGGCGTAGCCCGATTTCTTGGCGGCGTTCGAGCACTGAGACCAGCATCGTGTTGGCCACGCCTACTGCACCGACGAACAGCGCGATGGCGCCTAGTCCGAGGAACAGGCTGTCGAACGCGCCGGCGGCGTCGGCCTGTGCGGTGAGTGCCTTCGAGGGCTGGGAGGGGGCGGCCTCGGTGGGGCTCTCCGGGTTGGCCTGCGCGGCGAGGAGGTTATCGACGGCGGCGACTTTGCTGGTTTGGGCGCGGGCGTAGATCTCCGAGGGGTGACCGTCGAAGCCGAGGTACCGTTCGGCGGCGGGGAAGCCGATCAGGACGGAGGAATCGAGCTCGGAGGCGAGGGGGGCCGGGTTGAGGATCCCGACGACGTAGAACCACATGCCGTCGACCCAGATCCGCAAACTGGGCCAGATCCGGTCGATGCCGAGCCGGGTGGCCGCTGCGGCTCCAAGTACCGCCGCGGGCTCGTTGGCGGTGGCGGCGTTGAGGTAGGTGCCCTGGGCGACGGTGGTGCTCGCCACAGCGGGCAGGCCGAGACTGGTCGCGGCGACCGAAATGGCGTTGGTTTCGATCGAGGGGATCTTCGGGTTGCGGTATGCGCTGGCGTTGTTGAGCGTGCCGGTTTCCTGCACCGCTGTGACGCCGGGAAGTCGAGCGATCATGCCGGGGGCGGCCTTGGGTAGTTCGGCGGCCTGACCGGTGATGGTCTGTCCGTTGGTGACGGTCAGGAGGTTTGTGCCGAGGCGACTGATCTCGGTCAGCAGGCCGTTCTGGGAGGAGCGGGCGACTCCCAGCACGGCGACGATCGCGGCGACGCCGATCGCGATCCCGAGTGCTGAGAGCGCGGCGCGGAGCTTGCGGGTTCGGAGCCCGACGCTGGCCACGCGCGCGAGGTCGCTAGGCCGAAGCCGGGCGGGGATGAGCATCGCGGTAGCGCTCATCTGCACACACTGTTCGGGTCCCCGTTCGCGGGCGCGATGGCTGTCGCTGCGTGCCCCGTCGGTGTGATCTGTGTCGGGGTCATGATGCTCCTTGCGCGGTGGTGTCGGACACGATTCGGCCGTCGACGATCTCCACCTGGCGGGGCAGTTGACCCGCGATCTCACGGTTATGGGTGATCACGAGGATCGTCGCGCCCTGAGCGTTGAGCTCTCGCAGCAGCTCGAGAATCGAGGCGCCGGTGGCTTGGTCGAGGTTGCCGGTCGGCTCGTCGGCGAGCACGATCGCGGGGCGGCCGACGAGCGCCCGCGCGATCGCGATCCGCTGCCGCTCACCGCCGGACATCTCGGTCGGCCGCGATCTCGCCCGGCGCCCAAGTCCGACCTGCTCCAGCGCCTCGGCGGCTTGACGGCGCCGCTGCGCGAACTCGACGCCTGCGTACAGGAGCGCGTCGGCGACGTTGTCCAGCGCGCTCTGATGCTCGGCGAGGAAGAACTGCTGGAACACGAACCCGATCCTGCGCGCGCGGAGTGCCGCCAGGCGTCGGTCGTCGAGCCCGCCCGCGTCGATGCCGGCGATCCGCACCCGTCCTGCGGTGGGGCGTTCGAGCGTGCCGATGATATGCAGCAACGTGCTCTTGCCCGATCCGGACGGGCCGACGATCGCCAGCAGCTCTCCCGCGGTCACCGTGAGGCTCACACCGAGCAGCGCTCGTACCGTCGGCGACCCGGGATACTCCTTGGTCACCTGCTCGAGCTCAAGCACCGGCGACGATGGCTCGCTGGCTGACCTCCCGGCGGGCGTTGCGGTTTGAGCACGGGTGCTCATGTTGCGGGCACCACGACGCGCTGCCCCCGCGTTAGCGCTCCGGTGACCTGCACGAGGCCGGCGGTGTCATCGAAGATCCCGACGGTTACCGGGACCAGGCGCCGGTAAGCGCCGGCGCCGGTTACTTCGACGGCATAGCCGCCCGAGGGCTGGGCCAGCAGCGCACCGATCGGGACGACCACGGCGTTTCCGGCGCTGGCGGTCGTGATCGCGACGGTCACTGGCGCCTGGTCGAGCGTTCCTGCCGCCGACGGGTGGACGAGCGCCACGTTCACCGGGATCGTGGCCGAGCTGGCCGACCCGGACGCCACCGTGCCGACCGACGTGATCTGCCCCGGCGTCGTGGCCCCGTCGGGGAGCGTGACGGTCACTTTGTCCCCGGGCTTCACGTCGCTTTGCTGTGCGGTGCTCAGGTTGATCGTCACCACATGCTGGTCGGAGGTCGCGGCGAGCACCGGCCCGGACGCCGGGCTGCCGAGGCTCCCGAGCACGTCGCTGACCCGGATCGCGGTCGGCTCGAACACCACCGACCCCAGAGACAGCGATCCCGACGGGCTGGAGATCCCCAGCGCGGACTGCAGCTTCTCCACCCCCGCCTCTGTCTCCCAGGAGAAGTAATCCCAGCCCAGCGAGCTGATCTGCGAGCCGCTGGCATCACCGAGCCTCACCAGGTCGCGATTTAGCTGGGTGACGTCCGCGCCAGTGACGCCCTCATCCAGCGTCCGCCACGCCGGCACCGACCCGTACAGCAGCACCACGGGGCTGCCGTTGTCGGTCTTGTACAGCACCTGCCCCTGGCGGATCACCCGGCCCTGCGATGGCAACCACGTCAGCGTCCCAGTGCCCTCACCCCGCACCGTGTAGGACCCGGCATACCCCAGCGCGGCGGTAACGCTCGTCTGCTCGGACAGGTCCTGGCGGGTCACCGTCCAGGTCGCCGGCGCCGCGGCGTTCCCTACCGGCCCCGCCGACGGGTGCGAAGACAACCGCCCCACATACCAGGCGGCCGCTACCCCGCCTGCCACCACCAGAGCTATGAGCCCTACCAGCCAGCGACCGCGCCGCGGTTGCGGCGCCAGCCCGGGCCCCGCGTCGGCCGGGACATCCGCCGGCTGGCCCGTCTTCCGCTCGTCTAGCGCTGTGTCGCTCATGATCCACCTCCGGGCCGCAGCGACCGGCAGGTTCGCAGCGCGGACTGGAATTTCGACAATGAGCCGCTGCCGCTCGCCTTCATACTCAGTTGGGACTGGCCGTTGACGTTCTGGGGATCGGGGAAGTTCGGCACGCCGTGCGAGCGCATGCACTGGGCGATCCTCAACAACTGGGCGGTGTCCCTCTGCTGCTGGGCCTGGGTTTCCTCCCCGCCGTTGGGGAGCAGCCTCTTACAGGCTTGCGTCGCCGCCTGAAACTGGGGGCTGGACCTGTTGAAGGTGCCTGGGCCGCCGCCGGAGAACGTGCCGTTGCTCGTCGGGTCCGGGAAGCCCGGCACGCCGTGCGAGCGCATGCAGTGGGCGAACGCGACTTTCTGCTGCTGGTTCGGCGATCCGCCGGTGTTGGCCGAGCCGGAACCGCCGGATCCAGCGTTGGCCGAACCGGAACCGCCGGAGCCAGTGGAGCTCGGGGACGAGCCGGGGCCGCACGCTCCGAGCAGGAGCGCGACGGCGACCGCCACGGCTCCTCCCCCCGCCAGCCGCGGCCCGCCGCGACCACCTCCACGGGCACGGGCACGGGAGGTTTCCTTGCTTGTCGTGTTCTGGCCGGTGTTGTCTCTCATTGTGTCGTTCTCGCGTGTCGGTGAAGGTGCTTGCCCGGTGGAGTATCGGCGGCGGACCTCGGGATGCCCCATGAGTTGAGTGGGAGTTCGATGCGAATTTCGACGCCGGGATCCCGTCGCTCTCACGAAACTCACACCTCACTCACGCCCGATCTTGGAGTTGGCATTGTTTGATGAAGCACAGGACACAGCGAGCCGTCATGGCTCAAGCACCGATCACCCTCCTGCCGCCCACGGGCCGGGTAGTGGTGGACGACTAGCCGTTCGTGCGCGAGCTAGCGCTGCTCTGGCACATGCCCAGCCGGGCGCCGTCGGCGGGGCATGGGCGGGTTAGGCCGCGTTTCGTTCACAGCACGGTGACAGCGGCAGACACGCGCACACAGGGAGCTGACTCGGGCTTTTGTCATGCGTCGCGTAGCTGGAGTAGAACCCCGCCGCCGAGGAGAGCGGTGGTGGCCCATGCGGCGAGCACCGCAAGCCCGCGCCACGGTGCGATCGGGAGTTTGTGGAGATTGGTGGTGCTCTGAATCGCGAGCCCGGCGGTCATTGGTGCGATCTGCTCAAGGTGGCGTTCGACGTTCGGATCCTTAACCACGTCGGCGAGGATCGGGAACAGGTAGAGCAGGCCGAGCACCGTCCCGATCGCCACGGCGGACTCCCGGATCGCGGTGGCGACGCCGAGGCTGAACAGGGCGATCAGTACGAGGTACACCACGGAGCCGACGGCCGCACGTAGCGTCGGTCCGTGGCTGAGCGCGAGGAGCGGGTAGCCGTGGGCGGCGGTGAAGCCGTTGGCGGGAAGGATCAACCGTCCGGCGAGCAGGCTTCCTGCTACGGCGATTGTGCCGGCGGCGAGGACGAGCGCCGTGAGGATGGCTGCCTTGGCAGCCAGCACCTGGGGTCGGCGCGGCATCGCGCTCAGCGTCGCGCGGATCATTCCCGTGCTGTATTCGTCGCTGACGGTGAGCACGGCGAGGATCGCGATGATCGCCTGGCCGAGGAGGATTCCGACGAGGCTGAGCTTGGTGATGTCCTGGTCAGAGCCGGTGGTCTTGTAGCTCGCCGCGAGCGCCACGACCGCCCCCAGACCGACGATCAGCGCGATCGACGAGACGAGCAACCAGCGCGTCGCCGAGAGGGTCCGCTGCTTGGTCCATTCCGCGTGTAGGGCGCCGCTCATGCGTCTCTCGTGCGCAGGAGATAGCCGGCAAGCGCGAGCGCGATCAGGGCATACCCAGCCAGGACCGCGAGCCCTGCGGCAGGGGTCAGTGGGTAGAAGTCGTTGGCGGGCGTGTACTGGTAGCTGACCTGGTGGTACTGCGGGAGGGTCTGCTGCACCGCGAACGCGGCGGCGGGGGTGAGCCGCGCCAGCCACTGCGACACGCCCGCGGGTAGGGCCGCGGTGATCGTGAGCACGTACGGGAACACGATCAACACCATCACGATGCACACCGCTACCGCGCTGCGGCGAAGCGCGGCGCCCACCGCCACCGCGAGCACGGCCGTCAGGGCGACAAGCGCCGCGGTGCCGACGATTAGGCGCAGATCTGTGAGCGTGGTGGTGGGGTATATGTAGTTGCCTCTGGCTCGCAGGTTGTGCAGGCCGAGCGGGAGCGCGATCCCCGCCGCGACGGCGATGGCGAAGAACGCGACCGAGCCCACGACGATTGCTTTGGCGGCCAGCACTCGTCCCCGCCGCGGGGTAGCGGCGAAGGTGGTGAGGATCAGGCCACGCCGGTACTCCGCGGTGACGAACATCGAGGCGACGACGATCAGCACGATCAGACCGACGAACACGCCATGCAGCGGTTGCGCGGCGGTCTGGCCGGCCGGGATCCCGACGGCCGGCGCGATGTCACCAGATCCGCTGACGGTGAAGCCGCCGCCCGAACGGTGATAGCCGACCGACGACAGGATCGGCATAGCGTTAGTGGGGTTTGCGTTATTGGGCTCTGGGCCGACGTTCTCAGCTTGCCAGGCGCCGCTTCGCCAAGCGCCCTGAAGCCCGAGCCGGTCGAACGCCGCGGTGGCCGCGGTCGCCTGTTGCATGAAGCTGCTCGACTCGCCCTGCGCCAGCTGCGCGGTTTGGGGGGAGGTGACGAACAGGCCGGCCTGCACGGTTGCGGGCAGGCCGGCCAGGTGAGCCGCGCCGATCTTGGCCCAGTGAAAGCCGTCGGCGGATGCGTAACCGGTGAGCGTGCCCCCGGAGCGGGTCAGGCGAAGCCACTGCGGGGAGCCCGCCGCGCCCGCGGTACCGGCGGTGTCGTGGGTGTAGTCGTACTGCATTCGTACCCCGTGCCCGCCAGTGACCATCACCGCGGCGTACGCGGACCCGGGGTTGGTGCTCGGGGTGACGATTAGCCCGGCCTTGGCCCACGGCTGCACCCGACTGGGAACCCCGACCAGATCGCTGGGGGTGACCACGTTACCCGGACCGGCTTGGATCCGTCCGGTCAGCAGGCTCACGCGGACCGTGATGCTTCCGCTCCCGGCCAGGGTTCGGTGAACGAAGTAGTAGTTGTCGGTCACCGCCTCCCCGCCGGGACCGACCGGCACGCCGCAAGATGGCGAAGTGCAGGAGTTCGTGCTCTGGGTGGCCCCGCAGGCGGCTAAGACGATCACGATCACCGAGGCGAAGGTCGCGATCATCCGGCCGAGGACGGTTCTGAACTTGGTCCATTCAGCACGCACCGACTGTGCAAAGCCGTCGCGGCAGCGCGGGAGTTCGGAGTGATACGGGGCGGTGGTGGCGGTCACCGCGCGGCCTCGGCGGGCGGGGTGCCGGCCTCGGGCTGGGTGGCTTGCAACTCGACGGCGTGACGCGTGATTTCCATGTAGGCGTCCTCCAGGGTGGAGCGATGCATGGCCACCTCGGAGAATGCGATCCCGCTGTGTCCGAGTACCTCGACGATCCGCTCCGATCCCAGTCCCGAGACCGTGACGGTGTCGGACCCGTTTGCAGACACCGTGGCGCCCGCTCTAGCCAGCGCCTCCATTGCCTCTGACCGGGCGTTCGTGCGAAGGGTTGCCCGGCCGGCGGAGGCGGCCGCGATCAGGTCCGCGACGGTGCTGTCGGCGATGAGCCTGCCCCGGCCGATCACGACGAGACGGTCGGCGGTGTCCTCGAGCTCGCTCATCAGGTGGCTCGATACGAGCACCGCCCGCCCCTCGCCCGCCAGCGAGCTCAGAAGCCGGCGCATCCAGACGATTCCCTCCGGGTCCAGGCCGTTGAACGGCTCATCGAGGATCAGGATCGGCGGGTCGCCCAGCATCGCAGCAGCAAGCCCCAAACGCTGGCGCATCCCGAGCGAGAAACCACCGGCCTTGCGCCGCGCCACCGATTCGAGGCCTGCCTGCTCGATCACCTGGTCGACGCGGCGGGACGAAAGCCTCTGAGAATGGGCCAGCCACAACAGATGGTTGCGGGCGGTGCGGCCAGGCTGGAGGGCACCGGCGTCCAGCAGCGAACCGACCTGGGTCAGCGGGTGGCGCAGCTTGGCATACGGCCTCCCGCCGATCAGCGCGCTGCCCTCATCGACCGCAGCGAGACCGAGAATCACCCGCATCGTGGTGGACTTCCCAGCGCCGTTAGGGCCAACGAACCCGGTCACACACCCCGGCCTGACCGTGAAAGTGAGCCGGTCGAGCGCGAGCGTGTGCCCGAACCGCTTGCGCACGCAGTTGATTTCGATCGTCGCGTCCATGACGCCTGCGCTAAGCAGCACGCCTGATCAGTCCGGCGATCCCCCCCGCGGCCGGGGTCGGGGCGGTCTTGCTGCTCATCATCGGCCCGCCGAAGACGAAGGTGGGGGTCCAAGCGGCAGGCCTCTTGCGCACTTCGTCACCGCGTGCTGGAACGCCGCCGCTGAGCTCCGGTTGATGTTGGGGAAAGAGATGGTGATCGATCCGTCGATGAGCTTGGGATCGGGGTAGTCGGGAACACCGTTCGCCCGTATGCAAGCCGCCGCCTTGAGCTCCTTCGAGAACTGCTGGCGCTCTTGCGCGGCCGTCACACCGGACGGCAAAGGCCCGCATGCTCGCTCGGCGGCCTGGAACGCCGGCGAGCTTGGGTCCAGATCCCCAATCGCAGTTGTGCGCCCATCGTTGACCTGGGCGGCGGTCCGGATCTGGATCGCGCCCCGACTGTTGGGATCGGGGAAGTCAGGCACTCCGTGCGCTCGCATGCAGTTGGAGTAGTGGAGCGCGCTCGACCTCAAGGCCGTAGCAGAGTTCGCATGAGCGTCGCTCCCGCAGCCCGCGGGGAGTGCGGCGGTCAGCAACGCCGTCAGGAGCGCCCGGCAGGCCGACAAGCGGGAGCGCCCCTTGCGCGGTGGGCGTCTGATGAGCACCGGGCGTGGAGCGGCGGTCGCGCTGATGCGGTTGTTGAGCTTCATGCTAACCGGACCTGCTTCAGGCTCGAGGTTCGGGTCGTTGGTGCGCCGTGTTGGCGGCCGGGCGGAGCCTTGGCACGTGGAAGCACCGGGTTGTCGGTGATCGTGTCGTCCCCAAGGTCGGTAAAGGTGCTCACGCGGTCCAGTATCGGCGGCGAATCTCGGGACGCCCGGTGAGTTGTGTGCGAGTACGCTGCGAATCTCGACGCCCGGGCCCCGGGGCTCTCACGAAACTCACAGCTAACTCACGGCCGATCTTGGAGTTGGCATGGTTTGATGAACCACAGGACACAGGGACCTCGCCATGGCTGAAGCACCGATCACCCCTCCTGCCGACCACGGGCAGGTGCTGGTGGTGGACGACGAGCCGTTCCTGCGCGAAGCCGTCGCTGCCTCGCTGCGGTTCCTCGGCTTCGAGGTGAGCACCGCGCAGACCGCGAGAGAGACGCTCCGAGTCATCCGTGAGCGCCGGTTTGACCTGGTGGTCCTCGACGTGATGCTGCCCGACTTCGACGGTTTCGAAGTGACCCGCCGGCTACGCCGAGACGGCATCGGCGTCCCGGTCATCTTCCTGACCGCCCGCGACGCTCCGCAGGACACGATCACCGGGCTGACGATCGGCGGGGACGATTACATCACCAAGCCGTTCGGGCTCGAGGAGCTCGCGGCCAGGATCCGCACCGTGCTGCGGCGCACCCGCCCCGCGGCCACCGGGCACGTGCTGACGTTCGCCGATCTCGAACTGGACCAAGAATCCTACGAAGTACGGCGCGCGGGGCGGCTGATCGAGCTCTCGCCGACCGAGTTCCGGCTCCTGCGCTACCTGATGCTCAACCCGGGACGTGTGCTCACCCGCGCGCAGCTGCTCGACCACGTGTGGGACTACGACTTCGCCGGCTCCGACGGCGTCGTGTCCACCTACATCGGCTACCTACGGCAAAAACTGGCCGACCATGGGCCCGACCTGATCCACACCCAGCGCGGCGTCGGCTACAGCCTGCGAACCCCCGCCACCCCCACGCCGGAAGGCTCCGGTGAGGCGTAGGCGACGGCGAGGCCCGTCTGTGACGTCGAGGCTCCCCACCGGCGCGTGGCTTGCCGCGCTGAGTGGTCGAATTCGCCCGGCCCAGCTTCGCACCCGGGTGCTCGCCGGCGTGCTCGCGGTCACGCTCGCCACGCTGGCGGCCGTCGGCTTCGCCGCCGTCACCGCTCTACGCGGATACCTGCTCACCAAAACGGACCAGGACCTGCGAGCGGTCTTAAGCGACTACCGGCCGGTGCTGGCCGCTCTCGGGCACGGAGCCGCCACGGCGTCCACGCCCGGCCGAAGCGGACAGCCTGCCTCGGGCGGGAAGCCGGCCGAACCGGGGACGGGCCCCCCGACGCCGGCAAGGGGCGCGGAGCGGGTCGTTGAAGTCCGCGTCGCGGTGCGGATACCAGAGATTCTCGACAAGTACGGCGTCGAGCTCAAAACTGGCACAGCAACAGTGATCGGGATTGTAGGAGGGGCCCCCAACCTCGTGCCCCGACTCCCGCCCAACCTGACCGGGCTGACCGATCATCGTGGCCAGACCGTGACCAGTAGCAACGGGCGGGCGCCGCTGCGCCTGCTCGCGGCCTCCGCCAACGGCGGAACCATCATCGTCACGACCAGCATGGAAAGCCTCAATGCCACCATCGGCCGACTCGAGGTCATCATCGCCGTCGGGACGCTAGCTGCCGCCGTGCTCGTCTTCGTCGGGGTGCGCATCGTGGTTCGCCGTGGCCTGCGCCCAGTCGAGACGATGGCCGCCGCCGCGGACAAGCTGACGGCCGGGGACCTCACCAGCCGCGTCAGCCCGGACGATGCGGCAAGCGAGATCGGCCGTCTAGGAGCCGCGCTCAACGGAATGCTCGCCCGCATCGACACGGCCGTGCGCGGACGCGAGGCGAGCGAGAACGCCGCCCGACAATTCCTCGCAGACGCCAGCCACGAGCTGCGGACGCCACTCGCCTCCCTGCGCGCCAACGCCGAGCTCTACCAGCAAGGTGCCCTGGCCGACCGCGCGCAGCTCGACGAGGCCATGCGCCGCATCGCCTCCGAAGCCCGCCGGATGGGCACGCTGCTCGACGACATGCTCCGCCTGGCCCGCCTCGACCAGCACCCCCGCCAGCACCACCAGCCCGTCAACCTCACCCGGCTGACCATCGACTGCGCGGAGCGCGCCCGCATCGCCAACCCGCAGCACACCTGGCACGCCCGCATCGCACAGGGCCTAGTCACCAACGGCGACGAAGAGATGCTGCGCCGCGCGATCGACAACCTACTCGCCAACGTCGCGACCCACACCCCGAACGGCACTAACGCCACGGTCACCGCCGCAGCGGGCGACGACGGCACCATCACGATCGAAGTCAGCGATCACGGACCGGGTGTCCCCGCACACCAGATCCAACACATCTTCGACCGCTTCTACCGCACCCCAGCCCAAACCCACCGCCCTGGATCCGGCCTCGGCCTCGCGATCGTCGCCGCGATCGCCACCGCCCACCGCGGCACTGTCCGAGCCAAACCAAATAGTCCCCACGGGCTACGCATCACGCTCACCATCCCGGGATCCGATCAGCCCCACACACCACCAGCCGCGGCAGACCATGGCTCGTCCGGATGAGCCGCAGAGCCCAAGCCGACCACGCCCCTCTGGCAGAGCCCGCGTACTTGTCGATTCCAAGCCCGTGATGTCGACTGGCCGGTGCTTGCGCAAGGCCTGGCCGAGCGGGCGCGCCCGGAAGACCGCCGTCGGAGTTGTCACTTGTCTGTCACGATCGCGCGTCGCACCCACAACACCATGACGACGAGGCGAACGGAGGACAAGGTCGCGACGCGCATACGAGCGAGAGATGGCAGCCACATCCGACCAACAACAACGCAGCGTCTTGCATGTGGGCCGCCGGCCGATCGGCGGCACTCGCATGCGCTCAACTGGGCGGCAGCGATGGCGGCGTTACAGGCGTTGTTGGTACTCGCCGCCGGCCGCGGCGGCTCGAACGGTCCGGCTATCGGGGGCTGGGGATCCACCGAGGCTCAGCTCCTCAGGTGTCAATGGCCATCGGTTTCTCCCCGGTGGTGGCCACGAAATTCCCCGCTGGTGGCCATCGTTTCTCCCCGGTGGTGGCCATCGAATGTCCCCACTGGTGGCCATCGTTTCTCCCCATGTGGTTGGGGAGCCCGGGGTTTAGGTCAGGGGCCTCACCCCCTTGCCGGCGGTCGCTTGGGCGAGCCGGTAGCTGTCCTGTCCGTCAGTGATGATGACGTGCGCGTGATGGAGTAGCCGGTCGACGGTGGCGGTCGCCATCGTCTTGGGCATCAGCTCGTCAAACCCGGATGGGTGAATGTTTGAGCTGATCGCGATGCTTCGTTTTTCGTAGGCGGCGTCGACGATCCGGAAGAGGGCGTCGGCGGCGTCGGTGGACACCGGAAGCAGGCCGATGTCATCGACCAGGATTAGATCGGAGCGGATCAGCTTGGTGACGGCTTTGTTGATGCTGTCGTCGGCGCGGTGGCGGCGGAACAGGGCGGCGAGCGTCTCGAGCGTGTGCCAGGAGACGGTCTTGCCCTTGTCGATCGCGAGGTGGCCGAGCGCTTCGATGAAGTGGCTCTTGCCGGTCCCGCTTGGGCCGCAGATACAAAGCACCTCCGCGCGGTCGATCCACTCCAGGGTGCGGAGTGCTTGCTGGGTGGGCTTCGGGATCACCGACGCGGCGTCCTCCCAGGCGTCGAAGGTCTTGCCGGCGGGTAGCCCGGACGCGCGTCGGCGCATGCCGATCGTTGCCTTGTCGCGGCCGGCGGCCTCCTCGGCGAGGAGCACCCGGAGGACTTCGGCGTGTTCCCAGCGCTGGGCGTTCGCGGTCGCGATCACATCGGGCGCGGCCCGGCGGACGTATGGCATCCGCAAACGGCGCAACAGTCGGTCGAGCTCGTCGGGCAACGGCGGTGGGGTGGGCGGCTTGACCGTCATCGCCGACCCCCAACCGGCGCGAACGGGGCCCATGTCGGCCAGGGGATCGGTCGCGGTCGCCTCTCTGAGGGCCGCAGAACGGCTCTCATCGTGTCGGTTTCGGGCTGGGAAGCGAGAATCGGGTCGTTCATCGGCCGAATCCCTCCCAGCTGCGGGTCGAGCGCTGGAGCGAGCGGTCCTCGGGCGCCCGTGTGGGGAGCGGGATCACGGTCGCGGTCTGCTGGTGAGCGAGGATGCTGGCCAGGTCACCGTCGGCGAAGCGGCCGTAGCTCGCGCATCGCTCGAGCGCGTTATTGACCGAGCTGGCGCCGTGGAGCTTGGCCAGGTCGACCGCCTCGACCATCTTGCGACGAATCCGTGGCGTGCCGTCCGCAGCGGCGCGCTTGAGCCACCGCTCGGCGCCCGGCCCGATCGCGAGGAACTCCCGCTCCTGCTCTGAGCGGGCACGGGGCTTGCGCTCCAGCGCGCCGGCCGGCCGCGGTGGGTAGTGCTCGTCGTTGATGCTCGGGCGCCCAGGCGTGGTCAGCTGATGGCGGGCGACCTCCCGCGGCCCCTGCGGCTCATCGATGTGCACGACCACGAGCTGCTCGGTCTCGGCCCTGACCCACACCCGCTCGCCGATCAGCTCGTGCGGAACCGAATAGATCGCATCACCAACCGACACGGTCGCTTGGCGGTCGACCTTGCGGGTCTGCCCGAAGCACAACGTGTGCGGCAACCGCGGCAGCCGGTGCAGATGCTCATGCTCCTGCTCGAGCAGCACCACCGGCGGCTGACGCGTCGCGCGGTGCCGCCGGGTGTTGACATCGGCCATGAACTCCTGGCACGCCTGCTCGAGCGCCTGCCAGTCCGCATACTCCTCGCGGAGGTTGTGCTCGGTCGGCACCAGATCCGCCTTCGCGATCTTGACCGTCGCCTCGCTCCCGCCCTTGCTCTGCGGGTCCGCGGGCTCGCAGGTCGCGATCGTCAGCCCGTAATGCCGCGAGACCTCAACGATCGTTGCGTTGCGGACCGCGATACCGCACACATGCTCGACCGTCACCGTCTTCTCGTTATCCGTCAGTGCGTACGTCGGAACCCCGTCGATCATCCTCAGGGTGCGGTCCAGCCCGATCACCACCGACGCAAGCGTCTTATCCAGCAACGGGACAACCACCCGGAACCGCGACCACGCCAGCCACGCGCAGAACAACACCGCGTGGCGCCCGGCCACGACCGGCCCATCCCCGTAATCCCACTGCAGCCACAACCCCGGCTGCGGGATCCACGGCCGTGTCCGCCGCCCGTGCCGCTGCCGCCAGCGCTGCTTGGCCTCGGCGACCGCCCGCCGTGTCGTCCGGTATGACCCCGCGTACCCCATCGCGACCAGCACCCCGTGCACAACATCAGCCCTGACGTGCGCGCGTGAGCGCTCCACCAGCTCATCGATCTTCCCGCCGAAGGGATCCACCGCCGGCCGCCGCCGCGCCCTGACCGGCAGCCCACCCTCGGCCTCCCGCGCCGCGACCAGCCGCGCCACCGTCTTGTGATCACACCCCGCCAGCGCCGCAGCACCACGCAACGTCCCCGTCAGGTCGTACGCCTCAAGGATCTCCATCGCTTCCTCTGGTTTCTTCACACTCGCCGTCCTCGGATCGCGCGTTGACAACAACGCGCGACCGACTACCGGCGCCCTAGGACAGAATCGTGGGGAGAAACCGTGGCCACCCATGGGGAGAAACGGTGGCCACCAGCGGGGCGTTTCGATGGCCGCCTACGGGGAGCTTTCCATGGCCACCGTCATCAGGTACACGCGGTGTATCCGAAACCAAGGCGTTTCGGACTTCCCGGACCCACCACCCTCCCAGGCGGCGCCTTCGGGTTTCAAATCAATTCGGGCCTGCGAAGCGAGACCACAACAACCCGATGTTCAAGACTGCCATCCGGACGTGCCGCTCATTGGAACACGGCGAGAAGCGGCAACGCCCCCAGCTGGCGCGAACATCACTGAAGAGCTGAGATGGGCTCGATGCACGCGCTCGCATGGCGTCCCGAGCTTCCCGGACCCGAATCGCCAGAGGGCATTTGACAGCAGCAGCAAGTTCGACCCCCACCTCACCCGCGTTTCAGGCCGCCAGCACGACCTGCAAATCGGCGCGCCGACCGGGCGTGCAGCCGCTGTGCCGGGACCGGGACCAAGTGCGCCCTAGCGGGGCGACCGAGCACGAAGAGCCGCAGGACGTCGTCGACGGCGCACCGCGGATCCGCATGCCGACACTGCAGCCAGACGGTACCGAAACCCCAATTCGCCGGCGGCATACTCCCGGGCGACCGCGATCTGCCCCCCTCCCTTGCACGTGCTGCGCCACAGATCTCATCGCTCGGCTGAAACCCTCAACTCCGGACTGTGCCCGTCGCATCACGAAACCAGGCTGAGCAGGCCGCTGGGGTTGCGTCCCGCCGTTCGCCACAAATGCGCATCGCGGCCGGTGCCTCTGGTTCCGCGATCGAGCCGACGGGTGACCGCGCGCTAGCCGGCGTGGTCGCACGCTGCAAGCAGCACCGCCGTGCTGCGTAGCCCGCCGTCCGGTCGCTGGTCAATCCGCGGAGCGGTCACCAGACCGCGGCGACCGCCCTAGGCGTCGAGGCGTAGCGCCCGGAGGAGGCGTGGCTCGGGGTGATGGTCAGGGTCATCCCCGGCGATTCCGACATCTCCCGTCATGTCCGGGAACGGAAGTCTCGAGCACCGGGATGCCGGTCCCCATGGACTGCCCTGCTTCGCTCAAGCGGGTCTCTGGTCAGCGCTGTTCGAGCGGCAGGCAGATCTTGCGCCGGAACTGACGACTTAGGTGCTCCGCGCGACTGAGTGGGGCTTTCTCGTTTCGGCAGCATGCGGATCGGGCGATAGTGTCCCCGTGTGAGCGACGACAGGTCTCCCAGCCGAGGCCGAACTTCCGATCTCTGAGGATCTGCGGCAGTGCGGGATCGACGCAGTGCACGGGCTGGTTGCCAGTGGCAAGGTGGATCTGGACGAGTTTCAAACCGCCCTTGACCGGCTGTTGAGCGCTCGGACGTACGCCGATGTCGCGTCTGTGTTTCGGAGCTTGCCGCCACCGGTCGACTTCACGCCACCGGCTCGCCGGCGTCAGGAGCCGCTTGAGATCTCGACCTCGATGGGCGAGGTTCGCCTCAATGGTCGCTGGCAGGTCGGCCGTCTAACGCCGATTTTCGCGGG
>Ga0306920_100001846_pt1 | contig 26371 bp, 23 predicted proteins | sample flu12Cox44000170_FD_204666 | JGI IMG/M metagenome (GOLD analysis project Ga0306920, IMG submission 204666) | Lab enrichment of tropical soil microbial communities from Luquillo Experimental Forest, Puerto Rico - flux4day.12C.oxic.44.000.170 (v2)... | ecosystem: Environmental > Terrestrial >...
AATTACGTCCAGTGCGGCAAGCGGGCCTTCGAGCATGTAGTGTTCGAAGCCTTTATGAGCGAGACGTTCGTCTGGATTGACCCAAGAAATCACGAATACCGTATGGCCCTGATCCACAGCCCACCTGATGAAAGACGTCTCAGGCCTTAAGTCGAGTACATAGAACTTGTTGATCCAAGGCGGCACGATGATGAGAGGCCGCCGTTTAACCTCAACGGTCGAGGGAGCGTACTGGATCAATTGCATAAGCTCATTCTGGAAAATGACCTTCCCCGGTGTGGTCGCTACGTTCTCACCGAGATGAAACGCGTCCAAATCGGTCATAGTGACCGCGAGTTGTCCGCGACCGCGTTCGAGGTCATCCAGCAAATTTGTCAGACCTCGGAGAAGATTCTCGCCGCCGGTCTCGATCGTGGTTTGCAATACCTCCGGGTTGGTCGCAAGAAAATTTGAAGGAGCCATGGCATACACGAATTGCCTTGTATAGAAGTCCACCTTGTGTGCCGTTTTCGGATCGAGACCATCGACGCGATTAACTGCCGACAGAATTGCCTCCGCGGAAAGCAGGTAGCTTTGCTTGATGTAATCGAAGAGAACGTTTTCGGTCCAAGCCGAATGTCGAAACCGCCGGTCGGCCGCGACGGGGCGATGGTCAGATTTGTTGGTAATACCAGTCAGCCGATCTGTCATGCGCTGCAACAGTTTCAGATGTTCCCCCCACAGTTCTAGCTGCATCTGCGCAATCGACATCGGATTAGCAATCATCTTCGCGGTTAGATCAAGGAAGGCCTGTCCTATTCCCGTCGGATCACTCAGTCCGCCTAGGTCGGGACGACGTGTCAGAAAATCAATCATTAATCGCTGACTGCGCACCGCGATTCCCGCCAGGCTCAACGAGAGCTGAATGGGATCCATGACCTTCCTACATTGTCTGCCTATTCAATAATTTTATCGGCCAGCTGCTGGAGCTGCTGAGGCACCTTGAGGCCGAATGCCTTGGCGGCTGTCAGATTAATGACGAGCTCGTATTTTGGTGGCGCCTGCACTGGGAGGTCGATTGACCTTTCACCCTTGAGAATGATCATCATGTGCCGATTCTGCTGTCGCTCAGCATTCAGAACAACCTGCTCCAGGGATGGTCAGACGGTTTAGCCTCAGGATGCGCTTTTAAGAAATGGTGCAGGACGTGCAATAACATCAACACTTTCCCCTCGTTGCCGTCTGTGATCTGGGCTTGGCGAATATCATCGATAATCATGTTCCGCACTCTCTCGCTCCCATGCTCCTGAGATAAAAGAAACTGAGCGAGTGCAGCTGCGGCAATTTCGGGGAGGTGCTCATGCTCAGCGATCGCGAGCACCTCTTCTTCGGTTAGGTCACAAAATCCAATGCAATCCTCAAGCGTGATCATGTTGACGCCCAAGCCCGCAATGCACCGAGAAGCGTCAGCCGCGGGTGGCCATCACGACGAAAGACGGCCACAGGTCAATGTACAGCCTGTCAACTTATGTAGGCTGCACGCCGTTGAGCTTCAGTCTCAGTGGCCGTCTTAGGCTCCGCCGGTAATTGAAGAACCGTAGCGTGCTGACCCTCGCACAGCAACGTCAGGAGGACGATCTGGCCGTCTGGAAATTCCAGCGCATCGTGATGGGCGGCGATCTTTTCTTTGTTGATCTGCCGAAAGATTGCCGTCTCGTGATTGATTACTTTATCCCGCCAAGGCAACAGACCAGTCGGCAAACGCCTAACTTCGTCGGCAAAGGACAACTCCGTCCCTGGTCGAAGGCAGACCACTACGCTCGAGTCCTCCGACGCCGAAAACCCGCGCGTGCAAGTACCAAAGTCGCGTGTCGTAAGCTTATCGCCAACTTTCGCCGGCCGGGATTTGACGCTGTGAAGGCTGTAATCACACATCTGGGACCTCCCTTCGGAAAGCCCCTCAGCTTGTTGAAGCTTACGCTTTTCTCCGTCTCCGCGCATCAACCAAATGCGAACTGACACTTTGAGATCCGCGAGGTGGGGGCCACCGTCAGGATCACGCGAGTTGCACGGCACCAATCCTGAGCCGCTCATGTCCGCTTTGAGGTGTGCCGAGCAAACAATTCCAAGGGTTTGCACTGTCAAAGCGCCATATCTCGCGTCTTTGACGACAAAAGCGTTTTTCAGAAAGTGTCAAATCAGATGGCCCCGCAATCGCCTGCAAATGAGTCGTGGTGCTTTTTTTCCGATCAGCCTCGGAGGCTCTCGAAGCATTCCCCGCGTTAGAGCGCTCCGGGGGCCGGGCCTAACGGCCACGGCTTATTTTCGCCGGTGAGCGTTACCGGCTTGCGGCTCTCCAGCGCGCTGAAAATGTCGTCCCATTGCGCGCAGACTAGACGGCACGGCTGAGTGAGCAAAGCGACCGCGACGGCGGCAGAGCTGGAAAACGAAGAACCGGAGGCGAGCGGTAGTTCCAGCGGATGTCTTGGTGGTTATAGAGCTTGTGCGCATAAAGGTACTGCGCCGAATTGTCGGCGGCCTTTATCTGGATGAGTATACGATCCACCGTTTGATCCAGGTCCGTCATCATCCTAAGCCTTTCGTGCGCGACCGCTCTGGGTCTCTATTCTTTGGCACACAGAAACGCGACCACCGGTTCGATCTGATCCGGCACAAGCAACGGCGGCGCGTGCCCGCAATCTGAAATATGGCGAACGGTCGCCAGCGGATTTGCACGCTCCATTCGATCGCAAAGCTCGAATGGCAGCAGATCCGATTCCACGCCGCGGAGCACCAGAATAGGCACCTGGATCGCTTTCCAATATTTCCATAAGTCGATGCTGTAGTGCCAAGGATTGCGGAACGCCCGTACGATCTCCGCATCGCACAGTATGGCGAAGCATTCTCTCTCCGCGTCCCACGCAATGCTGTGTCGTACGAGATGTTCCCAGTGCTCGTCGGAGAGCGCGCCGAATGGCGCTAATACTTCGCGAAAGTAAGCGTCAGCGTCGGCGAGAGTGGCGAAGGCCTCTGGCATACTGGCGACATACCCGCCTAGGCGGGTAAGACCGGACCACGGCAGGTAAGGTCCGATATCGTTGATCACGATGCGGCGTATGGGGTTCCCGGGAAGTCCGGCCAGCACGATCCCGATCAGACCGCCGAGCGACGTACCTACCCAATCGACCTGTTGCGCACCCGTTTTAGCAACCAACGCGTTCATGTCGGCGCAATATTGCGGCAGCGCGTATTCGTCGGGGTTGCGAAGCCGCCCGCTGCGCCCGCGTCCAACTAGGTCCGGGCAAATGACCCGCCGTCCTTCGGCGGCGAGGCAATAGGCGAGATGGTCGAAGTCGCGGCCCTGGCGCGTGAGCCCGTGCACGCAGAGAACCGGCACGCTCGCGCTAGGTGGACCCCATTCCGTATAGGCAAGATCGTGGAATCCGGTGAGCGATAGGCCCTGGATCGACCTGAAACGATCCGGCTGCAGCTTGCTGGTTTCCGGCGGTGCCTTGACGCGGCTTTTCGTCAACAACATGCGGATTCGTGATGTCGGACCTAGGACTGCGCGGCGGTAAAGGCTTGGGCCTCGGCCCAGGTTTCAAACACATGCGGCGCGAGGTTGCGCTCCGCGAGCCCAGCGCCGAGCTTCATTCGCATAAACGCGCTGGTCGTATAGCGGGAGGCGGACGAATAGTGACGCTGTTCCATGTAGGTAATCATCGACATGTAGGCGTCGGTCACCACCGGATCAAGATAGAAGCCGTCGTAGTTGACGATGAGTGCGACCTTGCGGCCGATCGCGTTGCAGCGCGCCTCCACCTCGCGGCGGACTAGCTCCACGTCGTCGACGGTGCGCACCTGGAAGCCTTCGAAATTGATGAACAGGATGTTGCGTTCCTGATCATAGGTGATTCGATCGGCGAGGCTCAGGCCGAGCAGAAGCTGCTCAAGCCCCATCGACGCCGGCCGGAAGATGCGGCCGTCCATCGGCTTGGGCTCGTGCACGATCGGCTTGAATTGCATATGCGCGAGGATGTCGCGCTCGATGTCGACGCCGGGCGCGACCTCGATCAGCTCCATGCCGGCGACGGTGCGCCGGAGCACGCAGCGTTCGGTGACATAAAGCACGGGCTGGCCGATCTCGGCGGCGTAATCGCCGCTGAATGTCACCTGCTCGACCGCCTCGACGAATTTGGGCGCGCGCCCCTCTTTGACGATAGCGAGCTTGCCGTCGGCGACCGCGACTTCGAGCCCGCCCGCGGTGAAGGTGCCGGCGAGCAGCAGCTTCTTGGCGTTCTGCGAAATGTTGATGAAGCCGCCCGCGCCGGCGAGGCGACGGCCGAAGCGGCTGACGTTGACGTTGCCGGCGGCGTCCGCCTGCGCCATGCCGAGGCAGGCGAGATCGAGCCCGCCACCATCGTAAAAGTCGAACTGCTGGTTCTGCTGGATCACCGCCTCGGGATTGAGCGCGGCGCCGAAATCAAGCCCCCCCTGCGGGATGCCGCCGAGAATGCCGGGCTCCGCTGTCAGCGTGAGATATTTGAGGATGCGCTCCTCGACCGCCACGGCGGCGACGCCCTCGGGGATGCCGATGCCGAGGTTGACCACGCCGCCGAGCGGCAGCTCGAACGCGCACCGCCGCGCGATCATCTTGCGCTCGTCGAGAGCCATCGGCTCGATCCGGTCAACTGGCACGCGCTGGCGCCCGGAATAGGCGTGGTTGTAGGCGGTGCCGTAGGTTTGCAGGTGATTTTCCGGCTTCGAGAGCACGACGCAGTCGACCAGTACGCCGGGGATCTGCACCTCGCGCGGATTGAGCGAGTCGGCCGCGGCGGTGCGCTCGACTTGCGCGATCACGAAGCCGCGCGAGTTCTTCGCCGCCATGGCGGAAGCGAGATTGTCGAGGGTGAGCGCTTCACGCTCCATGGTGATGTTGCCGTTGGGATCGCAGGTGGTGCCACGTCAGCGCGACGTTGATCGGGAATGTCTTGTAGCGCAGCCAGGTCTCGCCATCGATCTCGATGAGCTCGACCAGGTCTTCCTTTGTGACGCTGTTGAGCTTGCCGCCCTCGAGGCGCGGATCGACGAATGTGCGCAGGCCCACTTTGGTGATGGAGCCGGGGCGACGCGCGGCGATATCGCGGTAGAGATGGGCGACGACCCCGAGCGGCAGGTTGTAGGCCTCGATCTCGTTGTCGATCGCCATCTCGGCGACCTTCGGCACGAGGCCCCAGTGGCCACCGATCACGCGCTTGACCAGGCCCTTGTGGGCGAGGCGATTGAGCCCCCTATCCTTGCCGTCGCCGGGTGCCGCCGCGAACACGAGGGTAAGCCCCCCAGGATGACGCTCGCGCAGGAACCGCCGTTCGATCGCGATCAACAATTCGTCGGGCGTGCCGATGCCGACAAACCCCGAGACCGACATGGTGTCGCCGTCGCGGATGATCGCGGTCGCCTCGTCCATGGAAACGATCTTGTTCTTGAGCGTCATAGGTCACTGGCGCTCGGTGAGCCACTTGGCGATGCCGGAGCCGAGCAGCGCCTGCGATTTCCCGCCGACGAACACGCCCACGTGCCCGCCGGGCAGCGGCAGTTCGGAATAGTCTTTGGTGCCCACTTTAGCGCCGAGCGCCTGGGACGTCGCTGGCGGAATGATGTGGTCGTCCTTGGCGAATATGTTGAGCACAGGCATGGTGATGTCGCTCAGGTTCACCTTCCGGCCGTTGATAACGAACGCGTTGTTGATGAGCTTGTTGTCCTGATAAAGATCCTTGAGCCACTGCTTGGCGGCCTCGCCCGGATGATGCGGGCGGTCGGCGATCCACTTCTCCATGCGCAGGAAGTTGAGGAATTTCTTATCGTCGTCCATCACTTCCAGCATATCGAGGTTATATTTCATCAAGGTGCGCATCGGCGTCATCAGCGAGAATACCGAGCCCATGAACTCGCCCGGCAGAGAGCCGTGCGCTTCGATCAGGCGATCGATGTCCTCGGGCGCGAGGCTCCGGGTCCACAGGTTGATGAAGCCGTGGCCGAGACGGTTCTGCTCCATGTCCGCGTGGAAATCGATCGGCGTGATGGTGAGCACCATGTTCTTGACGGCGTCGGGATGCAGCGCCGCGTAACAGGTGGTGAAGACGCCGCCCTCGCAAATGCCGAGTAGATTGACCTCGTCGACCTTGTGGCGCCGGGCGACCTCGCGCACGCATTCGTCGAGGTAGCCGTCGATATAGTCGTCGAGGGTGAGCCAGCGGTCGGCGCGCGTTGGGTTGCCCCAGTCGACCACGTAAAGATCGACGCCGAGCTCGAGCAGGTTGCGCACCAGCGAGCGGTCTTCCTGCAGGTCTGCCATGGTGTAGCGGCCGATCAGCCCGTAGACGATTAGCCCCGGCGGCGACACCGCGATGGGCGCAAGCGGCCGGTAATGGTGCAGCGTCACCTTGTCCTGACGCCACACCTCGTCCTTTGGCGTGGTGGCGATCTTGACTTCATCGTCGCGCAGCTTGGCGAACAGCTCGGCGCCGCGCGCGAGTTTCTGGCCCAGCTCGGCGGCTTCCGCCACCGCCTGCTCGGGTTTGATCTGCACGGGGGCACCGGGCTCGTTCATGACGGCTTCTCTTCGCTGCGCGCGGGCTGCGCCGCCACGGAGCGGCGCGCCTCGCGGTAGGGGCGTTCGCGCCCGGCGCGCTCGAGCGCGCGCACCTCGCGCCGCAGCTCGGTGAGCGCCTTGTGCACGTCGTCGAGCTCGGCGCGCGTCGGATAGCCGAACATCTCGCTGTAGAACTCGGCGATCACCTGTTGGGCAAGCCGCAGGTCGGTGCTCGCCTTAAGCAGCTCGCGCTGGCTTTTCAGATACGGCTCCGAGCGCTGCGTCTCGAGCAGTACCCTGTTCGCGGTCTCCACCCACAGGGCAAGGACCTCGCGCCACGAGCCGAGCACCTCCTTGCGGTCCGCCTTTTCGTTGAGCAATTTGGCGAACGAACTGGCCGCCTGCAGCCAGGCTTCCAGCATCACGGTGTTGTGCTCGAGGCTTCGCCGGCGCAGCGCGGTCCACGCGTTGAATGCGGCGAGCATCTGCCGCTCGGTGTTCCACATGTCGGCGAGCCGCGGCCCCTGGGCGAGGCGGTTGAGCGCGGCGTCCATGCCCTCATTGCCGGCAAACCAGGCGCTCGGGTCGAAGATGCGGCCGAGCAGCCCGCTCACCAGCGGATCGGGCTCCTTGCCCTGCTGAAAGTTGCGCGCGAAGGTCTGCGATAGTTCGGCCGCCGCCGACCACAGCCGGCCAAACGCCTCGTTCGCCTGCGCCATGGCGGCGGGATCAAACAAATTCGCTGGCGCGCCCGCGGGCGCCCTGCCGCCGGCTTTGGCGAAACGCTCGGCCATGTCGCGCAGCAGGCTCTGCTGCGCCGCCATGAAGTTCTGGCTGCCCTGGCCCCACAACTCGGCTAGAGCCTTCATGTATTGCGCGGGGCCCATCTAAAACACGATCACCTGGCGGACCGCCTTGCCGTCGTGCAGGCGGTCGAAGCCAACGTTGATTTCGTCGAGCTTGAGACGGCCGCTCATCAGCCGGTCCACCGGTAGTTTGCCGCGGCGGTAAAGCTCGATGTAGCGCGGCAGATCCCGGTTGGGCACGCAGGTGCCGATGTAGCTGCCTTTTACCGTGCGCTCCTCGGCGACGAGGTTGACCTGCGGCAGCGCGAAGGTGTGATTTGGAGGCGGCAGCCCGGCCGTGACCGTGGTGCCGCCGCGCCGCGTGATCTTGTAGGCGAGATCCATCGCGCGCACCGAGCCCGCCATCTCGAAGGCAAACTCCACGCCGCCGCCGGTCGCCGCGCGGATTTCCTCGACCGCATTGGCGCTGCCAGCGTTGAACGTGTCGGTCGCGCCGAGTTGCCGCGCGAGCCCGAGCTTGTCATCGGAAAGGTCGACCGCGACCACGCGCCGGGCGCCGACCGCAACTGCGCCGAGGAGCGAACTCAGGCCGACGCCGCCGAGCCCGATCACCGCGACGCTCGCGCCGGCGGAAACCCGCGCCGTATTGATCACCGCGCCGACGCCCGTGAGCACCGCGCAGCCGAACAGCGCCGCCTCGTCGAACGGCAGCTGGCGGTCGATCTTGACCAGCGAGCGCCGCGACACGGTCGCATATTCGGCAAAGGCGGAGACGCCGAGATGATGATGCACTGCGCTGCCGTTGCGGTGAAGCCGGCGTTGGCCCGACAGCAACGTGCCGGCGCCGTTCGCGGCCGCGCCTGGTTCGCACAAGGCAGGCCGGCCCTCGGAGCACGGCAGGCAATGGCCGCAGCTCGGCACGAACACCATCACGACGTGGTCGCCGACGGAAAGATCGTCGACGCCGGGCCCGAGTTCCTGCACCTCGCCCGCGGCCTCGTGACCGAGCACCATGGGTGTCGGCCGCGGTCGGTTGCCGTCGATAACCGACAAGTCCGAATGGCACAGCCCGGCCGCCGCGACCTTCACGAGGACTTCGCCGTGCCCGGGCGGATCGAGTTCCACGTCTTCGATCGAAAGGGGCTTCGATTTTTCGTAAGGCGTCGCGGCGCCCATTCTGTCGAGCACAGCAGCTTTAATCTTCATCGGGCAAGCTCCTCATTTCATGCTCGCGCGCACGTGTGAGCCTTCCCTGGCCTCGCGGCCAAGGTGCGAGTCCTGATCAGGCGAAGCGCGAGATGGCGTCCGCCCAACCCTTCTGCAACTCGGCAAAGGCCTTGGCGGTCGCCGTCTGCATGTCCTTCCAGGCGGTTTCATTCGCGCTCTGGACCTGCTCGGCGAGCCGGCGCGCTTCTTCGGCTTTCGCCTCCATCTGTTCCACGGCCCTTTTATATTCTGTCATGGCCCTGGTCCCGGCCTGTTCCATCTGTTCCTGATAGGCCTTGATCTGGCTCCGCCAGATCTCGGTCTGCGCCTTTACCTGCTCGGCGAAATCCTGTTGCAGCGGCATGATGAGCCTCCTTGGTTATGCAATCTCCGGCACGCGCCCCCGCAACTCCTCGACCAGCACCCGCGTATTCTCCACGTAATCGATCGGAACCGTAACGAGCCGCACGCCGCTCTCTTTGAACGCGCCGTCGAGGATAGGCACCAGATCGTCGGTGCGCTGGACGCGGTGCCCGATGGCGCCGTAAGACTCGGCGTATCTGACGAAATCCGGATTGCCGAAGGTCAGGCCCCAATCCGGGAATTTATCGACCGCCTGCTTCCAGCGGATCATGCCGTAGGCGGAATCCTCCAGGATCAGCACGACTAGGTTCAACCCGAGTCGCACCGCGGTCTCCATCTCCTGCGAGTTCATCATGAAGCCGCCGTCGCCGCACACCGCGAGCACGCGCCGGTCGGGATAGAGTATCGCGGCCATCATGGCGGAGGGCAGGCCGGCGCCCATGGTCGCCAGCGCGTTGTCGAGCAGCAGAGTGTTTGCGACGTGGGTGCGGTAATTGCGGGCAAACCAGATCTTGTACATGCCGTTATCGAGGCAGACGATGCCGTCCTCAGGCATCACCTTCCGGACGTCGCGCACGATGCGCTGCGGGGTGACCGGGAAGCGCTCTTCGTCGGCGCGGTCGCGGATGCGCGCAAGGATCTCCCCGCGAAGCCCGGTGAACGCCGGATCGATCGTCACCTTTCCCTCCAGCCGGTCGGCGAGCAGCATCATGTTCCTGCCCACGTCACCGACGACCTCCGCATGCGGAAAGTAGACCTGCTCGACGGAAGCCGGGGTGAAGCCAACGTGAATGACGCGCGGCCCCTTCGGGCCCATGAAGAAAGGCGGCTTCTCGATCGTGTCGTGCCCGACCGAGATGATGAGATCGGCGCGGTCGACGGCGCGATGCACGTAGTCGCCTTCGGAGAGCGCGGCCGTGCCCATGTAGAGGTTGGAGCCGCCAGTGACCGACCCCTTGCCCATCTGCGTGTTAAAAAACGGGATGCGGGTCCGGCGCACGAAGCTCGACAACGGCTCGACCAATTTCGGTCGGCTCGAGCCGGCACCGAGCATCACGAGAGGGCGCGCGGCGTCGAGAATCATTCGGGCGGCGCGGTCGAGCGCCTCGACGGGCGCGACCGGGAGTTCGATCGGATGCAGCGGTACCATCGGCACGGCAGCCGTCTCCTCGCCGGCGACATCTTCAGGCAATTCGAGATGCACCGGGCCCGGCCGCTCCTCCTGCGCCACGCGGAAAGCTTCACGTACCAGGGTGGGAATGGTCGGCGCGCTGACAATCTGGCGCGTCATCTTGGTGAGCGGTCGCATTGTGCCGACCACGTCCACGATCTGGAAGCGCGCCTGCTTCGCCGTCATGATCGCCTTCTGGCCGGTGATCATGAGCATCGGCATCGCGCCGAGATGGGCGTAGGCGGCGCCAGTCGCGAGGTTCAACGCCCCCGGACCAAGCGTCGAGATGCACACCCCAGGCCGGCCGGTCAGGCGTCCGTGCGTCGCCGCCATGAAGGCCGCGGCCTGCTCGTGCCGAGTGAGGATCAATTTGATCTTGGATTGCCGCAGCGACTCGACAACGTCGAGATTCTCCTCGCCGGGAATGCCGAAAATCCGCTCGACGCCCTCGTTCTCGAGGGCCCCCACCAGCAGATCGGAGCCCTTGGTCATGTCTTGCCCGTTCCGGTATCTTCGCGTTTCATCACGGCGGAATTTGACGCCTCGGAGCACGCGATGCGCATCGACGCGATTTCCCAATCGGCTACGATCCGCCCAAGGACGTGAATGTCATCATCGAGGTGCCGATCGGCGGCGAACCTGGCGTTCATCGTTCTATTCGTATCCATCAGGCCGCAGATTGTCGGCGCGCATCCGCTGCGGTCGACGTCGCGTGTACTAACGTGACGAGATCGTGGAACTCGCCCTCGGTGAGCTCGGTCAACGGAGGACGCAGGGGCCCAGCATTGCGGCCGATCGCCCGCATTCCCGCTTTCACGATCGAAACCGCGTAACCCCGCTTACGGTTGCGGATCGCGATATAGGGAAGCACGAAACGGCGCAGCTCAGCATAGATCGTCTCACGATCGCGGCGTCGCACCGCATCGTAGAACCTTAGGGCCCACTCAGGCAGGAAATTGAAAATGGCTGAGGAATAGGTAGTGACACCTAATTCGAGATAGGGAAGCGCGAAGGTCTCGGCGGTGGGCAGGCCGCCGATGTAGGTCAATCGGTCGCCGAGTCGTGCGTAGATGCGTGTCATCAGTTCGATATCGCCGACGCCGTCTTTGAAGCCGACGAGATTGGGGCAGCGCTGGCACAGGCGTTCTAACAATTCCTCGTTCAACCGTGCGCGGTCGCGATTGTAGAAGATCACGCCGAGGCGGGTCGACTTACAGACCGCTTCGACGTGAGCCGCAATGCCTTCTGGAGGAGCTTCAGTCAGATAGGTTGGCAACAGCAGGAGTCCGTCGGCGCGCTCGGCGGCGTCCGCAAGCTCCTTGGCGATGGCGGTACCGTAGCCCGCGCCGGCAATGACGGGCACTCGGCCAGCGATCTCGGCGACTGCGGTGGCTACGACCTTCTCGACCTCGGCTAGTGACAGCGAGAAGAATTCGCCCGTCCCTCCGGCCGCGAACAGGCCCGCCACGTTGTGCCTGCCCAGCCAGGAGATGTGATCCCGATAGCCGCGTTCGTTGAACGATAAGTCGGGATTGAAGCAGGTCACCGGGAAAGACAGCAGACCCGCTCCGACTTCGCGGGCGAATTCGGACGGCGTCATCCTGGTCATAGCGTGTTCCCCCTCTAGGTCTGTTTGTTCAGCCCACGCGGCGCTGCTGCGCCGTGTCCGGGATCAAGTTCCAGGCGACCATCAAACGATGGAGAGCCGCTTCTTGCCGATCGGTGAGCGGCCAGGCGGAGGGTGGTCGGGTCGGACCACAATCGTTGCCCATGAGGCGCAGCGCGGCCTTTACGGCTGTCACGTTGGTGCCATTCTGTTCTTCGGCGCGGATTTGCTCGAACTCGGCCATCACATCGATGAGCCGCATGGCGTGTGGATAGTCGGCGGCCTCGAGCGCGGCGTGGATCGCCACCGAATGCTCTGGCCATACGTTGATGAGCCCGGAAGTGAAGCCCCGTGCGCCGACCGCGCAGAGTGGAGGCGCCCATACTTCCGCGAGGCCTCCCACCCACACGATGTCGGCGTCGGCACGGCGGATCGCCTCGGCAAGGCGCAGCGGCGTCGGTGAGGCCCACTTGACGCCGGCGACGCCGGGCACGCGGCACAGCGCGCCGATCGCGTCGAGACCGATGCCGTCGTTGCGCAGGTAGAGCATGATCGGCAGCCCATCCCCCTTCTCCGCGATGCGCTCGACGTAAGCCACGACGCCGCGCGGTGCGACGAACGGATCGGGCGGCTGGTGCACCATGAGGGCGGCCGCGCCCGCCGCTCGCGAGGCACGGGCGAGCGTACAGGCGTCGTTGATGCTACGGCCGACGCCCGCAATTAGCGGCACGCGCCCGCCGATCTGTTCGGCCGCGGCGTGCACCATTGTCTCTGCTTCCGCAGTGGTTAGGCCGTAGAACTCGCTGGTATTGCCGTTGGTCACTAGTATGTGCACGCCAGCCCGGATGGCGCGGTCGATGATTGGCTCAAGCTGCCTCGGCGCGACGCGATCCTGCGCGTCAAACGGCGTCACCAGGATACCGGAAATGCCAGTCAGCGCTTTCCGTAGTTTGGGATCGATGGCCATTGGCCTCTCCGCTCAGTGGATTTCGGGCTCGGGAATTCCTTCGGCACCTTCCAGGAAGTCGAAGTCGCAGCCCTCATTGGCCTGACGGACGTGCTTGGCGAACAGCTGGTAGTAGCCGCGCGGATAGTTGCGCGGCGGCGGCTTGAACGCCCTGACCCGCTCGGCGATCTCGGCTTCACTCAGGTGCACATGGATCGAGCGTCTTGGCACGTCAACGCTGATGCGGTCGCCGCTGCGTACCGCCGCGAGCGGTCCGCCTACGGACGCTTCCGGCGCCACATGCAGGATGCAGGCGCCGTAGCTCGTGCCGCTCATACGCGCGTCGGAGATACGCAACATGTCGCGCACGCCTTGGCGTAGCAGCTTCTTCGGAATCGGCAGCATGCCCCATTCCGGCATGCCGGGACCGCCGATTGGGCCGGCATTGCGCAGCACCATTACGTGGTCGGGTGTCACGTCGAGATTGAGGTCGTCGACCGCCGCTTTCATGGCGTCGTAGCTGTCAAACACGAGCGCCGGGCCGGTGTGCTGGAGCAGCCGCGTTTCAGCTGCTGGCGGCTTGATCACGCATCCGTCGGGCGCGAGGTTGCCATATAGGATCGCGGTGCCGCCGGAGGCCGCGATCGGATCGTTCAGTGGACGAATGACGTCGTCGTTGTAGACCTGGGCGTCGCCGATCGCGTCACTTACCGTGACTCCGGAAACGGTGCGCGCATCGAGGTGCAGCATCGGCTTGAGCCGGGAGAACAGCGCCCGCGATCCGCCCGCAATGTGAAGGTCTTCCATCAGCCATTTGCCAGACGGGCGCAGGTTGGCGATCACCGGCACGCGCGCGGCGATGTCGTCGAAGTCCTTGAGGGTGATCGGGACGCCGGCACGGCGCGCGATCGCGACGAGATGAACCATGGCGTTGGTCGAGCCGGCGAGCGCGCTATGCACGACGAGCGCGTTCTCTATCGACTTGCGGGTCAGGATGTCGCGCGGCTTGAGGTCTTCCCAGATCATCTCGACAATGCGCCGCCCACAGGCGGCCGCCATGCGCGGATGGGCGGAATCGGCGGCCGGGATCGAGGCAGCGCCGGGCAGTGTGAAGCCGAGCGCTTCTGCTAGGGTCATCATGGTGGCGGCGGTACCCATGGTCATGCAGGTGCCGGCGGAGCGGGCGATGCCCGCCTCCATGTCATTCCACTGCTGCTCACTGATGTTACCGGCTTCTTTCTCGGCCCAGTATTTCCATACGTCGGACCCGGAGCCCAGGATCTGGCCGCCGAAGTGGCCGCGCATCATCGGCCCGGCAGGCATGTAGATGACCGGCAGGTTCATGGAGGTGGCACCCATGAGGACGCCGGGCGTGGTCTTGTCGCAGCCGCCCATCAGCACCGCGCCGTCGACGGGATGCTGGCGCAGCAGTTCCTCCGTCTCCATCGCCAGGAAATTGCGGTAGAGCATACTGGTCGGCTTGACGAACTGCTCGGAGAGCGACATCGCCGGCAGCTCGACCGGGAAGCCTCCCGCCTGCCAGACGCCGCGCTTGATGTCCTCGACACGATCGGGGAAATGGCTGTGGCATTGCGCCAGGTCGCTCCAGGTATTGATGATGGCCACGACCGGCTTGTTGAGAAAATCCTCGCGCGCATAACCCATCTGCAGGGCGCGCGAGCGGTGGCCGAACGAGCGCAAGTCGGTCGCGCCGAACGTCCGCTGGCTTCGCAGATCCTCGAGTCGTTTGGTCATGATGTTTATCGCGTCACGCTTTCTTGAGTTGCAGCCGTTTGATTTCACCGACGATCAACAGGAAACTCACTGCCGCAGTGAGCGCATTCGCGCCGACGAACACCAGAGCACCGTTGAATGATCCCGTGGCCTGGATGATGTAGCCGATCACGATCGGCGTGGTGATCGAGGAGAGATTTCCAAACATGTTGAACAGCCCGCCGCTTAGCCCGGCGATTTCTTTCGGGCAGGCGTCGGACAGCACCGCCCAGCCCAGTGCACCAATGCCCTTCCCGAAAAACGCCAGCGCCATAATCAATACAACGAGCCACTGCGCGTCGACGTAGTTGCAGATGATCATGCTCATTGACAAGAGCATGCCGGCCACGATCGGCGTTTTGCGCGCAACACTAAGCGACCAACCGCGGCGCAACATTAAATCCGACCATATGCCGCCTAGCACGCCGCCGGTAAATCCACAGATCGCCGGAATCGCGGCGACCAGGCCAGCATTCAGGATCGACATGCCGCGCTGTTGCACCAGATAAACCGGGAACCAGGTAATGAAGAAATAAGTCAGCGTGTTGATGCAGTATTGCCCGAGGTAGATGCCAATCATCATCCGGTTGGCGACGAGTTGGCCGAGATACTGGATAGTTCGATCCTTGTCGCGCCCGATTTCGCCGAACGAGCCCTCGCGCGCGGCTGCATCGTCCATACGGACCAGAGCACCGCCACGCTCAATGTAGACGAGTTCCTCGGGCGTGATGCGCGGGTGACGGTCAGGGCTGTAGACGATGATGAGCCAAATCAACGAGACGATGATGCCGACCAGGCCCATGAAATAAAATGTATATGGCCAACCCATGACAGTGGTAATCCACCCCATGATGGGAGCAAAGAGGGCCGTCGCGAAATACTGGGCCGAATTGAAAATCGCGCACGCGGTCCCCCGCTCGTTTGCTGGAAACCATGCGGCAACGATGCGCGCATTGGCCGGGAAGGACGGCGATTCCGCAAAGCCAACCAGAAGGCGCAGGATGAACAGTGCGTAGAGCGCCGCGGTCGCGGCGACGATCCCCACCGCGCCCTGCAGCAGAGTGAACAGCGACCAGGTGAAAATGCTGGCGAAATAGATTGCCTTCGAACCGAAGCGGTCGAGCAGCCAACCACCCGGAATTTGCCCGATGACGTAGGCCCACCCGAAAGCTGAGAAGATAAAGCCCATCTGTACGGCGTTGAGGCCGAGGTCCTTGGACACGGCGGGACCAGCGATGGCAATGGTCGCGCGGTCCGCGTAGTTGACGAGGGTGACGGCGAACAACATCGCAACGATCGAGAAGCGGACCCGCCCAACGCGCGCGATCACAACTTCGACTGCAGCCGTCATGCTTTACCTCTCAGCCCGATGGCGTCAGATCGCTGATGCGTCAACATATCAGTCCACCACGAAGCCGCGGCAGCCGCCGTACCAGAACCGCGCACACATCTCTTCCCGGATCAGCGAGGAATACTTGTCAGTTTCCGATCTGATGAACGCGGCGAATTGATCCGTCGACATTGCGCGGACGTCGGCACCTTGACCGACGAGGCGCTGTTTGACCTCGGGCTGCGCGAGCACGTCGTTGACCGCGTTGTTCAACTTCGCCACGACCTCGGTCGGAGTTTGGCCGGGCGCGAAAATCCCGGCCCAGTGCGAAACGTCGATGTCCTTGACGCCGGCTTCGGCGAGCGTCGGTACAGTGGGCAGGGTGGGCGCGCGCCTTTGTGAGGTAACGGCAAGCGCCTTGATCCGGCCCGCGACGATATCCGGCATCGCCGTGACCAGCACTGGAAAATAAAAATCGACGCGGCTGTTGAGCAGGCCTTCGAGCGCCGGACCACCGCCCTCGAACGGCACATGGGTCAGTCGCGTTTTCGTGCGATAACGCAGGAGCTCGCCCGCGAGATGGCCCGGCGTCCCCGGACCGCCCGATCCAAACAACAAGCCGCGCGGGTTCGCGCGCGCCGCCTTGAGGAGGTCGTCGAGCGTCACGTAGGGCGCGCCGCTCTGCGTCGCGAGCGCCAGAGGCGACTCGGCGATGAACACAACCGGCCGCAGGTCCTTGTCGGGATCGTATCCCAGATCACCGAAGAGAACGCGATTGACCACGATCTCGGTGGTCTGGCCGACGAGCAGCGTGTAGCCGTCCGGCGACGCGCGCGCCACGCTACGCACACCGATCGCGCCGGTCTCCCCGGGGCGGTTCTCCACGGTGACCGGCTGCCCCAGCGCCGCCGACAGCTTGTCGGCGATCGCTCGCGCGACGATGTCGCCGAACCCGCCGGGAAGAAAGGCAACGACGAGCTGCACCGGACGCTGAGGATAGGTCTGCGCCGCGCAGGGCGAGGCGAATGCTACCGCGAGTGCGGCGAGGATCATTGCAGCCGGTCGCCAAAGAGTCATGAATGTGTCCTCCGCGTCGGGCCGTCGTCGAGAATCGCTGCGCTGCGGCGGCGCAAGTTCATCAATTCCCCCGCGTGCGCCCGCTGCACCTCGCGGTCGCTCTTACTCGCCGCTCTTTGCCTTCGGCGCGTAGGGGCCGTTGAGGTCGAAGGTGTAGGCGGTCTTGACGGTCGTATAGAACTCTGCTGCGTAACGTCCCTGCTCGCGCGGTCCGTAGCTCGAACCTTTGCGACCGCCGAACGGCACGTGATAATCGACGCCGGCGGTCGGCAAGTTGACCGTCACCATGCCGGCCTCGGAGTTGCGCTTGAAGTGGCTGGCGTATTTGAGGCTCGACGTGCAGATGCCAGAGGAAAGGCCGAACGGCGTGTCGTTGGCGAGGTCGAGCGCTTCTTCGTAGTCCTTGGCCGGTGTGACGGTCGCGACCGGCCCGAAAATTTCCTCGCGCGCAATGCGCATGTGGTTGTCGACGTCCTTGAACAACGCCGGCGAAAGATAGAAGCCGGGAGTGTCGCGGTTAAGTAATTCGCCACCCGCCACCAAGGTCGCGCCTTCCTCACGGCCGAGCCGGATATAGGAGAGGTCCTGGTCGAGCTGGCTCTGATCGACCACCGGGCCTATCTGCGTGTCCGGCTTGAGCGCGTTGTCAACCTTCAGCCCCTTCATCCGCTCGGCCACGGCGTTGACAAAGCGGTCGTGAATTCCATGTGTGACGATCAGCCGCGAGGAGGCCGTACAGCGCTGGCCGGTCGAGAAGAACGCGCCGTTGACCGCGCACTCGACCGCCGTCTTGAGATCCGCGTCGTCGAGAACGACCATCGGGTTCTTGCCGCCCATCTCGAGTTGCATCTTTTTCATTGGGTCGGACGCGATGCAGGCCTCCGCGATACGGTGACCGGTGGCGACCGATCCGGTGAACGAAATCGCCGCAACGTCCTTGTGTTCGAGCAAGGCCTGGCCGACCGTTGAGCCGCGGCCCATCACGAGGTTGAACACGCCGGGTGGTGAGCCGGCCCGGACGATGATGTCTGCCAACGCGTGGGCGGTTGCCGGCACCAGCTCGGCGGGCTTGAGCACGACGCAATTGCCGTAGGCTAGTGCCGGCGCGGTCTTCCACGCCGGAATGGCGATGGGAAAATTCCATGGTGTGATCAGGCCGACTACGCCCAACGGCTCGCGCGTCACCTCGACATCGACGCTCGGCCGCACGGAGGGAACCTTGTCGCCCCCGAGACGCAGGCATTCGCCGGAAAAGAACAGGAAGATCTGGCCCGCCCGCGTTACCTCGCCGACGCCTTCGGCAAGTGTCTTGCCTTCTTCCTGTGAGAGCAGCCTACCGATCTCGTCCTTGCGCGCCAGGATCTCGTCGCCGACCCGTTTGAGGATGTCATGGCGCAGTTGGATGGTGGAGCGCGACCACGCCGGGAAAGCGTCCTTTGCCGCCGCCACTGCCGCGTTCGCTTGGCCCGCATCGCCGTGCACGTAGCGGCCGACTACGTCGTCGGTGTCGGAGGGATTGATGTCGTCGGCGATCTTCACGCCGTCCACCCACGCTCCGCCGACGTAATTCTTGTGGACCTGAGAGGACTGGACTGCAACGGTCATTGGCAAGCTCCGTCTCTTCGGGCTGCCGCGCGGTTCCGACCCGAGGTCAGCGGCCCTTGGCGTTACGCCATTTCTCGAAGTCGGCGCGGGTGCGCTCCTCGGTCGCGGGATAGAGGCCGAGAATCGAGCGGCCGTCGAGCACTTGCTCGGCGACGAAATCCTCGAAGGCGGTCATCTCCACGGCCTCGTCCGCGAGCTCATCGGCAAGATGTGCTGGAACGACGATCACGCCGTCCGCGTCGCCCACGATCACGTCGCCAGGGAAAACCGGCGCGTCGCCGCAACCGATCGGGACATTGATGTCGAGCGCTTGATGCACGGTCAGGTTAGTCGGGGCGGAGGGCCGCTGATGATAGGTTGGGATCGCGAGCTTCGCGATCTCCTGCGAGTCTCGGAACCCCCCGTCGGTGACGACACCGGCAACGCCGCGTACCATTAAGCGCGACACAAGGATGGACCCCGCCGACGCGGCGCGCGCATCCTTGCGGCTGTCGATCACGAATACCGCGCCGGGCGGACATTCCTCCACCGCCTTGCGCTGCGGATGAGCGCGGTCCTGAAAGACGGTGATCGGATTGAGGTCCTCGCGCGCGGGAATATAGCGCAAGGTGTAGGCCTCCCCGACCATGGGACCGGCTGCCGGATTGAGCGGATAAACGTTCTGGATGAACTGGGTGCGGAAGCCGCGCTTGTAGAGCGCGGTGGAGAGCGTTGCGGTGCTCACTGTCTTGAGCTTGTCGCGCGTGCGCGGGCTAAGTTTCGTCACCGGGGTCCACCACGGATCGTGCGACTGCGCGACGCCACGAACGGCTGCCCTCGGATCGAGGACGGCGGTCCGGGAGCTGTGGAAATGAGGGCCGCCGGATTGCTTGATCTGCGATCGGGTGTGGCCCGCGGTCCGGAGCGGGATCGACAGGGCATTTCCGGCAGCAAACGTTGCCACAACGCCACGCGCACCTCCCTGCGGCGGAACCTTGGCGGCCCTGCCTAACGGACTAGAGCGATTCTCTGGCACCATCGGCGGTTAGCCGGGCCCTTGTCGTCGCCTAGTATTTTAGTTGTATACTAACGAGCGTTCCGCGGGGCTTGTCAATCCCCTGCGCTGAAGCGTTTTCATTTGCGGCCGGAAACGTCGTGGCAAGGATACGTAAGAAGGCGCAGGACAAGAGACGATGCGACGGTGCCCCGCAGCGCGCGCGGTCCATGGCCGAAGCCGCCTACGAGACAATCGAGGAAATGATCGTCACCTGCGTCCTTAAACCGGGCGGAATGATTTCCGAAAGCTATCTTTGCCACGAGCTGGACATGGGACGGGCGCCGATCCGCGAAGCGCTCGCGCGGCTCAAACAGATCGGGTTTGTCGAAGTGCATCACCGGCGCGGCATCCTGGTCTCGCGCGTCGACGTGATCCGTCACCTCGAGCTGCTCGAGGTGCGCCGTCCGCTGGAAGAATGCGTCGTCCGTCAAGCCGTGGCGCGGGCGAAGGAAGACGACCTGCGCGAACTGCGCGAGACGGCATGCGAACTTGAGGAGGCGGCGACGCGCGGCGACCGAGTCGGGTACTTCCGCCTCAAGCGGCGGATTCACGAGATCGAGGTGCGCGCCGCCCATAATCTGGTGCTCACCGAGACGATGCTGGCGCTACACGCGCAGTCGCGGCGGTTCTGGTACACCTACGAGCCGACCGAGAGTTTCACGCAAGGCGCCAAGCTGCACGGCGCGATCGCCGCACACGTGGCCAGACGCGATGCGGACGCTGCGACGAAGGCGGTAGGTCTCCTGTTCGAGTTCCTCGAGCGCTTGACGCGCAGCGCGCTCGAGCGTCGACCGCTGGTGTGAGAAGTGGGAGGGCTTTGCCGCCTAAGAGCGGGCCATAATGTCAACCGCCGTGGCGAGCCTAGAAATGCCGATGACCCTGGTCGATACCCGCGAGCCTGCGCTCGCGCTCTCCCTGCCGCCCGAGTTCGGCGCTGCCGAGATCGGTCGCCTGGCGCCTGTCTAGCGTCAGATTCTCGCCGGGCGGTTGCCTATTCGGTGCTGTATCGGCCTCCAGTCCGCTCAGTCCATGGCAAGCGGTCGCAAACATAATGGTGATGAGCACTCGACGAAGGAGGAACCCATGCCCAGTCCAACGCTCGAAGCCGCGATCGGCGGTGACCTCGAAGAGACGACCTCCACCACACCTGATCAAGTTCACCGGCTCGTTGAACAAGCGCGCGGTGCGCAAGGTGTTTTCGAAACGTTCTCACAGGAGCAGGTCGACGCGATCGTTCGCGACTTCGGCAAATACGTCTACGACAACGCAGAGGCGGTGGCCGCCATGGCACACAAGGAGACCGGCCTCGGCGTCTACGAAGACAAGGTCCTTAAGGCTCAGAGCAAGGCGCGGGTCATCTGGAACAATCTCAAGGGCAAGAAGTCGCGTGGGATCATAGGGGAAGACGCGGAGCAGAACCTGGTTCTTATCGCCAAGCCCATGGGGGTAGTCGGCGCCGTGTGCCCGGTCACAAATCCCATCGTGACGCCGATGTGCAACGCGATGTTTGCCCTGAAGGCTGGCAACGCCATCATTTTTGCGCCCCATCCTAGGGCCGACGATTCCACCTGGTTTCTGACGGAGGAATACCAGCGGATTGTCCGCCGACACGGAGGGCCTGAACATCTGGTGCAGTCGGTCAGGCGCGGCTCGGTCGAGACAACCCAGGCGTTGATGAAGGCCGTGGACGTGGTGGTAGCGACCGGCGGCGGCGCCATGGTGCGAGCAGCCTACTCGTCCGGCAAGCCGTCCTACGGCGTGGGGGCGGGAAACGTACCGGTCATCATCGATCGCGGTGTTGACCTCGCGGAGGCGGCGGAAAAAATTGCCAGGGGTGCTGCATTCGACAACGGAATCATTTGCTCGCACGAGCAGTTCATTTTGACACCGCGCGAGCGTTACGAAGAGACGATCGCGTCGTTCAAGAACACCGGCATCGTCTGGTTCGCCGACGACGAAACCGTGGTCGAAAAGCTGCGCGAGGTCGTGTTCCCGCATGGTCACCTCAACAAAGACCTGGTCGGCCGCTCCGCCCAGGAGATTGGCAAACGAGCGGGCATCGACGTACCGGAATGGGCCAAGATTATCCTGGTTCCGGCGCGCGGCTCGGGCCGGGAAGACGTATTTGCGAAGGAGAAACTCTGTCCCGTCGTCGCGATCCTGCCCTATGACAGCTTCCAAGACGCGGTCGAGCGAGCGAAGGCCAACCTGCTCGTGGAAGGGGCCGGCCATTCAGCGGCGCTGCACTCGAACGACGAAGACCACATCCGGGTCGTGGGTCTGGCACTACCAATCAGCCGCTTGGTGGTGAACCAACCCTCCTCGCTCACTGCCGGCGGGTCACTGACGAACGGGTTTGCCCCTACCACCACGCTCGGGTGCGGCTCCTGGGGCGGAAATTCCATCTCCGAGAATCTCGACTACAAACACCTCATGAACGTGTCGCGGATCGGCAAGGTGATCACCAACCGAAAGGTACCGAGCGACGACGAAATATGGGCGCCGTAGCGTTTGCTCAAGCTCAGTAATCGGTTTTATTTCGAACGTAGGGTAATGCGACTTAACTGATCAACTGACGTTGAGGCCGGGAGGAAGAAAGATGAAACAACTTCTGATGGCACTCGCGCTCGGCGTCTCCATGGCCTCCAACTTTCCACAGGTTATTGGCCAAATGTACGACCCTTTGACAAATGTTGCCCTTCATTTGTTGCTGCCCGAGCACCGGCCGCCAGCTGCGAAAACCTTCTCAATCAAACAGACGGAAACAGACGTCGGAGCTCAAGGCGAGAGCGACTATTTGACGGAAGGTGCGTTGTGGTAGAGTCTTTTATCGTCTCACGTAGGTGTTTGCGGCTGTGACTAAATTTGCGCACACCGTGCTTCACTTCTTGCGCGCAATTGTCGCGTCAATGGTACTGATTGTAACCGTGAGCGGCAGCCAGTCACGGGGTGATTGGCCCGAGCATCCGATCACTATCATAGTTCCGTTCGCCCCTGGCGGAGTAACAGATCTAATTGGCCGCCTGCTGGCGACGGAGCTTACGCAACGGCTTGGGAGGAACGTCAGTGTTCAAAACCGCGCCGGTGAAGTCGGCAGAGTCGCTCTGCGCGACGTCGCAATGGCCGCGCCGAATGGTTACACTTTACTGGTAACTACTAATGCTGCGCTTATCAATTTAGTTATCAATCCAAATTTGTCTAAGACCGCCTACGATACATTTACATTAAAGGATTTTGCACCGATCGCCTACCTTGGGTCCACCCCACTCGTTATTGTTACCAGGCCGTCCTCTGGGATCGGGAGCATCGCTGATCTGATCGCCAAGGCGAAAGCAAACCCTGGCAAACTGTCTTGCGCCTCTGTAGGCGTCGGCAGCCCTTCGGGCATTGTGCTAGAGCTTTTGAAGATACGGGCAGGGATCGATATCACTGACACTCCTTTTGACGGCAATGAACTTGCAATGATGGCTGCGATAACTGGTGCGACCGATGTCGCCTCGCTTGGGCTTGGCGGGTCGATCAATCACATTCGTTCTGGCGAGCTTAAGGCACTGGCCCAAACTGGCAGCGACAGATGGGTCGACTTGGCCGACGTGCCAACTATGGCTGAAGCTGGCATTCCAAATACTGTGGTGGAGACTTCGCTGATGTTTTTCGCCCCGGCAGCGACGCCAGATTCGGTCATCGATAGGCTTACGAGACTAACCCAGGCAATCCTGCGACAACGGGACTTTCAGGTTAAAATGCTCGACGCTGGCGTCCGACTGCAATACGAGGGGCCTGAGGATTTGTATGCACGCATAACCCGTGAAATTCCGATGTGGAAGGAAGTCGTGAAGCCCGCGGGTGTTAAGAAGCGATAGCGTCTCCACGTCGGCTTTTTTGGCACACACCTAATTTCGAACTAGAAAACCACGAGTAATCCAAATTTAATGAAGACTTCTTGCATTTGGTGCTACCCCGTAAATCGGCTGGGTAGCAGATGGGTAGCACGCTGATACGACTTGCAACGGGCCGCGACCGGATACCGTCCCGGCGCCCAAAACGCATGGACGGCTTTGCCTTAACAATCGAGCGCCCCATGCTCGCGCTCGATAAAACGAATCATTCAATGATGTCGTCAGCGCGTAACAAAATTGCTTCTGGCGACGACGATGTCCGCTTTTGGGGGTAAAGCGGACATTGATTGGACGTGCTCTGATGTCCGCTTTTGACCCAAAGCGGACATGGCAATCCATCTCAGTGGCGGTGCACAATCCGCTCGAACCGGTACGCTAGTTCTGGGCCACCTTTGCCCTCGTATGCCAGTCGGGCAACGAGCAGCGCAAACGGCTCGGTATAGCGCGCGATCCGTAAGGGGCCGGCGTCAACAGGATCGAAGCCAACGTCGCGGATCAGGTCGGCTGCCAACTTCTTGCTGCGTCGATCAACGCCACAGTACACCAGAGACGGCCGACGAGCCCGGCGCCGGCTTTCGTACACCTCGAAAAGTACTTCGCTTGGAACGGTGTTGAAAGCGGACACGATCCGAGCCGTTGGAAGCCGTTTTGCAAGCTCCTCCGAGCTAGACCAAGTGTGGCCGATGATCAGTTCGGTATCGTCCCGGTTCATTGGTAGCGAACAGCTTACGATCACCTTGCCGGACAGGTCGCCCGCTTGATTCAGCACATCGTCTATGCGCGACCAATGCACGGCGAGCAGAATGGCATCGGCGCTCTGCGCGGCCTCGGCCGGCGTACCAGCCCGCGCGCTGGCATTGGCCTCTCGTGCGAGCCGGTTGAGCTTTTGTTCGGTGCGGGCGTAGCTGAAAACCACTTCGTGCCCGGCCCGTGCGAAGATCGTCCCGAGCTTTCCGCCCATCAATCCCGATCCGAGAATGCCGATGCGCATCGACGTCTCCGCGGCCGTTACGGCTTCACCATGACCTTGATCGCCTCGCGCTCGTTCATGGCCCGGTAGCCGTCGGGAACCTCGTCGAGGCCAATGACCCGGTCAAAGACACGGCCGGGTTCGATCTTGCCATCAAGAACGTCGGGGAGCAGCTCCGCGATGTAGGCACGGACCGGAGCGGGACCGCCGCTCACGGTTATGTTGTCGTAGAACATTTCCTCTGAGGCGGGAATTGCGTCGTAATGAGGAACGCCGACGCGGCCCACCGCGCCGCCGGGCCGAACGATGCCGACCGCTGTGCGCATCGCTTGCTCGGTGCCGACGCATTCGAGAACAGAGTGGGCGCCGAAGCCGCCGGTCAGCGCGCGCACGCGTTCGACCGCCTCATCGTCGCGTTCTCTAACGACATCCGTCGTGCCGAATGCTTTCGCAAGCTTAATCCGGTCGGGATGCCGACCCAGGATGATGATCTGTTCGGCGCCGAGACGCTTGGCAGCGATGACGCCGCACAAGCCGACCGCACCGTCGCCGACCACAGCCACTTTTTTTCCGTCGTCGACCTTTGCCATTCGCGCTGCATGATGCCCGGTTCCCATCACGTCCGAGAGCGTGAGCAGTGACGGCATCAATGCATCGTTGGCGCCGACCGGCAGAACAAAGAGCGTTCCGTCAGCCTGGGGGATGCGCAAGGCCTCTGCCTGTGCTCCACCGGCCTCGCCGCCGGTGCCGAAGAAGCCGCCGTGGGTGCATGAGGTCTGAAGTCCGTCATCGCAAAACATGCATGTGCCGTCAGAGTACGCAAACGGCATCACGACCACGTCGCCACGCTTGACGGTGTGCACGTCGGCTCCGGCGTCCTCGACCACGCCGATCGCCTCGTGGCCCATGCGGCGGCCTGTCTCGGTGGGCTCAAGCTCATTGTAGGGCCAGAGATCACTCCCACAAATACAGGCGCGGGTAATACGGATAAGCGCATCGGTCGGATAGATGATGGTGGCGTCTGGGACTTTCTCGACACGGACGTCGCCGGCGCGATACATGACGGTGGCGCGCATCAATCGATCTCCGATGTTGGTGGTCCATCCTTAATCCTGGTGCGGTGACGGCGCATCAGCGCCCAACCATGGCCTTGAGTTGCGGAGGATAACGATCTCCCTGCACCTGGATATGTGAAAGGGCATCGCCAATCTGGCGCAACTCGTCGGGCGTGAGTTCAACGTCTGCCGCGCCGATATTCTCCTCCAGGCGATGCAGTTTTGTTGTACCGGGGATTGGCACGATCCAAGACTTCTGCGCGAGCAGCCAAGCCAGCGCGATCTGTGCTTTGGTCGCCTTCTTTTCCTTCGCGATCTGGCCGAGGAGGTCGACTAGGGTCTGATTTGCCTTGCGCGCTTCCGCCGAGAACCGGGGGACAATGTTGCGGAAGTCGGTTTTGTCGAAAGTCGTGCTCTCGTTGATGGCGCCCGTGAGGAAGCCTTTGCCTAGAGGACTGAAGGGGACGAAGCCGATCCCCAGCTCCTCGAGCGTCGGCAAGACCTCCTTCTCAGGCTCGCGCCACCACAACGAATATTCGCTCTGAACAGTAGTCACCGACTGAACCGCATGTGCGCGCCGAATTGTCTGCACTCCCGCTTCCGATAAGCCGAAATGCCTGACCTTGCCGTCCCGGATCAGGTCCCTGACCGTCCCGGCCACATCCTCGATTGGCACGTTCGGGTCGACGCGGTGTTGATAGAAGAGATCGATGCGGTTGGTTTTGAGCCGCTTGAGCGAGGTCTCGGCAACTTGCCTGATGCGCTCCGGCCGGCTGTCCAGCCCGGCGGTGGAGTCGCCATTCCTGAAGCCAAACTTAGTGGCGATCACGACTTGGTCGCCGAACGGAGCCAGGGCTTCGCCGACAAGTTCCTCGTTCGCGAACGGGCCGTAGGCCTCCGCGGTGTCGAAGAAGGTTACGCCGCGCTGGACTGCCGCCCGGATCAACGAAATTCCGC
>Ga0306920_100001848_pt1 | contig 26361 bp, 24 predicted proteins | sample flu12Cox44000170_FD_204666 | JGI IMG/M metagenome (GOLD analysis project Ga0306920, IMG submission 204666) | Lab enrichment of tropical soil microbial communities from Luquillo Experimental Forest, Puerto Rico - flux4day.12C.oxic.44.000.170 (v2)... | ecosystem: Environmental > Terrestrial >...
CGTTTTGAGCAATTCGGTACCGCCGGCAACGCGAGCCGCATCAAGCCCGTTCCGCTCGCCGAGATGGCGCGCCGTTACCGCACCGGCGCGCTCGATCCAAGGATCGAGCGCATGACCGCTGCAGCCTGACCGCCAGCCGAGCCCAAGACAAGGAGAGCCATATGAAGCATGAGTCGATCACGGTTCGCGGCAAGGACCGCTACAAGTCCGGCGTCATGGAATACAAGCGCATGGGCTACTATGAGCCGGACTACGAGCCCAAGGATACCGATGTCATCGCGCTGTTCCGCGTCACGCCGCAGGATGGGGTCGATCCCACGGAGGCCTGTGCCGCCGTGGCGGGCGAATCGTCGACGGCCACCTGGACGGTGGTGTGGACCGATCGTCTGACCGCGGCGGAGAAATACCGCGCGAAATGCTATCGTGTCGATCCGGTCCCGAACTCGCCAGGGAGCTACTTCGCCTATATCGCCTATGACCTTGATCTGTTCGAGCCGGGATCGATTGCAAATCTCACGGCCTCGATCATCGGCAACGTCTTCGGCTTCAAGCCGCTGAAATCGCTTCGCCTGGAGGACATGCGGCTGCCGGTCGCCTATGTGAAGACGTTCCAGGGTCCAGCGACCGGCATCGTGGTCGAGCGGGAACGCCTCGACAAATTCGGCCGCCCGCTGCTTGGCGCGACGGTGAAGCCGAAGCTGGGACTGTCGGGCCGCAATTACGGCCGCGTGGTCTATGAAGCGTTGAAGGGCGGCCTCGACTTCACCAAGGACGACGAGAACATCAACTCGCAGCCCTTCATGCATTGGCGCGAGCGTTTCCTCTACTGCATGGAAGCCGTCAATCGCGCGCAGGCGGCCGCGGGCGAGATCAAGGGAACATACCTCAACGTCACCGCCGCGACGATGGAGGACATGTACGAGCGCGCCGAGTTTGCGCGCGAACTCGGCTCCAACATCGTCATGATCGACCTTGTGATCGGCTACACCGCGATCCAATCGATGGCGAAGTGGGCGCGGAAGAACGACATGATCCTGCATCTGCATCGCGCGGGTCATTCCACCTATACGCGGCAGAAGAGCCACGGCGTGTCCTTCCGCGTCATCGCCAAGTGGATGCGGCTTGCCGGGGTCGATCACATCCACGCCGGCACCGTGGTCGGCAAGCTCGAAGGCGATCCGAATACGACGCGCGGCTACTACGACATCTGCCGCGAGGATTTCAATCCGATGCGGCTCGAGCATGGCATCTTCTTCGACCAGCATTGGGCCAGCCTGAACAAGCTGATGCCGGTCGCCTCCGGCGGCATCCACGCCGGCCAGATGCACCAGTTGCTCGACCTCCTGGGCGAAGACGTGGTGCTGCAATTCGGCGGCGGCACCATCGGTCATCCAAAAGGCATCCAGGCCGGCGCCACCGCCAACCGCGTGGCGCTGGAAGCCATGATCCTCGCCCGCAACGAGGGACGGGACTACCTCCACGAAGGCCCCGAGATCCTGGCCAAGGCGGCGCTCACCTGCACGCCGCTGCGCGAGGCGCTCGACGTCTGGAAGGACGTGACCTTCAACTACGAGTCGACCGACGCGCCGGACTTCGTTCCCACCCCGAGCATCGCGATGTGAAAGGCCTCATTCCATGCGCATAACCCAGGGCTGCTTCTCCTTTCTTCCCGATCTGACCGACGACCAGATCAAGAGCCAGGTTCAATATTGTCTCGACAAGGGCTGGGCGGTGAGCATCGAATTCACCGACGACCCGCATCCCCGCAACACCTATTGGGAGATGTGGGGCCTGCCGATGTTCGATCTGCGCGATGCCGCCGGCATCATGAAGGAACTCGCCGATTGCAGGCGCGTTTACGGCGATCGCTATATCCGCATTTGCGGCTTTGACTCGAGTCATGGCTGGGAGTCGGTGCGCATCTCGTTCATCGTGAACCGGCCGGCACATGAGGCTGGTTTCCGTCTCGACCGGCAGGAGTCGGTCGGCCGCAATATCCGCTACGCCACGCGCAGCTATGCGAACGATCGCCCGGAGGGCGAACGCTACCAATCCCGATGACTTGAGGGAGCAGCTGTGACGGCGCAACCCAATCTCCAGGCGATACGAAGCGCAGGCGAGGCGCACGAGGCCGTCGTCACCTCGGTCGATTTGCGGCGTGAAATCGAGGCCGTCGAGATCGAACAGGTCCTGGCGCAGCTCGACCGGGAGCTGATCGGCCTCTTGCCCGTGAAGACGCGAATTCGCGAAATTGCCTCGCTGCTGCTGGTCGAACGCATCCGGCGTAAGATGGCGCTCGCGACGACCTTTCCCACCTTGCACATGTCCTTTACCGGTAATCCCGGAACCGGCAAGACGACGGTGGCGCTGCGGATGGCGAGCATCCTGCATCGCCTCGGCTTCGTCAGGCGCGGCCATCTGATCAACGTCACGCGCGACGATCTGGTCGGACAGTATATCGGTCATACGGCGCCGAAGACCAAGGAGATCCTCAAGAAGGCGATGGGAGGTGTGCTGTTCATCGACGAGGCCTATTACCTTTACCGTCCCGAGAACGAACGCGACTATGGACAGGAAGCGATCGAGATCCTGTTGCAGGTGATGGAATCCCAGCGCGAGGACCTCGTCGTGATCCTGGCGGGCTATGGCGACCGGATGGAGAAATTCTTTCAAAGCAACCCGGGCTTCCGCTCGCGTATTGCGCATCACATCGACTTCCCCGACTACGGCGAGACCGAACTCCTGGCGATAGCCGAGCTGATGCTCGTCGAACAGAACTATCGGTTTTCGCCGGAGGCGCGCGAGGCGTTCGTCCGTTACATCGCCTTGCGCAAGGCGCAGCCGTTGTTCTCGAACGCGCGCTCGATCCGCAACGCGCTGGACCGCATTCGCCTGCGCCAGGCGAGCCGGCTGGTCGCGGATATCGACCGGGTTCTGACCAGCGAGGATCTCACATTGATCGAGGCGGGTGACGTGCTGGCGAGCCGCGTCTTTTCGGGAGGATCGGATGCTCCGATCAAACAAACATGAATCTCGCGACCTCATCACCCGGTTTCCGCTGCCGCAGCCTGAAGGATCACCTCGCTCAGACGAGCACCCTGATCTTCGATGTCGACGGTACGCTCGCGGAGACTGAAGCGATCCACCGTCGAGCCTTCAATGCCGCGTTCCTGGAATCCGGTCTCAACTGGTATTGGGATCGCAGGACCTACAAGAAGCTGCTGCGGGTTGCCGGCGGCAAGGAGCGCATTCGGACATTTCGCCTGACGCAATCTCCACGGCTTGCGCTGTGCGACGCAGAGGTCGCCGATCTTCACCGGCTCAAGACGCGTCACTATGACCGTCTGATCTCGCAACACGCGTGCTCGCTGCGGCCGGGCGTTGCGGTCCTGATACGCGAGGCGCTGGCACGCGACCAGAAACTTGCGATTGCGACCACGACGACGTTCAGCAATATCGATGTGCTATTGTCGGTGGCGCTGGATCGCAATTGGCGGAGCATGTTCGCAGCCGTTGTTGCCGGAGATGATGTTGCGCGCAAGAAGCCGGCGCCTGACGTGTATTTCGAGGTCCTGGCAAGGTTGGGGCGGCCCGCATGCGATTGCCTGGCAATCGAAGATTCCGGCAATGGCCTGATAGCCGCCTCGTCCGCGGGCCTTCCTGTGCTGATTGCGCGGAGTGAATATTTCCGTGACGATGATTTCTCGTCGGCACTCGCGGTGGTAGATGAGCTGACGGAGTTCGCGTAGTCGCTGTCAGGGCGCGACGATTGCGAAACGCGAGATCTTGACTTCTCCCTTCCAGTTCGCCGAGCTCCGGCAGCGATGGTCGGGAGTATGAGGAAAGGCGCAGGGTCGCGCCGTCAGCCCGGCTTAAGATGTCGACCTGCGCCGCCGGCGCGCCGTCAAGCGGCACGGGGGGCTTCAGTCTCCGCCGAAAACGGCAGGTTAAGGCTCTCGGCGACCGCCTTGTGGGTCAGCCGGCCGCGATGCACGTTCAGCCCGGCACGCAGATGCGGATTGTCGAGCACCGCGGCAAACCCCTTTTTCGCCAGCGCGAGGCCGAACGGCATGGTCGCGTTGTTCAGCGCGTTGCTCGAGGTCAGCGGCACCGCGCCCGGCATATTGGCGACGCAATAATGCACGACGCCGTCGACTTCATAGGTCGGCTTCTCATGCGTCGTTGCATGCGAGGTCTCGAAGCAGCCGCCCTGGTCGATTGCGACATCGACCAGTACCGAGCCGCGCTTCATCTTGCTGAGCATGGCGCGGCTGACGAGCTTCGGCGCGCTGGCGCCGGGGACAAGCACCGCGCCGATCACGACATCGGCGCTGAGGACCTCGTCCTCGATCGCCTCGATGCTGGAATAACGGGTGCGGACGCGGCCCAGGAACATGTCGTCGAGGGCGCGCAGCCGCGGCAGCGATCGGTCGAGGATCGACACTTCCGCGCCAACGCCCGCGGCCATCCGCGCCGCATTGGTGCCGACCACGCCGCCGCCGATCACCACGACCTTGGCGGGGGTGACGCCGGGGACGCCGCCGAGAAGCAGGCCGCGGCCGCCGGCATGACGCTTCAGCGCTGCGCCGGCCGCCTCGATCGAAAGCCGGCCCGCGACTTCGCTCATCGGCGCCAGCAGGGGAAGCCCGCCATGGTCATCGGTCACGGTCTCATAGGCAATCGCGGTGCATCCGGATTGCATCAGCCCCTTGGCCTGTTCGGGATCCGGGGCGAGGTGCAGATAGGTAAAGAGGATCTGGCCCTCGTGAAGCTGGCGCCACTCGACCGGCTGCGGCTCCTTCACCTTGACGATCATCTCGGCGGTCTTGAAGATCTCCTGCGCGGTGGCAGCGATCGCGGCGCCGGCCTTGCGATAATCGTCGTCGCCGGCGCCGATGCCGCTTCCGGCTCCGGTCTCGACAAGGAGACGATGTCCGGCCGCCGCATATTCCCGCACTGCACCCGGCGTCAGGCCGACCCGGTATTCTTGGGCTTTAATCTCTTTGGGGACACCGACGAGCATGGCCTTCTCCTGTTTTGCCGAATCTTATGTATCAGCGCCGCGTCTTGCGTTTCGAGCAAATCGGGCGTAATTCCTGAGTTGTTCGCAGGTTTCCAATATTAGTTGTGCATTAGACGCAGGATTTACAACCGAGATAGCAGCATGGAGCTGGACCGCCTCGATACCACGATTCTCCGCGAGCTCTCGCTCAACGCGCGGGTCAGCCATGTCGATCTCGCCGAGCGGGTCGGGTTGTCCACAACGGCGATCGCGCGCCGGCAAAAGACCATGGAGGAGGAGGGACTGATCCGCGGTTATCAGGCGGTGCTCGATCTCGGCGCCTTCGGCTACCGCACCACGGTGCTGGTCCGCATCGCGCTCGATAGCCAGAGCGACGAGGCGTTGCGCTCGTTCGAGGCCGGCGTTGCGGCGTGCCCCTCCATCACCCGTTGCTTCCTGATGTCGGGCGCCGACGATTATCTGGCGATCGTGCTAGCCAAGGACATAGAGGATTTCGAGCGCATCCACCGCACCGAGTTGTCGCGCCTGCCCCGCGTCGCACGAATCCAGTCGAGCTTTGCAATCAGAGAGATTGTCGACAGAGCTGTGCCTCCAGTGGTTTTGGGGCCTGCGACCAAGGCCGGTCGAAAGTCGAAATCGTAAGCCGCTGCCGCGTCAGTTTACGGCATTTTGTTGCGATGCTAGGCTTGGATCTTGCCGGGTGAGCAGCAAAGCGAAGCACAACAGGAGACACGCCGTGACGCGCCGACATAGCCGCCGTTCGTTCCTGAAGACGTCAGCCGCCGGCCTTGCCCTCGCCGGCATCGGTGCCGGCCGCGCGCTCGCCGCCGATGAGCCGATCTACTTTGCGACCTGGTCGGCTGCTGTTGACACCGTGAAGAGCCACATCGCCGCGTTCGAAGCCAAGACCGGGGTCAAGGTCGCCTATTCCAACAGCCCCTGGGCGCAATATCGCGAGACCATGATCACCAAATTCGTCGGCAAGGCGCCGATCGACACGCTGTGGGTCTCTGACAGCTGGCTGCCGGAATGGGCGGAGGCTGGCTGGATCCTTCCCGTCGATCAGTATAAGTCGCTGACCGACAATTCCGACGTCGACAAGTTCTGCGTCGACTCCATGACCTACAAGGGCAAGCAGTACGGCATCACCTATTACTCCGACTACATGGCCTTCATTTACAATGCCGAGATGCTGGCCAAGGCCGGCATCAAGGCGCCGCCACAGTCCTGGGCCGAAGTCGTTGATCAGGCCAAGATCGTCAAGGACAAAGGCTTGAGCCAGTGGCCGGTGCTGGTTTCGATGGCGCAGGAAAGCTGGCTGATCGAGTTCATGACCGCCATGGTCTATTCCAACGGCGGCGACTTCGTCGACGACAAGGGCAATGCGGTGATGCAGGATCCGGCGAACGGCGCGGGAGCGGCGCTGAAGTGGCTGGTCGATGCCGTGCAGACCCACAAAATTCTGTCGCCGTCCTGCGTCGAGACCGGCGAACTCGCCGTGCTCAAGGCCTTCTCGTCAGGCGATCACGCCTTCGGCCTGATCCCGAAATACCGGCTGCGCACGCTGAACGATCCCTCGCAGAGCAAGATCGCCGGCAACGCCAAGATCACGCTGATGCCAAAAGGAGAGAAGGGTTCGCACGCGACCGTCGGGTGGATGCGCTTCTACGGTATGACGGCGCGCGCGCAGGGGGACGCAACGCGCGCCGCCGACACGGTGAAGTTGATGACGTGGTTTGGCGGCAAGGCCGACGGCGAGTACAAGTTCCAGAAGATGCTGTTCAAGGACGTCGGCTCGGGCTTTGGCGTCAAATCGCTATTCAACGATCCGGAGATCCGCGCGGCCTATGCCTCCTATGGCGACGTCGACCTGATCAGCCAGCAGCAGTCGCTGGCGCGCAAGAAGGACGTGGTGACGCCCTGGTTCGGCGAATGGAACGATGTCAACGGCACGACCTGGCAGCAGGCGATTATGGGCAAGGTCACGGTCGAGCAGGCGTTGAACACGTCGGCGGCGAAATGGACTGAATTGAAGAAGCAAAGCTGAGGGATGACGTCCACTGCCGAAGCTGCCGCGAAGCCAAGACTTCGACCAAGTCTTCGCGGCGCTCTCTCCTACGACGAACGCGCTGCCTATCTGTTCGTGGCCCCGCTCGCCGCCGTGCTGATGGCGGTTGCGGTCTTCCCGATCCTTTACTCCTTCTACATCAGCCTGTTTCAACTGAAGCTGACGCGCCCGGGCCACACGCCCTTCGTTGGATTCGACAATTACGTCACGGTGCTCTCCGACCCACTGTTCTGGCATGCGGTCGAGCGCACTGTGGTCTTTTCTGTGCTGTCGGTCGTTGCGATCGCGGTGCTGGCGCTGCTCGCGGCGTTGCTGCTCAACCAGGACTTTCCGGGCCGCCGTGTGCTGAGTGCGGTGCTCCTGATCCCTTGGGCAATCCCCTATGTTGCCAACGCGCTGATGTGGAAGTGGATCTACGATTCCAACTACGGCGCGCTGAATGGGCTGCTCTATCAGCTCGATTTCATCAACTCCTACATGGTCTGGCTCGGGGATTCCGACAAGACGCTGGCGCTGATCGCCAACGCCTTTGTCTGGAAGGAGGTGCCGCTTGCCACTATCCTGCTGCTGGTCGGCCTGAAAACCATTCCGGCGGACCTCAATGCGGCGGCCAAGGTTGACGGCGCCAACGCGCTGCGCAGATTCGTCCACATCACGCTGCCTTCGCTGAAGTCGAGCTTCGCGCTGGTCGTGGTCTACGAGACCATGATGGCGATCCGGCACTTCGATCTGTTCTTCGTTCTGACCGAAGGCGGGCCGGGCAATGCGAGCAACGTGGTCGCCTGGCGCATCTATGTCGAGACCTTCCGCAATCTGTCGTTCGGGACGGGCGCGGCGATGGCCTATGTGCTGGCGCTTGCGACGCTGGCGCTTGCCTATGCAATCATTCGCGCGCTAGCGCAAAGGATGTGAGATGACGGTTCTCGCGACCGCCTCGCTCTCGGAGGTACGCCATTATCGCACACACTCGCCTTGGCGGCGGGCGGGCAGAGGCATCGGGCTTGCGCTCGCCTCGGTGCTTTTCCTCGCCTATGTGCTCGCTCCGGTCGCATGGCTCGTGTCATCATCGGTGCAGAGCGAGCGCGAGATCATTTCAAAACCGCCGCACTGGATCGCACACGAGCCGACGTTGCAGAACTTTGCCGCGATCTTTGCCGCGAAGGACAAGGTCGTGACCTACGAGACGCGCAAGGCGCGAGATCCCGCAAGCGGCGGCTTTATCCCATCGACCGCAACCAACCTCCTGCCGGCGATGCTCAACAGCTTTATCGTCGCCAGCGTCGTCGTGGTGTTGAACCTGATCGTCGGCGTGCCAGCCGCCTACGCCATGGCGAAGGTTCGTTTCCGCGGCCGCAACGCCTCGATCTACACCATCCTGGCAACGCGGGTGATCCCCGATATCGCGCTGGTCGTACCGTTTTTCCTGTTCATCCGCCAGCTTGGACTGCTCGACAACATCTGGTCGCTGATCATCACCTATCTCGCCGTCACCGTTCCGTTCTCGGTGTTCGTCCTGGTCAGCTATTTCGAATCGCTGCCGGACGAGCTCGACAAGGCGGCGCGGGTCGACGGCTGCTCGCGGCTGCAAACCTTGACGCGGGTCTATTTGCCGCTGGCGCTACCCTCGCTGGTTGCGGTGATCCTGTTTGCGTTCCTGGCAAGCTGGAACGAGTTTCTGCTGGCGCTGATGTTCACGCAGACGCCGGCGTCGCAGACGCTGCCGATCATCGTGGCGTCGTTTACGTCCGACTTCACCATCAGCTTCTCCTTCATCAATGCGGCCGGCGTGCTTGCGGTGATTCCGCCGGTCATTCTGGCGCTGGTGTTCGAGCGTTACATCGTGTCCGGCCTGACTGCCGGCGCGATCAAGGGATAACGGCGGATGGCGCGCATCGAGTTCAAATCCGTGACAAAGCGCTACGCTGGCGATGTGACCGCTGTCGACAACCTCGCGCTGGAAATCCGCGACAAGGAGTTCGTGGTCCTGCTCGGCCCGTCTGGCTGCGGCAAATCGACGACGCTGAACATGATTGCGGGCCTCGAAGAAATTACTGAAGGCGAGTTGTGGTTTGACAATCAGATCGTCAACGCGTTGCCGCCGCACCGGCGCGACGTGGCGATGGTGTTCCAGAGCTACGCGCTCTATCCGCATAAATCGGTCTATGAGAACATCGCGTTCGGCCTGCGCATGCGCAAGGTGCCCGGCGGCGAGATCGACCGCCGCGTCCGAGATGCTGTCGGGCGGGCAGCGTCAGCGCGTCGCGCTCGGCCGCGCGATGGTGCGTCAGCCCGCGGTGTTCCTGATGGATGAACCGCTGTCCAATCTCGATGCTGCGCTGCGCATCTCGATGCGGGCCGAGATCAAGCATCTGCACAACGCGATGCAGACCACCTTCGTCTATGTCACCCACGACCAGGCGGAGGCGCTGACGCTCGCTGATCGGATCGTGGTGATGAAGGACGGCGTGATCCAGCAGATCGGCAGCCCGGATGACGTCTACGAGCAGCCGCGCAACATGTTTGTGGCCTCCTTCCTTGGCAACCCCGCGATCAATTATCTCGACGGTACGCTGGATCGGAGTGGCACGACGGCATCGTTCCGGCGCGGCGCTCTCTCGATCGCGCTGCCTCCAAAACTCGCGTCTCGCCTTGCTGCGCGCGAGGGCGAGGTGGTGCTCGGCTTGCGCCCGGAGGATGTTTGTCCCGCCGCCGCAGCAGGCCCGGAGCGTGTGCTGTCGGGCATCGTCGATTCCGTGCTACCGGTCGGCTCAGACAGCTTTATCGGGCTCAAGGTCGAAGGGCGCGACATCTTTGTCCGGGTCGACAAGGAGGCCCGGCACAAGGAGGGCAGCAGCATCGCGCTGGGTCTTGTGGCGGATCGGCTGCATCTCTTCGACAAGAAGACCGGTAAAACGCTGCTCGAAGGAGACGCTTCGTGAAGCCGGCCCGGTTTGCCTATGATGCGCCGGCGACGCTTGAGGGCGTGCTAAGGAGTCTCGCTGCGGCGGGCGATGGCGCGAAGGTGATCGCAGGCGGCCAGAGCCTCGCGCCGATGCTGAACATGCGGCTGGCGCGTCCGGATCGGCTGATCGACATCAACGCGGTCGGCGAGCTCGGCGAGATCGCGCTCGATGGCAATTGGCTGAGTATTGGCGCGCTGGTCCGCCACGATGCGCTGGCGCGGACCGCGCTTGTGCAGCAGCATTGTCCGCTGCTCGCGCACGCGGCCGCAACGATTGGTCACTATGCGATCCGCAAGCGCGGCACCATCGGCGGCAGCCTTGCCCACGCAGACCCGGCGGCGCAATTGCCGCTCGTGGCGCTTGCGCTCGATGCGGAGATGGATCTCCGTTCGACACGGGGGTCACGCATCGTCGCCGCACGCGATTTCTTCCTGTCGGTGTTCAGCACGGTGCTCGATTCGGATGAGCTTTTGGTCCGGGTTCGTATTCCGCGCTCGTCCGCCGGCGAAGGTTTTGGCTTCCGCCTGTTCAACCAGCGGGCTGGCGACTTTGCCCTAGTCGCGGTTGCGGCGACACTCGCACGCGGGCCTGATAACAGGGTAGCGCGACTGCGGCTTGCAATCGGCGGCATCGGTCCGGTTCCGGCCCGTGTTGAACATCTTGCCGCGAGCGAAACTGGTGAACCATTCTCGGAGCAGTGGTCGGCACGCGTAGCGGCGGCGATCGCAGACGCGGTCAAGATCGAGGAGAACGAGCGCGCGCCGGTGGCGTTCCGCAAGGAGCTTGTCGTGGCGCTCATGCGCGAGGCGCTTGACGAGGCGCTCGACCGCGCGGGGCGCGGATCATGAGCGCGCTCGATCCGGTCCCACTCCTGCTCAACATCAACGGCGCAACGCGGCGGCTGTTTGCGGAGCCGCGACGGCTGCTATCCGACGTGCTGCGCGAGGATTGCGGCCTGACCGGGCTCCATGTCGGTTGCGAGCATGGCGTCTGCGGCGCCTGCACTATTTTGCTCGATGGCGCGCCGGCCCGCGCCTGCCTGATGTACGCGGTGCAGGCGCAAGGCCACGAGATCACAACGATCGAGGCGTTTGATGCCGGCGGCGAATTGTCCGTCGTGCAGCAGGCGCTGCACGAAGAGCATGGGCTGCAATGCGGCTTCTGCACGCCGGGCATTGTCGTCACCATGGAAGCCTGGCTCGCGGAGCATCCGGACCCGACCGAGACGGAAATCCGTGACGCCCTGTCGGGCAATCTTTGCCGATGCACAGGCTACCACAATATCGTCGCGGCCATTGTCAAGGCAGCGGCGCGCCGGCGCGAGGGCAGGGCGACATGACCGATCGACGCACCATCGGCGCGCCAAGGCTTCGCCGCGAGGACTATCGCCTTGTCACCGGGCAGGGACGCTATCTCGACGACATCTCGATCGCCGGCTGCCTGCATGCGCATTTCGTCCGCTCGCCGCATGCGCATGCGCGCATCCGCTCGATCGATATTGCGGCCGCGCAACAGGCCGAAGGTGTCGCTGCGATCGTCGGCGGCCGGGAGCTCGCCGAATGGACGACGCCATTGCGAATGGCGCCGCTGATCGAGGGCCTGCGCCCGGTCGGCTTCGACACGCTGCCGATCGACAAGGTGCGCTTTGTCGGCGATCCCGTGCTGTGCATTGTCGCCACCGACCGCTATCTCGCGGAAGACGCGGCCGACCTTGTCGCCATCGATTATGAAGTTCTCGCTGCCGTTGCCGATCTCGACCAGGCGTTCGCGCCGGGCGCGGCCCTGGTCGACGACGAATTGCCCGACAATCTGATCTCGCAGCAAAGCGCAACCGTCGGCGATCCCGGCCGTTATTTTGCGGAAGGCGCGATGATTGTCGAAGCCTCGTTCCGCCAGCAACGCCAGACCCATGCGCCGATCGAGACGCGCGGCTGCTGCGCGATCTGGGATCAGGGCCGGCGCCACCTCACCATGCATATAGGCAACCAGGTACCGCATCCCTACCGGACCCAGCTGGCCCGGCGGCTGAAACTCAGCGAATCGCAAGTCACCGTGATCTCGCCCGACATCGGCGGTGGTTTTGGCCAGAAGATTGCGCTGTATCGCGAGGAGCTCACGGTTGCGGCGCTGGCGCGCGAGCTCAAGCGGCCGGTGCGCTGGCGTGAGGACCGCGCCGAGAATCTGATTGCGGCGAGCCACGCCCGCGAGGACGTGGTCCGCACGCGTGTTTCCGTTGACGGCGAGGGCCGCATTCTCGCACTGGAGCTGGACATCCGCGAGGACTTTGGCGCCTACTGCTTCTACCCGGCGAACTATCTCGCGCGGGTGGTCGCGATGATCCTGAGCGGTCCTTACCGGCTGTCGAACTACGCCTACGATATCAAGGTCGTGCTGACCAACAAGTGCGGCAACGGCCCGATGCGCGCGCCGATGGCGATCACGAGCTGGGTGATGGACGGCACGATCGAGGCGATCGCGCGAAAGCTGTCGCTCGATCCGATCGCCGTGCGCCGCACCAACATGTTGCGCGCCACCGATCTGCCGTATCAGATGCCGACCGGCTTGACGCTGGAGGACGTGACGCCCTCGGAAACCCTGGACAGGGCGCTTGAGGCCTTTGGCATCGCGGAATTCCGCGCGCGGCAGCAGGCCGACCGTGCGCGCGGCATTTTTCGCGGCGTTGGTCTCTGTTGCGTGGTCGAGTCCACCACCTATGGCTCCGCGTTCTATAAAGCCGCGGGCATTCCGGGTTCCGGCCATGAATCCGGCTGGGTCAAGATCGAGCCGTCAGGTGCGGTGAACGCATCGGTTGGCCTGATGGCGTCGGGGCAGGGATATGAGACGACATTCGCGCAAGTCGTCGCCGACCCTCTGGGCGTCGACCCCGATGATGTGCAGATCCACATCGGCAACACCGATACTGCGCCCTATGGCATGGGCAGCCGCGGCGCGCGCGGAGGCACCGCAGGCGGCAGTGTGTTGCTGATCGCCTCTGAAGCGCTGCGCGACAAGGTGCTGACTATTGCGACGACGCTGCTTGGCCTCAACACCAGCGGCGAATTGCGTCTGAACAATCGGCGCATCGAGCGGAGACTGGCCGGCGCCTGGACCGATGCGGGCCTGTCGCTCGCCGATATCGCGCATGTGGCCTATCTCGATCCGCTGCGGCTGCCGGTCGGAATGGAGCCGGGCCTCGAGGCGCATCGCGCCTACGATCCGCCGCCGATGACGTTTTCAAATGCGACCCACATCTGCGAGGTCGTGGTCGATGTGGCGACCGGAAAGGTCAATCTCGAACGCTATATCGTGGTGGAGGATTGCGGCACCGTGCTCAACCCGCTGATCGTGCGCGGGCAGCAGCAGGGCGCGATCGCGATGGGGATCAGTGGGGCGCTTCTGGAAGAGGTCGTCTACGACGAGCACGCTCAAAACCGTTCGGGTAGTTTTGCCGACTATCTATTAGCGACCGCGGTCGAGATTCCGCCGATCGAGGTGATCTCGCAACACACGCCGAACCAAAAGACGCCGACCGGCAGCAAGGGCATGTCGGAAGGCGGCGTGATGGGCGCAACCGGCGCTCTGCCAAGCGCCGTCAACGACGCGCTGGCGCCGTTCGGCGTCGTCGCCGAGGCGCAGCCGCTCAGCCCGATGTACATTCGTTCGCTGCTGCGCTCAGTGTAAACCGGCGATTCTGATCCGCGCGATGCTCGCGTGGATGTCCGACCATGCCGGCTTGCCAGGTGCGAACTGCTGCCGCAAATAACAGACGAGATCGGCGATCTGATCGTCATCAAGCGCGTCGTTGAACGCCGGCATGTAGCCTAGATCGCTTGATACAGGTCCGCTGACGCCATGCAGGATGACCTGGATCAGATTGTCCGGCACGCTACTATGCACATTGCTGTTGAGCGCGAGCGACGGACGGCTGCCGAACAGCGACAATCCGCCAACCTCATGACAGACTGCGCAGGCGCCCTGATAGAGTCGTGCGCCGACGGAGGCGGCCGTGAGGGACCGTGTCGACGCTTCGAGCCGCGCGGCGGTTGCGGATTTGTCGCGGGCGTCGTCGTTGAACGATGCGAGATAGACGGCGATCGCGCGGATATCCGCGTCGGGCAGGGCTGTGAGATCCTTCACCACAGGCGCCATTGGGCCCGCGGCAACACCGTGGAAGCGGGACTCACCCGTTCGCAAGTAGGTGTAAAGCTCGTCTTCATCCCAGGCGATCGGCGCAAGCGACAGCGAGGTCAGGGGCGGCGCTTCCCAGCCCTCGGCAAAACCGCCGGCGAGATAGGCGCTCGCCTTCTCTGCACCAAGCGTATTGCGGGGCGAATGGCAGGCGCCGCAATGGCCGAGACCTTCGACCAGATAGGCGCCGCGATTCCAGAGCTCTGATTTTGTCGCGTCCGCCTGGAACGGCGCGGACAGATGGAACAGCGCGTTCCATCCCGCCATCAGCGGGCGCAGGTTGAACGGAAACCGCAGGGCGTTTTCCGGCGTCGTCGCGCGCACCGGCGCTTGCGCCATCAGGTAAGCGTAGAGTGCTTGCAGATCGGCGTCGGTCGCCTTGGCGAAATGACTGTAGGGAAATGCCGGATAGAGCTGCCGGCCGTCGCGATGGAGGCCCTCGCGCATGGCACGCTCGAAGGCGGGATAAGACCATGTGCCGACGCCGGTCTCGACATCGGGCGTGATGTTGGTGGTGTAGATGATTCCGAACGGCGTCTCCAGCGCGCGGCCGCCGGCATTGGCCGCACCATTCGCGGCGGTATGACAGGTCGCGCAATTGCCGAGCGCGGCAAGCTGTGCGCCGCGGGCGATGGTCGCAGCGGAAAACACGGATGCGTCAGGGCGCGCGATCGGGGCGATTGCGCGTCCCGGCAGGAGCACCGCGCCGATACCAAGCGCGGCGGCGAATGCTGCTGCGACACCCGCGAATACACCGCGCCTTGCCGCGAACGGATTGCGCCACTTTGCGGACGGCGCGGCCGCGACCGGCGCGGGCAACGCCGCGGCGGGCTCTTCGCCGCGCAGTCCGCGCAGGATGCGCTCAGGCGTGAACGGCGGTTCGCGAAAACGCACGCCGGTGGCATCGAAGATGGCGTTGGCGATCGCGGCAGCGCTGGGAACGGTGGCAGACTCGCCGACGCCGAGCGGCGGCTGGTCCTGACGCGGCAGCATCAGCACATCGATCTTCGGCACATCAGGAAACCGCACGATGGGGTAGGCGCCCCATTCGCGCGTGGCGACCGAGGTGCGGTCGAACGAGACCTCTTCCATCAAGGCGCGGCTGGTCGACTGGATCACGTTACCCTGGATCTGATGTCGCACGCCGTCCGGATTGATCATCAGTCCGGAATCCTGACCCGCGACGACCCGCGTGATGTTGACATCGCCGGTTTGCATGTTGACCGCGACATCGGCGATCCACGCCGACCACGCCGCGCCATAGCCGGGGAATTTGCTGTGAACATAGAGCGCATAGGCAAAGCCGCGCCCGCTCACGACGTCGCCTTCAGGAATCTTTTCGTCGCGCACCGGCCGCGGAGTCCAGCCCGCGCGCTCAGCCACCGCGTTGACGAGATCAATGGCGCGCTGATCTTTCAGATAACGCAATCGATATTCGATCGGATCGACGCCGGCGTCGGTGGCGAGCTCGTCGATATAGGATTCATGCGCAAAGGTGCTCGGCAGTGCCGAGACACCGCGCAGCCATGCGGCGCGCACGATCGGCGCCATGTCGTGCGCGACCACCCGCATGTTGTCGTAATCGTAGGGTGGGATCGCGGTCCGGTCGCCCATCTCGGACACGGCGGCCACTGGTTCGACGCGGCCGGTGAGCAGCAGCGCCAGCGTCGGCGCGCTGTTAGAGGGATAGCGCGTGGCAAAGTCGTAAGCCGCGACGCTGCCATCGGCGTTTAGCCCGCCGTTGACGTCGATGAGCTGCGCGGCGCCCTTCGGCTCCCAGACATGCTCCTGTTCGCGCGTCAGCTGCACGCGCACTGGGGCGCGAACCGCGCGCGACAGAAGCAGTGCATCGGCGGTGACGTCGTCGGCGCAGTTGCGGCCGTAGCAGCCGGCCGCCTCCAGCCGGATCACCTCGATTTCGGCCTCCGGCCGCTCGATAAGCAGCGCGAGGTCGGCGCGCAGCAGATGCGGGTTCTGGGTGCCGGACCATAGCTTGATCCGGCCGTCCTGATAGTCGGCAACCGCGCAGGACGGGCCGATCGAGGCGTGCATCTGATAGGGCCAGACATACGTCCGCTGCATCGGCTTGGCAGCGCCGGCAATCGCGGCGTCGACATCGCCCCTGCATATTAGGGTGCGCGGCGTCGACGGATTGGCGCGGAGGGCTGTCTCGATATCTTTGAGATCGGGCAAAGTCGGCGTCGGCTTCCAGGTCACCTTGAGCTGCCGCGCCGCCTTGACCGCATTCTCCTCCCGCGTCGCAACGACGCCGACAAAATCGCCGATGCGCACCACCGCGACGAGCCCTGGAATATTGCGCACCGAGGACTCATCCACCGCGATCAGACTGGTGCCGACAAAGGGCCCGGCATCGACGCCGGCATAGGGCGGACGCACGACGCGGCCGTGCAACATCCCAGGCACGCGCACATCGTGGACGTAAGCGAGCTCGCCGGTCGCTTTCGCAGGCAGATCGACGCGCGACACCGACTGCCCGACGATCGAATAGGCGCTCGCCGCCTTCATCGGGACTTCATCCGCAAGCTCAAGGCGGATGCCATCGTCGCCGATCAGCTCGCCATAGCTGATGCTGCGATTGTTCTTGGCCCGCACGAGGCCGTCTTCGACGTTTAGATCGTCGGCGGCGAGCTCGAGCCGCTCCGCGGCGCGCGCGACCAAAAATTGCCGCGCCTGCGCCGCCGCCTGGCGCAACGGTACGGCCGATATCTGAATGGTTTCGCTGGCGATGGTCGCGCCTTGATCAGGTACCACCGACGTGTCGCCGAGCACGACGACCACGCGCGCAAAGGATACATCCAGCTCTTCCGCAACGATCTGGCCGAGCGCGGTACGGACGCCTGTGCCGAGATCGACATGACCATTGTAGGCCGTGACCGAACCGTCCACTGTGATCTTGATGAAGGTCTCGAACCCAGCTTCAGTCGAAGCGCTGCGAACGACGGACAGCGATCCCTTTGGCGCGTCCGACATCAGCGGCTCGCCTCGGCGAGCAGACCCGCTGCCCGCATCGCCGCCCGGATGATCTCGACATGCGCGCCGCAGCGGCAGAGATTGTAGCGTAGCGCTTCTAGCACCTCCGTCCGGCTGGGGTGCGGATTGACATTGAGCAGCGCCTTCGTTGTCATGATCATGCCGTTCAGGCAATAGCCGCATTGCGCAGCCTGCTCGTCGATAAAGGCCTGCTGCACCGGATCAGGGCGATCGCGCGTACCCAGGCCCTCCAGCGTTGTGATCGAGCGGCCGACGCAGCCGGAGATAGGGATAGCGCAGGCGCGCGCCGCAACGTCGTCGATCAGAACCGTGCAGGTGCCGCACTCGCCGAGCCCACAACCATATTTCGGTCCGTTCAATGCGAGATCGTTGCGCAGCACGTAGAGCAGCGCGGTGTCGGGCTCGGCGGCGATGTCATGGATCCTGCCGTTCACGGTCAGGCGGATCGTGTCTTGCATCATCCTGCTCTCGGCGCTCATGGTGAGCAAAAGACTACCGTTTGTGTACAAACGTGCAAGCGGCGCGTCCCGCGCGGCCGTCGCTTGCCCGGTTTATGAACAGCGGAGCGCGGCAATTGGGCTATTATTGCGCAGCACCAACGCTTGACAGCTTTCCGCTTCGCGAGCAGGATCATTCGTATACGAACGATAGGGCCGGTCGTGACCGACGCGACGAACGCCGCGAGCAGCGGCGACAAGATCCGCTGCGATGCCTGTCCGGTGATGTGCTACATCAAGCCGGGCGCGGCGGGCGCCTGCGATCGCTATGCCAATCACGACGGCGTGCTTGTTCGCGTCGATCCGCATATCGTGCTGGAGCGCACCGTGTCGCATGGCGGGCGGCTGGTGCCGTTTCAGGCGACCGGCGACTGGGACGGCAAGATCGTCCACGAGCCCTCGATCTTCGTCACCGCGATCGGCGCCGGCACGACCTATCCCGACTACAAGCCCGCGCCCTTCATTGTCTCCTCGGAGGTCGACGGCGTCGACATGGTTACCGTGGTGACCGAGGGAATCTTCTCTTATTGCGGCGTCAAAGTGAAGATCGACACGGACCGCTATCTCGGACCGGAGACCGCGACGGTACGCGCGGAGGGCGAAGCGGTTGGCCATGTCACGACCAGCGAATACGGATCGCAGATGCTCTCGCTTGGCGGCGTGCATCACCTGACTGGCGGTTCGAAGAAGGAAGGGCGCGTCACCTGCGACACGCTGATGGACCTCTCCAACTGCAAGGCGGTTGAACTATCGATCGACGGCGGTGCGACCGTCGTGGTGCAGGCGGGCAGGGCGCCGATCGTCAACGGCCTCACGGAAGAGCGGATGCGGGTCGGCTGTGGCTCGGCCACCATCGGCATGTTCGCAAAGCAATGGCACGGCAAGGTCGACGAGGTCGTGGTGGTCGACGATCACATCACCGGCGTGCTCAGTGAGCATCAGGCCGGAAAGCTGCTCGACATCTCCGACACCGGAATCAAGATGAAAGGCCGCCGCTCGACGCCGGGCCGCTATTTCCAGGTCGCCGAGCCCGGCACGGGATGGGGCGGTACCAACATCTCCGATCCGCTCTCGATCCTCGGGCCTTTCAACCCCAAGGAAGCGCGCGCCGGCACGACCATGCTGATGGTGTCCACGACCGGCGAGCATGCCGGCTATTACGTGCTGGACGAGGCGCTGCGTCCGATCGAGCAGGAGATGCCGGCCGATCTGAAGGCGTCGGTCGAGCGGATCCGGGAGAATTGCGAGCCGGCGCTGTGCACGGTGTTGTTTATGGGCGGCGCGGGCGGCTCGCTTCGTGCTGGCGTCACCGACAATCCGGTGCGGCTGACACGCTCGGTCAAGGACGCGCTGACACGCGTCACCAGCGGCGGCGCGCCGGTCTATGTCTGGCCTGGCGGCGGCATCACCTTCATGGTCGATGTGACGCAGATGCCGGTCGGCGCCTTTGGCTATGTGCCGACGCCCGCTCTCGTCGCGCCGATCGAGTTCACCATGCGCCTGTCGGACTATGCCGCGCTCGGCGGCCACGTGGATTATGTGCGCCCGCTAGCTTCGCTGAAGGACAGCGCCGAGGTGCGGCCGATGCTGCTCACACCGGGATGGCGCGCATGATGCGGCGTCCGCAAATCGCGCTCCTTGGCGATGGCAAGCGGCTGCATTTGCAGGATGGTCCGATCGATCTGATTGTGGAGGCGAGCGGCAGGGATGCTGAAGTTCGCGCGGCCTATGACGCTGCCGCGCGGCGCTTCACGGGTCTGCTCGACCAGCTTTGCGTGGAACTTACCGGGCTTCGCAAGGCGGCGCACCCTGCGCGTTGTCCGCTCCGAGGTGTGGTCGCGCGGCGTATGCATGCGGCGGTCGCGCCGTTTGCCGCCGAGCAGTTCATCACGCCGATGGCGGCGGTCGCCGGCGGCGTCGCGGAAGAGATTCTCGGCGTCATGCTGGCCGCGGCCGATCTCAAGCGCGCCTATGTCAACAATGGCGGCGATATCGCGCTTCACCTTGCGGCCGGCGAACGGTTTTCGATCGGCCTGATGGATCGCCCGGACTCTCTTGGCGTGATGCGGACCTTTACGATCGAAGCCGGCGATCCCTCACGCGGGATCGCGACCAGCGGACGTCATGGCCGAAGCTTCTCGTTCGGCATTGCCGACGCCGTTACGGTGCTTGCCAGGACGGCGTCCCAAGCGGATGCCGCCGCCACCATCATCGCCAATGCGGTGGACCTGCCCGGGCATCCTGCCGTCCTCCGCCGTCCCGCCAACGAATTGCAGCCCGACACCGATCTCGGTCCGCGCCTGGTCACGCGCGAGGTCGGCGAACTCGCCGCCTGCGATATTGCAGAGGGGCTCAGCGCGGGTGAAACTGTCGCGAGAAAACTGCTTGCCGACGGGCTGATCGACGGCGCCGCGCTTTGTCTTTGCGGCGAGATGACGGTCGTAGGCGTGCGCAAACCACGGGCGCATCATCAACGTGCGCTAGAGATTGCCTAGGAAAGACAGGGCGAGACCGATGAGTGCCGTTATCCGCAAGATCGTTACTGTGGTGGAAGAGACGCACCTGGAAATGGGCAAGACCATTGCGCCGCCCACTCGCCGCGCGGCGGCGATCGCGGTGATCGAAAATCCCTTTGCCGGCCGCTATGTCGAGGACCTCTCGCCGCTGATCGCCATCGGCGAGGAGCTCGGCGAATTGCTATCGAAAAAGGCGATAGCAGCGCTCGGAATCGATGGCGCCAAGGCACAGAGCTATGGCAAGGCGGCGGCCGTCGGCGAGAACGGCGAGCTTGAGCACGCGGCGGCGATCTTGCATCCCAAAATGGGCGCGCCGGTGCGCAAGGTGCTGAGCAAGGGTGCGGCCCTGATCCCGTCGTCGAAGAAGCGCTCGGGTCCCGGCACCACACTCGATATTCCGCTTGGGCACAAGGATGCCGCTTTCGTGCGCAGCCATTTCGACGGCATGGAGGTGCAGATCAACGATGCACCGCGCGCCAACGAGATCATGGTCGCGGTCGCCGTCACCGATAGTGGCCGGCCATTGCCGCGGGTTGGCGGGCTGACGATCGCTGAAATCAAGGGCGAGGACGGTCTACGCTAGTTGATTTAACAGTGGAGGTAAGGGATGCGACGGAGACATTTGCTCGGGGCGGGTTTTGCGATTGCGGTTGCCGGCATGGCGAACTCCGCATCCGCGCAGGGCGAGATCAAGATCGGCGAGATCAACAGCTACTCGCTCCTGCCTGCCTTTACTGATCCCTACCGCAAGGGCTGGCAGCTTGCGGTCGAGGAGATCAACAAAGCGGGCGGCATCAACGGCAAGAAGCTGGTCGTCGTCTCCAAGGATGACGGCGGCAAGCCGGCGGACGCGCAGACGGCGGCCAATGAGCTGGTCTCCAGCGAGAACGTCGCGATGCTGGTGGGCACTTTCCTTTCCAACATCGGGCTTGCGGTCAGCGACTTCGCCAACCAGAAGAAAGTCTTCTTCCTCGCGGCCGAGCCGTTGACCGACGCCATCACCTGGTCCAAGGGCAACCGCTACACCTTCCGCCTGCGTCCCTCCAACTACATGCAGGCGGCGATGCTGGCGGAAGCCGCTGCCAAGCTGCCGGCAAAGCGCTGGGCGACGATCGCGCCGAACTATGAATACGGCCAGTCGGCAGTCGGCGTGTTCAAGAAGCTGATGTCGGAGAAGCGACCCGACATCCAGTGGGTCGACGAGCAGTGGCCGCCCTTTGGCAAGATCGATTCCGGCCCGGTCGTGCAGGCGCTCGCCGCCGCCAATCCCGACGCGATCCTCAACGTCACTTTCGGCGCCGACCTTGTCAAGTTCGTGCGCGAGGGCAACACCCGCGGCCTGTTCAAGGACAAGGCGGTGGTGTCATTCCTGACCGGCGAGCCGGAATATCTCGATCCGCTCAAGGACGAGACGCCCGAGGGCTGGATCGTCACCGGCTATCCCTGGTACTCGATCGATACGCCCGAGCATCAGGCGTTCCTGAAGGCCTATCAAGCGAAGTACAACGACTATCCGCGGCTCGGCTCGATCGTCGGCTATGAGACGATCAAGGCGGCTGCTGCGATCCTGACCAAGGCTAACTCCACCGATCCGGACAAGCTGATCGCCGCTGCCGAAGGGTTGTCATTGGGCTCGCCGTTCGGCGAAATCACCTTCCGCAAGATCGATCATCAATCGACACTTGGTGCCTTCGTCGGCAAGACTGCGCTCAAGGACGGCAAAGGCATCATGGTCGACATGGCCTATCGCAAGGGCTCGGACTATCTGCCTTCTGATGCCGATGTTGAGAAGATGCGTCCGAAGGAGTAGGGCGCATCAAGTTCTGGCCGGGGCCTCATGGTTCGAGACGCGTGGCTTTACCGCGCTCCTCACCAAGAGGTGTTAGACCTCATCCTGAGGAGGCGCGAAGCGCCATCTCGAAGGATCGAACCCGTATGCGTCGAAGTTGCTAACGCGGATCACCGATGGCCTTTTACATCGTCCAGTTCCTGACCGGTCTTGCCAGCGCGGCGTCGCTGTTCCTGGTGGCGTCGGGACTATCGATCATCTTCGGCGTGACGCGGATCGTGAATTTCGCCCACGGCGCGTTCTACATGCTCGGCGCCTATGTTGCGTTCACGCTGACCGCGCGTTTTTTCGGCCCGCTCGGCTTCTGGGGCGGCATTGTCGCTGCATCCCTGATCGTCGCTGCGATCGGCGTCGCGGTCGAGATGATCCTGCTTCGGCGGATCTATCATTCGCCCGAACTGTTCCAGCTGCTCGCGACCTTCGGCCTTACCCTGATGGTCGAGGACCTTGTCGTGCTGATCTGGGGCCCGAGTGATCTGGTCGGTCCGCGTGCGCCCGGCTTCAAGGGCGCGGTCGATTTCTTCGGCGAGAAGATTCCAAGCTACGAGCTGTTCCTCATCGTGCTCGGGCCGGTCGTGCTCGGCGTCCTCTGGCTCTTGTTCCAGCGCACGCGCTGGGGAGTTTTGGTTCGCGCCGCAACGCAGGACCGCGACATGGTAGCGGCGCTCGGTGTCAATCAGAAATGGCTGTTCACCTCGGTGTTTGCGCTTGGCGTTTTCCTTGCCGCACTCGGCGGCGCGCTGCAGATCCCGCGGGATGCCGTCAATCACGCCATGGACCTGCGCGTCATTGTCGAAGTGTTTGTGGTGGTTGTCATCGGCGGGCTCGGCAGCATCTGGGGCGCCTTCGTCGCCGCGGTGCTGGTGTCGGAGCTCAACGCCTTCGGTATCCTCATCTTCCCGAAGATCTCGATCATTCTCGTGTTCCTTGTCATGGCCGCGGTGCTGATCACCCGACCGTGGGGCCTGTTCGGCCGGGCTGAAGCGCCCGCGCGCCGCACACCGGGCCTGACAGTCAATCCCTGGCGCCCGCTCACGTCGAGCGAACGGCTGGCCGCGCTGGCCGGGCTGATCGTTGCGGCGGCGCTGCCGCTCTTCAGCGGCAACTATGCGCTTGCGGTCGCCACGGAGATCGCGATCTTCGTGATCTTTGCCGCGAGCCTGCATTTCCTGATGTCGGTCGGCGGGCTTGCTTCGTTTGGGCATGCCGCCTATTTCGGGCTCGGCGCCTATGGCGTTGCATTCCTGGCAAAGCTCGCCGGCCTGCCGATGATCCTGTGCCTTGCGCTCGGTCCATTGCTTGGCTGTCTCGGCGCCGCGGTGTTCGGCTTCTTCGCCGTGCAGCTGTCTGGCGTCTACTTTGCCATGCTGACGCTGGCCTTTGCGCAGATCGTCTGGTCGATCGCATTTCAGTGGGTTGAGGTGACCGGCGGCGATAACGGCATATTAGGGGTATGGCCGGAGGCCTGGGCCGCGAGTGCGTCGCGCCTCTATTGGCTGACGCTCGGCATTGCCTCGCTTGTGATCGTGCTGCTCAGGATCGCGGTGTTCTCGCCGTTCGGCTTTGCGCTCCGCGCGACGCGCGACTCGCCGCTCCGCAGCGAAGCTATCGGCATCGACGGCAAGCGCACCCAATGGACCGCCTTCGTGATCGCCGGCACGGTTGCAGGCGTTGCCGGCGCGCTGTTCGCTTATCTCAAGGGCAGCGTATTCCCGGATAGCTTGGGTATCTCGCTTTCGGTCGATGCGCTGGTCATGGTGCTGCTCGGCGGCGTCGAGACGGTTTCGGGCGCGGTTGTCGGCGCCATCGTCTACAAGGCGCTGAGCATCTGGCTGGTCAGCCAGACCGAGCTGTCCAAGCTCGTGCTCGGCGCCTTTATCGTGCTGATCGTGGTGGTCTTCCCCAAGGGCATTTTGGGCATGATCGCGACGATCCGCCGCCGCTCGTCATTGCCGAAATCCGCGCTGCTCGCCTCCCATATCGAGACCGCCGAATGAGCGATCGCCCCACGTTGTTGTCGGTTGAAGGCCTGACAAAATCCTATGGCGGCGTGCATGCCGTGCGCGGGGTTTCGTTCGCATTGAGCACTGGCGAAATCCTGGCGCTGATCGGCCCCAACGGCGCTGGCAAAAGCACCTGCTTCGATATGCTCAATGGTCAGATCACGCCGGATAAGGGACGTATCAGGCTGCTCGGCGAGGACACGACGGGAATGCGGCCGCGCGCGATCTGGCGGCTGGGCGTCGGCCGCACCTTCCAGATCACCGCGACATTTCCAACCATGACCGTGCGCGAGAATGTGCAGGTGGCACTGGCTTCTTACGGCAGGCGCTTGTTCAATCTGGTGGTCTCCACGCCAAAATTGCTCAAGGACGAAGCCGGTCGTCTCCTTGAACTGGTCGGCATGGGCGGCTATGCCGAGAGGCCATGCGGCGAGCTTGCGTATGGCGATCTCAAGCGGCTCGAGCTTGCGATCGCGCTCGCCAACCAGCCAAAACTCCTGCTGATGGACGAGCCGACTGCCGGCATGGCGCCGCGCGAGCGGGTCGAGCTGATGCGGCTCACCGCGCGTATCGCGCGCGAGCAGGCGATCGGGATTCTCTTCACCGAGCACGACATGGACGTTGTGTTCGAACATGCCGATCGCATTCTCGTGCTCAACCGCGGCAATCTGATCGCGGAAGGATCGCCAGATGCAGTGCGCGCCGACCCGCAAGTGCGCGCCATCTATCTCGGTGAAGGGCTGGTCTACGACGCGCGGCATCGCGAAGGGGCGCCGGCATGAAGCTCAGCGTCTCGGATCTCAACAGTTTCTATGGTCCGGCCCACATCCTGTTCGATATCGCGCTGGAGGTCGGCGAGGGCGAGGTGGTGGCGCTGCTCGGGCGCAACGGCGCCGGCAAGTCCACGACTTTCCGTTCGATCGTCGGTCTCGTCGCGCAGCGCTCCGGCCACATTCTGTTTGAGGGGCACGATGTCTCGAACAGACCGACACATGAGATCGTGCGCGGCGGACTGGGCTACGTTCCGGAGGAGCGGCGCATCTTCACCGAGTTGACGGTGGAAGAGAATCTCGAGGTCGGCCGTCAGCCGAAACGGGACAACGCGCCGTACTGGACCCAGGACAAGCTGTTCACGCTGTTTCCCAATCTCGGCGAGATGCGCAAGCGTCCGGGCGGGCGGATGAGCGGCGGCGAGCAGCAGATGTTGACGATTGCCCGCACGCTGATGGGAAATCCGTCGCTGGTGCTGCTCGACGAGCCGTCGGAGGGACTGTCACCAAAGATCGTCGAGCAGATGGTCGACGCCATCCTGACCATGAAGAAGGAGGGCGTCAGCATCGTGGTCTCCGAGCAGAACCTGCACTTTGCGAGATTGATCTCCGACCGCGCCTACATCATCGAGCGCGGGCGGATCTGCTTTGGTGGCACGATGGGTGAGCTCGACGCGCGTCCCGATATTCGTGACGCGCATCTGTCGATCTGAGGGCGGGGAGGGGAGATGGGCAGGAGCGCAGCGCAGAAGAGGAGCCCCAAGCTCTCGAAGCCGTCCTACATTCTTGACGAGCAGATCGGCTTTATCCTGCGCCAGGTCTGGCAACGCCACGCCATGATCTTCGCCCGCGACATCGGCATCAACCTGACACCGACGCAATGGGCGGCTTTGGCCAAGCTCAGCGAGGCAGGTCCCTGCTCGCAAAACCAGCTCGGGCGCCTGACGGCGATGGATGTTGCCACCATCAAGGGCGTGATCGATCGCCTCTCCGCGCGCGGCCTGACCGAGACCAGCCCCGATCCCGAAGACGGAAGGCGGCTGCTGGTGAGCCTGACCCGCGCCGGCGCGCAACTGGCCGAAAAGGCCGCGCCCAATGCGCTCGCGATCTCCCGGGAAACGCTCGCCCCGCTCGACGCCCGCGAGCGCGAGACGTTGATGGGGCTGCTCAACAAGCTGCGCTAGCTTTCGCATCGGCATTCGGGGCCGCCCAAAGGCTCCGGCCGAACGGCCGGCCCGATGACTGGCTTCGGCGCAGACCCGGTCCGGCGTCGCCGGTCCGGCGGCGCGCGGCGACAAAAAGCAGCACTTGATTTCCTGCGGCGACCGGCGAGAATGACCTCGCGCCAGCATTAAGGTACCAAAACGTTCTACAAGGCGGGAAAACCCGCGCGACGACGCTAAATGCCTCTGCTGCGCGGGAGGGTGCCGATATGGCCGTTTGGATCAAGCGCCGGCTGCAGAGCCTGGTCT
>Ga0306920_100001849_pt1 | contig 26360 bp, 19 predicted proteins | sample flu12Cox44000170_FD_204666 | JGI IMG/M metagenome (GOLD analysis project Ga0306920, IMG submission 204666) | Lab enrichment of tropical soil microbial communities from Luquillo Experimental Forest, Puerto Rico - flux4day.12C.oxic.44.000.170 (v2)... | ecosystem: Environmental > Terrestrial >...
TCCGGGTCAAGGCGCAGGAACACGTTCTGCTTCACAAAGGGCTTGCCTTCGATGAACCGGATCTTGGCGTTGCTGCGTTCGAGGAACCACAGGTATCCGTCGCGCGCGACGTCGATCAGGCCCTTGACGGTACGTCCGTTGTGCTGGTAGTCGACCAGGATGGGTGGGGACACTTCGTCCCAGTCCCAGGAGTCGTTGGGGTGGTATTGGAAGTGGCCTTTGATCTGCCCGGTGGCGACGTCGAGCGCGATGGTGGATGCGGTATAGAGATTATCACCCGGCCGCTGGTCACCCATCCACGGGCCACCGTTGCCGGCGCCCCAGTAAGCGAGGTTGGTCTCGGGGTCGTAATTCCCGGTCACCCACACCGAGCCGCCGCCGTTCTTCCATTGGTCGCCTTTGGGCCACGTTTCACTGCCCGGTTCGCCGGGTGAAGGGATGGTGTAAGTTCGCCACTGTTCTTTGCCGGTGTCGGGATCGAAAGCGGCGACGAAGCCGCGGATGCCGAACTCGCCGCCGGAGGCGCCCACCATCACCTTGCCGCCGGCCACTAGCGGCGCCAGTGTGATGTAGTAAGCGGATTTGTTGTCCGCCACGGACGTGGCCCAGAGCTCCTTGCCGGTCCGGGCATCTAACGCCACTAGCACCGCTTCGGCAGCCGCGACAAACACCTTGTCGCCGTAAAGCGCTACCCCGCGATTGGTTTCGTGGGGTACGATAGCCCCCGCCGGTCGCGGCCTCCGGTAACGCCATAGGAGATTGCCGCTTTTGGCGTCGATCGCAATTACCTGGTTGTTGGGCGTGGAAACGAACATCACGCCGTTGTTCACAATGGGCGCAGCCTCGTGAACCCGAGGCTCACCGGTCGCAAACACCCAAACCGGGCGCAGCCGCTTGACGTTGTCGGGCGTGATCTGTTTGAGGGGGCTGTAGCCCCAGCCGTCGTAGGTGCGGCGGATCATCAACCAGCTGCCGTCCTCGGGATTTTTCAGGCGATCCGCAGTCACTGTCTGGTAATTCCGGAGGACTTCCGGCATGGGCGCGACCGCCGCCGGCGGTTGGGACAAGCCTCGACCGGCAATCAGCGCTAGCGTGCCGGCTGCCGTGAGAACACTCATGCTTCGCGAGGGGAGCATGCCCTGACTCCTTGTGTGAGGATCGTAACTCTACGCTCGATCCGTCATCATACATCGAAACGGAGGCGCTCCGTGTGAGGGGAGTTCGCGATCGGTGATACGGCCGAAGCCTTCAGGTTGTCACAGGCTGGAAAGCGGTTTCGGCTTGCGGCTCGGAACCCGTATCGGGGGTGGCGTTCCGACCGGAATTCGGCAAAGCGGCGCGCACAGATTCGTGGGTCGTTGCTTGAAGCGCCACTTCACACTCGCAACAATCGCTGCAGCGCCGGCATTTCTCGCATAGGTGATTGCCACAAACGTCTTTGGTGCAGCGAGCGCAGATGTGACTCGATGCTTCCTCGCAGATGCTGCAAATAAATGGCATGGATGAAACTATTTTTTTCTCCCGGCCGTCGTGGCCTTGGAACTTTTTTGGGCCGACGGTGGTGGCAGCGTGGCCAGCACGCCACGGCAGCGCTGCGCTTCACGGTCCATCACTTCGCATTCCTGCTCGCGCTGCGCCGCGAGGTTGACGATGTAATCCCGGAAGCGGTTTCGATTGGCCCCGTTTTCCGCCGAGAGGCTGACCAGGGTCTGGGCCAGTGCAGGATCCTGATACTTGCGAATACCGTCCCCGAGTGAGCCGAGCATATCTTCGAGGCCGGTGATTCGAAAATAGAGCTCCAGGCAGGCTGAAAGCTTCTCCGGGTTTTTGGTGAGGGCCTTGGCCCCGTCGGCCATGGCCTGCGCTTGATCTTTGCTCGACTGCAACTGCGCCACATAGGTCTCCGACGCGCCCTTGGCGACCCAGGACTTGGCATCAATCCGCGCCAACACCGGCTGCAGACGGTCCGCGTGCGCACTCATCTCATCGAGGATCGCGCGGATATCCCAATCGGGCTCAAGGCCTACGGGCGCCGGAGTCTGAGCACAGCAGAGTGCGGCGAATGAGAGGCACAGCAAACTGGACGGAACCAGACGCATGTCGCTTCTCCCAATCTAGCATGCGTCCGTGGGTGGCAACTGGGTCTACGGGTCTACTGGGGCGGCCGTGGCGGCGGAGGTGGCGCTGGCGGGGAGGACGGGGGCGGGGGAGGCTGGTCTGGGGGAGGCTGGTGCGGACTTGCCGCCCCGATCACCTTGCCCGGTGCCGGGGCCGTACCGCTGCCGGTTGGGATGCCTCGAGGACCGCCCCACGCCGTGCGCTTCCCTGGGCGCCAGGGGTGCCACCGGCACTGCAACTAGAGCCGCCGGTGACATGACGGACACGGTCCCGCGAGCACTTCGAGTGCCGATTCATACCTTATTGAGACTCAGGTATCTGAAAATTCAGCCGCGCCTCTGGAACAAGGCACTCTTGCACCAAACCGACGACGCCAGCCGGCACCCGGTATTCACCTTGGTGGTAAATTGCCTTAATTCATTGTGTTAAGTAAGCTAAAATAAGACTCGCGGGTGTGTCAGAAGGGTACATCTCGATCCCACGCTCCAATCCTGGCGCTGGGGCTGATCGCGGTCGTGGGCGCCGCCGGCGAGGGTGGGCCCGACTGGCGCAAAGTGGGGACTTCCGCAGTCGAATGGATGCTGGCCTCCCCAGCCACGGGACCCGTCGAGCAGGTCTGGTTTTCCGCCGATGGCGGCCGTCTGTTCGCCCGGAGCCAATGGGGCAAAACGTTTACTACCAACGATTTCGAGACTTGGACGCCGGTGGATGGGGCCACTTCGCCCATCGCGCCCGCTGCCCCGGCGGCGGTTCGCCTGCCGGACCCCATGGCCCAGTTGGTGGCGAGCGCCGCCGACCCGCTCGAGATCTATGCGTTGGGTCAAGAATTGTCGCGCTCCGTGGACGGGGGTCGCACGTGGACGAGCCTGACCCAGTACCACTCCTTGTCGATCGTGGGGGGAGGGCAGCGCAGCCTGGCGACATCTCCGGCCGACCCCGACGAGTTGGTCCTGGGCAATGACTACGGGGTTTGGCGCTCGCTCGATGGCGGCCTGTCATGGACCGGCTTGAACCGGCTGCTGCCGAACCTGCCGGTCGGGCGGATCCTTTCGACACCGAGCGGGACCGCGGGTATCCGCGTGGAGGCCGGTCGATTCGGTGTGCTCGAACTGCCTCCGGGTGGCGCGACCTGGTTTCCCGCGACCGGCGTTGCGCCAGACGACGGCCTGCCGTTGCTGGGCCATTATTCGGCTCGAGTGGGGGCAGAAATCACGGCGGTCGGAAAAGCCGGCGCCATGGTCTACGTAGGTTCCAGTGACGGGCGAATCTGGGCCTCGTTCGACGGCGGCCAAACGTTCCAGCCGTCCCGGGTGGAGACAGGTGGTGCGGTGGAACGCATTTTCGTGGATGCGGGCGAACCGCGCCTCGCGCTGGTGGCGCTGAGCGGGGCCGGTGCTCGCGTGTTGCGAACCACCAGCAGCGGCAGCCTGTGGGACGATCTGACGGCGAACCTGCCGGCGGGGGCGGTACATGGAATCACGGCTGAGCGCGCGGCTGGCGCGGTGTATGTGGCCACCGACCGCGGTGTGTTCTGGGCTCGCACGGACCTGGAAGGCGCGAGCCTGCCGTCGCTCAACTGGGTGAGCCTCACGGATTCTCTACCCCAGGTAGCCGCCACCGATGTGCGGCTCGATCCGGCGGGCGTGCAGTTGTATATCTCGCTTGTGGGGTACGGCGTCTACGCCACGGCCGCGCCGCACCGGCTGCGCAACCTGCGCCTGGTGAACACGGCGGACTACAGCGCCCGCGCGGCGGCTCCCGGTTCACTCGTCAGTGTCATTGGCGGGCGGGTGGATTCGGCGCGCGCCGCCGGCTTGAACTATCCCGTACTCGCGGCTTCGGATACCGAGTCCCAGCTCCAGGTGCCCTTTGAGGCGACCGGCACCAATGTGATCCTGGCATTACAGACGCGGGCCGGCCTGGTGACATTGGGCTTGCCGGTGCAGACGGTATCTCCCGCGATCATGGTGGGGCGCGACGGCGTCCCCGTGCTGCTCGACGCGGACAGCGGCCTCGAAATCGACGCGCACAATCCGGCGCACTCGAGCGGCCGCATGCAGATTCTGGCGACCGGATTGGGAAAGGTCCGGCCGGACTGGCCTACCGGACTGGCCGCGCCGATCGAGAATCCTCCGGCAGTGGTTGCGGACGTGAAGGTTTACCTCGATGGCGCGCCCTTACCGGTCACCCGCGCGACGCTGGCACCGAGCTACATCGGCTTCTACCTGATCGAAGTGCAGCTGCCACCGATTACCAACCTCGGGACTTCGGAGCTGTATCTCAGTGCCGGGGGGCAGGAGAGTAATCGTGTGCCGATGGTGCTGGAGCCATAGCTCTCGCGGCCATTCTGCGGCCGAGCAGCAGCTTGATCAGCGCCATGGCGATCAGCACGAGCGCAAAGGTGCACACGATGGTGGCGCCGGTAGGCAGGTCAATCTTCAGCGAGAGATAAACACCGAGCGCCGACACCAGCGTGCCCATGGTCCATCCGATGGCCAGGCGCGGGCCGATCTTGTCGGCGTATAGCATCGCGCCCACCGAAGGCACAATCAAGTAACAGAACACCAGTAGCACGCCGGCGATGGCCACCGACGACGTCACCACAAAACCGAATGAGGCGTAGAAGAGAAAATCCCAAAATCGGGTCGAGATGCCCCGTGCCTCCGCGGCCTCCGGGTCGAGCGAGATCAGGAGAAACTTGCGACGGAAGATGTAGTGGAACAGCCCGATGGCGCCGTACAGCGCGGCCGTCTTCTTCACCTCGAACCAGGAAACCGTCAGAATGTTGCCGACCAGCATCTCCTTGAGGTGCTCGGTCTCCTGGACGGACTTGCTCATCGCGAGGATCGCCGCGGCTGAAGCCACGGCATAGCAAATCCCAATTACGGCTTCCTGCGGGATGCGCGCCTGATGGCCGCGAATCATCGAGAAGATGGCGGCTCCAATAAACGTGAAGGCCAGGCTGAAGAAATAGGAGGTCTCACTGTGGGGTTCGATGCCGGACAGGGCGGCAATCGTGGTGCCGAGGGCGGCGATTTGTGCCAGGGATAGATCCACGAAAATCACGCCGCGTTCTACGACGTGGACGCCCAGGTAGGCGTGAATGCCCGTCAGGATGAGGCTGGCAACGAAGGGCGCAAGCAGGAAAGCAAAGACGTCCATAGGTCACCTATTTTAGTTTGGCAAACGCGTTGACGAGCAGGTTGATATTATAGTCGAACAGCTGGAAATAATTGGTGATTTCCTTAGTCCCGCCGACCGAGGGCATGATCTGCAGGACCATACCGCCGGTCTTTTCGGCGATGGAGTTGGGCGTGCGCAGATCGAAGTACGGCTCGACCAGGACCAGCTTGATATTTCCGCGCTTCATGGTGTTGATCACGTCCAGTGTGTGACTGGGCGTAGGCGGAATGCCGGGCCGCGGCTCGACATAATCCACCACATCGAGCCCGAACCGCTCGCAGAAGTTCGGCCAGGAGCGGTGATAGGTGATGATTTTCCGTCCGCGGTAGGGTGCCATTTTCGCCTCCCATCCCTTCTCCGCGACCCCCAGACGCTGGTCGAAGTCGGCGTAACGCTGCTCGAAGTACGCGGCATCGGCCGGTTGCAACTCGCCGAACTTGTCGGCCAGAGCTTTGGCGATGTGGCGCCCGTTTTCCGGATCGAGCCAGTAGTGGGGATTACCGAGCGGATGCACATCACCCATGGCCCGCGTGATCTCGCCGGAGGGAATTTCGAGGATCCGGCAGAACCGCGACGCGTCCAGGTAGCCGCTGGCGCCCACCTGGATCTTATTGTTCCGGCTCTGGGTCTGCAACGGCGGCAACCAGCCGATTTCGAGTTGCAAGCCGACCACCACCAGCAGGTCGGCCTTCTGCAGTTTCAGCAGAAAACTCGGCTTTGGCTCGACGAAGTGCGGGTCCTGATACCCTTTGGCAATCGCTTCCACAGTGATCCGATCGCCACCGACCTCGTGGGATAACGCCGCCAGATCTTCGGTGGCGGTCACGACATTGAGTCTGGAGGCCGCCGGCGCGGTTCCCGTGGCGATAGCGACCCAGATCAAGGCGACGACCGGCATTCGTTTGGGCATAAAACCCCCTAGTTTGAGGACGCCGCCCGACGCGGCTTCGGTTTCGTGAGTCGTTCGCATGTTAGAAAGGATGGGCTCCGTGGGCGCCCAAGGAAAAGATGAACTGGAATAGGAGCTCGTTGGCCGGCGAGGTACCGCCGTAGAGGGTGCGCCTCAGCTGTCCGCGGATCTGGCTGAATTCGCTGGGCCAATAGGTCAACGCGACCGAACCGCCGCTGTCTTGGACCAAGGGGCCGAGCCCGGAGAGGGGCGAACACGACAAGGGCAACTGCGTGGGGGGCACCGTCAACTGGCAGAGACCGCGCTGGGAGCGGTCGTAGCGACCGCCTAGAAACCATCGCCGCCCGAGTTGATACTCGCCGGAGACGTAAAACCCGGTAGGCCTCGCAGTCGCGAAGGGTGCGGGTTGCGCGAGGCGTGACCAGATAAACTCATGGCGCGCCACAAAGGAATGGTAGATCGACCGGCGCAACGGCTTCCAACGCAAGGTGGCGTCGAAGCCCAAGAGTTGGTTGGTCGCATCCACGAGCGGGCTGCTGCCGCGCGCGTACGATCCGCCCAGACTGATGTTCGTGGATTCGGAAATGTCGCGGTAGGCGCGCAGGTGCCCCACCGTGGCCACGTCGCTGCGCCGGGTGGCCTGGAAGAGGCCTCCGATGTTGCCGTGGAAGACCTGGGCCGTTCCTTCGAGGAAGATCTGCCGGGGAGCCGGGATAATGCGGCTGAGCGAGATTCCCGCGTCGTCGATGCCGTCTTCACCGCCCACCAAGTTCTGAGTGACAAGCGGCCGGTCGATCCAGGGCAGCACGTGATTATGCATGGTGTTCACAACCCCAAACGCAGCCCGCATTTTGCCCGCCTTCAACTGCAGGGCGCCCGGGAGCGAAGTAAAGGTGATGTATCCCTCTTCGAGATCCACTCCCTGCTCTCCGAAGGTCAGGAAGAAGTCGCCGCGCGCATAGGGGTCGATAATCGCCTGAAAGCCTACTTCCGACTCATGCATTTCGAGCGAGGGCAAGTAACGAACGCCGGGGTTGCCGGCGGCTCCTACGAAATCTCCGATCACGCTGATATCGGGGTTGAAGACTTTGGAGGCGGCCGCGCCGGCGCCTCCGTAGACCGGCAGTTGGCCGCCCCCGGCCGCGACGACCGCGGGCGGGGGCGCGGGGGGAACGGGAACGGGTTGAGCTGGCGGTGCCGCCGGAGCCACGGCCTGTTGCGATTTTAGGCTCTCGACCTCCGCCTCCAGCGTGTGGATGCGGTCTTCCAGGGCCTTCATGCGACTGAGCAACTCCGTGGTGTCCTGAGCCGAAAGTCGCGCGGCAAACAAGCAGACTGCCGGGGCGAGCCAGACCGCGCGCCTCAAATTCCGATTTCCCGAGCCTCGATATCCCAAAGCCCGCCTCCAGAGAAACGCCGAAAAACGATACCCATTTTCAAGCAAGACCACCAACTTCAAGATCCCTCCTCGATTGCCTAATAAACAACAATGACTCACCCGGATCTACGTCCGAGATCCGGACCAATCCTGAATGTCGACAAGGGGAACTATGCGGGTGGGGCGCGCGAGGAGGCTTGGCCGAGCATCACCTGGTGCGGGGTATCCTGGTCGGCGAACGCGGCCAGCCACACTGTCGAAAGCACGGGGGGCGCGGTCGCCGAAACCACGGGCTGCACGAAGGGCAGGCCGACGTGACACAGGGCACAACAATGCTGCGAGGAATGGTGATGTTCGTTTTCGAGGGCGAGGGCCGAAACCTGTGCGCACAAAATCGCGCACATGATCAAGACAACGAGTAAGAATCGTCGTTCGAGGAACCGGCTCGTCATCTGAGGATTAGTATAACCAAAAACAGAAAGAGGGTCCGGCGGGACCCCCTTTCAACCACTGATCTTATAGCCTGATTTTTCGCCGAGTCAGACCTTGATTACGTTCTCGGCCTGCAGTCCCTTGGGCCCCTGCTTGACCTCGAACTCCACCTCCGCACCTTCGTCCAAGCTACGATACCCGTTGGCCTGGATCGCAGAAAAGTGAACGAACACGTCGTCACCGCTTGCGCGCTGGATGAATCCATAGCCCTTCGCGGCATTAAACCACTTCACTGTGCCTTTTTCCTTCACTACACCTTCTCCTGTTTCATTGTTCGTCGTGCTCTTCGGTCACCGGACAAGGAAAGCGGACTTTCGAGGCTTGCTCAGAACTTTGGAGGCGCGTCCAAACAACCTATTCCAACTGCGTAGGTATTTTCTCAGATGGCATATTGGGGGTCAAGTACGAGAGGATAAGTTGACAACCCCGACATCCCGTGTCCAGCGAATTAGAGTGGATCGAGCGAATCCGGCGGCGCGCCGGCTTGCCGCGGGCGGGCGGCGTGGTGGTGGGAATCGGCGATGATTGCGCCATTTTTCGGCCCCGGGGAGCGGGCGAGGATCTATTGTTTACCACCGACATGCTGATCGAGGACGTGCACTTCCACAAGAACACGCATCGTGCCACCGACGTCGGCTGGAAGGCCTTGGCGCGCGGTTTGAGCGACATCGCCGCTATGGGGGGCACACCGCGTTTTTTCCTGGTGTCGCTGGCGGTGGCGCGCTGGGCGGGGACCCGCTGGGTAGACGGTTTTTACCGCGGAGCACTGCGGCTGGCGCGCCGCGCAGGCTTGCCGCTGGCAGGCGGCGATGTGGCGCGCAGCGAGAAGCTCGGCTGCGATGTGGTCGTGTGCGGCTCGCTACCGCGCGGCACAGCCTTGCGCCGCAGCGGGGCGCGCCCGGGCGACGCGATCTATGTATCAGGCCGGCTGGGTGGCTCTGCGCTGGGTTTGCGGTTGGGTCGGGGGCCTGCCTGGCAGCGGCATCTGCGTCCGGAGCCGCGCCTAGCACTGGGGCGTTTCCTGCGCGAACGCCTCGGCGCCAGCGCGGCGTTGGATTTGAGCGACGGACTCTCGCTTGATCTCCGCCGCCTGTGCCTAGCGTCAAAACAGAGCGCCGCGATTGAAGCGCCGCCGCTTTATCCCGGCGCGACGCTCGATCAGGCCCTGCACGGGGGGGAGGATTACGAGTTGCTGTTCACTGTGCCCGCCCGGAAGCGCGCGCCTTCGAAGTTCGCGGGCATTCCGCTTACGCGGATTGGCGCCATTGAAAAAGGCCCTCCGGGGAGGGTTCTGCTCGACGGCGCGCCGCTTGCGCCGCTCGGGTACGATCATTTCCGCGTGTGAACGTAAAATGGTGGGTTGATTGTCACACTCACCATCAATCCGGCTATCGATCGAACCATCAGCGTCGACCGGCTGGCATTTGAGGATCGGGCGCGCATCAGTAGCAGTCGCGAATCCGCGGGTGGCCGTGGAATTAATGCCTCTTCGGTGATCCAGTCGTTCGGAGGTCAGACGTTGGCGGTCCTCGCCTCCGGCGGTGAAAGAGGCCGGCGCCTGGAGGCTCTGCTGGAAGGTTGCGGCTTTCCCGTGGCTGTGGTGGCGATCCGGAACGAGATCCGCACCGACCTCACCATCACGGATAAGCACGGCCTAACCATCCACCTGAACGAGGCAGGCCCTGAGTTGACCGCTGATGAGGTGGCGCGCGTCGAAAAGGCTGTGCGCGAGCAGCTCCCGACCGCGGCCTGGCTGATGCTGTGCGGCAGCCTGCCGCCTGGAGTGCCGACGTCGTTCTATGGCAAGCTGGTGGCGTTGGCACGGCGCAGGAAGGTCAAGACTTTGCTCCACACCAGCGGCGAGGCGCTGCGCGAGGGCATCGAGGCACGGCCGACGGTGGTGACACCCAACCAGCCGGAGGCCGAACGTCTGTTGGGCGGCACGCTCCTTACGCGCACCCAGTTCCTGGAGGCGGCCGAACAGGTACGGAAGATGGGCGCCGAATCGGTAGTCCTCTCTTTGGGCAGCCGCGGGGCCGTCGGCGCTTTTCCGGACGGGCTGATCGCCGCCTCTGCCCCTCCTGTCGATTCGGTCTGCCCCATCGGAGCGGGCGACGCGCTGGCTGCCGCTTATGCCTGGGCCATGTTGCGTCAGGCGAAACCGGCCGACGCGCTGCGTTGGGGGGTTGCCGCCGGTACGGCTTCGGCGCGCCTGCCGGGTATGCGCTTCGCCTCCCTCGCACAAACCGAGGAAATCTACGCCAAGGTCGAAGCGCGGCCCGCCGATTGACGCTGCCGTTTCCAGGCGCCAAGGAAATAGAGAAGCACGCCCACTGCCATGATGATCAGCCCGACGGCAAACGCGCTCACGTGGCCCATCTGCTCGTGACGGGTTTTCACCGCCGCGACAACGAGCAGCACGGCCGGTCCCACGCCGAGAAGAATGGCCATAGTCAATCCGCCAGGAACGGCGAACGGACGGTGGAGCTTCGGTTCGCGGATCCGCAGCAGCGCCAGGGCGACGAATTCCAGTACCAGGCTAACTCCGTAGAGCAGAATATCCAACATCAACAGGCGGTCGAAGGTCAACTGAAGGGCCAGGATCCACGCGGCTGTGCAGGCCACCAGTGCCGCCCACGGCACGCCGTTCGTTAGTTTGCGCGCCAAGAGCCGGGGAGCGTAGCCGTCTTCGGCCATCGCCAGCGGCAGCCGGGAAAGAGACAAAGTCAAGGAATTGAAGGATCCGAGCGTGCTGATCATCGTCGCCACCAGCATCACCACGCCCAGCCAAGGCCCGACGACGGCGACCGAGACCGCGACCCAGGCGCCGGTGGTCCAGGCCGCTAGCGGAATGCCGACCGTCCAGATAGCGGCAATCGGGACGACATAGGAGAGCAGGGCAGCCGACACGGCAATCAGCATCACCCGAGGATAGGTTCGTTGCGGGTGTTCGACTTCGCCGGCGATCGTTGAGGCATTATCCCAACCCATGTAGTTCCACATAGCCACCAGAATGCCGGCGGGGAGATCCGGATGCCGGGGGGCGGCGGAAATACCTGACACCGGAGTGTGGCCGAAGACGGCGAAGACCACGAGCACAACGAAAGGGCTGACGACAAGTGCGCCGACGACCACCGATCCATGACCCACGGCTCGGGCGCCATACAGATTCCAGCTCAGGCAGAGCAGCACGAAGAGCACTCCGATCAGAAATCCGTTGGGCCCTGTGGTTGCGGCCGGCCAGATTTTGCCGAGCGACAACACGAAGACCGTCGGGTAGACGGCCATATCGAAAACACTGGCCATCAGCGACAGCCAGGCTTCCTGAAATCCCCAAAACGGTCCCATGGCGCGCCGGACCCAGACGTAAAATCCTCCCTCGCTGGGGATGGCGGCTGAGAGTTCTCCGGCCATCAATCCCACCGGCAAGCTCCAGACGAGCGGAACAGCAAGCAGGATCACCACGGCGATGGGGTAGCCGCAGTCTCCGACCAGCTCCTCGATGCCATAGGGTCCTCCCGAGGCCATGAGGTAAGTCGCGGCAGCAAGCGGCAGCAGAGTCAGCTTGCCGTCTTTGGGAGAGCCCGGAGCGCGCATCGAACAGGACGCTGGCGGGCCGTTATTTGCCAACCAGGTGCGGGCCAGACCGGTCGTTTTCGGTGCAGATGAACTCGATCAGGTCTGTGTCGGGCATGATCCGCTGGTTGACTCTGACGGTAAATGGCTTGGTATAGACCTTGGGATCGTCGATCGTGATGTCGATCTCGAGCTTGCCGTAAGTGGGACGACGGAACCGCTCGATCATTTTCCCGCCGTTGGTGAGCGGGCTCCCGTTGACGTCAAGCCAGACATCGTCGCGGAAACCGGCGGTCTCGACCACCAGTGTGTCCCCGTCCCATTTTCCGATCGAATAACCGTACCACCATGGCTGTGGATCGTCATTCGGCAGCGGTCGGCCGTCAGTGAAGATCTGTCGGATGCCGGCTTGAGCCTCGTAAAGGATGACGGTCACTCCGGGAGTCTGGATGATCTTTCGCGGCTGTGGGTGTGTGTGCAATTGCATCAGGCCGAGGGGCAAACAATGCGCGTCGGGGTTGTCTCGGCTATTTTGCGACTTGCGCTGACTCAACAGGTCGGCGGCCCAGGGCCGCAAGGGCAAGCCGTCCTTGAACCCGGCGCCGATGTTGAAGAAGGTTGCCGCGGGAGGCTCGCCGGGCGCTGGCTCGGGCGCCGGCGGTTCGGCCGGAAGAACTGCGCCGGGCGGGCCCAGGCCCGGTCCCCGCCCGACTCTTCCGGCGTACGCCCAGATTCCAGACAGATCGGGGTGGCCGTCGCCCGTCTTCGGGGCCGGCGCATCGAGCTTCGGCTTGCCGTCGGGAGTTCTGGGGACGCTGGCGCCTCGATAATCCGGCCACTGCGCGATGAGGGCCGATGGAAGGGCGGCGAGAAGCAGCGTCGCCCGAGTTGGGTGAAATCGGATTCTCACGGTTCCTACCGACTCCTGATTTTCCGGGATCGCTGACAGTCCTGCCGGCGATTTGCCCTATCAGCTTACACCAGCGCCCATGCCGCGCGCGCGCGTTCGCCTCGGTCCGATTGGAGGCTAGGCGCGCGTCGTCTGGCCGCGCCAGTGTTTCCACGCCTCATGGAAGGTCGGCACGAGCGAAATGAAGATGATCAACAGCACGGCCACGTCGAAATGCTTCCGTACAAAGGGGACATTGCCCAGACGGTAACCGAGCAGGGTCATCAGCAAGACCCAGCCCGTGCTTCCGAAGACGCTGAAGGACAGAAAACGCCGGTACGACATTTGGGAAACTCCAGCCATGAATGGAGCGAAGGTCCGGATCACCGGCACGAAGCGCGCAAAAATGATGGTCTTGCCGCCGTAGCGTTGGTAAAAGTGCTTCGTGCGCGTGACGTACTCCTGTTTGAAAAACAGCGAGTCCTTCCGCGTGAAGATGCGCGGGCCAGTGTGGCGGCCGAGGAAGAATCCCGTGGAATCACCGATCATTGCGGCGCCCATCAGGGCAGCACTGATCAACGCGATATTCAACTGGCCGGCTCCCGCCACCACGCCGACCGTAAACAACAGCGAATCACCGGGAAGAAAGAAACCGAGAAGCAGTCCGGTTTCGGCAAACACGACACCCGACAGGGCTGAGTAACCCAGCCACCCCGAGAGCAGCGTGCCCAACAGCCCGATCAGCTCCTCGGGGTTGGTGAGGGCCCGCAGAAAGTCCAGGATGTTCGAAATCATCCCTTGTTGTTGCTGATGTAGTCGCTGATCAACCGGTTGACGACGGCCGGATAGACCTTGAGCTTGCCTTCCTTGGTCAGCCGGTCCCGCAAGCCGGCTTCAAACAGGCTAGCGCGGTCGCGCTCCTTTTGAGTCTTGATCTCGTCGCGGATACTGTCGCGCTGCGCAGCCAGCTGGGCGAGATCAACCGGCACATTTTGAATCAGCTTTCCGACCATCTGGCCGTCCTGGATCGGAAAGGGCCCGAACAGGAAGCCTTCCTTGTGTCCAATCACGTTGGTCAGGAAACTTGCGGTTCCCAGCCCTTCGATGTTGCTCGACACTCCAACCGGTTCTGTGGTCTTCACGTCCAGCCCCATCGATTTCGCCGCCTTCTCCAAGTCTCCGCCCGTCGATTTGGTGTGATCCATTAGCTCCTGTGCGTGCTTCTGAAGAACCCCCCGCGTCCGGTTCGCGACTACGGTCGTTCGGACCTGGTCCTGAACTTCCTCAAACGTAGAAGGGCGCGGCGGAATCACGTCCGTCAGCACCGCCAACGCAATCTTGTTGTTCGGCAGCGCCACCGGCTGCGAGACTTCGCCTTTCTTCAACAGCCCGATGGCCTGGTCGAAATCCTGACTTACTCCGACTTCCGGAATGGGCTTGCCGGCTTCCACGCCGTCGGCCTTCACCAGCTGCATGTTGAACTCGGCCGCCACCCGTTCAGGATGCGCCGGATCCTTCTGCAATTCGGACTGCGCGCGGTCGGCGATCTGTTGCATCATGTCGCTCGCCCGTTGTTTCTTCATTTGGTCCGCGATCTGATTCTTGACCTCCTCGAAAGGCTTCAACCGGGCGTCCTGATGCTTCTCCACCTGAATGATGTGGTATCCGATCGAGGTTTTCACCGGGTCGCTAATCTCGCCCGGCTTCATCGAAAAAGCGGCTTTCTCGAATTCCGGTACCATCTGGCCGCGGACCACGCCCTTATACTCCCCGCCGGTCTGCGACGAGCCGGGGTCCTCGGAGTACTTCTTCGCGAGGTCGGCGAAGTTCGCACCAGCCTTCAGCTGCTTGAGGACGTCGTCGGCCTGGGCCTTGATCTTCGGCTCCTCGGAAGCCGGCTTCTCCGTGGTCTTGAACAAAATATGGCGCACGTCAACGCTCTCAGGGGTCCGGAAACTGTCCTTGTTCTGTTCGTAGTAGCGCTGGAGATCGGCGTCGGAAAAGGTCAGGGCCTGTTCCAACTTGCCCTGGTCGGCGATCAGGATAACGAGATTTTTCTTTTCGCGGGTTTGGTACGCCGCTTTATTAATGTTGAAGTAGTTCTGCAAATCGGCCGCGGAAGGCTGGATTTCACTCTTATATTTGTCCGACGTCAGCTTGACCCACTGGATGCGGGCTCGTTCGTTCTTCTTCCTGTATGCCTGCTCGATTTCAGCGGGGGAGACAATGACGCCGTGAGTTGCGATATTGCGCAAGCGGTTGATCAGGATCTGCCGCCGCAAGTCGTCCTCAAACTCCGGAATCGTCAGATTCTGCTGCGCCAGCATGGCGGCATAAGCGTCCTTGCCGGCAAAATTTCCTTGCGGAAATAAGGCCGGGATCGTTTGCCGGATGGTCTCGCTCACGTCGGCGTCGGTCACTTCGATACCCAGCCGCTGGGCCTCATATGCCAGCGCGTGCTGGGTAATCAGGTCCTGCACCATCTGCGGAATCAGGTTAGGAAGAATCTCGGGCGGCAATTGCCGGGCACGCAGGCTGTTTTGAACGAGCTTCTGGACATCCAACATCGAGATCGCCTCCTTGCCCACCTGCGCCACCATCTGGCCGGAGGCATCGGCCGTACCCGTGTCATAGGTCGGAATCAGGTAGGTGAGCATCGACAGCGCCACCAGCAGCAATAGCGCGCCCAGGAAAATCTTGACGACCTTATCCCGGCTGCGAAAGAGATCAAACATTTCGAGGAAACTCCTGTTGTATCAAGGGGAAATTTCATTATATCGCGGGTTGCTAAAGAGTCGCGAATCGTGGGGTCCTCGTACTCCATCGCCTGTACCTCGTCGGGTGCTGGCGCGGGACCGATGATCCCATCGCCTGAATCTTCACCGTACAAAATGAGGACCTGGTAAGCGAGAGTAGTGCGAGTGAAAAGCCTAACGGTGACCGCCGGCGATCGTGAGACCCTCAACCTGTGCCGAGCCGATTGGTGGTGATGAAGGCTGGTGGAGGTAGCCACCCATGACGAGCCGGTGGGCGGTAGCTGAGCGGGAAACGCGCAAGTTGATGACCCAGTTCGGCGAGAAGTGGTTTTCGCGCAAGCAGAAGCACGACCCTTCCGGAGAGATAGCGCGTCAAGCGTTAATCGGAACCAAGGCATGCCCAGGGCGCACTCGCGCAGTCTCGGATCGCGAATTCCGAATCGTCTCCGGGCACGCACCAAATCAGTCGGGTCTGAGTTCGGACATCTTGAAAGTGCAGCGCACGCTTCCCGGGTTGCTGGCAATCTGTGCAATGCGGGCTACCTTAGGTCTATATGGACTCCATCGACCTGCTTCGATTCTTCAATCTAGTCTTCGCCGGAGCTCTGGCTGGGTTTGAGATCGGAGTTCACTATGGCCTTGGCCCGCCGCCGGCATCCCTTCGCGAGGATGCGCAGATTCTTCTACGTCAGACGATGGTGCTGCGATTGCGTGTGCTCGCTCCGGCTATATTCTTCCCGACGCTCGCGTCGGCAGTGGCCCTCTTTATTCGCGATAGGAGCAGCGCCGATGTGTGGCTTCGTAGTGTTGCACTCGGCGCACTTGGGTTATGGATCGTCTTTCGTGTAGTGCGAACGATTCCGGTCAACAGCGCCACACTCACATGGCAGCCCAACGCTGCGCCGGAGAACTGGCGAAAACTCGTCGAGAAGGCGGAAAAGGCCCATAAGCTCGCGGCTTGGGCTGCAGTCGTCGCATTCGCTTGTCTCGTTGCGGCCACCCTGCGGCAACAGTGAAAGACGGAACTCATCATAAGGAAGAGCTATTGAGTACTGATTCCGACCTTCCTCCTTTGTTGTCGGCAACCTGGAGGTGTTGTCGGCCATCCGGAAGTTAAGCTGAGGCGGGTTGTGGACAATACACGGGCATAGGACTTCATCCCGGCGGGAACCGCTTTCGCCAGGGTAGTCTCCGCGAACCCCCAATTCGCGACCGCCTAGGGACAAAGAGGGTTGCCGTTCTTACCTGTGGTCGATCGAATCAATGTACGAAGGGCGGGTGCCCTGCAAGGGATCAGATAGAGCGGCATTAAAGGTCCCGTTATGTGTCAGTGCTCGAACGCGTTAGCCGGTCAAGGGCTCTCTGTGTTTTCTTGCGCAATCCGGACACATCCCATGGGTAAAGTCCGCTTCCGAATGACCCTTTAGATACAACTCCAGCTGCTCCCAATATCCGTGGTCGTTGCGAATTTTCTTGCACCAGGCACAGATCGGAATGAGGCCTCGCAGTGTACGGACGTGTGCTAGAGCAGCCTGCAACTCACGAATGAGCCGCTCCCGTTCAACTTCGGCGTTCCTCCGTTCGGAAATGTCCCGAAACAATACCGATATCCCCTCGCGGAATGGATTCACATGAAAAGAAAACCAACGCCCGCGCGGAGCGTAATACGTTTCGCAGACACCGCCGGTACGCACGAGCATCACTCGACGCAGTAGTTGCCCAACGCCGGTGTCTAACGCCGGGAATTGATCCCAGATCGTCTCCCCACGCAGTTCCTCAGCGCTCCGTTCCAGCATACTTTCAGTGGCCCGATTCATGAATGTAAGCCTGAAATCCGAGTCAAAAGCCTGGAAGCCGTCTGGAATACTCTCTATGAGATCCGAGATCTCATTGCGCGCCCGTGTGGCCTCTCGGGCTTGTTGTTTCGCTCTAGATCTCTGCTCGTGTAACTGACCCGCCAGGAAACTGATTCCGCAGCCTTCGACCGCAAACAGAGCAACTAAACTTTCATTTTGCAGGGAGCGGTCGGCCAGCTCTGGGAACGGGTGCACGAACAGCAGCATCCCAACGAGGCTGGCTAAGGCGGTTGTGATCAGTCCGACTCGCCTTCCGCCCCTCCATGAACTAATCATCACAGCGAGCCCGAACAGAAGAAAGGCAGCGCGGTCGTACAGCACGGGAATCAGCAGAAGCCGCAAGGCCGTTACGGCTGCCACTGCCACAACGGCGACCAGCAGGTCCCGGAGGAGATTACTCTCTTGCGGAATGGTGGACGACCGTTTCGAATTCATTTTCCAGGAACCTCGAAATCGCGGCGACCGCATACCTATTGTGGCGACCGCATACCTATCCTTGATTGCTATGATGCTTGGTAAGGGAGTTGGGCTTTTTTTTCGGCGCGGGAACGGACGAACGTTTCGACCGGCAAGGGTTACCTGCCCAGCCCGAGTGGCAGCTATCTCCAACCCAGCTCAAGGTGAACCCGAGACGGGCGACGGAGACGGTCTACGGATCGCCCCGCTTGAAAATATAAGCCGCTTTTTCAGATTGACCCGGAAAATTCGGTTGGTCGACTAAACGAAGGCGCGAGCGGCGAGTTTGGTGCGACAATCGCTCCGATTGTAAAGTCCGCTTCGATGCGCAACTTTGTTCCAACTCCCGGTAAGCGGCGATTACGGGATAGCCGTCATTCGCGTGCCCATCACAACGGCTCCGAGAAAACTTCCTGAAAGACACCTTGGTCGAACACGTACGAAGATCGCACCGGCTGAGTCCAGTTGTGGGCGAAAAACGGGCGCGGCTTCTGCCAAGGTACGAGCGAGGAAGTCGAAGCGAGAGGGGTAGGAGATGGCGATCTACAAGCGCGGTGACACGTATTGGTATCAGTTTCAGTTCAATGGCGAGCGGATTCAGGGGAGCGCCAAAACTAGCAACAAAGACGCGGCACGCCAGATCGAGGCCGCTCACCGCGTGCGGCTTGCAAAGGGCCAAGCCGGTATTGTAGAACGCCCGCCCGCGCCGACTCTCAAGGAGTTCAGCCCGCGGTTTGAATCCGCCATCTGATGTTCGACTTTCCTCCGGAACGTTGTTCCGCTTGGCCACAAATCTAGAGTAGTAGTGGGTGGATGGCACTCAGGCACAAGACAGGCAGGCGGAAGGCGGGCACGCCGAGCATTAGATGCCCCGGGTCAAGACGCAGCGTCGTCCTTGTGTGGAGGTCGCGCCCGCCAAGCCTTCCAATAGCGCGTCATGCGTTCCGAGACGGCTTTTCGCTCGTCCGCTCCCATCCACCTTCGACCACGGCCCGACTTCGGTATCAAGTACCGTTGCTCCAATCGCTCCAATTGCTCCAATCGCTCAAGTGCCTCAATGGCCCTATCTAGCTCTTTCCGCTCGGCGCGTAGCATGTCAATAATTGCGTGAGCGTCCACCGAACAACTCCGGTGGGAAATGATATCGCTTATCCTCGCATACGGATATGACTCTTTCGGGCCAACGGCAGCCAGGGTGTTTGAACGGAGGCAAGGGTGGCAGTCATCCGCGATTTGTCCGACCCGCAGACGATGACGCGACCGGACGATGGCGCGATTCCCTTAGCAGAGTATTCTCGCATGCTGCCAAAAAATTAGTTGCAAGAAATAGAGCGAAACGGGGACTAATCTGTACAGGCCCTCCGATGGGCGACCGAGAAGACCAAGAGACTCCGTTCCAGGAGATGGGCGGCCATCGATTGGCTGCCAGAATAACTTGGGCGAGGCTGCTCCTTCGTGAGGCCACCAAGCGAGGCTACACGATTCAGGATATCCTCGCTCTGCTCGATGAGCTCGGAATGACTGCGAAAGAAGCACTCAAGCGGATTTTGTCTACCAGAAAACTAAAGCGCAAAAGCCAAATTAGGCCGCCAAGAAGGTAGGAGTGAGGCTTTCTCAGCGGCTTACATGCTGGCGGACGCCAACATGCTCGTGGTTACATGTGTATGGTTGGCTGATGCTCACTCCGAGGGGCCGACTCAATTACTGTTTGCGGGAATGTCTAATAAAACACACCGGTACGCGGACGCGAAAACCATCCAAATCATCCTTTGCAGCCGCTGCGGAAATAAATTTGCCGCCCGCACGGGGTCAAGACAGACCGTGACTCTCCCGCTCGTGAAGCGAAGTCGCTTTAATCCCTGCGTTCAGCCACGCCTTAGCCTCACTCGTCTTCGCAAACACTTGTATGCGTTCATACTCTGGATCACTGAGTATCTGGTACATCCGTGCCAACCCAAACGCGACAGCTCTGGGAGCAATTATGGCTACGAGGTTGTGACGTGTCCTGGAGGTTTTTGCCAGCGATTCAATGAGGCTCGATGATATCGATAAGCCTGCTATTGCGGAGCAGTCGCAAAGGATCGGCCAACCCGTAACGAATGTATCCTCATGATTCAGGCGATCCCGTAGGTCCGTCACATCGGCCTCGCAGACTCGACCGATTGCTCGCACGTGTATTATCCGCGTGCGCTGATCGGCATGCAATGAGAAGGACATCGCGCCTCCCACTATCATGATATCGCTGTGCACTCTTAGGAGCGGTTTCATGCCAAGGAAGTCCTCTAAAGTAGAAGTGTATACATGGCACTCGGGGACAAGACAGGCGGGGGGAAGGCGGGAACGCCGAACCGGAAAAACGGGAAATCGGCGAACTGCTGGAGTCCCTGGGCCACAATCCTATCGAGGCCATGGTGCAGATAGCGACCGGCCCTATGCCAGCCATGAGCTTCGCGGCAGGATGAACGCGGAGCTTGCCCAGTACGTCTATCCAAGGCGCAAAGCGGTTGAAGTTGCCACCGACCAGGACGCTCTCCCCCCTTGCATGGGGTTGAGATTGTGATGCTCCGGACCACAGAAGTGCCTCCCGAGTAAGCCGATAGACGACATCACGACCCCGGAACAGCTTGCCCGAGTGTTATCAATCGTCAGCGGTGGGGAATTCACGCCTGACGAGCTGTTGAGCAACGCCAATGCCTTGATGGTGCTTGCTAAGGAGGATCCACGGCGCGACGCATTTACCTTGCGGTCTTGCGTGGTCAGGAGGCCCAGGAAAAGGGGGATTGCAAGGCCGTCGTCAGGCACAAGCTGGAGTTTACGGTTGAACAGTTGAGACTGATGCAGTGAGCGGCCACGATGCCAGTTGTTGAGGCGCAAACGGCCCTTGGTTGCGTCGGGGCGCTTCATGTAGGTGACGATGGACTCAGATACTAAGAAGTTGAGCTGCATGTCCGACTCCTCAATGAAGGGACTGAAGTCTCGCGCCCGACTTGTGCGTTGGATCTCGGTGGCGGATTATTCAAACTTCTTGCCACACCGGACTACTCTCCCGACCATGAAGAATGGGAGCTCGCGCCTCGCGCTACTGTCCGCATGGAGTCGCGTACAGAGGAAAAGGGTGCGTATCGGCTCGCGGTGAGGCCCTAACCCTCGCCTGCAACGACAAGTGGCATCTGGAGGGCTCCAGGGGGTGGTCCTGAACCGCGCATCACCCAAGGCCCGGCGTTGCACTGTAGGCCACCCAAAGGATTTTGGCAAGGGTCCTGGCCCGAGCTTTGACCATGGGAACCGAGAAAAACCCCGCTCTACAGCGCCAAATTTCGCCCCCGAGGGTCCAGGGGTAGGATTCCTTGGGTTATGCCTCGCCGAGCGATTCTACAACAGGAGATTGCTTCTGCGCAGGGGGTGGTAGAAAACTACGCGCCTTGTCCAATACCGCTTTCTGGGCGTCTGTCATAATCCGCCTGGGCTTGATTCGGCACTCTGGATTGCCAGCCTGGCGTTCTCAAGCGGGATGCCGGTGATTTTCACATCTTTTGAAGACCCTGCGGGCAGCTTGCCGCGCACCGGGCGCTTGCCGGATGATGGTCCACATGAGAATTCACTGTCCGGCCATGCTGGCCGTCGCGGCCGGCTTGCTCGGTTTTGCCGCGCCGGCTGCTGCCGAGTCCGCGCCGCCCAAGCCCGACCTCTCGGGCTATTGGAACCTTCCATATGTGCCGAATATGGCTCTTGGAAAAGAGGATATGGTCCCTTATACGCCGGCGGGAAAAGCCGCCTACGTGAATCATGATTCCAAGGACGATCCCACCGGCTTCTGCCTGTACCCCGGTGTGCCGCGCATCATGCAATCGCCTTATCCGGTGCAATTCGTTCAGACCGGAAGCCAGCTCCTGATGCTGTTCGAATATATGAAGATGTGGCGCATGATTTACACCGACGGCCGCGAACACCTGAAGGGGGTCGATGCCACCTTCATGGGTGATTCGGTCGGCAACTGGGAAGGCGACACGCTGGTGATCGACACGGTCGCGTTGAACGACCGCACCTGGCTCGACACGGCGGGCCATCAGCACAGCCGGCAGCTGCACGTAATCGAGCGGCTCCGCCGCACCGGCCCGGACACGATTGCCTACGAGATCACGGTCGATGACCCGGTGATGTACGCCAAGCCCTGGAAGCACGAGCGACTCCTGACGACTCTCAAGCCGACGCCCGGCCTGCCGGAGCTGCTCGAGTATTCGTGCAACGAAAACAACAAGGATGTCGAGCATTTAATCAGCACGAAGCCGGGGAAGTGATGCGTGTTCGGTCGCTTTTGGTTCTGCCACAACTCCGTCGTGCTGGAGTAGCGTGAGTTCGGGGCCGGATTCCTCGGTGATCTGGTCCGGATTCGATTCCTCTCGCGGAGCAGGCAACACATAAACCTCCACGGCCGACGAACGATGCACTCAGTTGCCACAGGTAAGGCAACACGTCCTCCAGGCCGGAGTACGATGGGCACCAAGATCAGGATGCTTGGATCACAAAAGAACAAACAATGTGACACGCTAATTTTTGGCGAATCAGCCGATACGCAAACATTCCGCCAGGACCCTCAGCAGCGCCAGAATGCCTGCGGGCTGGGGTGAATCCTGAACTAGAATGTGATGCCCGGCGGAATGACCAACAGGAAGATTGACAGGGCCGGCATAGAGGTGCCCCGGCGGCAGAGGCCACCAGCGGCTCGTTTTTCGAAAGCAAAATTGGGCCAACGAACACCTCGAGAGCGGAGCTGGCCAGAGACGGCAATGCTGGTAACTCGATACGAATCTAGACGAGCCTACCGCGACGCCATGAACCGAAGGGAAGCGCGATCCCCCGCTTACTGCAACTGCACGAGCCCCTGTGGTTGGCCTTGGGTTGCGGGTGTGGGCGCGAGGTCCTGCGGGCCGCGCCAGAAATCCAGGTAGGCGACCTGGTGCACGCACGCCACCGTGCAGCGCGGCGCGCATTCCTTGACGGTTCGATACTCGCGGCGAATGTCTTCGCGCGTGTACTCCATGAGCGGTTTGGCCGGGTAGCCGCGCTGCTGCGAGCAGTAGTGCACCAGGCCGTCCTCGCAGATGTAGAGATAGCGCGCGCCCGCGCGGCAGCTCCACTTGTTCTCGAGACCGTGCGCGATGTTGTCCTGGAAGTAGTTGATCTGCGCGTAGCTGTGCTTCTCCATGGCGCGCATCGCCATGTAGACTTCGCGCTCGGCTTGGCCGAGCGGCTGCAGTTGGCCTTCTCCATCGTGGATGATGCCGACCGTCGACGTGAAGCCCAGTGCCAGCGCTCGCTTGCCGACCTCGAGGGCGTCGTGCGGGTTGTGGATCCCGCCTCCCACCACCGAGTTGATGTTTACGTGAAACAGGGCGTATTCGGCCAGCAATTGCAGCTTCTTGTCGAGAGTCTTCAGGCTTTTCTTCGAGACTTCATCGGGGATCGTGTTGTCGATGCTGATTTGCAGGTGTTCGAGACCAGCGCGGTTCAGCTGGCGAATCCGCTCCACCGTCAGCAGATACCCGTTCGTGATCATGCCCGCGATCATGCGGCGGCGTCGGATGTACGCGATGATGCGGTCCAGTTCCGGGTGCAGCAGCGGTTCGCCTCCGCTGATGGTGATGATGGTGGTGCCGAGGTCCGCCAGGCGGTCCAGGCGCTCGAACATGATCTCGGTCGGTACGGGCTTGGAGAAATCGTCGTACTCGTTGCAGTAGGCGCAGGAGAGATTGCAACGGCGAATCGGTATGACGTGCGCCAGGATCGGATGATCCGTCGAAACCAGGGCCTTGGCAATCATCCTGAGCTCGCGGGCGCGCCGCAGCGCGGCGGAGTTGACCTGCAGGAGACGTCGGGCCCAGTGCGCCATAAAGAATTTCTGATTAAACCACAAGCTGCCTGATTGGTTGAGGCTCCAGGCCTGATCGGTGCAGATCGGGGGTTGAACGGTCGGGATGGCCGCCTCAGTGAGGTCGACCCGGAGCCGAGTTTGGGCTCGAAACTCGAAATCGCGGGGGTTTGCTGGCGCTGGGTAATGGTGCCGAATCCCGCCGATCCGAAACGGGCCCCGGGCGTCGCCGAGCGGCGGCGTGCTGGATTAAATTGAACACCCTTCCGGAATTCCAGCCTCACTCGTTCGGTCATCCGGAAGGTCTTACCGAGCACCAGGGGTCGGCCTCCTCGACCGAGCGAGACGGGATCGGATACGCGAGCTGGTGCCGATGGCAAATTGTGGGCGGCGGTGAAGACGGCAGTGTCGAACCGCCCGGCGGCGCTCGAGCCGCCGAAGGTGTTAGGATTACTCGCCCGGTTCAGCCGCGGAACGCAAATCCCAGCCTGGAATTCAGGTTGGTGGCCTGGGTCAGCGGCATCGATCGCCCGACTGCTGCCGCACGAGAGCCGCAATCTCTCACATGCGCAACGAAACCGGCCTATTGCGGGCGCGCGCGGCCACGGCCTGCGCCGCAGGCGACTGGCATGCCGCGCTCTTGCGGGGCTCGGAATTCCGCAGTTCGGGCAAGCCGTCGACAAGGTCGCCGCGAAAGCGATACCGGTGCGGTAATCGTCAATCCCCCCGGCTACTTTTTCCGCGCTACGATCCGCCATTTCGGATGGAGGCGCGCAATCCCCGGCCCGCATGCCCGAGGTGCTGTTCAGCGCCGGGCTGCTCAGCTCCTGGCCCGGCAGGACGCGGCACGTCTCAATTATTCCGCCGAGAGGCCGGCCAGTTGCGGCCGTACTCCGAGATCGCGCAGGCACCGATCAATCCACTGCGCGGTCAGCTTTTCATGGACACCGTTCTGGGAAAGGCGAGTGCGCAGTGTCGGCCAGTCAACGTGATCGAGATTCTGGTCCTGGTTGAAACAGCTGAAGACTACTCTCTCCTCACCGGTCACCGGGTCTTTGTGCAGCTGCAGGCACTGTGCGCAAATCTCCTTCATCATGCACTGCATCGGAGAGTTGATGCTGCCGATCGCATTGTGCGAGGGCTGCAGGAAAGGCGCTAGCACGCTGTGGCGGGCGCGCGCCACAGCGGACATCATTCCGTCCGAACCGATGGCGATGATGCGGTTCACTCCGCTCAAAGGAATCGCGGGGGCGCCGCCCAGTTGGCCGCTCGCGTAGGCCACCATGGCGTCGACGATAGTCCCAACAAAAGCCAGGTCTTGCGGCCGGTCGGGTTCAAATCCCGGCGCCTCGTCACAGGCCCAGACCACCACATCGGCAGCCCGCTCAATCTCTTCGATTTTGTATCGGTCTGCGACCTTTTTGTACCCTGCGAAATAGATGACTCGCGACCCATTGGCGCGAAAGCGCTGGCCGATCGAGAAAAGCACGGCGTTGCCTAAGCCTCCACCCGCGAGCAGCACCGTCTCGGCGCTAGGCGTCTCCGTGGGTGTACCGGTCGGACCCATGAGCACCACCGGTTCACCGGGCTTGAGGACCGCGCAGATATCCGAGGACCCTCCCATCTCCAGCACGATCGTGGACAGCAAGCCGCGCTCTACATCTACGGAAGCTCCAGTCAGGGCCAGACCTTCCATCGCAAGGATGGTGCCGTCCACGCGAGGGGCGAACGCTTCATAATTCTGGAGCCGGTAAAACTGGCCGGGATGGAATGCGCGCGCCGCCCGTGGTGCCCGCACGACGACCTCCACAATCGTCGGCGTCAGGCGTTTGACCTCCTCGACTGCCGGCACCAGTTCCATATCCAGTTTCCGGATCAGCTCCGGGCCGGCCGGCGAAGAAGCGGGCCGCCGCGCGAGCATGCGCGAGATGACGGGATATCCCTGGCGGGCGCTCGACATGGCCTTCACCACATTGCCCGCGAAAGAGGGGTGCAGATCACCGAAGAAGCTGATCGCGCGCTGATCCGGAAGTACCGACGTCAACACGTAAACGGCCGAAGGTTTGGTGATCGTCTCGGGCTCGACCGGGTTAGCGTGTTCGTCCACGGCCTGAAAATGCCTGCCATGCACAAACAGATTCCGGCTGTCTTCGCGAGCCAAGACGGTGTTGGGCTGCGTGCCCGCCGCAATTAAAATGCTGCGGGCCGGAAGCAGGGTCGTCTCTCCGGTCTTGACGATTTTGCGCGTAGCCTCGTCGTAGCGGGAAATGCCGGCTCTTAGCGCCTTAGCATGGCCGCGGCCGTCAATCACCACTTCCTCCGGGGTGAGGCACTCGGCGAAGCGGACGCCTTCTTCCATGGCTTTGGCAACCTCTTCGTGATTGAGCGTATAGCTCGGAGAGTCGATCAGCCGCCGCCGGTAGGCAATCGTGGAGCCGCCCCAGGAATTCAGCAGATCGACCAGGTTCGGGGCTCTGCCTTCCCGCGCGGCCGCTTTGCGCTCTTCGCCGATGGCGCGCGCGTGCGCCAGGAACTCTTCGGCCGCCTCGGTCTCCTCTTCGGTCCACGACGCGCGGACCGCTTCCTCCCCGCGTTCGGCCACCAGCGTCCAGTACCGTTTTTGGAACTTCTCAACCTGCACCACGTAGTAGGCCAGCGATTCGGTGGCAGTGTCGATGGCTGTCAGGCCGCCGCCCACCACGACGATCGGCATCCGCACTTGCAGGTTGGCAACGGAATCGGATTTGGCCGCTCCGGTGAGCTGCAACGCCATCAGGAAATCCGACGCCTGGCGGACGCCGCGCGCGAGCCCGTTTTTCATCGGGATCACCGTCGGCCTGCCGGCGCCCGCGCACAAGGCGATGTGGTCGAAGCCCA
>Ga0306920_100001851_pt1 | contig 26347 bp, 23 predicted proteins | sample flu12Cox44000170_FD_204666 | JGI IMG/M metagenome (GOLD analysis project Ga0306920, IMG submission 204666) | Lab enrichment of tropical soil microbial communities from Luquillo Experimental Forest, Puerto Rico - flux4day.12C.oxic.44.000.170 (v2)... | ecosystem: Environmental > Terrestrial >...
GCCAATGTGGGCGTCGCCAAGGCCAATTTTTTCCCCACCCTTTCGTTATCGGGATTGTTTGGCGGCGTAAGCCCGCAATTGTCGCAACTGACTGGCGCGGGAAAAGCCTGGACTCTCGGGGCCGACTTTACGGGACCTATTTTCACCGGTGGCCGCTTGAAGAGCCAATACCATGCCTCCCTCGCCGTGCGCGACCAGGCCAAAGTTTCCTTCGAGAAGGCCGTGACGCAAGCTTTTGGCGAAGTGTCTACTTCGCTTTCAGCGCACGAGCAGCTCGCTAAGGCTTATCGCGAGCAGGTCGCGTCCGTCGACGCTTATCGCGAGGCAGTCCGTCTTTCTTCCAGCCGCTATGACAATGGCCTCGCTAACTACCTCGAAGTTATTGATGCTCAACTCCAAATGTTTCCCGCGGAGACCATTAGTGTTAACTACGACCTCGGCCGCAAGTTGGCGTTAGTGGACCTTTACCGCGCCCTCGGCGGTGGTTGGAATCTTTCCGACGTTCAATGGACGAGCTCAGGTGCAGCACCCGGCGCTAGGCAGACACCCTCTCCCTGAGGAACTTGAAGCGAATGACCGGACCATCCGGCCGTTCAGGGGGAAGGCTTGGTACGCCCAAAAGGGCGAGATAACCGCGGGTGCGTTGGCGACATTCCCGACAGTGGCTGACGCGTTCTTGCGACGCTCGATTTCGACGGGAAGTTATCAATCGCCCAAGTCAGGCCCCTGCTGTAAGCATGCAAGTCTCCAAATGCACCCTAAAATGGAGGCCCGGAGAAGAAGGACCCGTGGCACGCAGACACGAAACAGGATAAGCGGTCCGTCGAAGGGCTGAATGCTGAGACAAAAACGGAGCGGCATCGCCCGATCGGGAGACTTTTCTCCTGACATTCCTTGTTATAGGACGGTTAACCAGGCACCGACCTGCTAGTGGGAGCTAATTCAAAAGAATGAACTTCGTACGTCTGAGCGGGTTGAACTTACTCGTCGGTTTGCCTCGCTTCAAGTACTGGCTGCGTTTTTGGAGTGCGAACTTTCTCCATTTCGTCTGCGAGCCCCGTCATGTCGAACTGTGTCGTGACCCCCGGTTCGACCTCTAGAAGCATGGTCTTGTGCTTCATCATGTCTTGAATAAATAGCTGGTCACCACCGACGGAGTCACCCGTGGCGCCTTCCAGCACCGGGTTGATGGGAGCATCTGTCTTGACAGGGTATGACCACAAGACGCTGTATAGGTGCTCCGTGGCGAACCCCAGTTGGTCCCACTCGATCCGTTTTTCCTGTCCGTCCTCAAATTTCACACGGAGAAACATTAGCTTGCCTTTGGCCGGCTGGTTATAGACTGACTCCCAGCGCGCATGCTTGACGAAAGACAAAAAAGAATGCGTTCCCCTCTGGACGATGATTAAATCAAATTTGCCGTCTAACGAAGTCCCCTTCAACGCAACGGCATTGCCGAGGTGGTCTTTGACATTTTCAGAGCGCCAAGCTTGCCGATTCGCCTGTCCGACCGAGGGTACGGGAAGCACAGTCGCTGGCTCTGCAACGGAAAACGTACTGGCTGGCGCAACTGATGCCTGCACCACAGCTGCTGCGCTCTTCGACACGGTTTTCTGGGAATTGCCTGAGCAACCCAAAATGATGGATAGGATGCTTGTGGCCAGCAATAAAAAGACCTTCTTCATGCTTGTCTCCTCACAGAGTATCGGTCGAGAGTCGAACGCTCAATGTTCTTAAGTTTGAGGCTCTGTCTGGAAGCGTTTGAATAGCCCGAAGGTACAGGTGTGCTCTTAGGCCAAACTGTCTAAGAGTGTTCCATCGCGCGTGCTGTCTGAAAGGACTGCGTCGGCTAATCGCTGTTTCATTTACCGGTCGGCCCATTAATCTAGGACTCGTACGAACTTCACAAGCACATGCGAATGACCTATTCTTCGGTAGGGGAATAGCGATCTGATGAGCGCTCGTTTGCTGTTTCTTGGTGTGATGCTCGCGGCCCTCTGGGTCGTTTCGAGCTGTCGCGAACAAAAAGGATCGCCGAGTGCAGATCAGCCAGTCCGGCGGAATGTTTTGGGACTACCGATGTTGCCCGACTCTGGACCTCCACAAGAGGGAGCACTTGCTTTGCCGCTCACCTTTGGGCGATATACGGGCGACTTAGATGCCATGTCGAAGAGGCGGAACATCCGAGCCCTGGTCGTATACAGCCGCTCTGGATTCTTCTACGACAAAGGGCGCCCCAGGGGCATCTCTTATGAAGCCGCCGAAGAGTTCGAGCGCTTTCTGAATAAGAAACTGAAAACGGGGAAACTGAGAATAAGTCTCAATTTCATTCCTATAAAGCCTGAACAACTGCAAGCAGCGCTTACCCAAGGATTGGGGGACTTTATCGCGGCAGGGGTCGTGGTAACCCCGCAACGCCAGCAGGAAGTCGCCTTCACCGTTCCCATTGCGACTGACACCAAGCAGATCGTCGTGACGGGTCCCACAGCCGCGGGGATCGACAAAATCGACGATCTTAGCGGCAAAGAAATCTACGTGAATCCTATTACCAACTATTACGAGAATCTTCAGAATCTTAATGCTTCTTTTCAGAAAGCGGGGAAGCCGCCGGTCCTAATTAAAGAGGCCGACAAAAATTTAACGGACGAAGACCTGCTCGAAATGGTCAACGCAGGGCTGATCCCAGCCACCGTCACATTCGCTCAAAGAGCGGATTTCTGGTCGAAGGTGTTTCCGCGCCTCGTCGTACATAAGGAAATAGCGTTGGCGAGCGAGGGACAGCTTGCGTGGGTCACTCGTAAGGACAGCCCCAAGCTGAAGCAGTTGCTCGATGAGTTCATCGAAGATCACCGGCTGGGAACGTCTTTCGGGAATACGTTGTTCCGGCGGTATCTTCAGAACACAAAGTGGGTAACGGATTCGACCTCCAGTGCTGAGATGACGAAGTTTCAGACTTATGTCACGCTCTTTCACAAATATGCAGCGCAGTATGATTTTGACTATTTGATGTTAGCGGCTCAGGGCTACCAGGAATCGATGCTCGATCAGAATCGCCGAAGTCCGCGAGGTGCCGTGGGTATCATGCAAGTGATTCCAAAATATGCAGCGGCTCCACCCATTGACATCAGCAACGTTGGTAATGCGGACGGCAACATTCATGCCGCCGCAAAAATTCTGCACAACATCCAAAAACAGTATTTCGATGATCCCGGAATCGATTTGACCAACAAGACTCTGATGACTTTCGCAGCATACAATGCTGGCGCTACCCGGATCAGCAACCTGCGGAAACGAGCGAAAGCTGAAGGCTTGGATCCAAACCAGTGGTTTGGCAATGTCGAGTTGGCGGTGGCCAAGGACGTTGGCCAGGAGACCGTGCGCTACGTCAGTAACATTTACAAATACTATGTAGCGTACAGACTCACCTTAGAGCATTTCGGACCAGCGGGCAGTCCTGCGACCCGTCATTAGCGATACATTCCGCACGCCCGCTGTAGTATGTCTGGTGCAATCCATATCGCTCACCGGCCTCTCGCTGGTGTGTGCTCGTATTGGTGGCGATCCAAAAACCTCTCCCATGTATGCGGAGCATGTCCTAGCTGTACGCGGCAATGCGCAATTCAGGTACATCGTCTGAACTTTACCAGGCGCGATCTGGTGAGGGGTCGAATAGGCTTGACCTGAGAGCATCACAAACAGAGACTTGCGTACGAGGCAATGCCGGAGGAGGCGGAACAAATGACCACCCGCACGCACGAAACTATCCGCGTGGGATTGCGTAGAGTTATCCGCGACTCGGACGCCAGTGCGAACGTACGAATGAAAGCGATAGCGCTGTTAATGCAGGTGGAGGGATTAATGGAACCCGGGAAAACCACAGGTAAACGGGTCTCCATCGTCCGCAGCAAGGCTAGCGACCAGTTTTTGGGGAAAGTTTTAATCAATCCTAGGGCCCAATCCTAGGGCCCAAATCCGCGCCTGTTCAGGGTATTCCCACAGATTCACTGAGCGCTGCGTACTGCAACAAAGATAAGCGCTACCGAAGCTCGACGATAACGAGGGACACATCGTCAGCGAGAGGGCCGTCTCTCCACGCAGCAACGCCGTCGAGGATCGCTTGCCTCATTTCCGGAAGTGCCCTCTTCGCTGATTGGCGAACCAATTCGCCCAAGCCTTCAATGCCGAGCATGTCCTCGCTTTTGTTGAAGACTTCGATGAGTCCGTCTGTGTAAAGCACCAGGCGATCGCCGAAGGTCAGATCGATTTCGTCCGCGGTTCCGGACGGAGCTGTATCGGCGAGACAGCCTAGGATGCCGGCTTGCGAATCGAGGAGGCGCAGACCGCCGTTTGAAACAAGCATTGCTGGCGGGTGGCCTGCGGCAGCAAAGGTCATACGGCGTCCCCGCTGAACAAAACGGCCTGCAGCCATTGTGAAGTAGAAACCTTCCAGCCCGATGCGATCATGGACGAATTCGTGAAGCTGCCGCAGTAACCTGCCGGGCGCTGTGTCGCGTTCGAGCTCATGCAAAGTCTCGGAATAAAGGCGATTGGCCACGAGCGCCGAGCCTATGCCGTGCCCCGACACATCGCACATAAGAAGGCTGAGCAACTCCTCGCCACGTGGGAGAACCAGGCCGAAGTCACCGCCAATTGTACGCGCGGGACTGTAGTAGGCCTCGACGGCAATGTCGTTCCACACTAGGCTTCGCGGTGCGAGTGATTGCTGGACGCGAGAAGCGAGGGAGAGTTCGACTTCAATTTCCTTCTGGTACTGTTCGAGCCGCGCGTTAGATTCACGAAGCTGCTGCTCCACGCGCTTTTGTGCGCTGATGTCGGTCAGGATCAGCAGCACATAGTCCCGTCCATCGGGGCCCTGAATTATCCGCCCACTGAAAATGGCTGGGACCTTCTCGCCATCCTTGCGGGGGAGGTAGAACTCGTGGCGATGCCGCCCGTAGCGTTGGCCCGTTTCGTGCTGGGCCATAACGTACGGAAGGTCTTCCGGTGGGAAAAGCGAGTCTGGCGTGCGGCCCTGCAGCTGACCGCGCTCGTATCCAGCCAAACGGATCAGGGCTTCGTTGGCAAAAATCACACGAACCTGGTCATCGACGATGACCACGCCTTCGTTGAGCGCTTCGAGGATCCCCACCATCGGACGAAGCCAATCAGGCGTCTGCACGCTGGCGTGACTCATGGTTTCAATTCCATTTTGCCGAGGTCATCGCACGCCGAAGCATCGGCGGTATGGGCGCGATAATACGCCTCAAAGCGACCAAGTTAAATCAATTCCGTGGACGATTCAAACTGACGCGAACCCTTTCCGACGGTAAGAACGAAAACATCTGTTTCTGACGGATCGAAACAGCCTCAATGGGCGTGGGGTATGAATTGTCCACTGCTTAGCGCACGCGTCCGCCAAAAATCCTATCTGCTCCGTGCCTAAGTCCCTTGCTGGTTGGAATACACCTACGTGATTAGTGAGGATGGCAATCATGTGGCAGCATAACTTGGCAATGCGGTCTGGGGAATTTTTGGACCCAATTGGACCCAAAAAGGGAGACGGCTCAGGCGTGGAGCCTCCTAAGCCGTTGGTAATCAACTGAGAAATGGTTGCGGACTGCAACGTTCTCAAGGTTCCGCCAATTCCCTTCCGATTTGAAATCCGCCGTGCTGCTTAGGCCGAACCCGTTGAAGCGGAACGAACCAGGAAGCATGTGCCAGTAGAACGCTCACCTTAAATTACTAAGTCTCAGCGCATGATACGCTTCCATTCCGCTCCAAATTGGAGCCCAACTGGAATCAGGACACAAACATTTGTCGCTTGACTGCTTCCGACCGGCGATGGGAAGTCGGCAGCCTTCGGCAAAACCTCAACCAAGCGCTACTTCCACTCCCAAACTTTCGAGGTGGTGTTGCCGGCGGCATCCACCTCGTACTCGAATACCGCGCAAGCGTTATTAAGGCGCGCCAGCTTCTGCGAAGGTGTACGGTAGTACAGGATACCGCGGTAGCTGACAGCACCGCCGGCCAGGAGTTTGCCCGTTCCCGACCCTCTCCACGTGACCGCCTCGCCGTCGGCCGTAATCATCGCTCCTTGTCCTTCCCCATACAGGGAGCCGTCGGTCCGGGTTCCGACGTATACGTTCCCATGCCGTTGGTGGCAACACCCAACATGTTGCCGGCGTCTTCGAACGACACCTCTACCCTCAGAGGTTCACTCGATAGCACCCGTCGAACAATCCTTCTGCCTTTGCTTTCGCCTAGCACGTCTCCGAGCATAGATTGCTGTCCTCCTACGCTGGAGCAATTGCTTCGTCTCCCCAGCGCGGCAAGTATAACGCTCCGGGCGAATTCGGCTAAATTCGCTCCTTAACCGAGCGGCGGAAGCCAATTCTTGTCGAGTAGCTCAATACCCAAGAGACTTGTCCACGACGTTACGCAGATTCTCACCGCGTTCGTATCGTTCAAATTGCTCTGCGAAAAAAAGCGTCGCGTTATCCAGCCAGTCCGGTGTATGGTCGGCGCAATGCGGCGACAGCAAAACATTGTCCAGTCGATAGAACGGATGTCCGTTTGGAAGGGGCTCTTCGTCAAAAACATCCAAAGCTGCTCCCAGAATGCTTTTCTCGGCGAGAGCGTTCACCAGTTCGCTCTCGTCAACCACCGGCCCACGGCCTAGGTTGATCAGGACAGCCGTCCGTTTCATTGCCGCGAGTTCCCTCTTGCCGATCATTCCCCGCGTCTCCGCGGTCAATGGCGCCGCCACGACCAAGTAGTCGCTAATTCCAATCATTCTTAATAACTCGCTTGGTAAAAAGATCTGGTGAGCAAACGCATCCGATTTTTGCGCCGTGTGCCGCTTCAAACCCAACACCTTCATGCCGAGAGCCCTCGCTCGGCCCGCGATCGCTCGGCCGATATCACCGTATCCCACGATTCCAACGGTTTTTTCCTCCACGCGCTGTACGTCAAACGGCTCCCACACCTCCGCTGATTGATTCCGGATCATTCGCCGGAAGTCTTTGGCAAAATACAAAATCGCTCCCACGGCAAATTCTCCGAGCGCCGCGCTAAACACTCCCCGTCCGTTGGTCAAAACAACTCGGCTACGCGCCAGTTCGGGAAACAGCGTCCGCTCCAGTCCCACGGACCGCGAATGGACCCATTTCAGATTGGGGCATTGTCCGGAAATTTCGCGAAACAGCCCCAGCTTGCCGGAGCAGTTGTATAAAACGGTCGCTTTCCTTGCGGCCTCACTCAGAGCCGCAGCCGAGTTTCCTGCTACGATCTGAACTCCCTGCAGCCGTTTTCTCAACAAATGGACCTGCGGCTCGTCGTCAGGCTCTGCCAGCACAAGAATCGTTTCGCTCGAACCCATGTTGTTCCAATTCCGTTCTCAGGTTCGCAAATTGCCGAGGTCAGACCACAGCGGCGGCAAAATTGACACCGAGAAACCCGCGCTCCTAAAATAGCCCGTTCCATCGCACATTGGCACCGGAAAGTCCATGATTCGCAAAGATCCAAAGTCTCTTCGCAGCCACCGCTGGTATGGCCCTGACGATTTGCGCTCGTTCGGCCATCGCTCCCGCGTGGCATCGATGGGTTGTGTTCCCGCCGATTACTTCGGCAAACCGGTCATCATCATCGTCAACACCTGGAGTGATATCAATCCCTGCCACAGTCATCTGCGCCAACGCGCCGAGGACGTAAAGCGAGGCATTTGGCAGGCGGGCGGCTTCCCTGTCGAAGTTCCTGCTTTCACTCTAGGCGAAACGTTTCAAAAGCCCACCACCATGCTTTACCGCAATCTTCTCGCCATGGAAACCGAGGAGATTCTCCGCTCCTATCCTGCCGATGGATGCGTGCTCCTTGGCGGTTGCGACAAAACGACGCCTGCGCTCCTGATGGGCGCAATCAGCATGAACATTCCCGCCATATACGTGCCCGCCGGCCCCATGCTGAGAGGAAACTGGCAGGGTAAAATTCTGGGCAGCGGCGCCGACGTCGCCAAGTATTGGGCCGAACGCCGCGCGGGCCACATTGATCTCGCGGACTGGATGCAGATCGAGAACGGAATCGCTCGCTCCGCCGGAACCTGCATGACCATGGGAACGGCGTCCACCATGACCAGCATCACCGAAATTCTTGGCTTTTCCCTGCCGGGAGCCAGTTCCATTCCCGCGGTCGATGCCAATCATCCCAAAATGGCGAACTGCTCGGGACGGCGAATCGTGGAAATGGTCTGGGAGGACCTCAAGCCGCGCGACATTCTCAGTCCTTCCTCTTTTCAAAACGCCATTGCCGCAGTATTTGCTTTGGGCGGTTCCACCAATGCCGTCATACACCTTATCGCCCTCGCCAATCGCGCTGGCATTAGGATCTCGCTGGACGATTTTGACCGCCTTTCTCGCTCTACCCCTCTCCTCGCCGACATCCGGCCCAGCGGTAAGTACCTCATGGAAGACTTCTACTACGCGGGCGGCTTGCCAGCGTTACTGAAGTCTGCGTCTCCGCATCTTGACCTGAAGTGTTTTACGGTCACTGGGCGGACGCTCGGCGAAAATATCGTTTCGGCAGAAAATTACAACCCGGACGTCATCCGTTCGCTTGAGAACCCTGTCCTTGCTTCGGGAGGCCTCGCGGTTCTCCGGGGTAATCTTGCGCCGAATGGCGCTGTCATCAAAGCTTCTGCGGCCGAGCCCCAACTGCTCAAACATTCTGGCCGCGCCATCGTCTTCAACAGTTTCGACGAGATGAGCGTTCGCATTGACGATCCAGCTCTTGACGTCAACCCGGACAGCGTTTTGGTGTTGCGGAACGCCGGGCCCAAGGGCGCGCCCGGTATGCCGGAATGGGGCAATCTCCCCATCCCGCAAAAGCTGCTGAGAGCGGGCGTACGGGACATGGTTCGTATATCGGACGCACGCATGAGCGGTACAAGTTACGGAGCTTGTATACTTCACGTCGCTCCCGAATCTTTTGTAGGGGGCCCGCTTGCGCTCTTGCGGGAAGGCGACATGGTCGAACTGGATGTTCCGGCGCGTAAACTCGACATGCGCGTTAGTGACCAGGAACTCGCGCGGCGCCGCACAGAGTGGCGACCCAAATCGAGCATCTATGGCCGTGGCTACGGCAAGCTCTTCATGGAGCACGTTACCCAGGCTCATGAAGGCTGCGACTTCGATTTTCTTGAGGGCACCGCTTCGATTCCCGAACCCGAGATTCACTGAGTGGAAGCCCCGCTTTCGGCGGCCCAGCAGGACTTCGTCGCCCCGTGCCGACCAAGAGCATCAATACCCCCGCCAAACACAGGCTCCCGACCAGATACAACAGTCCGGGCATGAAGGATCGTGTCTTCGCTGCCAGATATCCGATGACCATCGGCCCGAAGAATCCTCCCAGATTTCCCAACGAATTGATAAGGCCGATCGATGCCGCCGCTGCTGACTCGGTCAAAAACATCGTAGGTACCGACCAGAAGCATGGATGAAAGGCAAAGTATCCAGCCCCCGCCAAGGTGAAAAATCCAATCGCCATCGGCACATCCCGGCGAGTCAGCACCGCCAGAGCCAGCATGATGCCCGCAAGAAAAATCGGGACTCCCGCATGCCACCGTCGCTCTCCCGTTTTGTCGGAATGCCAACCACTCAGCTGTTGCGTCGCAAATCCGGCCAGGTACGGCAGCCCCGCCAGCACCGTCACTCGGAAATCGCTCTCTCCGGAGAGCCGCTTTACGATTGTCGGTAACCAGAATGCCAACCCGTATCCGCCAGTGGTCGCGAAGAAATAGGACATCGTCAGCAGCAGCACGTCTCTCTCCCCGATCGCTGCGAGGATGGAATAGCTCCGCACTGCTTTTTTCGCGAGTTTTTCCGCCTCCAGCTCGGTAGAAATCCACTCCCGCTCTTCCGGTCGGAGCCACTTCGCATGGTGCGGCCAGTCAGTCAGGTAAAAGAATGTAATTAGGCCAGCCACAATCGCCGGAATGCCCTCGAAAATGAACAGCCACCGCCAGCCATGCAGTCCAAACCAAGTAAGCCCCAGCAGCACTCCTGCGAGCGGTGAGCCGATGACAAAGGAAAGCGGATTAGCCGCGTAGAAACGCGCCAAGGCCTTCGCGCGGTCCGGCGCGCGAAACCAGTGAGTGATGTACACGATGACCGCTGGGAAAAATCCCGCCTCCGCGGCTCCCAAAAGGAATCGCATCGCAAAAAACTCCGTGGCGGTGCGAACGGATGCCGTCGCCATCGTGATAACACCCCAGGTAATCATGATTCTCGCAATCCATTTCCGTGCACTCCAGTGCTCTGCAATCAGCGCTCCGGGAATTTCCAGCACCATATACCCGATAAAGAACATTCCCGCGCCGAGCCCCACAACCTTTTCGCTGAACCCAAGATCCTTAGGCATTTGCAGAGCGGCAGCGCCAATGTTCGCCCGGTCCAGAAACGCGATGACGTAGGAAACGAATAAGAAAGGAAGTAAACGCCACGCAATTCGCTTGCGTGCGCTCCGTATTAGGTCTGAATGATTCGCCAGCCCGGCCATTTTGCTGCCACCTCCGGCGCCGCCTAGCCGTCGACACGCCAGTCCTTGTGAATGTGTTCCGCGTCGTACTATACGCATAGCGGGGAACGGGTCTTCCCCATTACGAGTCAAGGCCAGGTTCAGGAGCAGAAATGCGCGAGCATCTGATCGCAGTAATCCCGGGAGATGGTATCGGGCCCGAAGTCATCGCCGCCGGTCTAGACGTGCTTCGCTGCCTGGAACAGCGGGCCAGTGACTTTCGCCTTCACTTCCGAGAATTCCCGTGGGGAACCCATTACTACAAACAACATGGCGCCATGATGCCTTCCGACGCTCTCGCTCATCTGCGCTCTTTTCACGCTATCTATTTCGGCGCCGTTGGCGCCCCCGACGTCCCCGACCATATCACCCTCTGGGGCCTCCGTCTTGCCATCTGCCAGGGTTTCGACCAGTACGTCAACCTCCGGCCCACTCGACTGCTTCAAGGGCTCGACTCTCCTCTGCGAAACTGCACCTCAGCCGATCTGGACTGGGTCATCGTTCGCGAGAATTCCGAAGGCGAATATTCTGGCCAGGGCGGCCGTTCTCATCTCGGCTTTCCGGAGGAGGTCGCTACTGACGTTTCCGTTTTCACGCGCCGCTGTGTCACGCGCATCTTGAGATACGCCTTCGAACTCGCTCGGCGGCGCCCGCGCAAGTTGCTCACCGTCGTCACCAAATCCAATGCACAACGCCACGGTATGGTCTTGTGGGATGAAATCGCTGCTGAAGTGGCCCGCGATTTTCCCGAAGTAAAATGGGAGAAAATGCTCGTCGATGCCATGACGGCTCGAATGGTCGCCAAACCCGCTTCTATCGACACCGTTGTCGCCACCAATCTTCACGCCGATATCCTCTCTGACCTTGCTGGCGCTCTCGCCGGTAGTCTCGGCATTGCGCCGACGGCCAACCTCGATCCCGAGCGCCGGTTCCCTTCCATGTTCGAGCCCATTCACGGAGCCGCTTTCGACATCACCGGCAAAGGAATCGCAAATCCGATCGGCGCGATCTGGACGGCGGCCCTGATGCTCGAACACCTCGGCGAACGAGATGCCGCAGCGAGACTGATGCAAGCGGTCGAGAAGGTTACCGCCGCAGGCATCCTCACCCCTGATCTCAATGGCCATTCAACAACTCGCGATGTTGCGGCAGCCATGTGCGATGCTCTCTGAGTCGTGTGCGCTCGCGACTCGCCCTCGTCGCCCGAATAAGGCGACGGTTGTAGCGGGCCGGCGAGAGACGGCACCTTGCAGGCGCGACGGTCCATTCTTCGACAGGCTTCGGTTGTCATTCTGGATGCAATCGGACGCCAGCAGGAGGGAAAGGAGAGGAAAACGAGAACGGGTCGGGAGTGGAGCCTCCCAAGCCGTTTAGAATCAACTAAGAAATGGTTGCGGGGGACTGCAACGTTCTCAAGATTCCGCCAATTCCCTTCCGATTTGAAATCCGCCGTGCTGCTTAGGCCGAACCCGTTGAAGCGGAACGAACCAGGAAGCGTGTGCCAGTATTCCCAGTTGTTCCCAATTGGTCCACACCACTATTAGCAAGCGGCTCTAGCTTCGCAGGGCACTGATCGCACAGACTTCCGCTGGAAGACGATCGCGGCCTAACCCTCTGGGGATTGATAGCATTTGGCTCGAGCGTAAAGGAGTGCTACTACCCAACAGACAATCTGCTCAAGAGTTTTATGACGCTCTCTTCTTTGCCGACCAGAGCTTTCACACCAAGAGCCTGCAACTCAAGTTCAGCCGACTTATAGAGAGTGAATATCACGATGGGTGTTTCCGGCAGTTTCCGTTTCATTTCGGCAACATGAATTGCTCATGGGAAGAAGCAATCCACAGTCGCCTGGCCATGATTTGCAAGTGGCACCACGGGCTGTGCTTTGCCGAAGATCGGTGTCCGCTGCTATTTTTGACAGTTAAACGACGTTAGCAGCTGTGAGATAACACTCTGCGTCGGGCGGCGGAAGTTGCGGCGCGGCGCTCAATTTGGACAATTGAGAAAACTTCCGCAGCCCGTCCTCTTTTGTGCTTTACGCGCCTGCGGTGGCGCGTCCTTATTCCCTCGTGTTCTCTAGTGCCAGCGCCCGAGTAGGCCACAATTCTTCGCAAAGGAATTTCAAATGACCTCTAAAGCTACGACTCCGGCGCCGCCCAGCGATAAGCAGGTGGCGGAATACACCGTTGACCTCCAAGAGAAAATTCAACACCGAGCGTTTGAACTATACGAGCAGCGTGGGAAAGTGGATGGTCATGACTTAGAAGATTGGCTGCAAGCAGAATCGGAGCTGGTGCAGCCGAAGACGAAGAAGGCATCGGCATAATTCTCCTCTTTCTGCTTGGGAACGAATGCTCGAAATCGTGAAGGAGGAAAATACTCATGAAAAGGCTTTGCCTTATGGTCATGGCGTTGCTTGCCATTGGGGCCAACAATGCTGCGGCTCAGGACGTTCGCTACGACTTCGACAAAGATGCCCCATTTTCGGATTATAAAACCTATAAGTGGGTCGACATTAAGGGCTCCGATAAGATTAATGAGCTTGCCCAGCGGCAGATCAGAGCCGCGCTCCAGGCGGAATTGGCCACTAAGGGGCTAACCAAAACCGATTCCGATGACGCCGATTTGTACATCGGGGATCAGACAGCCATCGGGACGGAAAAACAGTTCAGTTCTTATTCAACGGGCTGGGGCACGGGCCCTGGTTGGGGCGGCGGTTGGTATGGTGGTGGCATGACTAGCGAAACAACCACCGGTTCGACCAGCACGATCTATATCGGCCAGTTAGCGTTGGACATGTATGATTCCAAGAAGAAAGCGCTGGTTTGGCGCGGCGTTGCAAATAAGACTCTCGATCCCAAAGCCAAGCCCGACAAGCGGGAGAAGAATCTCAAGAAAGCGGTGGCGAAGCTTCTGAAGAACTACCCGCCACCCGATAAGAAGTGAAGTAGCTCCTTATAACAGCACCGAGACTGCAGAATGCCTTTGTCCTCGTCTGTCCAAAGTGGCGCGTCGGAATCGCTGTTTGCATCCCAGATATTTTTCCGTCGTCTGCACAGATACATGACCGAGGAGAAATTGGATTTGTTCCCATTCGCCGTCTGAATCATGACACAACCGAGCGCATGACCTTCTAAGGTCGTGCGGCGCCAGTTTTTCAGGCCCAGCCTCTCCGCATATTCCTTCACAACGTGCCAGAGCACCTTCTCCGTTATCTTTGTTCCCCACCCCGCTAAATTCATCGCTCCTGATAACCTATCCATAATCTAACCGGAGATGATTTCCAACGACTCTGGAAACTGCAATGGCAGCGACAAACCAAGCAGTCCGTGTGGATCGATGTCTCGAGGAATACCACAAGGTGAGATAAAAGAGGTTTCTGGGCTGGACAGCTGGCACACAGAAGGATTTGCACCTGCGCTCTGGTGTTTCACTGAGATGGATCAGATTCACAGTCGTGAAACCTGTGAACTCTTACAGGAACATTTATTTCTGATTGTAGTTACGCTGATCCCGATTATCTTGGATCTATGGGTCGAGGAGCAGCACACGGTGTACAAAAGCCGAACTCACTGACTTGCTGATTCCGAGACCGCCAGAGCATACCTTATGCAGAAAAAACATCAGAAGTACCAGCGACTGCTCGACCGCTGCAGCTCGTTGCCGCCAACTACTACCGCGGTAGCGCATCCCTGTGATGAGACTTCCCTCAAAGGAGCAGTCGAAGCCGCGGAGCTGCACCTGCTGCTTCCGATTCTGGTCGGCCCGCGAGGAAGAGTCGAGTCCGTCGCCAAACAGTGTGGCATCGATGCTTCCCGATACGAGATCGTGGACTCGCCTCACAGTCACGCTGCCGCAGAGGTAGCCGTGCGCCTAGTTCGTGAAGGCAAGGCTGAAATGCTGATGAAAGGCAGCCTACACACAGATGAATTGTTGGGCGCAGTAGTGGCACGCGAGACTGGCCTGAGAACTGCTCACCGGATCAGCCACTGCTTCATCATGGATGTACCCAGTCTGGAGCAGGCCATCATCATTACCGACGCAGCCGTGAACATCTTCCCCACGCTCGAAGACAAGGTCCATATAACCCAGAATGCCATTGATCTCGCGCACGCACTGGGCAAGTCGGAACCCAAGGTTGCCGTTTTGTCCGCAATGGAGACGGTAAATCCAAAGGTGCAATCCACCATCGATGCCGCCGCTCTATGCAAGATGGCGGAACGGGGCCAAATTACGGGTGGCATCCTGGACGGTCCGCTCGCGCTCGATAACGCAATCAATCTGGCCGCGGCGAAAATCAAAATGATCGAATCGCCAGTGGCGGGGCAAGCCGACATTCTTGTGGTTCCCGACTTGGAGGCGGGCAATATGCTCGCCAAGAGCCTGACATTTCTCGCAGACGCAGATGCCGCTGGTATTGTGCTTGGTGCACGTGTGCCGATCATACTGACAAGCCGAGCCGACTCGGTGATGACCCGGCTGGCTTCGTGTGCCGTGGCGGCACTTGTGGCCAAAGCTCGCCGCGACAACGCTAGCGAAACGATGGGCCCTGCCGCTTAGGCCCACGCCCGACTGGCGTCGTCAACGGTTAAAACTATGGATGATGTAATTCTCGTTCTTAATTCCGGCTCATCGAGCATCAAGTTTTCGGTGTTCGTCGAACGGGTCGACCGGCTCGAAGTTAAGTTCCATGGACAGGTCGAGGGACTCTACAGTTCACCTCGATTCATCGCCAAAAACTCTGCAGGGAAGGAAATCGGCGCGCAGGACTGGGTCCAGGGTGCTCGACTTGGTCATGAAGGTGCGATAAGGTACCTCACCGCATTCCTGAGAGATCAGCGTGAAAAAAACCGCCTGATTGGGGTAGGCCATCGAGTGGTACACGGCGGCAACGAATTCTCATCACCAACACTGGTTAGTGTGGAGGTACTCGCCAAGCTCGAAAAACTCATCCCACTCGCCCCGCTGCATCAACCGCACAATCTGGTTCCGATTCACTTGATCAACCAGCGGAGGCCGGAATTGCCTCAGGTCGCGTGCTTCGACACCGCCTTCCATTGTACCCAGGACGAGGTTGCGCAGGCGTTCGCGCTGCCTCCCTCGATCACTAAGCGTGGCGTACGGCGCTATGGTTTCCACGGTCTTTCCTATGAGTATATTGCGAGCGTACTGCCGGATTTCGAGCCAAGGGCACTTTCGGGAAGGGTTGTGGTCGCCCATCTTGGCAACGGCTCCAGCATGTGCGCTTTGCGCTCGTGCGAGAGCGTAGCGACCACGATGGGCTTCACGGCAGCTGATGGGCTACCCATGGGTACTCGTTGCGGGTCCGTTGATCCGGGCGTGATTATCTACCTCATGGATGAGCTCAAGATGGACGCGCGCGCCATCGAGAAGCTCATTTACCAGCAGTCGGGGCTGTTCGGCGTGTCTGGAATTTCCAGCGACATGCGTACACTGCTGGCAAGCAAAGAGCCTGGAGCGCGATTCGCGGTTGACCTTTTCATCTACCGCATCGGGCGCGAACTAGGCTCACTTGCAGCCGCGGTTGGAGGCCTTGATGCTTTGGTGTTTACCGGTGGCATCGGAGAGCACGCCGCGTTGATTCGCGAACGCGTTTGCCGGGACGCCGGTTGGCTTGGTCTAGAACTCGATGTAACCGCCAATGACGCTGGAGGCCCACGCATCAGCGCCGAAACGAGTTCCGCTTCGGTGTGGGCCATTCCGACCAATGAAGAGCTGATGATCGCACGCCACACTCGGCGCGTTATTCAAAAAGGCGCTGCGGCGTCATAGGCGCCGCAAGACGTCGGCCGCATACTGCCCCCGTCAACCATAGCGGTTGTTCGCTGCTTTAACATGGCCTATAAGTTCGAATGGTTGCGTTCATGTCGCGAGGACGCGGAGCAGTGGTTGCACCCGTAGACTTGGGAGGCGTTGCGCGGACTCCTTTCTCCGAGTCCCTATAGCGTGAACACAAACCAACCTCCGCTTGGGATTCCAGGTCAAAGTCGATTCACTTAAAAGAGGCTAAATTCTCACACCTTACGTTTTTACCTCGATGGATGATCCCTATCTCGATGAGATCATGGGCTGAACAGTCCAAAAATAGAAATCGAATAGAAATACAGAGCGAAAACCGATAGCTGCTGCTCTGAAATGCTTCCTCCTAACTCTCTCTAAACACTTCCAATCGCGCCGCCTTGGCCTGCATAAATCGAAAGCGTCCACGGACACGCAAACCACGGCGTCCCGTTGTGCATGAACGTATCACTCGTCGAGTACTGTGCCCCCTTCATGTAGTGTCCGATGATGCCGAAACCTATGAAGATTCCGGATACATGCAGCCGCAAGCCCCAACGGATAAACCGCACACGAATTTGTCCCGTACTGTTTATTTCACCTGCTCCACCTTCGGAGGTTTCCACGCTGCGCTGATGACTTCCTGTTTCGGCGAGTAGCAACAGATGTACGGCGAGAATGGTGTATTAGCGCCTGGCAACCAGTTCGTTTCTTTGTCCTTACCAGGGGATTTCGACCCGGCATAGAGAGTCAACGAGCCGTCAGCATTCGCTTGCAAGTTCTTGCTCTTCGTGCCAATCGAAAGCGTTTCAGTGGATTTGGGTTGAAGAAGTGGTGTTCGTTGTAGAACGTCAAAGACCAGAATCAATCCTGAACGCAACCGCAGACACCCGCCACATCCGCGCCCATCGGGACCGATGACCGCGGTCCCGGTAATTACGCCGATCGAGAAGCTCGCTCTCAGGTCCGAGGCGCAGTTAGCGCACTGTGCGATCGACCGTAGCCGAAATAGATGGCAAGACCGATCAGCAGCCAGATAACGAGTCGCGCCCAAGTATCGAGAGGCAATCCGATCATCAGGAACAGGCAGCAGACGATCCCGCCAATCGGCACCAGTGGCACCAACGGACAGCGGAAGGGCCGCTTCAGGCCGGGCTGGGTCCTGCGCAGATAGAGGATCGCCGCACACACGACAACGAAGGCGAATAGCGTGCCGATGCTGACAAGTTCGCCGAGGATTCCGATCGGGACCAGACCGCCCACGATGCCGACCACGAGGCCGAGAATCAACTGTCCGCGGTAAGGCGTCCGAAACCTCGGGTGCACGATCTGAAAAGCCATCGGCAGCAGGCCATCGTTAGCCATGGTCAAGAAGATCCGGCTCTGCCCGTAAAGGAACACCAGGATGACGGAAGTAAGGCCCGTCAGCGCGCCGATCTTGACCAGGACGGCAAGCCATGGCGCGCCGATCACGTCGATACCGACGGCAATGGGATCAGGAACATTGAGCTGCTGGTACGGCACGAGCCCGGTCAATACCGCCGCCACCGCCATATAGAAGGTGGTGCAGATGATGAGCGAGCCGAGGATGCCAATCGGCATGTCGCGTTGCGGATTCTTTGCCTCCTGCGCAGCCGTCGACACGGCGTCGAAGCCTATGTACGCGAAGAAGACGACCGAGGCGCCGCGCAGCACACCGCTCAATCCGAACTGCCCGAATTGACCTGTGTTCCGCGGGATGAACGGGTGCCAATTCGCGGTGACAACATAGGCCGCACCGGCGACGATGAATACCAGCACCACCGTCACCTTCACCGCGACGATCGCCACATTAAAGCGGGTCGACTCACGGACGCCGACGATCAAAAGGGCGGTCAGCCCGGCGACGACCAGAAACGCCGGCAGGTTGAACCAGGCGCTCACCCGCGTGCCGTCGGCGAGCGCCACGAGTGTGCCGGGCGACGCCGTGAGCTCGGCTGGGAGGGTCAAGCCCAGATTGCGCATCAGGCTGACCGCGTAGCCGGACCAGCCGACCGAGACCGTCGCGCCAACCGTCGCATATTCGAGAATGAGGTCCCAGCCGATCAGCCAGGCGATGAGCTCGCCTAAAGTGGCGTAGGCGTATGTATAGGCGCTGCCCGCAATCGGGATTAATGACGCAAACTCGGCGTAGCAAAGCCCAACAAAACCGCAGGCGATCGCGCCGATGACGAACGACAGCATGATCCCCGGACCCGCATATTGAGCGGCGGCGGTGCCGGTGATCACGAAGATACCGGCGCCGATGATAGCGCCGACGCCAAGCGCGATCAGATGCCAAGGCCCGAGTGCCCGATCCAACGTGCTCTCACCCGCGCCCTGCATCAATTGTTGGACCGACTTTCGCCGGCTATGTCCTGAACCGTCCATGGATTCTTCTCCCCGGGTGTGGGATATCTTGTTGCTGTTGGCGTTCCCTTAGGCGGAAAGCGCTTGGGTGGGCTCGACGAAGTCGTAGCCGAGGTCGTTGGCGACGGCCCTGTACGTCACCTTGCCCTGGTGGACATTGAGACCTTCGCGGAAGTTCGGATTATCGAGCAGCGCCTTGCGGGCGCCGTTGTCTGCCAGCGCCAGCGCATAGGGCAGCGTCACGTTGTTGAGCGCGTAAGTCGAGGTGCGCGGCACCGCCCCTGGCATGTTGGCGACGCAGTAGTGAACGACGCCGTCGACGACATAGGTCGGTTCGGCGTGCGTCGTCGGTCGTGACGTGGCGAAGCAACCACCCTGATCGATCGCCACGTCGACGAGCACCGAGCCCGGCTGCATGCGCTTGACCATATCGGCGGTGACAAGCTTCGGCGCCTCGGCGCCCACGACCAGCACCGCGCCAATCACCAGGTCGGCGGCGAGCACGTACTCCTCCAGCGCCGTCCGTGTGGAGTAAACGGTCTTCACCGCTGGACCGAAGATGCGGACGAGTCGCCGCAGGGCGTCGACGTTCCTGTCGAGGACGGTGACATCGGCGCCCATTCCGAGCGCCATCATGATGGCATTCCCGCCGACGACGCCGCCGCCAATCACCACGACTTTCGCAGGGGGGACACCGGGGACGCCGCCCAACAGGATGCCTTCCCCTCCGTTCGCCCGTTCCAGGCAATGAGCCCCCGCCTGGACGGAAAGGCGGCCGGCGACCTGCGACATCGGCGCCAGGAGCGGCAAACCACCGTGGCCATCGGTCACCGTCTCGTAGGCAATGCACGTTGCGCCACTCGCGACGAGGTCGCGGCACTGCTCGGGATCTGGCGCCAGGTGCAGATAGGTGAACAGGATCTGGCCGTCGCGCAGCATCCGACGCTCAACTGCCTGTGGCTCCTTCACCTTGACGATCATCTCGGCGCGGGCGAACACCTCCTTGGCCTCGCTGGCGATCTCGGCGCCGGCCGCCCGGTAATCGTCGTCGGAGCGGCCGATTCCGGTGCCCGCCTTGGTTTCCACGACGACCTTGTGGCCATGGGCGACGAACTCACGCACGCTATCGGGGGTCAGTCCGGCCCGATACTCGAGAACCTTAATCTCCTTAGGAACACCGACAAGCATCTTCGCCTCCTCCTGGTTGGTGGTGAAATTATTGAAAAAGGATGCGGCCAGCTGGCTGCGGCAACTAAAAGAGCTTCCCGATCGTTTACGGCAGGGAACCTGTGTTCGCCAGGAGCGTATAACTCCTTGACTCGCGGTCAAGCTGGCAAAACTGGCAGGAACCGGAATGCCATCGCCGCGAAATACTGAGCTCCCGTTTCCCTCCGCGAATTCTCGCTGGAGAATCCCAGCCCTAACCGATTGGGATGGCAAACGCTCGCGCGGGCGAAGGTAGATGCGGCGCTTCTCCAGCGCAGCTTCACGGTCGAGCTACACTACACGTCAACGGGGACGAAGCGGCGCACCAGACCGCGGAAGAGTGGAGTGATCGTTCCTGAACTCTAGAATTGAGATGCGGCACTGTTTGCCCAAGAATACGTGATCGACTTCAATGCCAGGCGTGCAGCGATTGCTGCTGGTTATGGTGACGAGAAAGTTCAGCGATTGGATTCATTGAGCTGGGCGCGTCTCACGCTCACGGAGCGGGTCAGTTTCACGATATTAAAGAGTCTTGGCGGACTTGGTTTGCATAGACACTGATCTGACCCGTAAGCTCTTTGCACCATTAGATCTCCGAACCGGAATCCGAAATTACCCATTTGAATGTTAGAACTTGCGCCGAACTTCCTGCAGTTGCTGAACCAGCGGGAACGACCTCTTCGGTGTATATTTGTCGCCTGCACACATGCAGCCGCGGCCGGTTCGCCACAGGACCAGACCGGAAGCTTGTTTGCGAACTTAGCGCTTATTCTTCCTTATCCTTATTCTGCGGCCAAGACTAGCGACGAGCCTGCGGAAAACCACACTTGTGCCCAAACTCAGGGGAGATTTCATAGTTGAATGGACATGGCCCGGGGGCTGGGTGCAGCAATCGAACTCGATGTACAGCCGGAGGGACTAGATGATGGAAACTCGAAGAGGTCGGCGCCTCCACAGGCAGTTCAGATCTCCACTCTCTTTGATCCAAGGATTCGTGCTTTGCCTTACATCGGTGCTCCTGGTCTCGCAGGTCGGCGTCGCTTCTCACGGCGCCTCAGATGAAAAAGGCCTAGTGCGCTTCACAAAGCCCGAACTCTTGAGTTTCGACGAATTAGTGGAACTCGAGCAAAAAGACAGTCCCGCCCCGCCTCTGGCCGAAAAGCTTGAGCGCCTGCTCACCACTCCCATCATCAACAATGAGGCGACGCTTGGCGGCGCCAAGCCAAAGCGCCCGTCTTCGCCGGAACTAGGTCCTTTTCTGCGCGTGATCTGCTGGAACATCGAGCGGGGAATTCAGTTCGACCCAATCCGCATCGCACTCTCCGAACCCCAGAAATTTAATAGTTTACTGGCTAGAGATGCAGATACGAAGGATAAGTCTTTAGACGCGGGGCAATTAGACGTTGTCAAGAAGCAACTTGAACTGTTGCAACCTGCCGACTTGCTGATCCTGAACGAGGTGGACTACGGGGTGACGCGCACCGATTACCGGGACGTAGTCCACGACCTCGCAAAGGCCCTCAACATGAACTATGTGTATGGCGTGGAATTTTTAGAGATCGACCCACTAAACCTGGGACTCGAAAAAGTGAAGATGGACGACAAAACAGCGCAAGAGGACATACAGAAATCTTTCGATGTGGACAAATCGCGATATCTAGGGATGCACGGCACGGCGGTGTTGAGCCGGTATCCGATCCGCCAAGCCGTGTTACGGCCCCTCCCTGTTTGCTATGACTGGTATACGCAGGAAAAGAAGGAAATTTCGAAATTGGAGGCGGGAAAACGCATGGGAGCGAATCTCGCGTTCATGGAGAGAATCACGCGTGAGGTACGCCGAGGTGGCCGCACCGTCTTGATCGCGGAACTAGGGGTGCCGGAATCGCCCACCGGAGCGGTGACTGTGGTTGCGCCGCACTTGGAGAATAAGTGCAAGCCGGATTGCCGACTCAAGCAAGCACAACAGATTTTGGAGTGGATCCGGAGTGACCACAATCCTGTGATCCTCGGCGGAGACTTGAACACAACAGGATCAGACAACGCGCCGATGTCCACTTCGAAGGTGCTAATGGATCGGATCAAAGACCCAGACAAGTGGGCGGTCAGCGCCCTGAAATGGTCGACGGGTGCGCCTACGATTTTGTTCACGCCGATCAACATGATGCGAAACAAAAACGATCCTACCGGGTTCGACGTTCCACTGGTTTCGCGTAAGAAAGAAGCCAAGTTCTTTAAGAACCACTCCAGCTTTCATTTCGACGACGGATATACCTTTGATTTCCGCGGGGAGAGTATTCGCAGTGCGGAAGATCGTGGCGGAACTCTGAGCGATTCGAACCAGCGGAGCGGCAAGGGATTCCGCTACACTTTCGCGCTCGCCAAAACGTATGGCGGCTTAGTTGGTGAATACAAACTCGATTGGTTTTTCGTCAAAGCTTTCGCCACGGACTCGCAGAAACCTGGCGGAAAATATCAGTTTGCTCCCCATTTTGGCGCGACGCTGACGGAGCTAAACAACGCGCCAGTTCACCCGCTGTCCGATCATGCGCCTCTGACTGTGGACTTGCCGCTTGCGGAACCTCCTGCACGGACGCCGCACTAGGGACAAAGCGCAGTCTAGCGTTAGAGCAAGTCTCCAGTGAATATGCTGATGCGGTTACAAGTAGAGAAGGTGCGGAACCACGCTATTCACCTCTTCCGGAATCGGTGTCCACGATTTGTCAGGATTGAAGCGTTCTGTTGCTCGGTTGACTTCAAATTGCCTTTGTCTTGGGCCTTTTTCCGCATACGCTGCACCGCATCCATCACATCACTTTGTTGGGCGAGGAAGGCGTTTCCTAGATCCGTGGTCCACTGAATGTCGTCAGCGAGACGCTTCACGACGTCTGGAAGCGCAGCCATGGCTTGGACGCTCGGGTCCCAGGGTTCCTTTACAACCACATCGGCGAGCGCCTTGTCTTTTAGCCCTGGATTTTTCGTAAGCCACTGCTGGAGCTGAATGATTTCGAGTGGGTACGTACATGCTGCAAGTGTCTGAGCCGGCATTGGGTCCGGATAAAGCGCGATGGGCGCCACGAGCGAATCAAGTTGATCGGGCGGAATCTTGGCCGCTTGGTTTCCGGACGATGATGTCTGTGCTGACCCGGTGGTTTGCGGCTGAGCGTCGCCTTGCACCAGGGAAACTGTGCATAGCATGGCCAGCAGATAGCGGACGGTTGCCCCCATATGACTGCGCTTCGAATTCATGACTCGCTCTTGTATGGCTGGACGTGCTCCTGAACCGAGTGCTTTTACTCGTGGAAACAGGCCGATTCACAATGCGGAGACGTTTCCCGCGACGGTAGCTCGCGGTACTTCCCCACAGTACTGGCAAACAATACAGTCGAGTGGTCCCGGTGTCGTTCTACATTAAGCAGTGGAACGGTATCTAGGGAACAGTAGTGCACACTCACGCGTCGGAGAGGCAGCGACGCGGAAGCTGTTCCTTCGAGTTCCCTAGGTGCGCACGGAAGCCCGCGTCTTCGATCTTAAGGGAAAGCGATTCTTGGACCGAAGGAGGGTCATATAAGCCCTGCATCCACAAATCCTAAGACATATAATGGCTTTCTCGAACCTGCGCTATCCGGCTGCCGCCTTCGCTCGCTGCTGCACTAGCTCCGATTCTGCCTGCAGCCAATGCTCCAAATCATGACCCTCCTCCTTCCCGCGCTGCTCTCTTCGACGCCTTCAATTGCTATGGCTCGACGCCACAGACCTCCGCGAACCGCCTCTTGCCGAACCCCAACGTCGTCTTGCTCAGCTCGTTGAGACTGCCGCCTGTCCGCGGTTTCTCTACGCGCCAGCACGTAGAAGCCGCCGGCAACGGGAGATTTGCTCTCGCGACGTTTCACCAGCACATCTCGGACGTTGTTAATTGGCCACCATTCGTGACTGGCTTTCTGCGATAATCTTTTGCATCAATCACGGTCACGCCTTCTACCAACGGAGCTTGACACTCTGGCAGACGGGAACTGGTCTGCGCGCATTCATTTCCCTGAAATACAAAGACCAAAAGGAGTCAACGGAGCATTTTCCTTCTTGTACGCTGCCGCACTTCCGTAGCACATTCCGAACGGGGGTTCCAGGTCACCCATGACAGGGCAGATCCAGCCGCAATGGAAACTCGATGACGCTCTTGACGCATTTATCGGGATCGATGCGGAGAGCCGCATCGTCGCTTGGAATGCTCAAGCCGCAGCCACGTTCGGCTGGTCAGCGGAAGAAGCCATTGGCCGAATGCTCTGGGATACGATCATCCCTCCGGCATATCGTGACGCACATCAGCGAGGCATGGAGCGATTTCGCAAGACCGGGCAAGCGCCCGTGGTCAGCCAACGTCTCGAGCTTTCAGCGCTGCACCGGGATGGCAGCGAATTCCCAGTCGAAATTACGATTAGCGGCCCGATTCGTAACAAAACCGGCTATTTTTTCGGCGCCTTCCTGCGCGATATTTCGCAACGGAAGAATCGTGAGGAAGAACTTCGCAGAGCCACGGAATCAGCTGAGGAACAAGCCAAGACGCTGCAGTTGCTTAATGGAATTAGCCGGGAACTCAGCGCGGTTCTCAATACGGATGAACTGCTGCTTCGAATCGGTGGATTGCTCTCCCAGCTTCTGGAATACCGGACCTTCTCTATACTGTTGCTCGACGAATCGGAGACTTGGCTGATGCACCGATTTTCGCTTTCCGGATCGACCGTTATCAAGAAACCCAGTATTCCAATCGATCGCGGGCTTGTCGGTTACGCTGCCCGACATCGCGAGCCGGTAGTCGTGGGCGACGTTCGCCGCGATCCCAGATACATCAAGTTTCACGACGAGACCCGCTCTGAGCTCAGTGTACCGCTCATCACAAAAGAGAGGCTCATCGGGGTGCTCGATATCGAAAATACTTCCCTCGATTATTTTCGCGAAAGTCATGTCCAGGCGGTCGTGATGATGGCGGCACAATTGGCGGTGACGCTCGAAAACGCGATTCTACATGATCGAGTAAGCGCGCAAGAGCGAGTATTGGACGAAGACCTCCGGTGTGCGCGCGAAGTACAAACACGCTTGTTGCCTGCCGTTATGCCGACCATGCGCAAAGCCATGGTGTCGGCCTTGAATCGGCCAGCCCGCATCATTGCCGGAGACTTGTACGACTTTGCGCACTATCGTCGAAGCGGGGCTCATGTTGGGATTCTGGGCGACGTGTCTGGGAAAGGCGCTCCGGCGGCACTTTATGCCGCCCTTACGAGCGGCATCATTCGCTCCTTGATCGACCGGGAGCTTACGCCAGCGGAAACGTTGACAGTCGTGAACCAAGCTCTCATGGAGCGGCCGCTAGGAGATCGCTACGTGACTTTGTCCTATGTTCTGTGGGACGACGTGGGTCGAACTTTTTCCATTGCAAATGCGGGTCTGCCGAAGCCGGTTGTTTACCGGAATGGAAAGTTGGAAATGATCGAAGTCACGGGAATGCCGCTAGGCTTGTTCCCGAACCTTGAGTTCGAGCAAAAATGCGTCCAAGCCATGCCCGGTGATGCATTCATTTTCTTGACCGATGGCATCCTGGATACGTGCGACCAAAACGGTGAAGAGTTCGACTACTCGCGTCTCGAGCTGGCCCTTAAGAGTTGCAATGGTTCCTCTGCAGAGGAAATTAAGGAGACGCTTGCGCGCGCCCTAGCCTCACATTGTCAATGCGTTGAGCCTGTCGACGACCAGACGCTCGTTGTCTTCAAGGTTGTTAGCTGACGTGACGATCAGTTTGAGGACCGCCCGATGACTGGTTTAACGAATCCTTGATTGAACGAAGCAACTTGGCAACAGGGGATGAACCGGGGAGGACCCGAACCTCCAACCCGCTGATTTCTCCAGGTATGTCGCAATATTGATTCTAAAGGCTTTCCTGTGTCTTACCTTCTGTTATTCGGGTGGTTAGGGTGGGTTTGCAAACGCAACGGTGATGAGCAGTTTCCGGGCATTGAGAAATTGCGCCAACAGCGGCTCGGCCACGCGGATGGATCGCCGATCACGGAGTCGATCTACACCCACGTGATCAGCGAGGACGGCAAGCGTGTGGCGGCACAGCTCGCAATGCCGTATGGGGAATTTTGGACCCAAAATGGACCCAGAAAGGTGGCATGAACCCTTGTAGTGAGACAAAAAATTGGGCACACCTGCAGATTTGGATAAGCTGCCGTTCCATTCGGCGGACCACTGCTAAAGCGCAATCGAAACGTGGAAGGTCAGTTGCAATCTGGAGCTGCCACGCCGCGGTTTGCAGCCAGCGACAACTCGCGTGGAGAAGCGGCTGTCTTTTCCATGGACATCTTCCGGCAAAGTACAGTCATTCGCGCCGTCTCCC
>Ga0306920_100001853_pt1 | contig 26330 bp, 21 predicted proteins | sample flu12Cox44000170_FD_204666 | JGI IMG/M metagenome (GOLD analysis project Ga0306920, IMG submission 204666) | Lab enrichment of tropical soil microbial communities from Luquillo Experimental Forest, Puerto Rico - flux4day.12C.oxic.44.000.170 (v2)... | ecosystem: Environmental > Terrestrial >...
CGTATTGCCCACAGAGCGCGCATTACGAAGCCGGCGTGGAGCGCGAAGGGTTGCTCGACCCGGACCACGTGATCGGGGTCGCCCGCGATGCCGCGGCGCGCGGCGTCACCCGTTTTTGCATGGGCGCAGCCTGGCGGGAAGCGCCGCAGGGCCGGGAGTTCGAAAAAGTTCTGCGCATGGTGCGGGGAGTGTCATCGCTCGGTATGGAGGTATGTTGCACCCTGGGGATGCTAACGCAGAATCAGGCGATCCAGTTGAAAGAAGCCGGACTCACGGCCTATAACCACAACCTGGACACCTCGCCGGAATTCTATGGCTCGATTATTACGACTCGCGTCTACGACGATCGCCTGAAAACCCTCGCGGCAGTTCGCCAAGCGGGAATCACGGTGTGCTGCGGAGGGATCCTGGGAATGGGAGAACGGGAGAGCGACCGCGTGGGGCTGTTGCACCTGTTGGCGTCGCTCGAACCACACCCGGAAAGCGTGCCCATCAACATGCTGGTGCGTGTCGAAGGTACGCCGCTGGCTTCCATCCCACCGCTTGATCCTCTGGAAATGGTGCGGGCCATTGCCACCGCGCGGATCCTGATGCCCGCTTCGCGCGTGCGCCTGGCAGCCGGACGAAAGCAATTGTCGCCTGAGGCCGTTACACTCTGCTTCCTGGCGGGAGCAAATTCGATTTTTGTAGGGGAAAAGCTTTTGACTACGCCGAACCCTGGACCGGACGAAGATGAGCAACTGCTCCAGAGCCTCGGCATGAAGCCACTCGAATCGCATGCCGTCTGACGCCCTATCCACGTGGAAAGCGGAACTGAAGCGGGGACTGCGAGCCCTCGAGGAACGCAGCCAGCTCCGGAGCCTCGCGGAGATTCGCGGTGTGAATCTCTGCTCGAACGATTATCTGGGGTTGGCCGGACATCCGGCACTACGCGAGGCCGCGGCCGATGCAGTGAAAAATGCATCGAGGATTGGTGGGACGGGCTCGCGGCTCCTTTCGGGTCAAACCGAAGCGTGGCGCGAATTGGAAGAGCAGTTTGCGGATTTTGCAGGCACGGAAGCGACGCTGTTCTTCGGGAGCGGTTACGCTGCGAACCTGGGTTTACTTTCGTCCTTGGTCGGAAAAGATGACGTGGTCTATTCCGACGCGCTCAATCATGCCAGCCTGATCGATGGCTTGCGCTTGTCGGGAGCCCGCAAAGTCATCTATCCTCACGCCGACTTGAATGCGCTCGAAAAGTCATTGCGGGAAGAGGCGGGAACACCGTGGCGGAAAGTGATCGTTACCGAAAGCGTATTCAGCATGGACGGCGACGAAGCGCCGCTGCACCAAATGGCCGGGCTGGCTGCAAGATACGGGGCCGCTATGATCGTGGATGAGGCCCATGCTACTGCAGTGAAAGGGCCGCGCGGGCGGGGCCTTGCCGCTGAGGCGGAAATTGTGCCACAACTGCTGGCCACGATTCAGACCTGCGGGAAAGCACTGGCGAGCGCAGGTGCGTTTGTCTGCGGGCCGGCAGTTTTGAAAGAGCACCTGATCAACCACGCGCGCACGTTCATTTTCAGCACCGCGTTGCCGCCTTATTTTGCGGAGCAGATTGGCGCGGCGCTGCAACTCGCTTCGGGGATGGACCAGGAGCGCCAGGAATTGTCACAACGGGCAGCCCGATTCAAGTCGCTGCTGCGCGCCGAAGGTTTTGACGTCGCGGGGAGCGCGAGCCAGATTGTGCCAGTGCTACTCGGTAAGAACGAAGACGCCGTGGATGCGGCGGAGCACCTGCAGCGAGACGGTTTTGCGGTGCGGGCGATCCGGCCCCCGACGGTGCCGGAAGGGCAGGCGCGTTTGCGATTGTCGCTGACGATCCGGATTGCGGAGGAAGAGCTGAACCGACTGGTGAAGTCCCTGATTGGTTGGCGCGCGCGCCACCAGGCCCCGGCGGTCGCCAGACAGCGATGAGGCGTCAATTTTTCATTACCGGCACGGACACGGGCGTGGGAAAGACCACGCTGGCGGCGCTACTCTGCGCCGCGCTCGACGCGGTTTATTGGAAACCGATACAGACCGGGACACTTGAAGGATCGGACCGCGTGACCGTGATGCGGCTTGCCGGCATCGGTACGGACCGCACCCTTGAAGAGGCTTACAAATTTGTGCCGCCCGTTTCGCCGGATCTCGCCGCGCGGTGGGCCGGCGTCGAAATCGATTTGAACCGCATCAATCTCCCGACCAGCCTGGTGAACGACTGGTTGGTCGTCGAGGGCGCTGGTGGGGTGCTGGTTCCGATCAATTCGAAGCAATTTATGCTGGACATGATGGTGAAGTTCAAACTGCCCGTGATTCTGGCGGCACGCAGCGGCCTCGGCACCATCAACCACACGTTGCTGACTCTTGCGGCGTTGCATGCCGCGGAACTGCCCATTCACGGAGTGGTCCTGATCGGCGATCAAAACCGCGAAAATCGAGAGACGGTCGAAAAGTTCGGCCATGTCCGCGTCATCGGCGAGATTCCGAAACTGCCGAACCTCCACCGCACCGCGCTCATGCAGGTATTCCTGAATCATTTCGACCGCTCCGCTTTCGCGCAATGAGCGGCTCGCTGCACATCTGGCATCCTTTCACGAATTCCGCACTCGACCCCGCTCCGCTGCGAGTGACAAGGGCAGAAGGCGTCTACCTGCACACCGCAGACGGGCGCAGGATCATTGACGCGATCTCTTCCTGGTGGGTGAATCTTCACGGCCATGCGAATCCCCGCATTGCCGCCGCGATTGCCGAGCAAGCCCGGAAGCTCGAGCACGTAATCCTCGCGGGATTCACGCACGACGCCGCGGAAGAGCTTGCCGAGCGCCTGCGCAAATGGGTTCCCGCTGAGCTCACCCATCTCTTTTTCTCCGATGATGGCTCAACCGCCGTCGAGGTGGCGCTGAAACTCGCGGTACAGCATTTTCAGAATCTCGCCCGGCCGCAGAAGCGCGAAATCGTGGCCCTGGCGCACGGCTACCACGGGGACACGGCCGGTGCCATGTCTGTCAGCGACGAGTCTCCCTTCACCGAACCCTTTCAGTCCATGCGCTACCCGGTGCATCGCGTGCATTCGGCGTATTGCTATCACTGTCCGGTTGGCTTGAAGCGCGAAAGCTGCCAAATCGAGTGCGTTCAGCAGTTGGAAGGCTTGCTCGGCGAGCGCGGCGAGCAGATCGCGGCGGTGATTGTGGAGCCGCTGCTGCAAGGGGCCGGCGGGATGATTATCCATCCCGTGGAATTCCTGCAAAAGGTGCGCACGCTTTGCACGAAGCATGGTGTGCTGCTGATTGCTGACGAGGTGCTCACCGGCTTCGGCCGCACCGGGAAAATGTTTGCCTGCGATCTCGCCAATGTCACGCCGGACCTCCTGTGCGTTTCAAAGGGCATCACCGGCGGGTTCCTCACCATGGGCGTGACACTTTGCACCGACCGCGTCGAAACTGCGTTTCGCAGCGAAAGCCGGCTGCACACGTTTTATCATGGCCACTCCTACACGGGGAACGCGCTGGCTTGTGCCGCGGCGAATGCCAATCTCCAGATTTTCGACGATGAACCCGTTTTCCATCGCATCGCCAATATTGCGGGGCTTCACGCGGTGCGGTTGGCGCAGTTGCGCGAATTGCACCAGGTTGGCAACACGCGCCAGATTGGCACCATTGGTGTCCTCGAATTGCGTACGGACGATGCGGGATACCTCTCTGCACTCCGGCCCAAGCTCTACGATTTTTTCCTGAAGCACGGCGTGCTGCTTCGGCCGCTGGGCAACGTCGTCTACGTGCTTCCGCCTTATGTAATCGAGCCGGAAGAATTGCACCTCGTTTACGATGTGATTGTCGAGGCCATCGAGACGCTTCTCTGAGCTCCCAAGATAAATGGGCTGTTACTCCCGCACAAAACGTCTGTCATCCTGAGAGACACGTCGGTTGCGGCTCGAAGGATCTCCATCGTGACACGGCGACAATCCAAGGTTGAGATCCTTCGACGATCCTCATCGAATCGCCTCAGGACGACTTTCCTTGGTTCTCGCAAAAAACTAGGCCGCGGGAACACGGCCAATGCCTTCCGCTGCGTCTGGTACACTAAGCAAACATTTTTGCGGAGGACTTCTCGTTGACTGTGCCCTTAAATGCGTGGAGACAAAAAATTGTCGGCTATGCCGGAGCCCTTGGAGCGCCTGGCCTTTTTCTGATCTCGTTCCTCGATTCCTCTGTTTTGACCTTTCCCATCATCAACGACCTGCTTTTGGTGCAGCTCTCCATCGGACATCCGGATCGCATGCCGATCTACGCCTTCATGGCCGCGTTGGGCTCCGTGCTCGGATGCGCCGTGCTTTATTTCCTCGCAAAGAAGGGTGGGGAAGCGTTCTTTCACAAAAAGGCCGGCGCACGCGCGCACGCGATTCGGCATTGGGTGGAAAGGAACGGCTTCGGCGGAATGTTGTTTGCCGCGCTGCTGCCTCCGCCCACGCCATTCAAAATATTTGTGTTTGCCGCAGGCGTATTCGAAGTACCGCTGGCGAGTTTTGTTTCGGCCATCAGTCTTGCCCGGGCGATCCGCTATTTCGGCATCGGCTACTTGGCGATTCGCTTCGGCAACCAGGCCATGCCCTTTCTTGCGGCGCATAAGTTCCACGTCACCGCGGGCATACTCGCTTTTGCGCTGATCAGTTATCTTCTCTCGCGCTTCATTTTGCGGCACAAACCGGATCAGGTTGCTGCGGAATAGGCTGCCGTCACCGCCGGCGCAATTCGCTGGCCCATACGAGTTCTTCGCTTCTTACCTTCGCGTCCTCACTCAGTAGGATTCGCGCTGCCACACGCCGGCCTGAATTCTCTGCCGGCGATCCTTCGAGAGAGCGAATCAAAACCTCGTAGCCATCCGGCATTCGCTCCACCGTGGCTCGAGGAAACCGTGTCGCCTTCTGAAACATACGCACCGGATCGGTCTGCTGCGCGGCCGTGAGCTCCGGGGAACTCTCCGGCTTGTGCTGGCAGATAGCCGTCTCCGCATCGAAGCGCCCGTCCGGTCCCACGGGAACCTCCGCCTGGCAGAGCATGGATGGTGTTTCCACAACTCCATGCCATTTAAAGATCGAGAGCGTGTCGGGGAAAGCACCCAGCCGTCGCGGGCTTTCGCCGTGATAGGTATGCGCATCGAGCGCGGCCACGCCATTCGAGTGCAATGTGTAGCGCGTACCGCAATAAACCGCAATTAGCGCCAGCGCGACGATTGCGCCATTGCGGCCGCGGGGTGCCTTCTCTTTCGCGCCAATCTCGGAACCCACCAGGCGAAATAATTCCGGCAACGCGATTCCCGCAATCAACAAAGCCAGAATCCACGGGTCGAAGCCTGGAAGCAGATCTGCGGCAAAGCGTCTCGTACGCAGCGGCCACAGCAACGTCGCGCCATCCGATTGGCACACGTCGAGCAAAAGATGCATCGCTGCAGCAAGAGACGAAGCCAGCAGGAAGCCTGTGAGGGTTTGCTTTGCTTTGCCGCCGAGAGCCACCGCGATCAGACACCCGATCGCGGCAATGACAACCGCAGCTACAACAGAGTGAGTGCACGTGCGATACCACGCCAGATACGCCGGCGGCCCAAACCAAATGCTGAACAGGTCCACGTCGGCAAGCGTTCCCGCGGCAATCATCCCCGCTGCAAGCGGCCAGCCGCCCCGCGCAAGAAATCCGCGCGTGAGCGTAAAAGAAAGCAGGGCGTGAGTAATGATATCCACAGTCGGGGCGGTTACAGCTCAGAAATTCTCGAATGCCCCCGCATCCTACGATGGTTTCCGCTGAGAATTCCCGTTGCCACGGCGGAATCACGCGGCACAAGCAGCTTTAACGCACGCGGCACGATGGAAAACTCCACCGGCAGGCGGGCAAACGGTTCGCCATCCAGTTGCGCGTAGACGGGATTGCCGTCGAGGGGCTCGCAGATCAGCGTGTCCGCCTTCCAGAAATGCACATCTTCTTCCTTGCGCAGGTTGCCCATCCACAACGTCGGCAAATAGCTCAGGTAGCGCAAGCCACTTTGCGTCGTCAGCGCCAGCACTTCGAATTGTTCCTCGAACAGGTCGGCCTGGTCGGTGATCTTGAACGGCCCGCCATAATTCTTCGTCCGCCCGACGACCACGAGCGTGCCCTCGAGTTGCCGATCGCCCGTGCGCACGCGGAACCGCGGAAACGTGTAGCGCAGGACTTCACGCACGCCTTGCCACCAGTAGGCAAGAATGCCCACGCGCGACTTCAGTCCGAGGTCCACCGAGTAAACGATCATGCCGTCCGGGCCAGCGCCCGCTACGCTTAGGAAGAAGCGTTTCTTTTCCGGCTGCTCCAGCGGCGTGGCCAGGCCCAGCGCAATCTCCCGCAATTCAGCGCCGACCAGTTGTTTCGCAGCGCGCGGAATGTCCCATTGCAGATCGAGTTCCTTGGCCAGAATGTTGGCCGTTCCGCCAGGCAGAAGAGCGAGCGGCACACCGTTCTGAAGATTCGCGAGCCCGTTGACCACTTCGTTCAGCGTGCCATCGCCGCCGCAGGTAATCACCAGTTGCCGCCCCTCGCGCGCAGCCTGCTGCGCAATCTCGGTGGCGTGGCCGGGGCCGGTCGTTTCCGCCAGCTCCGCTTCAATGCCGCCGGCCGCGAGGATTTGCCGCGCCTGATCGAGCAATCGCCTCCGCGCGTTTCCGCCTGTCCCCGCATTGGGGTTATGAATCAAGAGCGCGTTCTGAAACTGTGTATCCATAGTCTCCCGGGCTAACTCGAAACAACCATTCTATATGGAAACGTGCTGAGGCCACCCATCATCAGTTAGCTGCCGTTCGAATACGGGGCCCATTTTGCAATGGGCGGCCCATGTTCGAAACAAACGCGTTTTTGCTGAAAATAAGCCGATTTTGCAAATATGTCGGACCGCCGACATTTTCTTAGCCACCGCAAAGACACCCCGCAATGCCTATATAATACGAAACGGTCCGCAATCATCACCGGAGGGACAAGAGGCAAATGGCCAAGGCGGCGTCTGCATCCGTGAAAAATGAGGTGACAGACCTACACGAGAAGATTCGCCATCACGAATATCGCTACTACGTCCTGGACGATCCGGAAATTTCGGATGCGGCCTTCGACCGCTTGATGAACCGCCTGAAAGAAATCGAGGCGGCCCATCCGGAACTGGTTACGCCGGATTCACCTACCGTGCGAGTCGGCGGCACGCCCCGCGAAGGCTTTCAAACCGTCCGTCATGCCCGCCCGATGCTCAGCCTGGACAACGCGTTTTCTTATGAAGCGCTGCGAGACTGGGACCGCCGCGCGCGCGAAGGTACCGGCCGCAAGGATATCGAATACATCGCCGAGCACAAGTTCGATGGCCTGAGTATTTCTCTGCAATATAAGGATGGCATGCTCGCGCGCGCCGTCACGCGCGGCGACGGCAACACCGGCGAAGACGTCACCCCCAACGCGAAGACGGTTCGCTCCATCCCTTTGCGCGTGGATGCGGCGGCGCTGAAAAAAGCCGAGCTGCCCGCGGATTTCGAGGTGCGCGGCGAAGTCATGATGACACGCAAGGCATTCGAAGCTCTGAACCGGCAGCAGGAGGAAATCGGCGGCAAACTCTATGTAAACGCGCGAAACTCCGCCGCCGGAACCATGCGCGTTCTCGATCCCGCGATCACTGCGCAGCGTCGCCTCGATTTCTTCGCCTACTATCTTTTCGTGGATGGCAAGGTGCCTTACGCCAAGCATTCCGAATCCCTGCAGGTTCTAAAGCAGTTGCGGTTCCGCGCTTCGGATGACTGGAAGCTCTGCGACGGGATCGAAGAAGTCATTGCCTACTGCGATGCTTGGGACACTAAACGGGAGAAACTGGCGTACGAAATTGATGGGGTAGTCATCAAGGTGAACTCCACCGCGCTGCAAAACGAATTGGGGTTTACCGCCAAGGCCCCGCGCTGGGCCATTGCCTACAAATACCCTGCGCGCCAGGAAACCACTGTGGTGAAAGACATCATTGTGCAGGTGGGCCGTACCGGCACGCTCACGCCCGTGGCTTTGCTCGAGCCGGTGCAGGTCGGAGGCGTCACTGTCAGCCGTTCCACACTCCACAATATGGACGAGATCGAGCGGCTGGGCCTGCACACAGGGGATACAGTGTTGATCGAGCGCGCAGGAGAAGTGATCCCGCACGTCCTGAAGGTGGTCAAGGAAGGGAAGCCGCGCAAGGCTTTCCGCATGCCGAAGAATTGCCCGGTCTGCGGCAGCACGATTCACAAAGCAGAAGACGAAGTAGCGTATCGTTGCGTGAATGCCGCTTGCCCCGCGAAACTCAAAGAGTCTCTGCTGCACTTTGCCGGGCGGCACGCGATGAATATTGATGGCCTCGGCGACAAGATCGTGGACCAACTCGTGGAGAGGGGTCTGGTCAAGGATGTCGCGGACTTGTATTCGCTGAAGCTCGACCCGCTAGCCAATCTCGAGCGCATGGGGGAAAAATCGGCTCAGAATTTGCTGGACGAGATCGAGGCCAGCAAGAAAAATCTGCTTTCACGGCTCATCTACGCGCTGGGGATCCGCTTTGTTGGAGAGCGAACGGGGCAGCTCCTGGCAGAACATTTTTCCTCGCTCGAGGAATTGGCCGCGGCCAAGCAGGAGGAACTGGAGCAGGTCCCCGAGGTCGGGCCTAAGGTTGCGGCTAGCATCGTGGAATTTTTCTCTGAGCACGCGAACCGCAATCTCGTCAAGAAGCTGCACAAGGCTGGCGTGCATCCCACCGCCGAGAAGCGTGAAGTGAAGAGCCAGAAGCTCGCGGGGAAGTCATTCGTGTTTACGGGTGGATTGGCGAATCGCTCGCGGGAAGAGGCGGGAGAGTTGGTGCAGCAACATGGTGGCAAAGTGAGCAGTTCGGTTAGCAAGAAAACTGACTACATCGTCGTCGGCACCGACCCCGGCTCGAAGTACGACAAAGCGAAAGAACTCGGCGTAACCATTCTGACGGAGAAGGAATTTGAAAAACTCATTGGATTGAAGTAACAAGCCAATTCACGGAGTGATGACTCGCGGTATAATAGTGGTGGCGGGTGAGCTGGATGATCGCTGGCTTGCCCTGAGTCCGCCGGAAGGTGGACGAAGGGTGAGCGGGAGGAAAGTCCGGACACCGAATCCGCGCAAGCGGAGTGGGCATCGCGCCTGGTAACGCCAGGGGACTACTTTGTAGGGACGGGCTTTAGCTCGGGTCATACAGAGCGGCCACGGACAGTGCCACAGAGAATATACCGCCTGCGAAGCAGCCCGGTGATAGCCCGGAGGAAAACCTTCGGGACATCTTCGAATGGCCAGCATCGCCGGTAAGGGTGAAAAGGTGGGGTAAGAGCCCACCGCCCCGGTGGCAACATTGGGGGCATGGCAAACCCCGCGAGGTGCAAGACCAAATAGGAGGGCAGAGCAGGCCCGGCTCGCTGAGCGCCTTTCGTGCAAACGAAAGTGCTCCTTTTCACGCGGCGCAAGCTGAGTGGACTGACGAACCCTCGGGTAGGTCGCTCGATCCCGGTCGCGAGGCCGGGGCTAGAGGAATGATCGTCACGGCGCAAACGTCCGCAAGGGCCTCGCGCCATACAGAACCCGGCTTACAGGCTCATCCGCCGCTAACTGTTTTAGAATCAGTACATCCCTCCTTTTGGCGCTTCCGACTGTGGAAGATTTGTGCAATGGGTTTTCTCCGAACCTTCGCCGCTTTCCACGATTCGCCGCGTCAGCTCCCCGCAATTCCCTCACAAACGGGGATAGTGTTTCTCGATGGTTGCCACGGTATCCCCGAGCAGTTTTGCTACACGGTAAGGGCTTGCCCCGCGTGCCAGCATGTCCACTGCGAAGCTGTCCCGGTATCGGTGGGGATGTGCGTCAGGGACGCCAGCGCGCCAGCCATTTATCGAAGTCGGGCCATCCCTTGTACCGTCAAGCGGGTGTATGCCCACTGCCATCGTGCGGGGTGGCTCGCGAAGATCCACGAACCTGGGGTACGCCGGCGAGCAGAATTCTATTACCAACAACTGGACGCGCTGCGGCTGTTGCGCCAAGAAGCACGGCGGGATCTGCTCGCCGAGAGCAAGAAACAGAAGGCCTGGAAACGGCTCTGTGAGATCCCCGCGATGGGCCCCAATCGGCCAAAACCATTTGGAAAGGTACGCAGAGTCGCACTCCAAGAATTTCGTAGCGCACGGGGGGACTCGCGACGCCACCCTGGAAGAGGATATAGCTGCGGCAAGAGAAGAACGGCAGGCCATGCCGGATATGAAGGTGAAAGTGAACCAGATTCTGGCGGAGCGAGACTTAGTGGCCGTGTATTGGACTGCCTGGGGCACGAACGCTCAGCCGGGAATGGGATTTCCCGCGACGGGCAAAAAGATCAGCGTTGATGGTATGACGATTTTCCGCTTCAAAGCAGGAAAGATATGCGAAGAGTGGAGCCTTTGGGACATGCTCTCCGTCATGCGGCAGGCGGGTCTGGTGTCTTCGCCGCAGTGACCGGAACGAATCGGCACAAGTGTGAATACTTTGGCCTTTGTCAAAGGCTCCGTCGTCGGCTGAAAAATCTCAACTCTCTGATGGTCGGCAACTCGGAAGTAATGCGGTTGGCCCGATTAACGGCATAATCATCCATTTGCAGTCCTAGAACTGGACTTCTCCGGTTTGCCGACTTCCCGGCATTATCCATATGCTGGAGCTGCGAGCCAGGGATGGCTCCGTGCTCGGATCTTTCAGCGTCGGAAAACTTCCTCTCCAGGTGACCTTTGACAGAGCAAACATCTGGGTGACCAATGGCCGCAGCAGCATTTCCAAACTGAAGAGATAGGATTCCGCCTTGAACGCGCCCCATCGGGTACGCGATCTGGCTCCCGCAGGAGTTTGTCGCAGCTGCCAGCACTGACTGAAGCCGACGCTCATAATTCTGGAAAAAGAAGCTGCTTTAACTTGTTTTCCAAGAACCCCAAATCGTAGTCGACCAGTTCACCGATTTTGGTCTTGCATCGACTCCGATCAATGTAGCGCACTTGTTCGACTAAGGCATATCCCGGTTCACCTTGGAAAAAGAATCGAACCCATGTCGACGGAATCTGCTTGAACTTCGCTAAGTCAACATTGATGCCGCTTATTAACGGTAAAACGATTACGCCGTTAGCCTGGCTGTCGTTGAAATTTTCAGTCGAGAGCACAACACATGGAGGGGAGCCGTGGCGGTCAACTCCGTCCCGGTGATGAACCATTCCGTCCGTTGTCTCGGTTACAAGTTGCTTTGGTAAATCGCAAAGATAAATGTTGCCTCGCTGATACCGATTCGGCTTTCTTGGGATTTATTTCATGGACATAGATCACAGGGTTTCCGGAAAACAATCAGCTAGAGGCGCAATCCGTCCTCTGTTCAAATGCTTTGGCAAAGAGGGCGGCCCTTGGAAGCCGCCCAACCGTGGCTACGCAATCCCGATTTACTCGGAAGGGACGGCCTTCGGCATGTGGTTCTTGTCCAGTGCCGGCACTGGGTTCTCAGGATGCTGAAGATCCGGTATCAGATCGTTCGACGCACCACCCGGGAAACGCTTGATGCTTGGATACATCATGATCGACTTGTCGAAATCGGCGAGCGCACCGCTAAACAGTGCCGCCGTCCAACCGTTGTCTTGGCCTGCATACTTGCCTGGCGAATTGGACAGCGCGCGCATCGGCGCTGCCCCGTTGAAGATCATGTCGTATTTCTCGTAGGGATCCATGGTGAGGTTGTACACCGCTGGGATAGAACCCGTGTTTTCGGTGGGCCCCAGCCAGGAGTCCTTTGCCGTCCAAATGAATTTCCAGGCGATGTTTACCCATGGCTCCTTGGGATCTCCGCCGATGTCGGTGCGTATCGCATGGAGATACTCGCCGTTGATAAAAATCCACGATTTGCGCGCGGAGTGTGGCGATTTGCCCAAGATATAGGCACTGTTGTCGATGCTGTCGAAGTAGATGGGCTTGCCGTTGTTGTCCTTCATTTCGCCCGTAGGCGGAACAGGGATGCCGGCCATCGCAGCCAAAGTTGACCAGCAATCAATGTGCGACATCATCTCGCCATAGTTCGCACCCGCCGGAATGTGTCCGGGCCAGGTCATAATGGCCGGAACACGCCATCCGCCTTCGAAGGCAGAGCCCTTCTCGCCGCGGAACGGTGTCGTCCCCGCATCCGGATAAGCGTCCAGCCAGGCTCCGTTGTCGGCGGTCAGGATGACGATGGTGTTGGGCGCATCAGCTCGGATCTCATCCAATACTTTTCCGATGTCCGCGTCCATTTCCATCAGCGAATCCGAGTAGTCGCCCAGGTGCGAGCGTCCTCTGAAATCTGGCGCCGCATTGGTGGGGTTGTGCATCTTGATCCAGTTAATGTCCATGAAGAACGGTTTACCGCTCTTGGCGTGCGCCTTGATATACGCGACTGCGTAGTCGGCCATGCGTTCGTCCATCGTCGCCATATAGTCGTAATCGATCGTAGCAACTCTCTTAGCAGGCTGACCCGCCACGCCTTCCCACTCGCCCAGGTTTACGACGGAATCCCACATTTTCTCGAACTCCGTGTTGTATGAAGGAAACCAGGGGTGGAACCACTTGTCCGTGTAGGGGTAGGAATAGACGCCGGCGTAGTAGGCCGCGAACTCCTTCATCTCATCAAAGCCATGCTCGGTCGGATACGCTTCCGGCATATCGCCCAAATGCCACTTTCCGGAGAAATATGTCGTGTAGCCATTCTTCTTGAAGTATTCAGCAATCGTCGGCGTTTCTTTGCGGAGAAAATTCTCGTCGCCTGGGGCAACCACGATCGATAGCGCTGCGCGGATCGGGATTCGCCCTGTCATGAACGAGGCTCGGCCCGCCGTGCAGCTCGCCTGTCCGTACCAGCTGGTAAAGACGGCGCCTTCTTTGGCCATCTTATCGATATTCGGTGTCGGATGCCCCAGGGATATGCCGCCACCGCTATACGCGCCGAAATCGTTCCAGCCTGTATCATCGGTCATGAGCATTACGATATTGGGTTTGTCCTGCGGTTTGGCAATCGGGGCAGATGCTGCACCAAACAGCGTCGGAACTCCCGCCAAAGCAATAGTGATTTTCCCACCGAATTTCATAAGCATCCTCTTCTTTCCATTGTTAGATTTTTTTTTGCACTGTTCGAAGGCTCGACAGGGCAACCACTAGAGACGTCTGCAGCAAGATCCAGCGTGCGTGGGATTCAGGCGGGGCGGCACACTTTCACCAGCCTGAGGGACTCTCTCCCCTCTACCCAATAGATGTAATTGTCAAAAATACCAGTAGATACCGGGGACGCGGGGAAAATCAGGCAGTCCGCTGACGTGGTCCCAATGCGAATGGGTCAGTAGGATGGCACGGAGGGACTGCGGGTCGTAACCAACATCCACTAGCTGGTCGGCTGCCGGTCGCCATAGCTCATAGAACGTAATTGCGCGGACGTCGAAAGGCAGGGTACGAAACTGCGCGTCAATGCTACGGCCAAATCCGGTATCAATGAGCAGGTCACCCTTTGGGTGCTTCACCAAGGCTCCGGCCATCGAAAAGTCGCGGCGCTCGAATAACGAGCCCCCGCGATAACCGAAGGCCGCAACGCGATAGTTCACTCCAGCTACCACTGAATAAATGGCCATCTCCTTTGGTGGGGTCGCCGAGGGCAGCGGCCCTGCGTAGGGTTTCGGCATTGCCAAAGGTGACGCCGAAAATGTGCGCAGGAGCGGCGCGAGTGGTACAAGCACTACGACTGCGATTACCGCGATATAAATGCCTTTGCTTTTTGCCGACATTGGCAGGATGGTAGTGGATGCTGGGCGAGGGGTCAACGGTAGGTGGGGAGCACCGAAACCCCAGAGAAACGCCCGCGTCAACCGCACGCGCCATGACATTGTGAAGCTCCCTTCGAACAGTTCGTGCGCGTAGTGTAACCAGAAGACTCTCCTGTTTCCACAGCCGTAAGCGTTTGGCTGTTGACATCGGACTGGACCATTTTCGTAGACAACATGTTCCAGGAGGAGTTCAGCCTTAATCAGATGGGATGAGAAGGCCGGTCTCCGCGGGATGCGATACGCTCCCAATGTTAGACGTGCTCAAGGCACAAAGAAAAGGAGACCAGCAATAAAAAAGATTAGCACTATGCGGGTAAATGGAAACATGATTTTCAAAGGACACAAGCTCACGATTGGACTGGACCTCGGCGATCGCTGGTCGTTCTACTGCATTTTGGATGAAGGGGGCAAAGTCCTTCTGGAACAGAAAGTGGCGACGACACCGGAAGCGATGAAACAGATATTTGAGAAGATACCGCGAAGTCTTATGGCCATGGAGACCGGAACACATTCTCCTTGGGTAAGCCGGCTGCTAAGGGAGCTGGGGCATCAGGTACTCGTGGCCCACGCCCAAAAGGTGCAATTGATCACCAAGAGCAATCGAAAAGATGATCGACACGATGCGCGGACACTGGCACGGCTGGCGCGAATCGATCCTGAGCTGTTGGCCGGTGCGGCATCGCAGCGCAAGAGCACAAATTCATAAGGCACTAACAGAGGATTGGACTCTTCAACTTGTTGAGAAAGAATGTAGAATTTGTCCCAGCATCAAGGGGTGGAGCAATTCTATGAAATTTGCAACCAGCGTCTTATTCCTAGATTGTCTCGTATTGGGTCTTTTGGGACAGGTCCCACCGCGCGCCCTTCGGAGGCAGTCGCGAGCCTAACGAAGAAGGAATGAAAACTCTCATGAGCGCTTCGCCAGGACAGACCACCCAAACGCGACGATGCTCATTCTGCGGGAAACCTATGGCCGCGCATCTGAATCGATGCCCGTTTTGCCGCGAAGAGGTCCCCCAGGTGCGATTGTCCCGCCCGCGAAGCTCCAACGGTCGCGCGCAGATTCGCCGCGGCCTTCTATACATGCTTCTCGCCGCCATCAGTTATTATTTTGCTGCCGGATACGGCACGCCGCTGCAGCTCCCTGTGGAAATCGTGCCCATCGTGACCAAGTACCTCTTACCTCTGCTCTTCTTGAGCGGACTGGGGTTCACTGCTTACGGCCTCATCCTGCGCGCCAAGTCCTGATGACCGAAAACAAGCAAGACTATTCTCCGAAGCTTGCGCATACCTATTGAAACCACTCTCGGCATAGATGTTCCGCCCACTAAGAGAGAATTGCTGAGTGTGTCGAGCCGACAACGTGATTTGTCGCAAGCCAGCGCCCACTTCTCCAACTCGACTCGCCCACGCTCACTCCACAGCTTCGTCTTCCAGCGCTGGCCTTCGTTCATGGCCAACGATTCGTGACGCGCGCAATCAAGTGGGTACTAGGGTGCTCAAAACAGGATTAGCGAATGTCGACGACCTCCTGCCACGCTGCCCTGTCAGCTTATCCCGCTCTTCAATGCCTACGCCACTGTCCCTTGGTCTGAACGTTCACCCGCTTTGGGGGCGTTTGCCATGCTTGATTCGCCCGCGCTACGGATTAGCGCCTTTGGTAAGCGCGCTGGTCACGTCGGCGAAAGTGGTCTGCAGTTTTAGCAGATTCGGCGTGCCCGCTGCGGCGGGCTCCAAGCCTCGCACAGCGCCTGAACCCCCTGCCACTGGTGTGAATCCCGTAATTTTTCCGTTTTCATCGAAGCTGAGGCGGAGCGCCTGCACGCCAAACGTGATGGCCGCGGAACCTTCGTAGACGACCTTGGTATTATTGCTGCCCGTGGTGCTGACTCCCAGTTTTCCGCCGGCGACATTTTGAATGACCGGCACATCCACATTGATATCCGCGCCGTGATCATTCTGCGCGGAAACGATATATTTTTTGGCGCGCGCCACGGCCACGGTCACTCCCGCGTCGCCCGCGATCATCAAGTCCTGTATCTGCTTCGCTGTGGGATCGATGTCGGAAGAATTCAAGAACTTGTCCAGCAGGATAATGCTGACGGAGCTGACGGTCACGTCGCCAAACTCAAAAATGAGCGTGGAAGCATTCTTGTAGGCGGCAGAGACGTCCAGGTGCTGCCCCGTCAAGGCTCCGATGATCCCGCTCAGGATATTCAAGCCAATGCTCAATTTCACCGCGGACGAGCGCGTCCCCTGGATCTGGTTCGCGGTAGCGATATTGCTGGCAACTGGAGGCAGCACGGCTGCAGGACCGGCCTTCATGGCGTCGGAAAGCTGCCCGAGCACACTGAGGTCCTTCCCGTCAATGCCGATCAATTGCAGTGGCTGAACATCGGCACGGGGAAGCCGCAGCGGAATAAAGCTGATGTCCCTGAGAAAATTCAAGAAGGGATCGGGATGAGACATTGCTTTGCTCCTTTAGTCTAAATTTTGGAAATGCGCTGTTTGGCTTTCGACAAGAACCTCAAAAATCTCTAAATCAACGGCTGCGAAAAACTCTCGAGTAAGGGCTTCCGTAATGCTGGTAAGCCGCCCAAGTTTGCGTGCCTGCAATTTTTTGCCGGGCTTTGCGGATCGCTTCGAACATGGGAGTCGGCGCCATCCCATCACCCAGCAGATAGCGGTAGAACTCATTGGCGAAATCGCGGGCGGCGTCATCGCCGATTGGCCACGCCGTACAGATGAAATTTGCCACACCTTTCTGGAAAAATGCCTCCGCAAAGGTTGCAGGCAATGCGGGAGAACTGAGGTCCCGCCTCGAGGGCAGAATGCCGGATTCGCAGGCATTCGCAAAGACCAGCTTGGGCGTGCGATCAATGCGATTCAGGTCATTGGCAGTCAGGCGATCGTCGTCTGAAAACAGGAAGCCGGATAGCTCCGGGTGGTCCGCATCATATACGCAGTGCCCGGCATAGTGCAGGATGTCGAAAGGCGGATAGTTATTGATGCCGAGCAGGACGTCCAACGTCGTCGCTTTCGACGGGCCGATCAGGGAAGTCACCATGATCTTGTTCTTGGAGCCGCTGGCGTTGATGCGCGTGAACAGGGTCTGCAGGAGTTCCGCTTCATCGTGCGCTCCGAGCAGCGGATGCTCCTTGCAGGTATCCGCAACGAGCAGGACGCGCAGCACGCGTCCGAGGGGCGGAGCCGATTCCGGTGCCGGAGCGAGGACGGTTTTCAGTTGGCGAGTGAGCCCGCGTGCCAGACCCAGATAGGGCAGATCAGCCGGCGCACCAACCTCTTCGTAGCCAACAGGTTGCGCCGCAAGTTCCCAGTAGACCTGGGCGGCCTGGGTATTGCAGGTGAGCACGATGGGCGCGCTGCCCGTCAGCGACTGCCGCAAGTCCGTGGGAAATAAATAATCGAGGAGAAACTGCCCGAGCTTGCACTTTTGCAGCGGATCGTCCGTGGTGAGAAGCCGGGAATTGATGTCCGTGATTCTCTTTGGATTGATGTGATAAATGCGTTCCGCGACCGAGGCGCCTTCCGTCATCGCGCTGTAACGGCACATTCCCTCTTCAAATTCGATGGAGATGCGCGTGGCAGCCGAGGTTTGTACAGAAGCAAGCACTGGCGTCGCGACGGGCGGCATGTCAATCAATTGAATGTCGAAGTTAAACAGGGAGCCCGATTGCATCATCCTTGCTTCGCTCTTGAGCGTAGACACGACAAGCGGTAGGGCATCGGAGTCGGTGGGAGAGGTTGATGGCGAAGTTCCCGACGAAGCTGTAGATGGTGTCGAATGCGGCTGTGTACAGATGAGGAAGGTAATTGCTTCTAAGCACTTTGCAGGGCAGGCTGCAGCGCTCACCAGGGCACGGTTCAGACCGAGTAGCCAACCGTGAATCGCATCCGGAATCGAGAGGTTTTTCTTGCTGGCGCCGATCAGCACCGTGGCCAGATGTTTTTTGCCAATTTGCCCCAGGGACCACGTCACGTCACGAACAAGAAATGTGAGTTCAGGAAGGCCAAAGCCTCCCGCCGGACCCATTCCGGCGATCACCAGCAGATTGCCCGCATGGGTCGCCCGCGGGTCGGGCAAATAAAAGGGAACGCCGAGATCACCGCGCAAAATTCCTCGTTCGTGGAACTGGGAAAGTAAAAGGTTTTCGTCGGACTCTTCGGTATTGTCCTGAACCTTCGGAGCAGGTTGTCCCGCTGGCGCCGCGGGTTGCGCCTGTTGTGAAATCGCACGGTCGAGGTCTCGTTCGGCGCCAGTTGGTTTCACTCTCAAGTAGTGGCCGACAGCCATGCAGTCGATCGGTCTTTTTTCATTTGCCGCAGAAGTTAGCGCGATCTCTTCGATTTTTCCGACGAGAACATGAACACGAATTGTGGTGTGAGGAAGCGCTTCTTCCTGCGATAGATTGGCAGAACTACCCCGTGTTCCATCCTGCGTGGCCACAGGCGAGGCTCCTGTCGCGGCCGATGCCGAAGCTGCGTCGGCGGCAGCCATCGGGCCCGAGCCGGATGCCGTAGTGCCCGTGCTGGGTGTCAGGGCGTCATAACGCAAGAGCGCATCAGCGAGTTGATACTCCTCCGCGCTGACTCTGTCGCTGTCGAAAGCGCCACGGGTCGAGAGGAGCGTTCGCAATTTCGCAACCTGTTGCTCTTTAGCTGCCTTGCGAGCGGATTCCGTGGCCAGAAGCGCGGGTTGGTTTTCCCCGGCAGCGCCGCGTTCGGTGGCAAACTCCGGACCCAGCGCCTTGTACAAATATTGCTCTGTTTGCTGGTCGCCGGTTTGCAGCAGTTCGGTCATCGCCGACTGAACTTTCGTGTTGGCCGGGAGATTTTGATGTTCATCATCTACGTAAAACGTCTTCACATTCGGTAAAAGACCAAGATCGTGCGGGACCGTTCCATCCCCTTTGCGGGAGAAGAAATAGCCGCGATCGTTTCCGAGTTGCGTTGGGTCCTGAATGGCCGCCAGAGTGGGGCGGTTGTAACCCGCAACGTAAGTCATTCGCTCCGGGTCAACAACCGACTTGATTTCTGCCTGGAAGGCTTCCGCTTGATCGAGCAGAGACTGGTCGATGGGTACGACGTCGTAAGTTGCGGCTTTATATATCACGTCCAAGCCATCCAGTTTTCCCCGCACCGGCAACATTTGGTAGGCGCCCACAAAGGTTTTGGCGATATTCAGAAGGTCCCTGCGACTGTGAGAAAGGTCCATCTTGGCGACCAGGTTCAGGACGTCGTTCGTGCCCAGTAACATGCGGGTGATCGCGAGGGAGCCATAGTTAGGCGTGCCGAGCATGACGAGGCGAGCGCGCTTGCCAGCATTGTCCGCTTTGTTCCAGCGCTCGGCATGCCGCTGAATATACGAGCGAGCCACAAGCCCGCCCATGGAGTGACCGATGACGTGAACGGGAGCTTCAGGGCCAAACCACGAATTGATGTTCTGAAAGAGACTGTCGGCAGCGAGGCGAATGTCCTGCCGCCAATCGTAAAAATAGGGCCGGACGTTCCAATCCTGACTCAGCCGCGCCACCTGGCTCCCATAAAATCGCAGGTAGATTCCTGAAGGGCGAACATCGTGCACGCTGAGTCCCTCCGAGTTCAGAGCTAACTGGTCGAACTGACCCTGCAGGAGTCGCAGCATTTGGACCCAGATGAGCGATTGGGAGTCCCCGCTGTCAAAGCGTGTCAGTTCGCCTCCCATGATTCCGTGCAACACCACGACGTTGCCGAGCTTGTCGGCGGGCCCACGCACCGCGCGCGCCGTGCTGGCGATGCGAAGAATTTCCTCGTATTGCGCATTGCCGAGATAAATTCGTAAAACACGCTCTTCTTGCTCATCGGCGCCAAGCGCGGCCTGGAGGAGAACCTCGGGTGCCGAGTGGGAGAGTTTCTGGAGAAATGCGCGTTCATCGGGGACCACGGGTGCCTCCTACAGTCTGCCGCTCCTGGCAGCCTCAGTCATGGCCAGCCGCTCCGGGAGAAAGGAAACTGAAAATCTGGCCAAGCGTATCGAGGAATTGCACGCCAAGGAATCCAAGAATGGGAATCACGACATAGAGAAAGATCCGGGTGATGAACTCACGATCCCAATTCAGTTCACCCGGTTTGGAGCCGTTGAGATTGCTGAGAATCGTATCCCGATTCATTTGGACGGGCATGGACAGAGCCACCCCGACAAAAGCAAAAATGATGATCCAACTGAATAGAACAATGAGCTGATGAGGCTGGAAAGGGTAAGAACTCACGGCCAGCAGCATGAGCAGGAGGCTTGCCAGTGACAGGCCGGCCAGATTGGTCATCTGCGGGAAAATATGCGAAAGGAAGAGGACTACCCTCCCAACCAGAAATTCCTCCGCCTGGTCGGAGAGCTTCTGGCGTCTTGCTTGGGTAACCTCGTCGGTGGTGGCGGATGCGAGGCTGGGGTTCCAGGAAAGCTCCAGGGAATCCTCTACGCAACAGGAAACCTGCGCGAGATACCGTTGCGCCCTGAGCTGGGCCATCACAGAGCCCCAGCGGTCCTTGCTGGTCTCCGCATCATGCGCCTTGCGGTAGTAAGTTTCGGCTTGCTCAATCTGGTTTGCCACGCTGCACGCAAGAGTTTCGGGACAGGGAAGAAGGAGTTTTGCCGAGCGGAGGAGCGCCCCAGCGTGCTCGATGGAAAAGTTGAGCGCTGTCAGGGGTGAGGGTGCGCTCGCGAGATTGATGCGCGGCAGGTTGGGATAGCCGCGATGGAAGCGGGGAAAAGCCCCGCGAATCCGGTGGCGCTCGATCGCCTGCAATACCGTGCTTAACCCGGGCACCCGGACGCCGAACGCAAAGGGAAAGGCAACGGCCAACAGGGCAGCCAAGGGAATAAAAAGGGCCGGCGTGCTGCGTTGGTTCGCCAACGGTCGCCTCCGTTCTTAGGAACACCTGATTCGAATTCGAATGTGGGCGTTCTTCCCCTGAGAAGACATGAGCCGTCGAAATATCAGCGGAAGTCATCTCATTGTGAAACGAGAACCGGTAACATCGAAGGCGCAACGCCCCCCTGCCCTGTATCGTAGTGATACCAGCGGGCCAAACGTTTCACCCGTAGGCCTCACTACCTTGTGTGTCTAACGGGTTTTCTCGTTTAAGGCTTTACACCGTGAATGGTCAAATCGAAACAGCCGCGGACTTCTCTTATCCCGCTGGCTTCTTTTGCCGGGAATTCCTCCAGATTAGAACGGCCGGGTCATGAGGAGCCGAATCCGTAAACTTGGCCGATGGTTTGTGAAGCAGGAGTTGCAGGTCGCCGGACAGTAGGAGAATGTCCAGCAGTCGCGAGCGGTCCATGTTGGTCAGGTGTTCGTGCCGGACGCAAACCCAAAGGGCGCGATTCGAACACACCTCGAGAGAAGCACGAACGGCCAGATTCTCCGCCGTTTCCAAGGACCTGCCACGAACCAGAGATTCAAGCATGTCCAGGCGCTCGTAACAGCTGGCAAAGAAATGTTCGAGGCAGAGTTCCTCCTCCCCTAAAGCAATAACAGCCGACTTTGCACAATCATCATTCACCTTGCATCCTGCCCTGCCGGATACGATGTCCATTTTTCCCGCGCCCAATGATGTATTTGTGGCCCTGCCTACGCTACTCTCTGAATGATGCACGTTCTAAGTCCCCCACTTTTTCCCGATTCTGCGCTTCTGCCGCCCATGTTCAATACCGCGCAATGCCCGATAACCGTTTCTGGAAAGGTGTGACTACGGCATGGCAAGAAATGCTGCGAGTCTTTGCGTTCGCAACCAGCGATCCACGTAGGGCGCCAACAGTTTCTTGACTCGTAGTGAATTTTCGTTGCAGTGTCTTGTGCGATCCGTTAGCGTCCAATAGCGTGATTACGGTCACAAGCCGCGCTTCTTGCTCGGAGACAAGTACCAAGCAGTCGGAAAAGCCATGAGAGTTGCCGAGCGCCTTGCGCGTGGCCCGGGATTACCGCCTGGAGTTTCTCTGCTTTTCCCGGCAAAGCAACGAATTCCACACCGTGAGCGATGACTTCCGGAGTTGTGTCTTCTCCAAGGGTGAGCGGAATCCCCTCGAATGGCTCTGAACCGGCACGAACTGTGTGCCCGCGATGTTTTCTTGCTCTGGTGAAGGTACTGCGTACCTGCTTGCCTGAAGACTCGCCATTTGAACTTGACTGGACACGAAACCTCCATGAACCTTCCCCCCTTATAGGTAAGGAAGGGCGCGTCTTGGTCGGGTCAGATGTGCAAGACGCGCCCCAGGGGAGCGCGAGGTCGGTGACTAGTCCCCCACGCAGAAGGAAACCCCAGGTGCATAGGGCTTCACTAACCAAGTAGTGCCGCAATGGCTCGATTCGTTTCAATACGAGAAGGAAAGCTCCATTGCCTAGCCAGCGGCGGCAAAGTTATACTCCAGCCACCCTAGTCCCGGGGGCAGCTTGGAACTCTTTCTATTCGATAAACCGTATGTGGACCGTTTAAGAGACGGGGAACCATCAACAGAGCAGCATTTTGTGTCTTATTTTGGTCAGATTCTCGGCATCATGTTGCGCGCCAGGTATCTTTCTCCTGAACGCGTGGATGATGTTCGTCAGGAGACGTTTACAAGAGTCATAGCCACCCTTAGGCGGGATGGCGGCATTCGCCAGCCGGAGCGGTTTGGCGCTTTTGTTAACTCTGTTTGCAAGAATGTGTTATTGGAGAACACAAGAGATTGGCATAAGACCCAGACGCTCCAGCCGGATCATTTGGAATTGCCCGGCAAGACTGTTGATCTCGAACGAACGTTAATCACCGAGGAAACCAAGAAGAAAGTACGGGAAATTCTGGCCGAGATGAGGCAGCGCGACCGCGATGTGCTTCGCGCTATGTTCTTGGAAGAAAAGGATAAAGACGAGATTTGCCGCGAATTCGGAGTAGAAAGAGAATATCTACGTGTTTTATTGCACCGGGCTAAGGAACGTTTCCGGTCCACTTTCCACCAGGAACCGGAAAATCCACCCCTCGGCCACACAACGGCCGGCGGAATCTCGTGAAACGAAGCGACTTCATTCTGCACTATCTTTAGGACGAGGATTATGGACCATTTAGAAGTGGTGCGCTTGAAGGCAGCAGAAAAATATGCGCTGGGGGAACTTCCCCCGGATCTCCGCGAAGAATATGAAGATCACTATATAGACTGCGCGGAATGCACGAGGGATTTGAAGGCCTTGGCCACTTTTGTAACCGCGAGCCAAATGGTCTTCCAAGAAAGAGCGGTCTCGAAGGCGCCATTGCACGGCATCCGGACCGAGCCGGCGAGCTGGTTCAGTTGGTTAAGACCGGCGATTGCAGTACCGGCGATCGCGGCGCTTGCGGCGATCGTCATTTTCCAGAGCACGGTGACGATTCCCTCCGCGAAGGAACGAGCCACGTCGCAAGGCGTCGCCCAGGTGTATGAGACTTCCTACCGCGTGCAGGCAACTACTCGAGGGGAAAACATCGTTAAAGTGTCGATCCGGCCAAGCGAGAGCTTTGCATTGGATTTTGATTTTACTCCCGCGCAGATTTTTCATAGTTACAAGGGCAATTTGGTTGACTCTTCCGGACAGGCCGTCCTTACTTTTGACCTGGAGGGCGAGAAAGCCAATAAGGAAGTTCATCTCGTCATCCCCGGTGGGAAGGTTCACCCCGGAGAATATGAACTCGTTTTTTCCGGTGACAATGGAACGGTGAATCAGAGCCCGAAAGCCAACCAAGTTCAGCGCTTTGCTTTTGCCGTTGAATTTCGCCCCTAGTCAAGTTGCATCGCGAATCTAATCTCAGTTCGCTGGAGTGTCTCCCATGGCCCCAGCCAAACTCGACAGAATTCTATGAGAATTACATCGAATTCCTCATGAACCACAAAAGAGAGGCGGAAGCCCTGCAGGTCATTGATCTTAGCCGGGCACAAACGCTTGCGGAAGGTTTGGCTTCAACGAACCGATCGGTTTCCTCTCATTCGCGCGGCTTCAAGCCGGCGGAACTGGCCAAGACCCTGGGTGCGACGCTATTGTTCTATTGGCTGGGCCAAAACCGCTCTTATCTCTGGGTGATCACGCCTGCAAAGCTGTCCTCCTCTCTTCAAGAAGCAGAAATCGACCCCGCGGTGAAGGCCTATAGGCAGGAGATCGTGGGCGGGCGGGATGTATTAGCTTCAAACAATACGGGCGGCAGACAGCTCCATGCCATGCTTGTCGCGACGGCGCGGCACCTGATACCGGCTAATTCCCGCGAGGTCTTGCCGCCGGCAGAAAATCTGTATGGACTGAACTTCGAGACGCTCATTGTTCCCGGCCCTCAGGCGCACTTCTGGATTGAGGATGTAACACTTTGCACGGCAAGTTCTTTGGCGCTTCTGGCTTCCGCAAGCCAAAAGGAGTTGCGCAAAGAAAGGGCCTGTTGTTGGCAATCCCGAGCCAACGAACTCGGATTTTCCTCCTCTTGCGCAGGCTCCGGCAGAAATGCAGAAAATCTCTGGCCACTTTCCGCAAACAAGACGCGCGGTGCTGGAAGGACAAGAAGCAACTCCGGTGACTTATCTGGCCAGCAACCCCGCACAGTTTTCTTACTTGCACTTTGTCGCCCACGGGACGGCGAGCCAAACGCGTCCCCTGGAATCAGCGGTCATTCCCACAAGTTGTACGCACGGGAGATCGTCAAGCACCCGCTTAGCGCGCAGTTGCGTGCCACCGGCAGGTACGCGCGCCTACGTTGGGGAGGGACTTGTCGGACTTCGCGGGGCTTTCTTGCGTGCGGGCGCCCGCAATGTGATCGCTTCCCTTTGGGAGGTCAGCGACGCTTCCTCGACGCCTCAACTGATGGACAGATTGTACGAAGGATTGGACCGCGGAGAGGATCCTGCGACGGCTCTCCGCAACGCGACTATCCCTGCTTAAAGCAAACGCCCAAACCGTTTTTAGGAAGCCATTTTATTGCGCGCCTTTTCAACTTTACACTGGATCGTAGGAGTCCCCCTGCGGCGTGAGTTGAGCTCCAAATACAGCGCGGGGAGCACCAGTTGGCTGGATTCGTGGCCGTTATTCTTCCCTCTTCCCCTACTTCTCTTGGTGCTACACTCTGGCATTGCTTCGGCGGGAGGGTTTTCATGCGCCGCCTTTGCCTTTCGACGACTTTCCTCTGCTTCTCCTTCCTGCTGCCCTGGACTGCTCACCCACAAGCCGATCGGAGTAACGCGGCCACCCTTTCAGGGAATGTAATGACAGCAGATGGGAACAAGAGGGTAGAGGGCGCGACGGTCCGCCTCTGTGACGATTCAGGAAACTTGATCGAGCAGAGTGTCACCGGTGCCTCTGGTGATTTTGGGTTTCGCCTTCGCCGTGCGCAATATATCGTTACCGTTGCGGCCGACGGTTTTGAATCCACAGCGTTACACGTCGATTTGAGTTTTTCCTCCCAGCGCGGTATTACCATCTATCTCAAGTCGCTGGCCAAGGCGAAGGCTCCGGATTCTTCCGGCCCTTCCGTTTCCACTCACGAACTTTCCCTACCGGAGGACGCGCGTGACCTGCTGCTCTCCGGCCGCAAGGCTCTTTATGTGCAGAAGAACCCCGCGTCTGCGTTGAAAAGTTTTGACCGCGCCCTCAAGAAGGCGCCCGATTGCTACGAGGCGGAATACGGAAAAGGAATAGCGTATGTAACTCTGCGGCAAGTGCCCGAGGCCGAGCGCAGCTTTAGGGAAGCCTTGAAAAAGAGCAACGACAAGTATGGTGACGCGGAAATTGCGCTGGGAACCCTGCTGCTCGACGATGGGCAACTCACCGACGGCGAAAAGCGACTCCGCCGGGGTGTCGAACTCAGCCCCGGTTCCTGGATGGGTTTCTATCAAATCGCCAGGTTTGAAGTCCGCACCGGGCGTTTCACGGAGGCCGAGACTTCCGCGGGACAGGCGCGCTCCCTCGCGCCCAGCGTCGCGCAGATCCACCAGCTCCTTTCCGTCATCCACCTCCGCCTGAAAAACTATCCGGCTCTTTTGCAGGATATTGATTCTTATCTGCAGTTGGATTCGACTAGCCCAGCCGCGCAACGGGCCAAGCAGGTGCGAGTGGAAGTTCAGCAGCAAATTGCGCGCTCAACTCCCGCAGCGGAGTCAACGCCTCAGACTCCACCGCAAGAAGACTGATCGTCTCAGCTCCACTTTCCATTGCGATTCAGGAGAAATTGCATTGCTTGGCGCTTCCTGCTTGTATAGAAACAGAAGGTTGCTGGAGTTTCCCGCACTTAAACAGGGAGTCGCTCGCTCATGACCAATGAAGAAGCTGCGAAGTCCTCGTCAACCGCAAAACTCGTGATTCGCAAGATTGGCCTGCTCTTGAGCGGCGATCTCCAGAAGCCCATCCTCGATGCGGATGCGGTCGTTTGCATGGACGGCAAAATCTCTGTC
>Ga0306920_100001854_pt1 | contig 26327 bp, 30 predicted proteins | sample flu12Cox44000170_FD_204666 | JGI IMG/M metagenome (GOLD analysis project Ga0306920, IMG submission 204666) | Lab enrichment of tropical soil microbial communities from Luquillo Experimental Forest, Puerto Rico - flux4day.12C.oxic.44.000.170 (v2)... | ecosystem: Environmental > Terrestrial >...
GGCGATTATCATGATCAGTTAGCAAAGGGGCGACGCGATGCCTAAGCGAACAGTCTGGAGCTCCGTGATAGGGGTTCTGCTGCTTCTCAACGTGCCACAATTGCAGGCCCAGCGCCCTGACCACGAATTCAATGACGCTCATGTCCATCTAACCAACAATGTACAGGACGGGCCTAGCGCACGGGACTTTCTCATGATGATGGGGAACCACGTAGGTCGTGCGGCCCTGTTTGGCATCCCCCTGCAGCAGCAATGGTCGTATCGGGTGGACGGCGATCGGGCACCAACCTATTACCTACACACGGATGCTCCGCTGTACTACTACTCGTTTACCGATGCATCGATCGCGATGGCCTACAAGTCGCTACCTCCGGATGCGCAAGCGCGGTTCGATCCCATGATCACCGGTTTCAATCCCACGGATATGTATGCAGTTGACCATATCCGCAGGGTGCTGCGGACCTTTCCGGGGGTATTCACAGGCATCGGTGAGTTCACGGTTCATAAAGAATATGTCTCGGGAAAGATACCGGGTGAAGTAGCGAGCCTGCAGAATCCCGCCCTAGATCGAATACTCGACTTTGCGGCTGAATCCGGGCTGCTCGTGCTGATCCATAGTGATATCGACGTCCCCTTTGCAAAGGAGGGGTCTGAGCCTGCTTATTTCCTCCAGACCAAGGCCCTCTTCGCTCGACATCCGAAGTCGACCATCATTTGGGCCCATATGGGCCTGGGGCGTACAGTCCGCCCCCCCAGGGACCACACCCAGCGGATTGAGGAGATGCTGCGCGACCCGGGCTTGCGCCATGTGAATTTCGATATCTCGTGGACGGAAGTCGCCAAGTACATCGTCGCGACTCCCGAAGCCCTGCAGAGCATGGCAAATATGATGCAACGCTATCCCGATCGCTTTCTCTTCGGCACGGATGTCGCCGCGCCGCGCGATCAATCAGAGTACCTGGCTGCCTTTCATGAATACGAGCCCCTTTGGAAGGTCCTTGATGCGGAAACGTCGCGGAAAGTCCGCTTGGAGAACTATGAACGCCTCTTCAGTGAGGCGCGGCGCAGGGTGAGAAGTTGGGAGCGTGCCGATGCCGCCGGCCCGTAACCTCGCTTCCCTTGTCTGGTTGGTCAATGCCAGCTACAGAACGATGCAGCCCTCCGCTTCGGTCGATCCGCAGATTGTCGGCGTCAGCGGGTGTCCCCTGCCGCAATGGCTTGGGACGTCCTCGCCTCGAGTTTTGAGGCGATCGGCCGGGAAAGTCCGAACCTTCGTAAGTCTGAACCCCCGGGCAGTGCCGCAGCGAGGCGGGAAGACCTGGCGGGTGAGAATCGCCATGGCGCCGCGGTCGGAAAGACTGGTGGGTCGAATTGTGGTCAGTCGCTCACAACCTTTCCCAGTATGAGGAGGTGGTTCTGAACCAGAGCTTGGAGCTGCGCAGCGATTTTCGTGTACACCGGTCCGGCGACGTATCGCTGCGAGTCTTCGACGGACGCCCAGTCGTAGTAGAGCACCAGTTGGCCCCTGTCGGATACTGACTGGCTGACTTCGACGCTGCGCAGCCCGTCGACCTTCCGAATCTCGCGCAGCGCGCTAAGGGTAAAGTCCAAAAGCGCCTGTTCCTGGCCGCCCTTCGCGTGCAGGATCGCGATCGCCCGAAACGATGGTTGCGTCATGAGAGTACTCCATTTGGTGGCAATTTGAGGCACTACTCCCCCAACAAGGATTGTTCGTGGCCCGCCTGAGGTAACCAGAAGCTATACTCGATGGGTGGGTGCCGAACAAGATGCTCAGGGCTTGGCGAAATCGCGAGTCGAAGCTCTGACCGACGGCATCTTTGCCGTCGCCATGACGCTCCTGATTCTGGACATCAAAGTCCCGATCGTCTCCCGTCCCGCCGATCTAACCCGTGAATTACTGGCGCTGTGGCCCCGTTTCGTCAGCTACGCCATCAGCTTCGTCATGCTAGGCATTTACTGGGTCGGCCACCACAATCAGTTCCACTTGATCCGCCGCACCGATCGCGCACTGTTATGGATCAATATCCTTTTCATGATGACTATCTGCTTCGTTCCCTTCTCTACCGCCTTGCTGAGTGCCTACGCAACACAGCCGATCGCACTGACAGTCTACGGAGTGAATCTTGTGGCGATCGGACTCATCCTCTACGGCCACTGGTTATACGCCACCTCCCGTCATCGACTGGTGGACCATGACCTCGACCCCCACGTTATCCGGTTCGCGAGCAGGCGCATCCTCATTGGCCCGGTTATGTTTGCACTGGCAAGCATCATTAGTTTTGTCAGCGCGCGAGCCAGCCTCATCATCCTGACGCTTGTGCCGCTGGTCTATCTTTTTCCGGGTAAGGTCGATCGTCATTGGACGGGTCCCCGCCCACGGTGACGAGCGAATGTCCTCATCGCGGCGCGCCTGCAACTCCGTGGCCATTGAAGCCGCACCCAACGCGATCAGAGACTCGAGTCTCTTGCTGGGCAGATACTATGGCGTGTCCGAGATCTTGCCGTCATGACGACCTTGCCGGGCGGGTACGCCCAAGGTCCCTTGCGCCAAACTGCCGCCTGGCGACCCGCGAAGCGCGGACGCTCGCAGTTTCCGTGGCGTCGAGCTCCTGCAGCGGTTTTCCCACACGCACACCAAATTGATCCGCGTTCTCCACTCCCCAGGCATAAAGATGCTGAAGGACTGCATTCAGGGAACTGGCTTTTTCAGTGAGGGCATACCTCTGTCTGAGACTCGATATTCCGGCGGGCCGTCGCACCACCAACCCGGCTCTGCTCAGATCGCGTAGCCGTTCGGTCAGCATCTTGTCGCTGAGACCCGGAACGAGCCTTCGCAATTCCGAGTATCGACATGGGCGTTCCTTCAAGTAGCTAAGAATCACGGTCTTCCATTTCCCATCCAAGACCGCCAAGGTGAATTCCGTCGGGCAATGAAAATACCTTGCGAGTCGCTTCCTCATGGGTGATTACCTCGATATGCCTCGGCACACGCTTTGCGCGAATCTGAACTCATAGCTCGAGGCGAAGTACACAGGGCGTTCAGCCGCAGCTTACCAAATGGTGCGTTGCGCGAGCTGAATCGTGGCCCCACTCTTGTCCCACTCGAACAGCATCAGTGGAGAAAATCACCGTGAAAATCATCGCCTACGATCGCTTCAAGCCGGGCGTCAGCATGGAAACGATCAAACCCTACATTCAGGAGGAAGTCGCCAACGTCTGGCGTCTGTGGAAGGCGGGCGTCGTGCGCGAGAACTACGCACGTGCAGACGTAAATGGTGTGGTCATTGTGTTCGAGTGTCGCGACCTGGACGAGGCCAAGCGCTACGTCGAGGACTTTCCGCTCTCGAAAGCCGGCCTGTTGGAGTGGGATTACATCCCCTTGGACGCACCTCTACCGCTGGAATTCTTATTCGATCCGCGAGCGGACGTGGGTGAACCATTCGATCGGACACAACTGCGTACGTAGCAGAATTAGAGCCCTGTTAGTGAGCCACCCGTCGTGAAGAGAATCCACGGTTTAGAGATTCGGACCACGCTCCCGGAAATCTGCAATCCGGCCCACATGGCGCTCCTTATCTATGACATGCAGGTTGGCATCGTATCCCAAGTCAAGGACGCTGAACGGGTTGTCGCCAAAGTCAGCGAGGTCCTACAGGCGGGGCGACGAGCCCGAATGCGAGTATTGTTCACGCGCCATATGTCGTTGCCGGTTGACCTCATGGGGGCATTCCAGTTGCGGATGGCGATGAAATGGCAACGAGTGGAGGAGCCCGATCAGGTCAGGCCTTGGTTTCTCCGCGATTCGCCGGGATTTCCCATTGTTCCCGCGCTGACGCCACTCGCGAGCGAAGCCGTGCTCGACAAGATCACAATGTCCGCGTTCGAGGGCACGCCCCTGAACATTGCCTTGCGCGACTGCGGCATTAGTGCGGTGGCAATCGCCGGCATCGCGCTGGAGGTCGGGATCGAGCCGACCGTTCGGCATGCCGTGGACCTCGGTTTGATTCCGGTCATCATCTCCGATGCGTGCGGCTCAGGCGATCCAAAGGCCGCACAACGCTCCTTGGAGAGCCTCGCATTCGAAGGAAATGCGGTCGTCATCGACACTTCGACCTTCATCGAGGTAGTCCGCCACGCTGCAGAGACGGACCGACACTAGCTAGTCAGTCCGCGTGTCGCGGTGTGTCGCCATCGCCGGCATAAACGTCACCCACAACGCATCAAGGATCCTTTGCAGCGCGTTGCGCGAGCTCATCTGAGTCTGTCAAGTGTCGTTCAGTACCGCCAGCCGACACTCAATCCCACAGTGCGCGGCCTGAAGGTCGTGGCGAAGGCGCTCGGCGGCCAGCCGACAGGCCCGTTGTACCTTCGCAGGATCGTGGGACGGCTGTCGAGCGCATTGTTGACGAAGAGGGCCACATCGTAGCGCCGGCGCTGAAATGCCGCCCTGAGGTTGAGGAGATTTGTCGCCGGGTCAGGTGTGTTGCCTGGCAGGTAGTTGGGCGAAGCCGGATCATCCTCCTGGAACGGACCCGGATTGCGACTGCGAAAGATGTCTTCGGCTCGCAGCATTCCGACTGCGCCTCCTGACAGCGCCACCGAGTATTCGACCGACGCCGTGAGGTTCCAGGGTGCGACGACGGTGTACGGCAGCTGCCCGACCGCCACGCCTTGGCGCACGACCTCGGCGCCGCCCTGTGTGACGGTCTGGGTATAGTGCGCGTCCGCATAAGCGACAGCGAGACTCGCCCGGAGGTGCGTGCCTGCGAGCGCGTGGACCGCGAGGTCGAATCCGTTGCTGGTCGCGGGACCGGCCGTTCCGAGAAAGGAAGCAGTAGTACAGTCCGAGGGTCCCGTCAGGTATTGCGGCGCGTTGTTGTTCCACAGCATGTGAAAGACGCTGGCATCGAGCTGCAGGCGTCCATCGAGCAGGCCGCTTTTGACACCAGCCTCGTAGCTCCACAATGTGTCCTCGCCGATGCGTGCCGGAGGCTCCGGTTCGCATTGAATGAGCACTGCCCACGTGCCGCCCGTTCCGTATCCTTTTGCGGCAGTGAGGTAGAGAAGCTCATGCTCGGAAGGCTGATAGGAGAGCCTGAACTGCGGCAGGATCGCTGAGTCGGATCCCGCGACCGTGGGCAGAGGAGGGAGCAGGGTGGCAGGCTCGGTGGTGGTGGTGATGCTCGCGTGCTCGGCGTGCAGACCCACATTCAGGGTCAGCCCCTTCGCGAGCCTCATCGATACCTCGCCAAATCCCGCAAATCGGGTTTGGTCGCTCCGGGCAGTTTCACTCAGGTACATCCCGGGGAGCGGGACCTGACCGAGGTCTCCCGCGAAATTATTCGTATCCGAAAGGTGCATCGTCGAGTAAAAAGCTCCGAGGTCCCACGCAAGCGACGCATCGGCGTCGGCGGACCGAAGACGTAGCTCCTGCATAAAGGTCGTTTGCTGGATGAGATATTGCGACGCCACGGCATCGCTGTAATCGGTAGGAACTTCCGAGGTGAAATCCACCAGAAAGCTATCGGAACGGTGGAAATAGGAGCTCACGGCACTGAATTCCACCGCGCCGAGGCTGGCGGTGACCTTGAGCGCACCGACAGAGAATGAGTCATCGTAGGGCTGCCGCACAAGACTGGCATTTCTGAGTTGGCCCGCGGCCACATCGGACAACTCGGTGAAGAAGAACTGCGAATCGTGCTGGCGGTAAGAGGAGTAGATGAGTGACGGTGCGATCTGCACGGCGTCGCTCACGGCGAGCGCGAGTGCACCGTGGAAGCTTTCGCTCACCGTGTAATTGGCATTCTTGTCCACAATCGCGCCGGTGAAGGGATCGACGCGGTCCACGAAGCCACCATCCGACCGGCCCCAGGCGCTCACTCGAAAGCCGAGCACGTCGCGGATCAGTGGTCCGCCAACGGCGCCACCTGCGCCGTAACTGAGATCGCCGAAAGCAGGGACCGTGACTTCACCCTGCGCGAGCGCCGTAAAGGTCGTCAGACTCGGTTGGCGGTAGATGTAGCGGATCGCCCCCGCCTGGTTGCCTTCCCCGAACAGCTGTAACTGCGGGCCGCGCAGAACCTCGATGCGATCGAGGTCGAACGTATACGGGAACGAGCGGAAGTTCGTGTAGCCGATGGCTGCCGGGATCGGCGTGTCGTCGAGATAAAGTCCGGTAACGCTCGTGTTGCGGTCGCTGACGCCACGCATATTCAGGTATGTGACCGCGCCGGGACCGAGGTCGGACGCCATGCTGAACCAGAGAGAGGGCACGAGCGCAGCGAGGTCGTCGATGCTCGTGACGCCGGAGTTGTTCAGGTCTTCCATCGACAGCACTGCCATGCTGATGGGCACCTTGCTTTGCGCTTCCTCACGCCGCCGGGCGGTGACCGTCACCTCTTCAAGGGCTAACTCTCCGGAGGAAGCATGCCGGAAGGGATCGTGCGATGGTGGCGGCACCGCGACAACTGCGGTGGGCACGCTGTTGGGAGCAGGAAAGATCCTGACGGCGCGCGCATTCACGAACTCAAATCCGAGGCCTGTTCCTTCAAGTAGCGCGGCGAGCGCCTCGCTGGGCTCAAGCCCCGCCCGTGCGCCTTTCGAGTCACGCGTTTCTGCGACCGCCGAGAGATAGAAAAGCTGCAGGCCGGTCTGCTCACCAAAGGCTCTCAGCGCTTGACTGAGCGGCTGGGGCGCAATGTCGACCGTGAGCCGGGGGGCCGAGGGCGCACCGGCCGACGATGTCGCAACGAGGCACAAGGTCGCGCAGCCGAGCAACACACGGCTTAGGCAAACAATGTCGATCACCCCCTCGTAGCCTAGGCGTCAGTGAGTGCTCTGCGGGCGCTCGCCCTTGCTGGCCCCAATGCTGATCACCCGGATACGCGTTGCGGTCCTTTCGACGGCGACGCCGTCAAGCGATGAGAGGAACGCCACAAACGACTCTGTATCGTACACGTCGAAGCGACCGCTTACACGCAACGCTCGGAGGGCAGGATCGACGATCTCGATGCTCACGCGCGCGTAACGGTTGAATTCGTCTACGATTTCCCCAAGGGGTCGGTCCTCCGCTACGATCTGATGCTGCAGCCACGCCACTGCCGCCTTGGCGTCCACCAGTACCGGCTCCGGCCAAAGCTTTCCGCCCTCGACCCCAAGCTGCTGCCCGGCATTCACGCGCCGTGACGGACCCGACGGTGCAATACCGCTCGATAGCGGCGGCGGCTCGCCGCTAGAGACTGTGACGGTACCCTCGACAACCGTCACTAAGATCACATCGCGCCGACGATAGACGTCAAATTCCGTCCCCACCGCAAGGACATGAGCCTCACCGGCAGAGACGCGGAAGCGTCGTCCGTCCCCAGGCACGACCTCGAAAAGCGCCTGGCCGCGGTTTAGATCGACGACCCGCTCCGCGGTCGAGTAGCGAACCGTGGCGCTTCCACCCGTATTCAGGTGAAGGGTCGATCCGTCGGGCAGCCGCCAGGCAGCCTGTTCCCCACGCCCGGTGTCGTAGGTCTTCGGCAGGCCGAAGCGCTCCCCGTCACGGCTCCACCACAGAAGGGATAACCCCAGGATGAGCCCGGCTACCACTGTCGCCAATGCCCACTGGGACCGCCTACCCGGTTGGCGCGCGATCGCGCGGCCACCCTGGAGATTCAGAGACCCAATCTCCACCACGTGATTACCAGTGTCCGTTCGCGCCTCTTCGAGCAGAGCCTTCAGAACAAAGTCAGGGCCCTCTGCCGCCGCCTTGAGATCGCGCGCGATGCGGGATACGCGCAAGAACGCCCTTACGTGCACTGGCGAGGCTCGCAACCAGGTCAGAAACGCAGCGGTCTCCTGCGCACTGAGGGAGCCCTCGTCATGGGCAACGAACCACCGGCGTGCTTGTTCAGCAATAGCGGCGTCGACGAGCTGTTCGCTGGCCGTCATGGCTTCAACCTAGTGGCGCCATGTGGCGCTGACAATGGGCGAGCGCTTGGTCGACATATTTTCGCGCCATCTGGGGGGAAACTCCGAGATGGGTCGCGATCTCTCGGTAGGACAGTTCATGGGTGAATCGCAGGACTACCGCAGCGCGACATTTCGGACGGAGCTGTCGCAGTATCGCCTGCAGCTCAGCGATCCGCTGTCTCGAGTCGAGCTCCCCCTCTAGTGCGCTCGCCGTCTCGGGTTCGAGGTGCTCGCTCCCGCGAGCGTCTTCAATATCCCTTCCGCCAGTCTGTCGGCGGTCACGCGCCGCGTACTCCTTCACGAGGTTGTTGGCGACCGTGTAGAGGTAGACCGCGGGATTGCGGATGCTCGATGGGTCGCTCACCCGCAGCATGCGTACGTACACCTCCTGGGCCAGGTCGGGTGCACTCGCTCTGCTGCGGATGCGGCGCTCGAAGAACGACTGCAGCGCCGCTCGGTGTTCGGCGTACAGGCGCTCAATAAATGGTCTCGGGTCAGCCACGGTCGCACATGATGGACTCGCCCCCCATTCTATAAAGAGTCCCATAGGGGCGAAATTAACAACCATCTGCCTCCCGGGGGGCCGTACTCAGTCCCGACGCGTTACCCCGCCTGCCCGGACCAGGTAGGTGTGCATTTTTCAAGCCAAGGACTCTTTAGTTAGTAAAGGGTCAGTGACGCTGTGCTACAGGGCACTTCCCCGAACACGGGCGCCAAGCCTGTCTATGTGATCGATTCAAACTCTATATGGAGGTTCACGCCATAGGGACTTTGCCACTGGGATTCGTGAGCGGAAGTAGCCTTGCGACAAGACCGACGGGGAAACTGCAATGAACACATCAACGGCGAAAATCTCGAACTTCACTCGCAACTCCGAAGTGCACTCAACGTGGAAACTCTCGAACCTGATTCACGCCTCCGAAGTGCGCTCCGCCGCGCTCATCTGGATCAGCAGCCTGATGGGCACTGCGCTGCTCGCTCTCATAGTTTGCCTGCTGGGCATCGTTCCGGCTGACCTTGACCTGTCAGGTCCCGCCTGAGCGACGCTCGCGTCGGCTTTGGGGAAAGCCGAAACTGGGGCGCCGATCCTCGTGGCGGATCTAGGGGAGAAAGCAATGAATCGGCTCGGCAACTGGATATTGGCAGCGTTGATTCTCGGTCGTTTTTCGACCGGCATGGCGGCCACCACATGGTACGTCAATTGGTTGACCGGCATCGACAGCAACAACTGCCGGTCCGCAACAGCGGCCTGTAGAACAACCCCAAGTTGCTCGAGCCGATACACGAGCGCCTGAACGGTTGTGTACGCGACCCGTTCCTCCTCGGGCAGGCCCGTATCTCCTACTGCCGCACCCGGCGTGCGCAAACCTCGAGCCTAGCGCTGCGGTTGCACAATACACGGCTCTTGTAGTAGCGTCACCGTACTCTGTAGGAGCTGGCGCCATGCAAATTCCTCTGCGGCGGAGCCTCGAGTCCACGCCAGAAAGACTCCTCAATCGAGCGGGAAAGCACACCACATTATTGCTGCTATTGGCTGCCGCCCTGGCTTCGACCACCCAGCTGGCCGCCCAAGCTGCTGCTTCCGTTACTTTGGTCAAAGCCAGCCGCTTACTCGATCCGCACAGCGGGCATGTACTTTCGTCGGCGGCTGTTCTAATCGAAGGCGACAAGATCAAGGAGGTCGGATCGTCCTCTCAAATAGGCGTACCCGCCGGCGCGAAAATCATCGATCTGGGCACCGCCACGATGCTCCCGGGATTGATCGATGGTCATACGCACTTACTGCTTGACGTGGTTCTGCCAACGGAAGCCGAGCGAGCGCGTCGATACAACGGCACGTTTGTGCCAGACCTATTGCTGGCGATTGTCGAATCACCCAGTAAACGAGTGTTGCTTGGCGCACAGCATGCTCGGGAGTATCTCGACAGTGGTATCACCACGGTGCGAAATCTTGGACACTCCGGAATTGATGGCGATACCGAACTACGCGACGCCATCAACGCGGGACGCATCCCTGGTCCGCGGATCGTGGCTTGCGGGCGCAAACTCATCACGCGTTCCTCGTACGTTCAGAGTCTGAATCCGGCCCTTACGGACGCCATCCTTCAGCAGGAGTTCTTATTAATTGACGGGGCAGACGGCGCGCGGCAGGCAGTTCGGCAGAATGAGTTTCAGGGTGTGGATGTGATCAAGGTCACAGCGGACGTGAATCTGACAGTCGCTGAACTGGCGGCGGTCGTCGAGGAGGCACATCGCGCGGGCCTGAAGGTTGCAGTACATGCTGTCGACAAGACCAGCATTCAGACTGCGATCGATGCGGGCGCCGATTCGATCGAGCATGGCAACGAGATAACCGAGGAGCAACTGAAGCAGATGCGGAACAAGGGGATATTTTTTGATTTCACGCCCACTTCCTATGGCGACTTTTTTACCAGGATTTTCCAGGGAACTACTGCCGAATCTTTAACACTGCGGGCCGCGCGTCTCGAGGCCGACGAGCGTGAACGACAGCGATACACCGATCTGGCTCAGAGGGTACGGGAGGCGGAGTTTCACGGTGGGTTCGAGGCGAGCGACAACCAGTTATACGACAGTCTGGTCCGGCGGGTTCTTAAGTCCGGAGTGAAGTTCGCGGCTGGAACGGACATGTGCTGGCATTACCCGGGAAAGACATGCGGGCAAGCCTCGACTTCACGGTTTCCCACTTTGCATGAGGCTGGAATGCCCTCGCTCGACGTGATTCGCGCGATCACGGCGACCGCTGCAGAAATGTTGGGCTGGCAAGACCGCGTGGGCGCCATCGAACGCGGAAAATTCGCCGACATCGTCGCCGTTTCCGGCGATCCTATCGCTGATATTAGCGAACTCGAACGCGTCCGATTCGTAATGAAGGGCGGGCAGGTCGTTCGCAATGAGCTTCTGCCGCATTGACGGGCGTATTAAATTGACGGGCGTATTAAGAGGTGGTGCCCGGAAAGGCCTGCAGAGATGAGACGAACATTCCCAAAAGGAGCCTTTTGCCTCGCGGCCGCCCTGTGGCATTCACAATTCGTGTATGCGCAGACCGCCGATGTTCTCGGCACGGAGGTGCGCAAATACGTGCGCGTCAGCACCTCTAAAGTAATTCTCGAGCACGTGCGAATCATCGACGGCACGGGAGCGCCACCGTGGGGTGATCAAAACATAACGATCGAAAACGGCAAGATCGCAGCGATCCAGCGGGGCGCGGAACAGCCACAGAGCGCCGACGTCACCGTCCTCGACCTGCGTGGCTATTCAGTTATCCCGGGCATTGTTGGCATGCATGATCATCTGCTGTTTAACGCACGGCCGAATCTGCAGCCGGATGGGGTTTTCGATCGTCCCATGTTGTCAATGCAGATGAGCTTTTCGGCGCCACGGCTCTACCTGGCGAATGGCGTCACGACGCTGCGCACAGCGGGGAGCGTCGAGCCGCAGACGGATGTGAATCTCAGACAGGCTATCGAAAAAGGCGTGGTTCCCGGACCGCACCTGGAGGTCACGGGTCCCTTTCTGGGCGGCCCTGGTCTGCACGCACTGGTTCTAACTGGGCCCGAAGATGCCCGTGAGACGGTGGCTTTTTGGGCCGACCATGGGGTAACGTCCTTCAAGGCGTACGTGAACATCACGCGCGCGGAACTGCAGGCCGTAGTTACTGAAGCGCATAGGCGGGGACTGAAGGTGTTGGGACACCTGTGCTCAGTCACGTATGAGGAGGCGGCGGAGGCTGGGATTGACAGTCTGGAGCATGGCTTCTTCGTAAATACGCAGCTCGACCCCGGGAAGGAGCCTGACAAATGCAGCGATAGCCGCGGCGATTACACCCTTGAGCACATGAGCGCGGAGCAAGCAGACCACCTTCTCACAACGCTTATCAAGCATCACGTCGCGATCACCTCCACCCTGCCGAGTACTGCGTTTTCCGTGCCAAGCCTTAATCCGGACCAACCAGGCAAACCCCCGTTGAGCGCCGCCGCGTTGGCCGCCATGTCTGTGGGAGCACGGGAGGCGTATTTCATCGATCTCAAGCGCGAGCAGGCCCGCGGTCGCGATCTGAGCAAGCTGCTGCGTCGGGACATGGAGCTCGAGCGCACCTTCGTCGCTCGCGGTGGACTCTTGATGGCGGGATCCGACCCGGTCGGCTTGTTTGGATCGGTCCCGGGATTCGCCGATCATCGCGAGATCGAGCTGCTGGTCGAGGCGGGATTCACGCCCGCGCAGGCCATTCAAATCGCCACTTTGAACGGCGCCATCTTTCTCGGCCGCCAGGGTCAGATCGGCTCGATCTCGATCGGCAAGAATGCCGATCTCGTGGTCATCCGGGGTGATCCGGCCGCGCACATCTCGGATATCGAGAACGTGGAAATCGTCTTCAAGGACGGCGTCGGATACGACAGGCAAAAGCTGCTCGATTCGGCCAAGGGTCACTATGGGGAATTCTGAGGAAACTCGCACAGCCAGCGGCAATGAAAACCGTGGGCCACCGGCCGCGGCGAGCGCACCTGGCTGCTTTGGAGTCAAATCACACACTAAGCGGAACGAGGGCTATTAGTCCGACTGCAGCCGCTTCTCGGCACTCTGGCGCAAAGCGCTGCAAAGTGCGCTATCAGGATCTATGCGCCCGCTCCCGATGGCGTTCGGCAACTCCGGCTGAATCCACGACTGCCCTCACTTTTGTGTCGGCTCTGCCGACGGCGATATCGAAACGTCCACCCCTGGTGCGTGACGCGGTACAAAGAAGCTACGAAAGACCTTCCATTCACCGTTTCGGTTTTTGAGAATATTGAGGTACTCGCCATCCTCCACAATGGTGCGGGTGTTGAGATTCCTGATTCTGTAGGTGCCCTCTACGACGCCTAGCGTGCCTTGCACAATGTTCACCTGGGTGTCTGTGAACATCTGTAGGTCCGGAACAATCTGCTCCTTGAAGTACTCAAGGATCGCCGGCCGACCGCGCAGCGTCGTAGCTCGCGGTTCCGTGATCTCCGCATCCTCCGTGTACAGCGCGGCACAACCTTCCGGGTCGTGGCGAGCGACGCACGTCTCCAACCCCGTGGTCACTTTCTCGGGAATGGTGGATTCCTCGCGCCCAGAACATCCAACTACGACAATGGCCAGCCCCAAGATAAAACAGGCGCCCATGGTTCTCATAGGTCAGCTCCAACACGCGGTGGCGACCCGATGTACCTGGTCGATATTCTAGGCGCGTTTAAAGCGCGTTAAAAACAGCTGGCCATTGGCTGCTGCCGGTTGTAGGGTGACCGACGCTACTCCGGGAGATCCTCCGGCTGGATGCCAATGGCGGCTCCCGTGGCCAAATGTACTCCCTTTGATAAGGGCAGGTCTGAGAGGGCTTAAGCCATGACAAACCAAATGCACACGCTCGTTGCTTGGCTGCGCGATGCCCATGCGATGGAACTGGCGACTGTCGACACCTTGGACCATCTCGCGGAGCGGCTCTACCGCCCCTATCCTGACCTCGCAGCGCGATTTCGACAGCACTGGCAAGAGTCGCTCGGTCAGGTCGAGCGGATTGAAAAGTGCTTGAAAGAACTCGGCTCTGACACCTCGACTTTCAAAGACCTGAGACACCGTTTCTTTGGCATCGCTCAAGCTTATGCTTTCGAAGTGCTGCCTGATGAACTCGTGAAGGACTGTCTGGCCGCGTACGCCTCCAGGCATTTCGAGATCGGCACGTATATTTCGCTGGGCGCTGCGGCGCGCAAGCTCGAGAAACCGGCGATCGTGCAGATGTGCGAGGAGAATCTACAACAGGAGCGGGCGATGGCCAGCTGGCTGGAGCAGCAGATTCCGGAAGCGACTTTGGAGTTCTTGCGGCCCTGACTACTTGGGGTGGCTTCGGTCTTTGGGCCACTACCGAAGTCTCGCGAGCTGGCGCTATCGACCCTCCTGGGACTCTGGCGACCGACCGCTCGTGGGCCGCTCAATTTCAAGAGAGAGTCGTGCGGCCCGTTGCAGAGCGTTGCGATCCGGCGCCCGGGTGATCCGGGTCACGACCTGGCACGAGCTAAGTCGGGGCGAATACGATACTCGCGCCCCTGTTTGTTGCCGCCTGACCGCCCTACCCTGGCGATCATTAGGAATCTCACTCACAGTGCGGCAAGAACGTTGCCGAGATCGTGGCGGTCGCGAAGCCGACGCCGCCCGGACGCGGACTGTCGCCGCCCAAGTAAGCCGCGCCCTGCGCTCCCGCCCCGGCGGGAACCGCTCGCAGATCGCGTGGCGCAGGTACGATTACGAGGTGACGAGTTGTTGGAATTCCAGAAATAGTATGGCGAGGATGCCGACGGTGATTAGTCCTGTAAGTGTGAGAAAAAGCAGGTTGACCCTTCGTGAGTGCGAAATCCCATCCTTTGCAGCCGGATAGAATTCCTCAAAGTGGAACTGGAGAGTCCACAGCAAGCATCCAGCCACCAATGTCAAAACGATCAGTCCCAGTGCCATAGCCGTCATCCCCATTGTCGAGAAATGCGATAGCTCGATGTAGAAAGGGAGGGCCATTTCTGCCCCTCCCTGCAAGCCGCCGCATCCACGGGCGGCGCTTGTGACTCGACGATCAGGGGTTATGGAACGCCGGTGTCGTGTTGCCCCCCGCCGCCCAGCCGTCACCGTTGCCCTCGACAATCGCTAGGCCGCCGCTGACGCTGCTGCCGAAACCGCTGGCGGTGTTCACTTCCCCCCCGCTGACGCTGCTGTCGCTGAAACTGGCCCTGTTGCTGCCGCCCCCGCTGACGCTGCTGTAGTCACCGCCAGCGGTGTTGGTTTCGCCCCCGCTGACGCTGCTGTTGATGCCACTGGCGGTGTTGCCGTTGCCCCCGCTGACGCTGCTGTACGCACCGCTCGCGGTGTTGCCGTTGCCGCTGCTGACGACTGCGAACGTTCCGGTGACCAGGTTATCCCGGCCAACCACCATCCCACCGAAACTTGAATAGCCATGGCCGGAACCGATCACGACATTGTGCGATCCGCCGAGCGATCGGGTGAACGTGCCTCCATCGTTGATGCAAGTAGGCTCAAATGTGTCGGACACTCCTTGGGTCGAGACCGTGCACGTGCCCCGCGCGTAGCCGTCGTCTTCGTTGTAGCCAATGATCAGATTGCCGGCACCATTGGTCGTCGGCGTAGTGCCCTGCCCGTTAACGATCTGAACGTTGACGCCCGTAAATTTCACCAATTTGTGCGTCGAGTCATAAGTGACTACGGTCGCCAAGGGGTTGACAATTTTCTGCAGATTGGGCAGCTGCGTCTGCAGTGCCGTGATCTGCCCAGCCTGAGTGTTAACGGTCTGCTGCAGCGCAGCGACCTCCGCCTGTAGTTGCGGATCACTTGCCCAAGCGGGCAGGGTCATCGCTCCGAGCACTCCGAGTGCGGCCGCGGCTACAGGGCGTCCACGTGAAAAACGAGTCTGTACCGGTATCTTGTTCATGGGGTCCCTCAATTCGTGGTCAAACGGGTGAACTGGTTGTGCGCGGCGACGGACACCCGTCACTGCACGGGGCGCAACCGTGCCCGTTGACCGATGCTGCGTCTTGAGGGCGCCGTGAAGGACACTTAAAGATCGTCTTAAGCGGGTTAAAGGCGCGCCATTCCCCGCTCCGGCAAGGGGATAGTCGCGATTGGTGCTCGCATTTCCAGGCGGTCCGCGGCTACTCGTCGCCCCTCCCCCTCTGCACGATCGCCGTGGCCCGCCCGGCCTGTTCCTGGCTGCCGCCGATAACCCACTCTTCCCGGTAAGGCTCGAAGCGCATATCCAGGGACTCGGGCAGCTCGCGCGCTGACCGCCTGCGAGGGCGGGCGGACGCATATCGGGCAACTGTCGGCGGGGAGGGTTTCCTGCAGGCAGCAGTGGCGCGCGCTCGGGCGACTCGGCGGGCTTCTCGACGACGTGGCGCCAGCGACCCCGGTCGCGCCGCGCCCGGTCTCACAGGAGACTAGCCGACGACGCTATGGATTATCTCGCGCCCTGCCTCGATCTTCAGGCCGGGCGTGCCGCTGCTCAGGCCCTTCACCAGGGTGCGGTAGGCTCATTCCGCCAAGCACACTCCAGAGTAACTGCGGCGATTGATCGCGGCGGCGCAGCGGCTTGCTTCGTCTATTACTACCGATGACATGAAACAGCTGGCATACACCGGGTTATGTGATGGTTGACCGACCGGGCAATGAGTGGGGTCCGGTGCGGATCGAGGTCCAGGGAATCCGCCGGGGAACCCACAGTAAAGAAGGCAGCTACCGCTCAGCGGCGGGGTGTTCGTCGAGCCCGTACCGCTCAAAGTGACCTTCTGTGGAGCGCCTGCCGCGTCATCCGATATCGAAAGCGTACCCGTCGCACCACCCGAGCCTCCGGGTGTGAACGTCACACTGATATTGCAGCTGGCCAGCGACGGGAGGCTCCCTATGCAATTATTCGTTTCAGCGAAGCTGCTGGTGGCCGAAACGCTCCCGATGTTCAGTGCAACGGTTCCATAGTTGCTGAGCGTAAGCGTGCCCGCCGGACTCGTCGTACCCACCAGTTCAGTACCAAAGGGCATGCTCTCAGTTGAGAGCGTGGCATTCGGTCCGGCAAGCAGCCCTACACCGCTCAAGCCCACCGATTGAGGACTGCCGGCTGTGTCATCGGTGATCGTCAGGACAGCAGCCCGCGGACCCGTCTGACCGGGCGTGAAGATCAGGTTGATCGCGCAACTCGCGCCCGCCGGAAGGGTTGACCCGCATGTGGTACCGCTCTGTGTGAACTCCCCGGGGTTGCTGCTGGGTGGGTTCAACATGTTGATGGCTATGCTGCTGATGACAATGTCAGCGGTCGCGGTGTTCGTCAGCGTCTCGGTCAGCGCACTGCTCGCACTGCCCACGATCGGATTGCCGAAATTCAGACTGGCGGCCGATAACACCAGGCTGTCTGTTTGCAGCAGTATCGATACCGTGTAGGGCTGGGTAGCGGTGTGGTGAGCGGAGTCCGAGACCTGAATCGTAAACGCAACTCCCTGCGAGGCAGTGTCCGGTGTTCCCGAGACGGTCACCGTGTTCGCGGTGCTGGGAATGAGGGACAGACCGTGAGGCAGTGCGCCGCTGCTCACTTGCCAGGCGAACGGCGCAACGCCGCCGGTCGCCTGGATGGTCTGGTTGAAAGGAATCCCAATCACACCGCTGGATAGCGCACCTGTAAGGATCGCCATGATGGGGTTCACGATGACCGTTGGCGAGGTACCTCTGACAGAGCCTGCAGAAACCGAAATGGTTTGGTTCCCCGTGGTGTTGAACGTGATAGAGAAGGTGGCCTGCCCCCCAGAAAGCGGGAGCGACCCCGGTAGCGCTGCGTTCGGGTCGCTACTGGACACCTGTAGCGTGCCAACGAAACTGGAGACCAGATTGTTTGAATTGTCGAGCGCCTGCACAGAGACGCTGAGCGCATTACCGGACACGGTCGAACCCGACGCAGGAGACACCGAGAAATGCGTTGCGGAAACAGAAGACGGCGCCCCCGCTGAACCCGAGCCGCCAAATACGCTCGATTGAGCATCGCCGCTCGAACCGCCTCCGCACCCGGCACTGACCGCCAGGCAGAGGCATAGCCATAACGACGAGACGACCGATGTAGGTCTTTTCATGCGGCCCCCAACACCAGACCTTGAGGCGAAAAGTTAGCCACCTTCCGGCGGGAAATCCTTACCGAGTTCTTAAGAGGTCGTGATATCTGATATTTCGTGGCTCTCGTTCGCTGTCGCTCGCCGCTGAGCTGCGGGGGCCGCATCCACCAAACTGTAGTCACAGCCTTCAACGTCGGGATGCCCTTCGTCGCAGGGAATCAAGACAACCACATGCGCGCTTCCGTCGGCGGGCACGGGCGTTCTCCGTCGCTCCATAGCACGGCATGTACCTCGGGATACCCGGTGAGAGGGTCGAAAGCACCGTTCTCCGACAGGCCCACGATCAGTCCCCGAACATTCGCTGAGAACGCAAACCTATTGTTCGTTCCGGGCAGTGCACCCAGATCACGCAGCACGCCGTCCTTCCAGGCAAACGCGTGCGCCAGAGAGCAATCGACCAGGCAGTTCGGGCTGTAGGGATCAGCGTCAGGTGTGTCGGCGACGCCGGCAACCAGCCCCCGTTGGTTTATCTGCACTTCCCCTGGAAGAGGAGCTGAGACGAAGGCGTTCGACCCACCGAAGTTGCCGACATCAACGAACTTATCGTGATGATGCTTTTGCGCTGCTGCGCCATAGATCGGGATTGCGAGCGCCAACAGCGTGATGACGAGGATCGAACTGTAAGAGTGCGTTTCCATGGTCGCCTCCTCGGAACCGCAGGCCTCGGGACACGCCTTCTTGGTGGTTAAGAGCCCCGGGATGAGAGATTCGGGTACCGAAATCTTCTGCCCTGCTTGTTAGGCTCCTCGTTCTTCGCTGTCGTGTCAGGCCACCAACGGCTGAAAAGAGCCGCCACTTTTGGGGGATCCCGTGGCGCGGAACGCACGTTGTGCGGTGCAGCGCACTACGCTTTTGGATGCGCTTTCCCCTCGATGCGCCTTCCCCTAACGGTCAGGAGCCAGGGCTGACATCGACACCGCCGGGAAAACTGTCCGGCGGCCAGGACTCTCTCCCTCTGTGTACATCAGAGTCCGGGGTCGGAATTTCAGGTACGGTGGACGGCGACACATCGATGCTCAGTTCGCTAGTTGGTAGGGACAAAGCGTCCCACACCCTCCGGATCGAGCCGAACCCACTTGCCGTCGCGCCGCGCCATCAGAAAGCCACGAACGGAGGGCACCGCACCCGGACCGGTCACGTGCGGGTTGCCTGCGGTCACCACAAAACCCGAGTTTGCGGTCAAAGGAATCCAGGCATCCGCAGACGTACCGTCGGGTCGTGCTGCCGCATTGGGATGTGCACACGCAAGGGACAAAACAAACGTCAGTGCTGAGCAAGCCCCGACAAAAGCCGTTGCGTTTTTCATGGACGAAGCTCCACCACCAGTGTCTGCACCCGTCACCAGCACATCGCCGGTCCTGCTTGCACGAGCGCGTTTTCATGGTTATCTCCTCGACACTGCAGGCCTCTGGATACGCCTTTCCCTGATGAATAAGAGGCCAGGACCAACATCGACGCCGCCGGGAAAGATGCCCGGCGGGCGGGACTCTCTCCCTCTGTGTACATCAGAGCCTCGGGTCGGAATTTCAGGTACGGTGGACGGCGACAAATCGATGATCGGTTCGAGCGCGGATCGCATCCGCCTGCAACCGCTAAGCACGGCGAAGGCGTCAGTCCTGAGAAGATCGTGACCTACCGTACCCGCAAATCGAGCGCGGCCCTCTATACTTTTAGGGTTCGGCTCCGTTGCCGAATGCGGGTGTTCGCGCGATGGCTGACCCGAAGAAGGGGTTTGTCGAGACGCTGTTTGCGGAGCACGGTCGTGCCTTGCATGCATACTTCTTTCGCCGCATCCGGACGAAGTCCGATGCGGCAGATCTGACCCAGGAGGTTTACCTGCGCCTGCTTCGGGTGAACAATGCCGAGGCGGTCCGTAACCCCGTGGTTTACCTGTACACCGTTGCCAGCAACCTCGTGAAGGAACACGCGGTCCTTGATCGACGCAACGCGAGTCTCCTGGATATTGATGAGGAAAACGTGCAGGAGCAGCTGGGAACGTTGCCCTCGCTGGAGTCGGAGCTTGACGCCAATCAGCTCACGGCGCGAATGCGCTCAGTGCTCGATCAAATGCCTCACAACTGGCGAACAGCAGTGATCTTGCAGTTAAGGTACGGATACAGCTATCAGGAGATTGCCGATCACTTGGGGGTATCGCCTAATATGGTGAAGAAGTATCTGGCGCAAGCATTCGGTCGGTGCCGACGTCGCATGACGCGATGGGAGTGACTCTAATGGTTCCGAGCGAGGAAGAGATTCGGGCCGCAATCGCTGAGCAGGCTGGAGAGTGGTTCGTTGCAAATCAGGGCGGACCGCTTGCCGAGGCCGACAATGCCGCATTCCTCGCCTGGTTGAAGGCTTCTCCGATTCACCTACAGGAGTATTTGGGCGTAACGCGCGCCGTACACCACTTGAAAGCCGCCGCACGCGACCCTGGGGTTCCTCTGGAGAGCTTCCTCGCGCAAACCCGCCGCGCCAGGAACGGTGTCGTTCAGATTGAGTCGGCCAGGCCGCCGAGGGAGGAGCTCAGATCGCGCCTGGTGACCGGATGGGTCGGGGCTCTCGCGGCTTCTCTGGCCGCGCTGATCTTGCTGAGCACGGGCGTGCTTTGGTGGATGCACGACGGAGAGCTTCTCCGGATTCCGAAGACCTACCAGACGACTTACGGCGAGCAAAGCACTCGGCGGCTCCCCGACGGTTCGTTGGTGTTTCTCGATACCAACTCTGCCGTGACGGTGCGGTATTCGGGCCGCGAACGCCTGCTTGAGGTGAATCGTGGGCAGGCTCTCTTTCACGTCGCGCCCGACAAACGCCGCTTCCGGGTGTCGGCAGGGTTTGCCGGGGCAATTACGGTCGGCGCACAGTTCGACGTCTACCGCGCACCCACTGCGACTACTGTAACGGTGGCGGACGGCGAGGTTGCGGTCTTCGCTGGAGAACCCTCTTGGCTCCAAACCGACAACGGCGCTCCCCCCACAGTGCAGCGTGTCAAAGCGGGTTATCAGACACGTGTTGATGCTGCGACCCTGGCTTCCGGGTCCCTCCAGGTGACCGACGCAAAGAGTCTCGTACGAGGTGATAATCCGACGCGTTTCAATCGTGTCGGGGTTAGGGAGTTGCCGAAGGGTCGATAGCCGCCGCGTCAACTGACGCGCTGGCGTTAGAACCTTGCATATCGAACCTTACACGAAACAATTGTCCCGGCCGAAAACCCGGCCCACAGGAACACCTCGAACAGCCGCAGCGCGCAGTGCCTACTGACCCGCGGGCACTGGCTTTGCTGGACTAGCTGTCAGAGTTACCAACGCGACGTAGCGGGTGCCGTCCAGGTTGAACGTGATCTCGCGCTTCGGGGGGTTGCTGGTCATGTCGAAGTGGCCACAGTTCACCTGATTGGAACGCAGATCTGCGCTCTGCGTCTTCGGCGTCCCGACGGGACAGTATTGGTTTGCTGCCGCGATCAACTTCTCCGCGCGCCGCCAATGGTCAGGATTTGTGGAATGGAGCTTTTCAAGATCGGCCGGGCTGAATAGATGAATGGTCTGACCGGCTGGCGCCGTGTCGGACGCGTAGCACGCTACCGCCGCGCACGCCGAGAGTCCGATCACGTATCGCATCATGGCCAACTCCCCACTGGACCACTACCGACCATACGACTCGCCTCTCAACTCGAAGTTCGGGGTCGATAGCGTATTGTTACGCTCCAGCTTCCGCAATCGTGAGATCGGACCGTTTCACGCCGCTCTCACGAGCGCCCTGCTCCTGCGAATACTCAAGAATCCTGCCCCCGCTACCATTTGCAACGGACGCCGATTTACGGATGACCGTCGCAGCCAGTCGATCAGTGCACGCAACTTCGCGGAGACGAGGCCCCTCGGCAGCCGCAAAGCCTCACTTCCCGCAGCCCGGCTGAAACGTTGCCGACTGAGCGATCGCTCGAGAGACTGCCTCCGCATCCTGTGGTCCACCGATGTCGGAGTCCATCGGTAAAGACGTGTGCCCGAAGGTGAGGCTTGAGAAGGTGGTCTCGAAGTCGGCGTCGGAAGACGTCGGCGCGACTTCGGTCCAGATGACATTGAGAAGCCAGGCCCCGCGTTCGCGCGCACCGAAGACAGCCCGCCCCTTCTCGTCCGTGAGGTGCATTTCGATGGGGTCGGCGTCGTGCTCGAGGTCGGTAAGTTTGACGAGCGCACCCGATAGCGGGCGCCCACGATAAAGAACGTGCACGGGTAGCCTCTTTGGGCACCGCTCAGCGTAGGGATCGACATCGGGGACAATCTCGAGCGACAGACCGAGCGGCTGCGTCACGGCCGGCGCAGAATACGACTCATCGCCCACCCGGATGATCGTCTTTGCCTGGCGGCTGTAGGTTTCTGATCCCTCCACACTTGTGCGATGCGTTCGTTGACGGAATAGCAGCGCCGGGGTCAACCCCTCGACGCGCAAGTAATCGTTGAAGCGAATCGCTGGCAGCAGACTGTACGCGCGTGCATCGGTCTGAAGGACGAGGACGTAGGTGCCGGGTTGCCGAAATAACAACGCACCATCATCCCGCAGCCCGCCCAGCTGCAGTGAGGAGTGCAAATCCATCCTGAAGCCGCGGGGTCCTACCGCCTCGAAACGCGTAATCCGGCGCAGCGGAATGGCTGATCGTTGCCGATCCGCGCCATGGCCGACGAGGAGAGTCACCGACGTTGCTTGCCCGGGCATCACCTGATACTCACTGGGCTGCACCCAGAAATCGTGCGCCGCGCCCGACCGCGTGCCAACAACTCCGATCGAAAACACCGCGAGTGCGATGAGCGAGAATCTCGAGCAACTCATTGGCTTTCAGTCCATGTGGTCCGGGACATAACCCGCGGTCGCCGGCAGGAACTGAAGTGTCGCGGCGAGCACGGCCACACCGATCAACCAGCTTGCGATGACGTTGAGACCGATCGCTTGGCCTCGCCGGCGTACCCAGGCGCCAGGCCATGCGCAGAGCGAGAAGGGAAGCGCCGCAAGAAGCCCCACCTTCGATGGCGCCAGCGCAATCAGGGCACCGGTCCAAACGCCCGCGTTGAGCGAGAACGCGAGTGCCGCCCTGTCTTGCAAGATCCGCGGCGCGTACACGATTGCCGCGCTCGCAATGATGCTCATCCAGCAGCCGAGAAATGCTACGTCCGACCAGCTTTCAGGGACCGGCATCAGAGCGACAGCGGAAGCGGTTAGGACTAGAACGGCAAGGCCCAGTACCGCCGTCTGTCCCCTGGCGGATGCAAGACCCAGTCCGAGCGCCACGCACAGAAGCGCCGGCGGCAGTACGGCACCTCTCATAGCCCGAGCCTGCGGACAAGGTACCAGGCACCCGCGACCGCTACCGCGCCGCCGAAACTGCGCGTCACGAGGATACCCTTCGGCAGTGCATTGAGAAGCCCGATGCCGATCCCCAGCGCGTGAAGGAGTCCCGTTGCGAGTACGAATCCGACGCTGTAACCGACGGGATCGGCTGCCGACGGTAACTCGATGCCATGCGCATACCCATGAAAGACCGCAAAGATGGCGACGATCGCGCAGGCGACCCAGGCCGGTGCTTGAATTGCCAGGCAGACGCAGAGCCCCAGGACCAGCACCGATGCCGCAATGCCGAGCTCTAGTGGCGGCATCGGAAAAGAGAACATCCCGAGGATCGCGCCGCCCACCATGATGAAGGGAAAGATCACTGGCAAGGCGTAGACGAGAGGACGGCCGAGGAAGGCACCCCAGATCCCCACCGACACCATCGCAAGGAGATGATCCACTCCGGTGAAGGGGTGGCTGAAGCCAGACTCGAAGCCACCCGCAAGCCCCGTACTGCTGTGACCGTACGCGGGTGTCACGGCAGCGGCCCCGAACACGATCGGCATTGCAGTTGCCGCAGAAAAGCGCCCCGGCCGTAGCGCCGACGATCGCTCTCGCAACGTGCCCGCGATGCAGCGTGTCATGTGACGCTAGTAGTCTCGTCCGGCGCTCGTGTCCCGGACTTGTGCACGCGGCTCACGCGCTCCAGTGTGATTGATCGCCTGGGCATCGGGCGCGGCAAGGAACGGAAATTCCGCGACCGAAGGCTCGTGCTCGTCGTGATCCAGCCCGTCATCGATGCCCGTCGAAGTACCTTTCACGATAAGCGAGCGCCACGTGTTGGAGGCGTCGTAAACCGGTGTCCGGCCGCCGCAGTCTCCGCTGAGGTCTGCCCGACCGGCAAGACTTGAGAGCTCAACTGCGAAGAGCTGTGTGCACGTAGATGATGCGGCGTTCACCCACAGCCGATCATCCGCGAGGAGCACCGCAAGTGGGCGGTAGCGTTCCGTGACATCCGCTTTGCTGTCGATCAAAACCTGATTGCCGCACTCCCCGTCCAGGCCGTCGTAAAACGCGAGACTCTTCTCCAGGTCGGCGACGAACCGCGCCGAAGTTGCGGGGCTCGCCCGATTCCACGCCTCCTTCAGCGTCTCGTCGACACCGTCAGCATCGGTGAGCCCCAGCAACGCGTTCTTCGAGAGCGGGCGGCCGAGCCGATCGAACCGCCGTGCGATCGTCTCCGTCGAGGCCCATACGGCGAGGATCCGCCCGCCGCGATCAACGGCATCGAGATCCACCGACATCACCAGCGCGGAGGTCGTCCAGTGCGCGAGGAAGTTCGTTGCGGATCCACCGTCCGTATGGCGCCACTCATAGAGGATCTTCGCGGCCGTCGCCGCATCGAACTTCGGACACCCCGCGGCATCCTTCGCGACCCCCCGCTTCAGCGCCGCGAACGCCACCTGATACGCCGCGCGCGTGCCCTTCACGTTGTTGAAGAAGGGATCATCGCGAAGACCCGCGAACACGCGAAAGCGGTGCTGCGCGCCCTCAAGGCCCGCGACCCGGCTTGCATCGCCGCGGGCACGGTCGACGTTCCCAAGCCGGCAATCCGCGGCGCCCGGCTCAGGGAAGCGGCACAGGATCTCCGTCGTAGCCGTCGTCTTCCCGAACTCGTGCCCGCTATCAATGTGAAACACGTAGCTCAGCTTGTCCGAGAAGCTGTCGCCGACAATGTCCATGACGAGATTCAAGCGTCGCCCATCGGGTGCACTCCAAGCGTAGAAGTCCCCGATGTTCGCCTGGGGATTGGCGATGACCGCGCGGGTGTCGAGGTGATTGGACGCCACGGTGCATTCGCTCCAGAGCGGGAAGAGAAGAAGCCCGAGCGTCAAGGCACCGCTCTTACGCGCCGGCGACCGGTTGATCCCATCCTGGGTCGTCATCTGTTCGCCTCCACTTGCGTCCCAACTCACTCTTACGGACTGCTCTCAGACCAGAGCATGCGCGCCTCTTCCGCGATGACGCCTGGGTACTCCTCGGGGAAAAAAAGCTTCCCTTCCGGAATGCGTCGAATGCCCGTGACGCGCGGAAGGATCTGCGCGAGATAGTCCGGGTTGTCCTTCGAGAAGATCGTGTCGGCCATGCCCCAGACGATGCGCGTCGGCACCTTCGAAACGCCGAGCACGGGCTCCAGGCCTTCGAGGGGATTCGTCTCGAGAGCGATGAGGTAGCGGTTGACGAGTGCCTTGCGTTCGGCCGACGCAACGAGCGGACGCAGGTACTGCTCGATCGCCGCGTCGGTGGGGTGCGCGGGATCCGTGTAGCACATTCCGCCGAGACCCGCCGCCGTCCGCGAACGTGCCACTGACTTGTCCTCGAGCCAGGGCTCGAGATAGAGCTCCGGATACAGCCCGGTGTGCGCCCACTTGATCACGGGCAGCAACGCCGCCGGCGGGCTTTGGATCTCGACATCGCAGTTCGTGAGCAGCAGGGTGCGCACCCGCTCCGGATACCGACTGAGGAAGAGCTGTGCGATCGCCCCGCCGCTGTCGTTCGCGATGAGATCCACCCGGTCGATCGCGAGACTTTCGAGAAAGGCCAAAAGCATCTCGGCCTGTGCACCGGGTGCGAGACTCTGCGTCGAATCCACCTCCGTATGCCCGAGCCCCATGGCATCGGGGGCGATGCAACAACGCTCCCGCGACAGCTGTTCCATCACGCCCCGCCACTGAAAGCCGCTCAGCGGGAATCCGTGAAGGAAGAGCGCGACCGGACCCCTGCCCCACTCGACGTACGCGATGCGCCCGCAGCGCGTCGTGACGAAGCGTCGCTCGCGATCGTAGCGGCGCGACAGCGCCTCATCCTCCGCCGCGCTCGTCGAAGAGTGCGCCTGGCCGAGCGCGCGGACTCCAAGGGTGCTTGCCATGAGCGCCCCGATCGACATCGCCATAAGGTCTCTTCGTCGCACGTCTCGCTCTCCTATCGGGAGCGAGAGCAAATCACGAGGTCAGCCGCCCACGCTGTCAGAATCTTTAGGGAAAGGGCGCGACTGCAGGCGTTGAGGTGAGCTGCCTATCATCGCGCAGCGGGACGGAGCGGCTCGCGCTCAGTGCAAGTGGATCAAGCGACGAAACTCGGCCGGCGTCCGCCCGTAGAGCTGGCGGAACGCGGAGGTGAAATGACTGTGGCTTGAGAACCCGAGATCGAGGCTGAGGCGCGAGATGTCCTCGTAGCGGTGGAGCAGATCGAGCGCGCGCGCGAGACGCAGGCGCAGCTGATACCTGTAGAGCGGCAGGCCTTCCACCTGCTGGAACACCTGCGTGAGATAGACGGGTGACACGCCAA